>Ga0209369_1000606_pt1 | contig 34694 bp, 31 predicted proteins | sample EBPBio142010_DNA_FD_185865 | JGI IMG/M metagenome (GOLD analysis project Ga0209369, IMG submission 185865) | Wastewater treatment Type I Accumulibacter community from EBPR Bioreactor in Madison, WI, USA - Reactor 1_10/4/2010_ DNA (SPAdes)... | ecosystem: Engineered > Bioreactor > EBPR >... | reverse complement strand
TATAGCCCGCCCCAGGGCAGGTGGATCAGCGCCAGATCGGCCAGCATCTGCGCCAGGATCTGGACGTAAAGCCGGGCCGCATGGCTGGCGACCGGATCGCCCGCCTCAAGAAGCCGCAGCACCTCGGCCGATTGCAGGCCGCCCGGAACGCCCGCTTCGGAGGCCGCGAAGGCGTAAAGATTGCCCAGGCCACGGCCAGCGAGCACCTCTTCCGTGCCGCAATGCGGCACCTCGCCCCGCGCGGCCAGAAGGCCCTCGACAAAGCGCATCAGGCGGAAGGTTTCCTCGTTGCGCACCGGCATGTTGACATGGCCGCATTCCGAGGCGGGCACGACGCGGCCCGCGCCATGGCCATGGACGGGGGCGGCGTTGACGCCGGTGCCCAGGCCCACCACCAGCATCGAGCCGCCGGGTTTCTGCGGGCCCTCGATCACCGGGCGCAGGTTGCCGGCCGCGACATGGCCAAGGGCATGGCCTTGGGCCTGAAGGTCATTGAGGATCGCCACCCGCCGCGCGCCGGAGGCGGCGGTCAGCTTGGCGGCATCCATCTCCCAGTCGAGATTGGTCATCCGCGCCACGCCATCCTCGACCGGGCCTGCCGCAGCGACGCAGACGCCCTGCACCTCGGCCCCGGTCACGGCGAGATAGTCGCGCAGGATCTGGGCGATGTCCTGCCCGCGCGCCTTGTATTCGGCGTTCGGATAGCGCCGGATCGTGTCGGCGCGCACTGTGGCCCCTTCGGCCAGCGCCACGCGGGTATTGGTCCCGCCGATATCGGCCAGAAGGTTCAGCGCCATGGGGACCTCATTCGTTGCGGGACAGCGCCCGCTTCAGCGCGTGATACGAGGACTTGGGGGTGCGCTTCAAGCCGTCGAAATCGACATGGACCAGGCCGAAGCGTTTCTCGTAACCCAGCGACCATTCGTAATTGTCGAGAAGCGACCAGATGAAGTAGCCGCGAAGGTTGACGCCCCGGGAAAGGGCGCGTTGCGCGGCGGCAAGGTGAAGCGAAAGGTAATCCGTCCGCTCGGGGTCCTCGACCGTGTTGTCCACCACATCGACCTCGGGCGAGGCCATGCCGTTTTCGGTGACATAGATCGGCAGGCCCCTGGTGTATTCCGCCTCGGTGCGCAGCAGGAAATTCTCAAGGCCCTGCGGATAGATTTCCCAGCCCATCTGGGTTTTCGGCAGGGGGCCTTCGACCTCGGCCAGATGGGGCCAGGGACCGGACTCGGGGCCGATCAGCTTGCGGGTATAGTAGTTCAGCCCGCACCAGTCGACCGGGGTGGCGATGGTCGCCATGTCGTCCTGCCAGCCGGGCGGCAGATGGGGCAGAAGGCCCTGAAGCGCGAGGTCGGGATAAGCGCCGTTGAAGATGCCGCCCAGGAACCAGCGGTTGTAGATCGCGTCATAGCGGGCCGCCGCCTGCGCCGCCGCGGGCGAGGCATCGGCGGGATCGGCCCATTCCAGATTGCAGACCGCACCCAAGTTCTGCATCCCCAAGGCGCGCATCGCCTGAATGGCGCGGCCATGGGCCAGAAGCACATGATGCATGGCCCGGCCTGTGGCGCGGATGTCGCGCAGGCCCGGGGCGTGCAGCCCCAGGAAATGCGACAACCAGGCCACGCACCACGGCTCGTTCACCGGGGCCGCCGACCACAGCCGGTCGCCGATGCGGCGGCAGAGCAGGTCGGCATAATCGGCGAACCAGCCTGCGATGTCGCGGTTGCGCCAGCCGCCCAGATCGGCAAGGGCCGAAGGCAATTCCCAGTGGTAAAGGGTCAGCGCGGGTTTCAGCCCGCGTTCCACCATGCCGTCGACAAGACGGTCGTAGAAGTCGAGACCGGCTTGGTTGGGCGTGCCGCGCCCTTCGGGCAGCACCCGCGCCCATGAGGCGGAAAAGCGATAGGCATCCAGATTGGCATCGCGGATCAGGTCCAGGTCCTGCGGCCAAAGGTGGTAATGGTCACAGGCCCGCGCGCCGGTTTCGGCCCGGACCACATTGCCAGGCGTCGCGGCGAAATCATCCCAATGGGTGCGGCCCGCGCCGCCGAACTGGTGGCCCTCGATCTGGTAGGAGGAGGTCGCGGTGCCAAAGACGAAGCCTTCGGGAAACTGCGAGCGCGCGGGCAACATGGCGGGACCTTTGCCGAAAGGACTAGCGGGGGGCGGGGCCGGTGGACTGACCGATGATCAGATCGGCCTCAAGCAGGCGGGACGGCGCTTCGACGCCCGGGTTTGCGATCAGACCCAGCAGCATCTGCGCGGCCAGACGGCCCGCCTCGCGCACCGATGATCTTGTCGCCGTAAAGATGGGAACATCCTCGCCGTTCTTCATATAGGACAGATCGTCGTCATGGATGATGACGCTGATGTCGCGGCCAAGTTTCAGCCCGCGCTCTTCGGCGGCGCGGCGCAGACCCATGCCCGAGATCATCGACGAGGCGAGGAAGGCGGTGGGCGGATTCGCCTGGGCCAGCATCCGCTTGCCGATGCGATAGCCCGAGCCTTCGGTCATTTCCTCGGAACTCATCAGGGCGGGGTCGGCTTCGATCCCGCGTGCGGCCAGGGCGTCGGCATAGCCCTTGCGGCGGCGCATGGCGAAATCCATGAATTCCAGCCCGTTCACCAAAGCGATGCGGCGATGGCCCAGATCCAGCAGGAATTCGGTGGCGCGCTGGAAGGCCCGGCGGTTGTTCACGTCGATCCAGGGATAGGGCAGTGTGCAGCCCGAAGCGCGGCCATGGACCACGAAGGGCAGGCCGATCTCGTGCAGAAGGGGGATGCGGCTGTCCTCCATGCGCGGGGAATGGACGATGACGCCATCGACATTGCCCTTGGCGCGCAGCGTGCGATAGGTCGCGTCCTCCTGATCGTCGGGCACGACCGACAGCACCATGTCATAATCGTTGCGGCTGTAGATCTCGCCCGCGCCGGCGATGAAATCGGCGAAGACGGGGTTCACGATCTCATGCCGCGTGGCGATGGGGATGACATGGCCCACGGCCATGGCGCGCCCGGTCGCCAGACGGATGGCGCGGGCATTCGGCCGATAGTCATGGCGCTTGGCGGCAGCCATGACGCGGGCGCGCGTCGCCTCGTTGACTTCGGGATAGCCGTTCAGCGCGCGCGACACCGTGGTGGGCGAGAGGCCCAGTTTGGTGGCGAGTTCCTTGAGGTTCATCGGGGTTGCGCGCTCAAAACGGTTTCAATTCTGCCAAGCTTACAAGCCGCGCGCGCCATGTCAAAGGCAAAGCTTGGCGGCGCCGCATCTGCCAAATCACCATTCTGCGGCTGCAAATGGCCGGTTTTGTTTGACAGGCAGGGGCGGATCGGCAAATGTCGATCATCCAAAGCGGTTTGAAAACGATTCTGCACCTTGACCAGAGTCGCGATGTCGCAGGTGAAACGGCCCCGCAAGAGGAGCGGGCGAAGGGGAGGATGAGATGAGGAAATCGCTTGCCGCCAGCGCCGCAGCGCTGGCGTTGCTGTCCGGGGCCGCAGGGGCGCAGGACCTGGTCTTTCCGGTGGGCGAGGGCGCCTTCAACTGGGACAGCTACAAAGCCTTTGACGAGGCGAACAACCTCGACGGCCAGACGCTGACCATCTTCGGCCCCTGGCGGGGCGAGGATCAGGTTCTGGCGGAATCGGTTTTCGCCTATTTCGCCGCGGCGAGCGGGGTGACGATCAAATACTCCTCCTCGGAAAATTACGAACAGCAGATCGTCATCGACACCGAGGCGGGCAGCCCGCCGGATATCGCCATCCTACCGCAGCCCGGCCTGATCGCCGATCTGGTCAAGAAGGGCTTTGTCTCGCCGCTGGGCCAGGAGACCCAGGACTGGCTGGCCGCGAATTACGCCGCGGGCGAAAGCTGGGTGGGGCTTGGCTCCTATGCCGGGCCGGACGGGACAAAGGCGCTTTATGCCTTTCCCTACAAGATCGATGTGAAATCGCTGGTCTGGTATGTGCCCGAGAATTTCGAGGATGCGGGCTATGAGGTGCCGCAGACCATGGAAGAGCTTAAGGCGCTGACCGAGAAGATCGTCGCCGATGGCGGCACGCCCTGGTGCATCGGCCTGGGCTCGGGCGGCGCGACCGGCTGGCCAGCGACCGACTGGGTCGAGGACATGATGCTGCGCACCCAGGCGCCCGATGTCTATGACAAATGGGTGTCGAACGAATTGCCGTTCAACAGCCCCGAAGTCGTGGGCGCGATCGACGAATTCGGCTGGTTCGCCAAGAATGACGCCTTCGTCGCGGGCGGGGCTTCGGCCGTGGCCTCGACCGATTTCCGCGACAGCCCCAAGGGCCTGTTCACCTCGCCGCCGCAATGCTACCTGCACCATCAGGCGTCGTTCGTGCCCTCGTTCTTCCCCGAAGGCACCAAGGTCGGCACCGATGCCGATTTCTTCTATATGCCGGCCTATGAAAGCAAGGATCTGGGCAAGCCGGTCCTTGGCGCCGGGACGCTGGCCTTCATCACCAAGGACACGCCGGCAAGCCGGGCCTTCATCGAGTTCCTGAAGACTCCGATCGCGCATGAGGTCTGGATGGCGCAGAAATCCTTCCTGACGCCGATGAAGACGGTGAATGCCGATCTTTATGGCGATCCGACCATGAAGAAGATGGGCGAGATCCTGCTGAACGCCACCACCTTCCGCTTCGACGCCTCGGATCTGATGCCGGGCGTGGTGGGCGCGGGCACGTTCTGGACCGGGATGGTCGATTTCGTCGGCGGCAAGTCGGCGCAAGAGGTTGCCGACGCGATCCAGGCAAGCTGGCCTAAGTAAGCCCGCTGCGCGGCCTGTCGGGGGCAGGCCGCGCCGTTCTTGCAGCAAATTTGGGGGAGGGAACGATGCATCCTGCCTTGCAGGCGGTTTTGGTGATCCTTGTCGGTGTGGGCGGTTGCGTGGGCTATTTCTACGCGTCCAACCTGTTCCTCGACAAAGTGCTGTTCCCGGCCCGGGGGCCGGAGGCAGGGCGCAACATCAACCGCGCCAATATGATCCGGCCCTGGCTGTTCCTTGCCCCCGCGCTGATCGCGCTGTGCCTGTATCTGGCCTATCCGGTCTTCGCGACCTTCTGGCTGTCACTGCATGACAAGTCAGGCGCCTTCTCCGGCCTGGACAATTACCAGAAGATGTTCGCCGAGCCGAAATTCGCGGAATCGCTGCGCAACAACATGCTGTGGCTGATCGTGGTGCCCGCCGCCGCGACCGGGTTCGGGCTTCTGGCGGCGCAGCTGACCGACCGCATCGCCTGGGGCAGTATCGCCAAGTCGCTGATCTTCATGCCGATGGCGATCTCTTTCGTCGGCGCCTCTGTGATCTTCAAGCTGATCTATGACACGCGCGATGCCAACCTGCCGCAGATCGGGCTGTTGAACGCGCTGTGGCTGAAGGCCGAGGGCGGGCCGGGGTCGTTCCTCATGCTGCGGCTTCTGCCCTTCCTGCTGATCCTGTGCTTGATGCTGGGCATCCTCTATGTCGGCTATCTGGTGGCGCGGCCGCTTTGGGCCGGGCGTCGGGCGGGCGGGCTGGTCACGGCCGGGCGGGTGATCGGCGGGCTGGTCGCGCTGTTCCTGGGCCATGAGCTGGCGACCTGGCTTTACGGCATCGCCACGGCGACGCTGCCTTATGGCCAGCCGCAGGCCTGGTTGCAGATCCCCTACTGGAATTCCTTCTTCCTGATGGCGGTGCTGGTTTGGATCCAGACCGGCTTTGCCATGGTGATCCTGTCGGCGGCCCTGCGCGGCGTGCCGGAAGACACGATCGAGGCCGCGATCCTGGATGGCGCAAACCCCTTCCAGATCTTCTTCGAGATCAAGGTGCCGCAGGTCCTGGGCACGATCGTGGTCGTGTGGACCACGATCACCATCACCGTGCTCAAGGTCTTCGACATCGTCTATGCGATGACCAATGGCCAGTGGGAGACGCAGGTCCTGGCCAATTACATGTTTGACAAGCTGTTCCGCGCCTTCGACTGGGGCATGGGCGCCGCCGCCGCGATGATCATCATGCTGCTGGTGACGCCGATCCTGATCTGGAACGTGTGGAACGCCCGCAAGGAAATGCGCTAGGGGGACGGGACGATGGACAGCATCGCAGGCAAGAAACCCGCCTTGACCTGGGCCGTGCATATCGCGGTCGTGGCGCTGGTGGTCCTCTGGGTCGTGCCGACCTTCGGGCTTCTGGTGTCATCGTTCCGCACCACGGACCAGATCACTTCGTCCGGCTGGTGGCAGTCGCTTGCCACGCAGGAAAGCCAGCAACCCGCGATCCGCATCGAGGGCGACGAGGCGCAGAAGGACGGGCTTTTCGCCATCGAGGGCAATCTTTACAGTGGAAAGGGCGGCGCGGTCAGCAAATGGGGCACATCCTCGCGCGAGCCTGAGGCCTATGCGCCGGGCGACACGGCCGAGCTGAATGACGGGCTGAAACTGACGGTGCAGGAGAATGGCGATTTCAGCCTTACCTCGCCTGCCTCCATGGCGGACATGCGCCTGCCGCGGGTGTTCACCACCGCCTCGACCCCGCCCGAATTCACCACCCGGAACTATACCAATGTCATCTCCTCGCCGAGGGTGGGGCAGTCGATCGGTCAGGCTTTCCTGAACACGCTGACCGTGGCAATTCCGGCGACGGTGATCCCGATCCTGGTGGCGGCCTTCGCGGCCTATGCGCTGGCCTGGATGGAGTTTCCGGGCCGGGCCTTGCTTGTCGCCTTTGTCGTGGCTCTGCTGGTCGTGCCCTTGCAGCTTGCCCTGATCCCCTTGCTGCAGTTCCATAACTGGATCGGCATTGGCAAAGGTTATCTGTCGATCTGGATGGCCCATACCGGCTTCGGCCTGCCTTTGGCGATCTATCTGCTGCGCAATTACATGGTCGGCCTGCCCAAGGACATCATCGAGAATGCCAGGGTGGATGGCGCGACCGAATTCCAGATCTTCATCCGCATCATCCTGCCCCTGTCCTTCCCGGCGCTGGCCTCGTTCGCCATCTTCCAGTTCCTGTGGACCTGGAACGACCTTCTGGTGGCGCTGGTCTTTCTGGGCACCGACAATGACAAGCTGGTGCTGACCGGGAACCTGGTCAACCTCATGGGGTCGCGGGGCGGCGAATGGGAAATTCTTTCGGCCTCGGCCTTCGTGTCCATCGCGGTTCCGCTGCTCGTCTTCTTCTCCATGCAGCGGTTCCTGGTGCGCGGGCTTCTGGCCGGTTCGGTTAAGTGAGACGGAAATGAACGTGACGAAAGACCCCGACTGGTGGCGTGGCGCGGTGATCTACCAGATCTACCCGCGCAGCTTCCAGGACTCGAACGGCGACGGGATCGGCGACCTGCCGGGCATCACCCGGCGGCTGGAGCATGTGGCGAAGTTGGGGGCGGATGCGATCTGGATTTCGCCCTTCTTCAAGAGCCCGATGAAGGATTTCGGCTATGACGTGAGCGATTATTGCGATGTCGATCCGATGTTCGGCACCCTGGCCGATTTCGACGCGCTGGTGGCGCAGGCGCATGATCTGGGCGTGCGCGTGATGATCGATCTCGTGATCTCGCATACCTCGGACAAGCATCCCTGGTTCGCCGAAAGCCGCAAGAACCGGACCAATCCCAAAGGAGACTGGTATGTCTGGGCCGACCCGAAGCTGGATGGCACGCCGCCGACGAACTGGTTGTCGATCTTCGGGGGTTCCGCCTGGCAATGGGATGCGCGGCGCGAGCAGTATTACCTGCACAATTTCCTGACCTCGCAGCCCGATCTGAACTTTCACAACCCGGCGGTGCAGGCGGCGGTGCTGGACGCGACCGAGTTCTGGCTGAAGCGCGGGGTCGACGGGTTCCGGCTGGACACGATCAACTTCTACTTCCACGACAGGTATCTGCGCGACAATCCGGGCTTGCCCGTGGAGTTGCGCAATGACCGCACCGCGCCCAAGGTGAACCCTTACAATCACCAGATGCACCTGTTCGACAAATCGCAGCCGGAGAACCTGGCCTTCCTGCGCCGGTTCCGCGCCCTGATCGCGCCCTATGGCGCGGCGGCGGTGGGCGAGGTGGGCGACAGCGAGCGCGGCTTGCAGATCATGGCCGAATATACCTCGGGCGGCGACAAGGTGCAGATGTGCTATCCGTTCGAGCTGCTGCAACCGGCGCGGCTGACGGCGGGTGATCTGAAGGCGGTCTTCGACCAGCTTGCCACCGAGGCGCCCGATGCCTGGCCCTGCTGGTCCTATTCCAATCACGATGTCGCGCGCCATGTCACGCGCTGGGGGCTGAGTGAACAGGCCGCCCGGATGTATCTGGTGCTCATGGCCTGCCTGCGCGGGTCGGTCTGCCTGTATCAGGGCGAGGAACTGGGCCTGCCCGAAGCCGAGATCGACTTTGAGGACCTTCAGGACCCCTATGGCATCGAGTTCTGGCCTGAATTCAAGGGCCGCGACGGCTGCCGCACGCCGATGCCCTGGGTGAAGGACAATGCGAATGGCGGTTTCACCAGCGCGCCGCGCGGCTGGCTGCCGGTGTCGCCCGCGCATCTGGCCAAGGCGGTGGCGGTGCAGGGCGAAGGCTCGATGCTGGAATTTTACGGCGCTGTGCTGGCTTTCCGCCGCGCCCATCCGGTGCTGGCGCTTGGCGAGATGTCGGCGGTGACGGTTCAGGGCGATGTCGCCAGTTTCATCCGCGACGGCGCGGAGACAATTTTCTGCGCGTTCAATCTAGGGCCGGAAGCGGCGCAGTTGAACGTGCCGGAGGGGCGCTGGGAGGCGCTGGCCGGGGATCTTGGGGGCAGGGCGCTTCCAGGGCAGGAGGGGAAACTGCCGGGCTGGGGCTTTGCCCTGGCGCGGAAGGTCTGAGGGGGGACAGGGACAATGGCGGAATTGTTGCTCAAGGGCGTCGAGAAGGCCTATGGCGAGGTCAAGGTGTTGAAGGACATCGACCTGGACATCAAGACGGGCGAGCTGATCGTGTTTGTCGGCCCCTCGGGCTGCGGGAAATCCACGCTCTTGCGGATGATCGCCGGGCTGGAGCGGATCACCGGCGGGAGCTTCACCATTGACGGTGTCAAGATGAACGATGTGCCGCCGGCGCAGCGCGGCATCGCCATGGTGTTCCAAAGCTATGCGCTTTATCCGCATATGACCGTGCGCGACAACATGGCCTTCGCGCTGAAGATCGCGAAGAAGCCGCAGGCCGAGATCGACGCCGCCATCGACAAGGCGGCGCGCATCCTGCAACTGACCCCCTATCTCGACCGGCTGCCCAAGGCCCTGTCGGGCGGGCAGCGCCAGCGGGTCGCGATCGGGCGCTCGATCGTGCGCGACCCGAAAGTCTATCTCTTCGACGAGCCGCTCTCCAATCTCGACGCCGCTCTGCGGGTGGCGACGCGGATCGAGATCGCGCAGTTGAAAGAGCAGATGCCGAACTCGACCATGATCTATGTGACCCATGACCAGGTCGAGGCGATGACGCTTGCCAGCCGCATCGTCGTGCTGGCAGGCGGCGGCATCGCCCAGGTAGGCACGCCGCTGGACCTGTATGAACGGCCCGAGAATGAATTCGTGGCGCAGTTCATTGGCAGCCCGGCGATGAACCTGACCCCGGGCCAAGTGGTGGAAACCGGGGCCGAGACGGTGATCAGGCTCGCCAATGGCGGTATGGCGCGGTCGCATGTGCCGACCGATGCCGCGGACAAGGGGCGGCAGGTCAAGGTGGGGGTGCGGCCGGAAGATCTGGTCGAAACCACCGGGGACGCGATCTTCGAGGGCAAGGTCGAGATCACCGAGGCCCTGGGCGAGGTCACGCTGCTTTACCTCGCCAAGGATGCCGAGGGCCAGCAGGTCATTGCCAAGCTGCCGGGCATCCGGCCCGAGCTGCGCCACCAGACGGTGCGGCTGGCGGCAAGCCCGGCCAAGGTGCATCTCTTCGCCAATGGCCGGTCGCTGCTGTATCGGTAGGGGCGGTGCGTGTGGGCGTGCACCCAACGGCGCGATGGGGCGCCTTCATGCCCATCACCCGCCTTTGCGGGCGTGGAAGATGAAACCCAGGAAGTTCAGCAGCACCTGCGCGGCCAGGATCGCGGTCGAGCCGGAATGGTCGTAATCCGGCGCGACCTCGACCAGGTCCAGGCCGACGATCTCATGCCGCCGGGCGACGCCCTGGAGGATCTCCAGCACCTCGTAATAGAGGAACCCGCCATGCGAGGGCGTCCCTGTGCCCGGCGCGATGGAGGGGCAGAACCCATCAATGTCGATGGTGACGTATAGCCTTGCATCCTTGGGAATGCGGGCCAGAACGCCTTCGGTTCCCAGCTTGCGCACTTGCCGCACCGACAGGATGTCGTCGCCCATGGCGCGGGCGGCATCATAGCCATCCTTGGCGGTTGAGGACACGTTGCGGATGCCAAGCGCGGTTATGCCGGTGACATAATCCTTCTCGGCGGCGCGGCGCATCGGGTTGCCATGGCCATGGCGCACGCCATGGCGGACATCGACGAAATCGAGATGGGCGTCGATCTGCAGGATATGGATCGGGCCATGTCCCTCGAAGGCGCGGATGCAGGGGATGTTGACCGAATGGTCGCCGCCAAGCACCACCGGCAGGGCCCCCGCCGCCAGAATGGCGCGGACGCCGGTTTCGATATTGGCGTGGCTTTTCTCGGTATCGGTATGAACGATGTCGGCATCGCCAATGTCGACGATGCTGACATCCGCGCCCAGATAGGTGCAGTCATCCTCATGGTCATAGGCCCCGGCATGGCCGAAGGAGAACAGCGTCGAGGCCTCGCGGATCGCGCGCGGGCCGAAACGGGCGCCGGCGCGGAACTGGGTGCCGAAATCGAAGGGCGCGCCCAGGATCGCGGCATCGGCCTTGATCGCCGACCAGTCGCCCTGATAGGGCCGCTTGCCGAAGGTCGAGATCCCGACGAAGGGCAGGTTCAGCCGCCCCGTTTCATAGCTGTTGCCGCCGCTCATGATTCCCCCCTGTCTGGCATCGCGGCGATGGTGGGGTGCGGCGCTGGCAGCGGCAAGAGCGAAGGCAGGCATTCGGAAAGCCGCCGCGCGGCCGGCGAAAGCGGGTTGGCCGCAAGCCGGGCCAGAACGATGGCCTCTTGCCCGGCATCGCGGATCGGCCGGGTCACAAGCGGGCGGCCATCATGGCTGAGGGCGGGGGCGGGGCAGGTATAGCTGAGACCGATGCCCAGCCCATTGGCGGCGAAGCTGCGCATCAACTCAAGCGAGGCCGAGCGATAGGCGATCCTCGGCTGCACGCCGCGCGACGCGAAAAGCGAGCGGAAATGCGCGATGGACAGGCCCTGATCGGTCAGGACCAGCGGTTCGGGGGCAAGGTCGGCCAGGGTCAGGCTGTCACGTTGCGCCAGCGGATGACCGGCTGGCAGGACGGCATGGGGCGCGACATGCGACACGGGTGTGCGCGCGATGGCCGGGGCCAGACCCAGATCCCAGGTCAGGGCCAGCGCCACCTCGCCGCGCAACAGGGCCTCGGCCAGGGCGTCGAAATCCAGAACCTGCGGGGCAAGGGTCAGGCCCTCCTCCGGCAGGCGCGCCATCAGCGGCGCGAGAAGGCCGGGGGCAAGGTCATCGAAGACCGCGAAAGGCACGGGCGCCGTCTCGCCCGGCCCGCGCATGAGCTGGCGCAGATCGGCCAGCCGGGCCTCGGCCTCGGCCAGCCAGGCCGCGCCGAAGGTGCTGGGCGACATGCGGCCCGGCTGGCGCAGGAACAGGGCCTGGCCAAGCTGCGCCTCCAGTTGCGCCACGGCAACCGACAGGGCGGGCTGGCTGACATTCAGGGCCTGGGCGGCGGCGGTCATGCCGCCATGGCGGGCGATGGCGGTGGCATAGACAAGCTGGCGCAGGGTAAGCGATAGCATTTAATTATTGCGCTGTTCCAACATCATTATTGGAATCTATGATTGATCCGCGGCACATCTTTTGCAACGGCAAAGGAGGCCCCCATGGCGGTGCAAGTGACGGATGAGATGCGCGAGGCCTATGCCCGCGATGGCGTGGTTCTGATCAAGGGCCTGTGGAACGACTGGGTCGAGGTGCTGCGTCGCGGGGTCGAGGCCGACATGGCCGATCCGACCTATCAGATGGTCAACCTCAAGCCGGGCGAGGCGGGGAAGTTCTTCGACGATTATTGCAGCTGGCAGCGCATCCCGGAATTTCGCGACGCGATCTTCAATTCCGGCGTGGCGCGGGTGGCGGCGGAGCTGATGGGTTCGCAAGGCGTGCAGCTTTTCCACGATCATGTCCTGGTCAAGGAACCCGGCACGACCAAGCCGACGCCTTGGCACAGCGACGGGCCCTATTACTTTGTCGAGGGGCGGCAGACGGTCAGCTTCTGGTCGCCGCTTGACCCGGTGAAAGAGGCGTCGCTGCGCTGCGTGGCGGGCAGCCATCTGTGGGAAAAGGACGTGCTGCCGACGCGCTGGATGGCGGAGACCAGCTTCTATCCCGGCGATCACGATTACATGCCGGTGCCCGACCCCGATGCCGAGGGGATGCGGGTGATGGAATGGGAGATGGAGCCGGGCGATGCCGTGGCTTTCAACTTCCGTACCCTGCATGGGGCGCGCGGCAATACCAGCGCGAACCGCCGCCGGGCCTTTTCGCTGCGTCTCGTGGGGGATGACGCGCGCTATGTCGAACGGCCCGGCCCCTGTTCGCCGCCTTTCCCGGGCCACGGGATGCAGCCGGGACAGCGGCTGCGGACCGACTGGTTCCCCGAACTGGCAGTCTAGGGTCCCGGCATCGGCCCCGGCCGTGAGCGGCACTTGGTCGCTCTTGCGGCGGGGCGCGGGATCGGGTGGTCTGGCGCGGCAAGGAGAAGCCCGATGGCCCAGCCCCCCGACCGCGCCCGCCGCCGCCCGCCCGTCTACCCGCCGCCGGAGTTTCCGCCCCGGTGGCTGCCCGCCTTCGCGCAGGTGCCACCGGCGATCTTTCCGGTCCTGCTGGGGCTTCTGGGCCTGGCCGGGGCGCTGCGGCTGGGGCTAGGGCGGCTTGACCTGCCGCTTGCGGCGGCGGATCTGGTGGCCGGGCTGGTGCTTGGCCTCTGGGCCTTTGGCCTTCTGGCCTATCTGGTCAAGCTGGGGCGCCGCCCCGGCGTGATCCTTGAGGATCTGCGCGTCATGCCCGGGCGGACGGCGCTGGCGGCGGGCACCGGCAGCGTCATGATGGCGGCGGTCGTGCTGTCGCCTTTCGCGCCCGGCGCGGCGCAGACCCTGCTGTGGATCGGACTGGCGCTGCATGCCCTGCTTGCCGGGCTGGCGATCACGGTCCTTGCCGGCCTGCCGCGCGAGGCGCGCGGGGTGAACCCGGGCTGGCATCTTCTTTTCACCGGCTTCATCCTGGGCGCGCCACCGGCGGCGCTTCTGGGGCAGGAGGCGCTGGCGCGCGGGCTGATCTGGGCGACGCTCCCGGTCGCGCTGGCGATCTGGGGCGCAAGCCTGGCGCAGCTTCTGCGCAGCACACCGCCCGCGCCCCTGCGGCCGATGCTGGCCATCCATCTTGCACCCGCCTGTCTGTTCGCCACCTCTTCGGCGCTGACAGGGCAGGCGCATCTGGCGACGGGCTTTTCGGTCCTGGCGATCGTGATCTCGCTGGCGCTGGTTTCGGCCGGGAGATGGATCACCCTTTCGGGCGTCACGCCGCTTTGGGGGGCGTTCAGCTTCCCCCTGGCCGCGCTGGCCACCGCGCTGCTGCGTCAGGGCGGCGGGCTGGCGAGTTTCGGCATGGGGGTGCTGGCCGTGGCGCTGGTGGCCGTGCCCTGGCTGGCCTGGAAGGTGCTGAAGGACTGGCCGGGCGGGCGGCTGGCGGCGAAGACCAACGCGGCGACCGCCTGAAGCGCCGCGCCGGGGCCGGGATCAGATCAGCCCGACCCAGGCCCGGGCAAGCGCCAGGCCATGCACATCCGCCGCCACACCGCGCTTTGCCGCGAGCGCGGCGCGCGCGTCATGCCAGCCGGGCGACAGGCGTTCGACCAGATCGGGAAAGGTGCGGCTCCAATCCTCGACCACGGCCCGCGAGGCTTCGAAATGGAACTGGGTGGCATAGCCCGCGCGGCCGAAGCGGAAGCTCTGGTTCTGCGCCGTGGCCGATCCGGCCAGCCGCGTTGCGCCGGGCGGCAGGCTGAACGTGTCGGAATGCCATTGGAAGATCGGGAAATCCGGGGGCAGGGCGGCGGTCAGCGGATCGTCGGCGCCATCGGGTGTCAGCGCCACGTCGCACCAGCCGAATTCCGGCGCGGCACCCAAAATGTTCTCGGCGCCAAGGCCGCGGGCAAAAACCTGCGCGCCGAGGCAGATGCCCAGCACCGCCTTGCCCGCGGCCGCCGTCTCGGCCATCAGGCCCGCCAGCCGGGGCAGGTAGGGGTGGCTGTGGTCGTCGCGTGCCGATTGCTCGCCGCCGAAGACGACCAGCGCGTCGGTTTCCAGCCTGCCGGGCAGGACCTGCCCCGCCCAGGGTTTCACAAGGTCGATCCGGGCCGCTGCCTCATGCAGCGCCACGCCCACCTGCCCGTGATGGGTGACCCGCGTGTTTTCGACGATGGTGACATGCATGCGTGACTTCCCCGGCCCTTGCTGCGGCACAATCAGCATGGGGCAGGGCGGCTTTCAAGCCCAAGATGGCGGTTCCCCCTTGCGCCCGGCTGGCCAAGGTGAAACAGGGAACCGCCAAACGATGATCCCCAAGGAGAGACCCATGGAGATTCGCGAGGCGCTTACCTTCGACGACGTCCTGCTTGTTCCGGCTGCATCTTCGGTGCTGCCGTCCGAGGCCGATACTTCGACCTTTGTCACCAAGTCGATCCGCATGAACATTCCCTTGCTGTCCAGCGCCATGGACACGGTGACCGAGGCGCGGATGGCCATTGCCATGGCCCAGGCGGGCGGGATCGGCGTGATCCACCGCAACCTCGATCTCGAACAGCAGGCGACCGAAGTGCGCCGGGTGAAGCGCTTCGAATCCGGCGTGGTCTACAAGCCGATCACGCTGCGCGCCGACCAGACCCTGGCCGATGCCAAGGAGCTGATGGAGCGCTACAACATCACCGGCTTTCCGGTGGTGGATGGCGAGGGCCGGGTGGTTGGCATCGTCACCAACCGCGACATGCGTTTTGCGTCGGACGACCGCACGCCGGTTTCGGTGATGATGACCACCGACAATCTGGCGGTGCTGAAAGAGCCGGTCGACCGGGCGCAGGCGATCAGCCTGATGAAAGCACGGCGGATCGAGAAGCTTCTGGTCACCGATGGCGCCGGGCATCTGACCGGGCTTCTGACCCTGAAGGATACCGAGAAGTCGGTCCTGAACCCCCATGCCTGCAAGGACGAGCTGGGCCGGCTGCGGGTGGCCGCCGCCTCGACCGTCGGCGATGCCGGGTTCGAGCGCAGCCAGGCGCTGATCGAGGCGGGCGTGGACATGGTGGTGATCGACACCGCGCACGGCCATTCCGAAGGCGTGGCCCGCGCGGTCGAGCGGATCAAGAAACTGTCGAACACCGTGCAGGTGGTGGCGGGCAACGTGGCCACGGCCGAGGCGACGCGCGCTCTGATCGGCGCCGGGGCGGATGCGGTCAAGGTGGGGATCGGCCCCGGCTCGATCTGCACCACGCGGATCGTCGCCGGTGTCGGCGTGCCGCAACTGACCGCGATCATGGATTCGGCCCGTGCGGCGGGCGACATTCCGGTGATCGCCGATGGCGGCATCAAATATTCGGGCGATTTCGCCAAGGCCATCGCGGCGGGCGCAAGCTGCGCCATGGTCGGCAGCGCCATCGCGGGCACCGATGAATCGCCGGGCGAGGTGATCCTGTGGCAGGGCCGCAGCTTCAAGGCCTATCGCGGCATGGGGTCGATCGGCGCCATGGCGCGCGGTTCGGCCGACCGCTATTTCCAGAAGGAAGCCAGTTCCGACAAGCTGGTTCCGGAAGGGATCGAGGGGCAGGTGCCCTATAAGGGGTCGGCCCAGGCGGTAATCCACCAGATGGTCGGCGGCTTGCGCGCGGCGATGGGCTATACCGGCTGCGCCACCGTGGCCGAGATGCGGCAGAACTGCCAATTCGTGAAGATCACCGGCGCCGGGCTGAAGGAAAGCCATGTCCATGACGTGCAGATCACCCGCGAAAGCCCGAATTACCGGGTGATGTGATGACCCCCGCCGCCCGGGCCGCCGCGGCCATTGCCGTGCTGGACCGGGTTCTGGCCGGAGAGAATGCCGAAAAGGCCCTGACCGGCTGGGGCCGCGCCGCGCGCTATGCCGGGTCGGGCGACCGGGCGGCGGTGCGCGATCTGGTTTTTGACGCGCTGCGCTGCAAACGGTCCTTCGCCGCGCTTGGCGGGGCGATGTCGGGGCGCGGGCTGGTACTCGGGGCGGCAAGGGCGGCGGGGCTTGATCCGGCGCAGTGGTTCGACGGATCGACCCATGGACCCGCCCCGGTGGCGGACGAACCGGGCCACGCGCCCGAAGGGGCCGCGGCGCTGGATGTGCCGGACTGGCTGTTGCCGCCGCTGCGCGCGGCGCTGGGCCCGGACTGCGATGCTGTTCTGGCCGCGATGCGCCAACGGGCACCCGTGGTGCTGCGGGTGAACCTGGGCAAGGCTTCGCCCGCTGCGGCCCGGCTGGCGCTGGGCGAAGACGGCATCGAGGCCGTGCCGCATCCGCTGGCATTGGCGGCACTGGAGGTGACGGGCGGGGCGCGGCGGATTCAGGCCTCGCGCGCCTATGCCGAGGGGATGGTGGAGTTGCAGGATGCCGCCTCGCAGGCGGTGGTCGAGGCGCTGCCCTTGCGCGACGGGATGAAGGTTCTGGACCTTTGCGCCGGAGGCGGCGGCAAGACGCTGGCCATGGCTGCGCGGGCGCGGATCACGGCCTTCGCCCATGACATCGCGGCGCGGCGGATGGCCGACCTGCCCGCGCGGGCCCAGCGGGCCGGGGTGAAGGTGACCTTGACCGAAACCCCGGAAAAGACAGCGCCTTACGATCTGATCCTCACCGATGTGCCCTGTTCCGGTTCCGGGTCCTGGCGGCGCGATCCCGAAGGAAAATGGCGGCTGACGCCCGCGCGGCTGGAGGAATTGCAAGGCCTGCAATCGCAGATCCTGGACCGGGCGGCGGCGATGGTCGCGCCGGGGGGCGTGCTGGCCTATGCCACCTGTTCCTTCCTGCGGGCCGAGAATGAAGAGCGGATTTCCGCCTTTCTCGCCGCCCATGCGGCCTGGCGCTGCACCGCGCAGCACCGCTTCACGCCGCTTCAGGGCGGTGACGGATTTTTCCTCGCCCTGCTGGCGCGCGGCTAGGCCGCAACCCCGCCCTGTTTTCCGGCGGCGCCGTCAACTTCCGGCTGTTTTTCCGACGAAGTTAATTCACAGTTAACGAATTGCACGGCCTATTGACCGCGGGGAGGGTCGATTCCCCGGACGGAGGTTTGGGTGATTGGGGCTGACCAGGACATACGGGCGATGATGTCCACGGCGCGCGGGATTTCGGGGCGCGCCTCCTGGCTGGTTGCGGCGGCGGCGATCAGCCTGGGCCTGTGTTTCGCCCTCGACGATCCGCTTCAACGCTATCTTCTGGGCGGAGCCGGGCTTGCGCTGCTGCTGATCGCCCTTGGGTTGCGGCTGGTCGGCAGCCTTGACCGGCGCAGGGACGCGCGGCTTGGCGCGCAGCTTCAGGCCCTGGTGGGGGAAGACGCCTCGCCCTGCTTCACCACCGATGAGCTTGGCCAGATCCTTTATCGCAACGTCGCCGCGATGGGCCGCTTTGGCGAGAATGCCACCGCCACTTTGGTGGGCGTGCTGCATGAGCAGTTCGCCTCGCCCTCGGCCGTGCTGTTCCGGCTTCAGTCGCGCGCCGCAAATACTGGCGCCGCGCGCGAGGATGTGGTGACGCGCCGCGGCCATCTGCGCCTGTCGGTGCATCGCGTCGCCGAGCGGCGCTTTCTGTGGCGGCTGGAGGAATTCCAGGACCGCAGTCCGACCGGGCGCGGGGCCGAGGGGCTGAGCCTGCCGATGGTGGTCGCCAATCGCAACGGCGTGGTGCTGTTCTCGAACGAGGCTATGCGGCGGCTCTTGGGCGAAAGGCCCAAGCGGCTGGACCGCATCTTCGTGCAGCCGCGCTTCTCGTCCGGCGAAGAGGTGCAGGTCACTTCCGTCACCGGGCCGATCCGGGCCATCGTGGCCGAGGTCGAGGGGGCGGGGGATCGCCGCGAACTGTTCCTGCTGCCCGCGCCCGACCATCACGGCGAGGACGATCTGCCGACCGATTACGAAAGTCTTCCCGTCGCCCTGATGAAATTCGCCCCGGATGGCAAGCTGCGCAGCGCCAACCGCGCCGCGCGGGACTTGCTGGGCAATGAGCCGCTGACCGGCCTGTCTTTCCATGACCTGTTCGAGGATCTGGGGCGCCCGGTCAATGACTGGCTGGCCGATATCATCGAGGAGCGCCTGCCCGCCGGGGCCGAGGTGCTGCATGTCCGTCAGGGTGGCGAGGAGAATTTCCTTCAGGTCCAGTTGCGCCGCATCGTCGAAATGGGCCGCCCCGGGGCGCTGGCGACCCTGTCCGACGCCTCGGCGCTCAAGAAGCTTGAAACCCAGTTCAACCAGAGCCAGAAGATGCAGGCGATCGGCCAGCTTGCGGGCGGCATCGCCCATGATTTCAACAACCTGCTGACCGCGATCTCGGGCCATTGCGACCTGTTGCTGCTGCGCCATGGCCGCGCGGACAGCGAATATTCCGATCTTGAGCAGATCCGCCAGAATGCCAACCGGGCAGCCGCCCTGGTCAACCAGCTTCTGGCCTTCTCGCGCAAGCAGACGCTGAAACCGACCCGGCTGGATCTGCACGATGTGCTGTCGGACCTGACCCATCTCCTGAACCGGCTGGTGGGCGAAAGGGTCTCGCTCAAACTGGCGCATGACCCGTTGCTGGGGCCGATCCGGGCCGACCGGAGGCGGCTTGAGCAGGTCTTGATGAATCTGGTGGTCAATGCCCGTGACGCCATGCCCGAGGGCGGCACGATCCGCCTCGAGACCGAGGCCGTGACCCTGCATGAACCGACGCCCCGGGACAAGGTGGTCATGCCGCCGGGCGAATATGCGGTGATCCGGGTGATCGACACCGGCATCGGCATTCCGCCGGACCGGTTGGACAAGATCTTCGAGCCCTTCTTCACCACCAAACGGGTGGGAGAGGGCACCGGCCTGGGCCTGTCGACGGTCTATGGCATCGTCAAGCAATCGGGCGGCTATGTCTTCGTCACCAGCGAGGCCGGCAAGGGCACAAGTTTCGAGCTGCAGTTCCCCGTGCATGAGCTGACCGAGGCCGAGCTCGCCGCAGCACAGGACGGCCCGCCCCGCGACGCCAGGCGCGTCGTGGCGCGCAAGGGCGAAGGCGTTGTCCTGCTGGTCGAGGACGAGGCGCCGGTGCGCGCCTTTGCCAGCCGCGCGCTGCGGATGCGCGGCTATACGGTGCTTGAGGCGGAGAATGCCGAAATGGCGCTGAAGACGCTGGAGGACCCGGCGCTTGAGGTTGATATCTTCGTGACGGATGTGGTGATGCCGGGGATGGATGGCCCGTCCTGGGTGCGGCAGGCGCTGGAGGCGCGGCCCAATGTGAAGGTGGTCTTCGTCTCGGGCTATTCCGAAGAGGCCTTTGCCGAAGATCAGGCGCGCATCCCGAATTCCGTCTTTCTGGCCAAACCCTTCTCGCTCAACGATCTGACCACGACGGTGCAGGGGCAATTGCACTGACCCCGGCGGCACGGGCGCAATGCGCTGGCTCGGCCCGGCGGGGCGGCGGGCCAATCGGTTGCGCCTGCGCGGGTCTGCCAGGAGGCCGGCTGGGGGTTGCGCGTCGGACCGGGATGCCTGCGCCCCCGGGCGCGGAAGACCGGCAGGGCGATGGCCAGGCCTGAAAGGCGGGGCTGAACCGCGGCGCAGAGCGGTTTCTCGGTATGGCCGGGCTGTCGGGTCGGTCAGTCAGGCCAGGCAGTCGGGCCGGGCAGACCGCCGCGCCGCCGGGTCAGGGCTTCAATGACGCGTAAAGTTCGAAATCCTCGGCCGCGACCTGGTGCAGCAGGGCCTCGGTTTCGGCCGACAGGTCGGTCGCGCCCTTGGGCGAGACATTGACCCGGGGCAGGGTGATCTCGCAGCCCAGACGGTCTTCCAGGAAGTCGACGAATGTGTCGATCTCCTCATAACGGAACAGCCGGTCAACACCCTGACCCTGACGCGGCCGCAGAAAACGCGCCTGGCTGCCGACATCGGCAAAGGCGGGCCGGGGGTCCTGGCACCAGGCGCGAACGAAATCGTCAAAGCTCATGCCGCGGGTCGAGCGGCTGGGATCGGGCTGATCCTCGCGCGAGCGGAAGCGATACCACGATCCCAGCCAGTCGCGCGGCTCGCGCATCATGGCGACCACGGTCCAGTCGGTCTTGGACGCGGCCTCGAGATAGGGGCCGAAGAAGCGGCGATAGCGATGGACGGTGGTGTGCTTGAGAAGCGGCGGGCGCTGGATCGAGACCGAAGCCAGCGATTCGAGCGCCATGGCCAGCGCCGTCGAACCGGCCTTCGGCGTGGCCAGAAAGACCAGCCGCTCTTCCCAGAATACCAGCATTCCTGCCCCTTTTTTTCCCGCTCCGGCCCTTGGCGGCCCGGTTTTCATTGGCGGCTTAAACTATCCTTTAACGGAATCGCGCAAAAGCTGATTTTGCGACAATTTGCTTGAAATGTTCCCTCTTTGTGCGCATAAGACAGCGAACACACCGGGAACATGGGCCAGGATTGCCCGCCTTGGGCGGCTGTGGAATAAGGGAGACGACAATGGCAGTGGCGAACCTATTCGAGCTCGGGGGCAAGCGGGACATGGACAAGCAGAAGGCGCTGGAAAGCGCATTGGCCCAGATCGAACGGCAGTTCGGCAAAGGCTCGATCATGAAGCTGGGAGAGAACAACCCGGTGATGGAGATCGAGGCGACCTCGACCGGGTCGCTGGGCCTGGACATCGCGCTGGGGATCGGCGGCCTGCCCAAGGGGCGGATCGTGGAAATCTATGGCCCGGAAAGTTCCGGCAAGACCACGCTGACGCTGCATGTGGTGGCGGAAGAGCAGAAGAAAGGCGGCGTCTGCGCCTTTGTCGACGCCGAACATGCGCTGGACCCGCAATATGCCAAGAAGCTGGGCGTCAATCTGGACGAGCTGCTGATCAGCCAACCCGATACGGGCGAACAGGCGCTGGAAATCGTCGACACGCTGGTGCGTTCGGGCGCGGTCAGCCTGATCGTGGTCGACTCGGTCGCCGCGCTGACGCCCAAGGCCGAGCTTGAGGGCGACATGGGCGACGCGACCGTCGGCGCCCAGGCGCGTCTGATGAGCCAGGCCATGCGCAAGCTGACCGCCAGCATCGGCCGCAGCAATTGCATGGTGATCTTCATCAACCAGATCCGCATGAAGATCGGCGTGATGTTCGGCAGCCCCGAAACCACCACCGGCGGCAATGCGCTGAAATTCTACGCTTCGGTGCGTCTGGACATCCGCCGCATCGGCGCGATCAAGGACCGCGAGGAAGTGGTCGGCAACACGACGCGGGTGAAAGTGGTGAAGAACAAGGTCGCGCCGCCCTTCAAGCAGGTCGAGTTCGACATCATGTATGGCGAGGGCATCTCGAAGACGGGCGAGCTGGTCGATATCGGCGTCAAGGCCGGCGTGGTCGAGAAATCGGGCGCCTGGTATTCCTATGGCGACGAACGCATCGGTCAGGGCCGCGAGAACGCGAAATCCTTCCTCAAGGCCAATCCTCTGGTCGCGGCCTCGATCGAGGACAAGATCCGCGCCGCCAACGGGCTGGATTTCCACATGGCCGATGGCGAAGTGGTCGAGGATGACGACGCCTGATCGCGGCCGTGCACCGCCTGAAATTCCATGCGGCCGGAGGGGGAACCTTCCGGCCGTTTTCGCTTGGGCCGCAAAGCCCGTGGACAGGGCGCATCCCCGCCGCTACATGGAACGCGATCCGTTTTCTGCCAAGAAGGCCGCCCTCCCATGCCGTCCTTGAACGACATCCGTTCCACCTTCCTTGATTTCTTCGCGCGCAACGGCCACCGGGTCGTCGAGTCAAGCCCGCTGGTGCCGCGCAACGACCCGACGCTGATGTTCGCCAATTCGGGCATGGTGCAGTTCAAGAACCTGTTCACCGGGGTCGAACAGCGCGACTACAAGCGCGCGACCACGGCGCAGAAATGCGTTCGTGCCGGGGGCAAGCACAATGACCTGGACAATGTGGGTTACACGGCGCGCCATCACACCTTCTTTGAAATGCTGGGCAATTTCAGCTTTGGCGATTATTTCAAGGAACAGGCGATCACCTATGCCTGGGAATTGCTGACCCGCGATTTCGGCCTGGCCAAGGACCGGCTTCTGGTCACGGTCTATCACACCGATGACGAGGCGGCGGGGATCTGGAAGCGCGTGGCGGGCCTGCCCGACCACAGGATCATCCGCATCGCCAGCGACGACAATTTCTGGCGCATGGGCCCGACCGGCCCCTGCGGCCCCTGCACCGAAATCTTCTACGATCACGGCGACCATATCTGGGGCGGCCCGCCCGGTTCGGCGGAAGAAGACGGCGACCGTTTCATCGAGATCTGGAACAACGTCTTCATGCAAAACGAGCAGTTCGCGGATGGCACGATGCGCCCCTTGGACATGCAATCGATCGACACCGGCATGGGGCTGGAACGGATCGGCGCGCTGCTGCAGGGCAAGCACGACAATTACGACACCGACCTGATGCGCAGCCTGATCGAGGCTTCGGCCCATGCGACCAGTTCCGACCCCGATGGTCCGGGCAAGGTGCATCATCGCGTGATCGCCGACCATCTGCGCTCGACCTCGTTCCTGATCGCCGACGGGGTCATGCCCTCGAACGAAGGGCGCGGCTATGTCTTGCGGCGGATCATGCGGCGGGCGATGCGGCACGCGCATATGCTGGGCGCGCAGGACCCGGTGATGTACCGGCTGGTCCCGGCGCTGGTGCGGCAAATGGGGGCGGCCTATCCGGAATTGCCGCGCGCCCAGGCGCTGATCGAGGAAACGCTGAAGACCGAAGAGACCAAGTTCAAGCAGACGCTGGACCGCGGGTTGAAGCTTCTGGATGACGAACTGTCGCGCCTGCCGGAAGGCGGCGACCTGCCCGGCGCGGCGGCGTTCAAGCTGTATGACACTTACGGCTTCCCGCTGGACCTGACGCAGGATGCGCTGCGCGAAAAGGGCCGGGCGGTCGATGTGCAGGGCTTCGACAAGGCGATGGACGAGCAGCGCGCCAAGGCGCGGGCGGCTTGGTCGGGCACGGGCGAGGCCAAGGATGCCAAGATCTGGTTCGAGCTGGCCGAAGCGAATGGCGTCAGCGAATTCCTGGGTTACGACACGGAAAGCGCCGAGGGCGTGGTCCAGGCCCTGGTGCGCGACGGCGCGGCCATCGGCAGCGCGGCCAGCGGCGAAAGCGTGCAGATCGTCGTGAACCAGACGCCCTTCTATGCGGAATCGGGCGGTCAGGCGGGCGATGCGGGCTGGATCCGCACCGATACCGGCCTTGCGCATGTCACCGACACCAGGAAGGCCGCCGGGATCTTCATCCACATCGCGACGGTGACCGAGGGCAGTATCCTCAAAGGCCAACCCGCCAAGCTGGAGCTGGACCACAAGCGGCGCGGGGCGATCCGCGCCAACCATTCGGCAACGCACCTGCTGAACGAGGCCCTGCGCGAGACGCTGGGCAGCCATGTCGCACAACGCGGCAGCCTGAATGCGCCCGACCGGCTGCGGTTCGACTTTGTCCATAATGCTGCCCTGTCACCGGTGGAACTGGCCAAGGTCGAGGCCGAGGTGAACGGCTATATCCGCCAGAATGGCGCGGTCGAGACCCGGCTGATGGCGCCGGACGATGCGCGCGCCTTGGGCGCGCAGGCGCTGTTCGGCGAGAAATACGGCGACGAGGTCCGCGTCGTGTCGATGGGGGTGCTGGACGGTTCGGGCAAAGGCACGGATGGCAAGACCTATTCGATCGAACTGTGCGGCGGCACGCATGTGGGCCGACTGGGCGAGATCGGGGCCTTTGTGCTGATGGGCGATTCCGCCTCTTCGGCGGGCGTGCGGCGGATCGAGGCGCTGACCGGACAGGCGGCGCTGGATCATCTGCGGCTTCAGGATGCGCGGCTTGCCGAGGTTGCTCTGGCGCTGAAAGCGCCGGTGACCGAAGTGGTCGACCGGGTGAAGGCCCTTTTCGACGAACGCCGCGCCTTGCAGAACGAAGTGGCGCAGCTGCGCCGCGAGGTGGCGATGGGCGGCAAGGGCGCTGGCCCGGAAGCCAAGGAAATCAACGGCATCAAGCTGATTGCCCAGGTGCTGTCGGGCGTGTCGGGCAAGGATCTGCCCGCGCTGGTCGATGAGATGAAGGCCCGGATCGGGTCGGGTGCGGTGCTTTTGATCGCCGATACCGGTGCCAAGCCCGCGGTTGCGGCGGGGGTGACGGCGGATCTGACCGACCGTCTGTCGGCTGTGACTCTGGTCAAGGCCGCGGCCGAGGCGCTGGGCGGCAAGGGCGGCGGTGGCCGCCCGGATCTGGCCCAGGCGGGCGGGACCGATATCGGACAGGCCGAAGCTGCGATCAAGGCGGCGGAAGCCGCGATGGGGGGTTGAGATGCCGGTTGCCTATTGGATTGCCCATGTCGAGGTGACCAATCCCGAGGCCTATGGGCTTTATGCCAAGGGCGCGACCACGGCGATTGCCGCGCATGGCGGCGAGTTCCTGGCCCGCAGCGGTCGCTATGTGCAGCTTGAAGGACGCGACCGCCCGCGCAACGTGCTGGCGCGGTTCCCCAGCCTTGAGGCGGCGGTGGCCTGCTACAATTCGCCCGAGTATCAGGCGGCTCTGGAGCACGCCAAGGGCGCCGCAGAACGCGATCTGGTGGTGGTAGAGGCGCTGGACTAGCCGATTGTTTCAGCGTCCGGCGGATTATCGCGGGGATTTCAACACATTCGAAGGGCCGCCCGCTACCGCTGGGGCGGCCTTTCTGTTACAAACGGCCAAAGCCTGCGGGCAGCGAGGGGTATCATGTGCCGTTGGGCGGCCTATATCGGCAAGCGGATCTTTCTTGAGGAAATCGTGTCCCGCCCGGGCCACAGCCTGATCCATCAAAGCCATTGCGCCACACAATGCCATACGGCGACCAATGCCGATGGCTTCGGCATCGCCTGGTATGACGAACGGCCTGAGCCCGGCCAGTATCGCGACATCATGCCCGCCTGGTCGGACCCGAACCTGCGCAGCCTGACGGCGCAAGTCCGCTCGCCCCTGTTCCTGGCGCATGTCCGGGCCTCGACCGGCACGGCGACCAGCCGCAACAATTGCCACCCTTTCACCCATGGGGTCTGGAGCTTCATGCATAACGGCCAGATCGGCGGCTATGATCGGTTCCGCCGCGATGCCGACATGATGATCCCCGACGCGCTATACCCCAACCGGCGCGGCGCGACCGACAGCGAGGCGCTGTTCCTGATCGCCGTGGCCGAGGGGCTGGACCATGATCCGCGTTCCGCGCTGGAACGGGCGGCGGCGCGGTTCATCCGGCTGGCGCGCGAAAAGGGCGCCGCCCCGCATCTTCGGATGACGGCGGCCCTGTCCGATGGCAAGCAGCTTTACGCCGTGCGCTATGCCACCGACGATCTGGCGCCCAGCCTGTATTACCGCTGGTCCGACACCCGGATGGGCATGGCCGTGGTGTCGGAGCCGCTGGAATCCGACGAGGGCAACTGGACCGAAATCCCCGCAGCCAGTTTTTGCAGCTTTGACGATCGCGGCGGCGTGCTGGTGGAGGATTTCTATCCCTGCCGTCTGGCTTCGGCCGCCTAGGCCTGTTTCACCGGGCAGGTGTTGAAGCCCAGGATCGAATAAAGCGGGCAGGTCGACATCAGCCCGGTCAGCAGGGGCACGATGCCGATCAGCTTGGCCCAGTGCCAGAAGCCGCTGCCATGATCGAAGACGAACCAGGCGATCAGGGCAAGGCCGATGGCGATGCGCAGGATGCGGTCGATGCCGCCGACATTGGTCTTGAACATGTCTGCCTCCTTCAAGACGAAGCATTGGACTTATACGTCAAACCACAACACATTCATAGATGATTGATTGTCGCAGATGTGATCGCTCGGGCGCAGGAAACGCCCGGTCCCTGCGGGAATCCGCCGTAGAACCATATCCGTAACGGCGGCACGGTGCCGGGGATGAACGGCGTGGAGAGGCCTCTCTGGAAATGCTGCCGACCAAGGCCAATGTCAGGGCTCTGGCGCGACCACGACGTGTCAGGTCAACCCTAACCCATGGAGGATGTCAGGATGACCGACCCCAGAGACCCGACCAGAGAGCAGCCCCGCGACCCGCGGCAGCCGCAGGTGCGCGACCCGCATCAGCAACCCGACCGCGCGCCGGGGCGCCAGCAGGAACAGCAGGACCCTCAGCGCCGCCCCGGACAGCAGCAGGGCGGCGAGCAACCGGGCGGCCAGGGGCAGTCTCCCCAGCGCCGCTGACGCGAAAGGTTCTGAAAATTGAAACGGCGGGGCATTTGCCCCGCCGTGGCTTTTCAAACTGCGCCCAGGATTAGTCGAGCGCCTTGAAGTTCAGGCTTGCGCCTTCCTTGATGCCCGAGAACCAGCGCGCCGTGACGGTCTTGGTCTTGGTGTAGAAGCGGAAGGCATCGGGGCCATACTGGTTCAGGTCGCCGAAGGCCGAGCGTTTCCAGCCGCCGAAGGAGAAATAGGACAGCGGCACCGGGATCGGGAAGTTGATCCCCACCATGCCGACATTCACCCGGCTGGCGAAATCGCGCGCGGTGTCGCCATCGGCGGTGAAGATCGCGGTGCCATTGCCATACTCATTGTCCATGACCAGCTTCAGCGCATCGTCATAGGTCTTGGCGCGGACCTGACTGAGGACCGGACCGAAGATCTCCTGCTTGTAGATCTCCATATCGGCGGTGACATTGTCGAAGAGTGACGGGCCGACGAAGAAACCCTTCTCATAGCCCTGCAGCTTGAAGCCACGGCCATCGACCACCAGTTTCGCGCCTTGTTCCACGCCGGAATCGATCAGGCCAAGGATACGGTCCTGCGAGGCCTTGGTGATGACGGGGCCGAAATCGACATCGTCGCCTGCGGTATAGGGGCCGACCTTAAGCTTCTCGATCCGCGGCACCAGGCGTTCGATCAGCGCGTCGGCGGTCTTCTCGCCCACCGGCACCGCGACCGAGATCGCCATGCAGCGTTCGCCCGCTGCACCGAAGCCTGCGCCAATCAGCGCATCCGCCGCCTTGTCGAGATCGGCATCGGGCATGATGACCATGTGGTTCTTCGCGCCGCCAAAGCACTGCGCGCGCTTGCCGTTGCTTGCCGCGCGGCCATAGATGTATTGCGCGATCGGGGTCGAGCCGACAAAGCCGACGCCCTGGATCACCGGATGATCCAGGATCCCGTCGACCACCGCCTTGTCGCCATTGACCACCTGCAGCACGCCATCAGGCAGACCGGCCTCCTGGAACAGCTCGGCCAGCAGCATGGCGGTCGAGGGCACACGCTCGGAGGGTTTCAGGATCATCGCGTTGCCGCTGGCGATGGCCGGGGCCATCTTCCACAGCGGGATCATGGCGGGGAAGTTGAAGGGCGTGATGCCCGCAACCACGCCCAACGGCTGGCGCATGGCATAAAGGTCAATGCCCGGACCTGCCGAATCCATGTATTCGCCCTTGAGCATGGCGGGTGCGCCCATGCAGACCTCGACCACTTCCAGCCCGCGCTGCACATCGCCGCGCGCATCGGGCAGGGTCTTGCCATGTTCGCGGCTGACCAGCTCGGCCAGCTTGTCCATGTTCTTGTTGATCAGGGCGCCGAAGGCCATCATCACGCGGGCGCGGCGCTGCGGGTTGGTCGCGGCCCAGGCGGCCTGGGCCACGGCGGCCTTGGCGATGGCGTCGTCCAGCTCGGCCTGGCTTGCCAGCGCGACGCGGGCCTGAACCTCGCCCGTGGCGGGGTTGTAGATATCCGCGAAGCGGCCCGAATTGCCCGCCACCCGCTTGCCGTTGATCCAGTGACCGATCTCTTGCATGACGCATCTCCTCCGATAGGTTGCGGCGGTTTTACCCTTGCGGAATTGCCAGACAAAGCGGCAATCTGGCAAAAGGGTTTTGCAGGATTGCAATATGGATTGGGATGATCTGCGCGTCTTCCTGGCGGTCGCGCGCAGCGAAAGCCTGTCGGGGGCAGGGCGGCTGCTGCGGATCGACCCCGCAACCGTCGGTCGCCGGGTTTCGCGGCTGGAAGAGGCGATGGGGGCGCGGCTTTTCGTCAAAAGCCCGCAGGGCTATGCGCTGACGGATGCGGGCGGGCGGCTGATGGCCCATGCCGAGCGGGCCGAGGCGGCGGCGCTGGCGGCCAGCGAAAGCCTGTCGGGCGCGGGGGCACAGGGCGAGGGGCTGGTCGGGCAGGTGCGGCTTGGCGCGCCCGATGGCTGCGCCAACTACCTGCTGCCGCAAGTGATCGCCCGGATCAGCCGCGACAATCCCGGGCTTGAGGTGCAGCTCGTCGCCCTGCCGCGGGTCTTCAACCTGTCGAAGCGCGAGGCCGATATGGCGATCGGGGTGTCGCGGCCGGAGACCGGACGGCTGACCGTGCAGAAGCTGGCCGATTATCAGCTTCACCTCGCCGCGAGCCGCGCCTATCTGGCCGAGCATCCGGTCGCGGCCGCCGAGGACCTGCAACGCCACCGCTTCGTGGGCTACATCCCCGACCTGATCTTCGACAAGGAGCTGGACTATCTGGCCGAGATCGGCGCGCCGCCGGTTTCGTTTTCGTCGAATTCGGTATCTGTGCAGTTGAACTTTCTGCGCCAGGGCGCGGGGCTGGGCGTGGTGCATGATTTCGCCCTTGCCGCCGCCCCGGAACTGGTACGTGTCCTGCCCGATTTGATCGGCCTCAGCCGCAGTTTCTGGTTGATCCGCCATGCCGAGGACACCCGCGTCGCCCGGCTGGCGCGCTTTGCCGAAGCCCTGATCCGGGAATGCCGGGCCGAGATCCTGCGCCTGGAAGCTAGAGGCCTTGAATCAAGGGCTTGAATGAAAGGAGGGCTTGACAGACTCGGGGGCAAGGACGGACCCTTCCTCTGACAAGACGGGAATGCGGAGGAGGACCGATGCTTGTCAGCCAGATCCTGAAATCGAAGCCCGAACAGGCGGTCTTCACCATTGCGCCCGGCGCCACGCTGGCCGAAGCGGCTGCCATGCTATCGGAAAAGCGGATCGGGGCGGTGATCGTATCCTCCGATGGCAAACGTGCGGCGGGGATCCTTTCAGAACGCGACATCGTGCGCGAACTGGGCAAGCGCGGGCCGTCCTGCCTTACGGATACGGTCGACAAGGTGATGACCGCCAAGCTTGTCTCTTGCGCGCGGGCCGATCAGACCGATGCGGTCTTGCAAAAGATGACGGACGGGCGCTTTCGCCACATGCCGGTGATCGAGGGCGGACAGATGGTCGGGTTGATCTCGATCGGCGATGTGGTCAAGGCGCGGCTTGAGGAACTTCATGCCGAAAAGGACGCGCTTGAGGGAATGATCAAGGGGTTCTGACCCGCCGTCGCAGCAGGCTCGTTCCGCGCTGCGGCGAAAACGCCCTTGCATGTCGTGACGCAATATTGTTGCGTGTGGTTGCCGCTGGGGCGGGGCAGGGGGGGGCATCCATGCGCATCGGACTTTATCCCGGAACCTTCGATCCGGTCACGCTCGGGCATGTCGACATCATCCAGCGCGCCATGGCGCTGGTCGACCGGCTGGTGATCGGGGTCGCGATCAACCGCGACAAGGGACCCCTGTTCTCGCTGGAAGAGCGGGTGGCGATGATCAAGGCCGAATGCGCCGCGATCACGGCGGTGACGGGCGGCGAGATCGTCGTTCATCCGTTCGAGAATCTGCTGATCGACTGCGCGCGCGATGTGGGCGCGGGGATCATCATCCGCGGGCTGCGGGCCGTGGCGGATTTTGAATATGAATTCCAGATGGTTGGCATGAACCGGGCGCTCGATTCCTCGGTCGAAACCGTGTTCCTGATGGCCGATGCGCGGCGGCAGGCCATCGCGTCCAAGCTGGTGAAAGAGATCGCGCGGCTGGGCGGCGACGTGTCGCGCTTTGTCACCCCGCCGGTGGCGCGGGCCTTGAAGGACCGCTACGGCAAATAGCAAAAGGGGGCCGAACGGCCCCCTGTGTCATCCAGCAGCCCTGGTCCGCGGATCAGCTCCGGCCATAGACCGCGATCATCGCCAGCTTGTCGGCATCGCCCGGATAGATGTCCAGGTCCAGCGCCACGCTAAGCGGCATATTGGCAATCTCGTCGCGGGTGCGGCGGTAGGCCCGGCGCTTGCGGGCAGCTTCTTTCCAGTCTTCAAAAATCGTCAGCATCATCTTCGTCCTTTCGTGCAAGAGCCCGGATGGCCTTTGCATGACCGGAATATGCGCCCGCATGTTAGCGCGAACAAGATCTGATGCCGCACTGCGGCGTTGCGCTGAGCGCATAGCTCGCCCAGAAATGCAAAGGGCGCCCATGGGCGCCCCTTTCTTGGTTTTGATCAGCCGCCGAGGGTCAGATCAGTTTGCCCATGGCCACGGCCGTATCGGCCATACGGTTCGAGAAGCCCCATTCATTGTCATACCAGCTGAGGATCGAGCAGAAGGTTCCGTCCATCACCTTGGTCTGGTCCATGTGGAAGACGCTGGAATGGGGATCGTGGTTGAAATCGGACGAGACATTCTTGAACTTGGTATAGCCCAGGATGCCCTTCAGCGGGCCATCCGCCGCCGCCTGGATCGCACCGTTGATCTCTTCCACGCTGGTCGCGCGCCTGGCGAAGAACTTGAGGTCCACGACCGAGACATTGGGCGTCGGAACGCGGATCGCAAAACCGTCGAGCTTGCCCTTCAGATCGGGCAGGACCAGACCCACCGCCTTGGCCGCACCGGTCGAGGTCGGGATCATCGACAGGGCAGCGGCGCGGGCGCGGTACAGATCCTTGTGCATCGTGTCCAGCGTCGGCTGGTCGCCGGTATAGCTGTGGATGGTCGTCATCATGCCCTTTTCGATGCCGATGGCATCGTGCAGCACCTTGGCGACGGGCGAGAGGCAGTTGGTGGTGCAGGAGGCGTTGGAGACGACCAGGTCATCCTTGGTCAGCGTGCCGTGGTTCACGCCATAGACGATGGTCTTGTCGGCGCCATCGCCCGGGGCCGAGATCAGCACCCGCTTCGAGCCGTTCTCGAGATGCGCCAGGCACTTTTCCTTCGAGGTGAAGATGCCGGTGCATTCCAGCACGATATCGACATTGCCCCAGGGCAGTTCGGCGGGGTTCTTGATCGCCGTGACCTGCATGTGGCCCCGGCCAACATCGATCCAGTCAGGCCCCGTGGTGACGTCTACCGGGAAGCGGCCATGGACGGAATCGAAGCGCAGGAGATGCGCGTTTGTCTCGACCGGGCCAAGGTCATTGATCGCGATGACCTGAATGTCCTTGCGGCCGGATTCGATGATCGCACGCAGCACATTGCGGCCGATGCGGCCAAATCCGTTGATGGCAACCTTGACGACCATGGTCTTCCTCCGAAGCTTGCTGGATCGCGGAACGCGGTGATAGCGCTAACAACGCCAGCCGCGCAAGAAAAGCAAGCCCAGTCTGCCCGGGTCAGTCCCAGAATTCCAGCATGTCCATCATGCCAAAGAACTTGCGCACAAGGAAAAGCAGGCTTTCGCCGCCGGTCAGGGCGAAATCGACCGCGATCCCGGCCAGGATCACCAGGGCCAGGATCAGGGCAACGCGATCGGTCAACGGCTTCTCCTTAGTTGAGAAGCCGCCCCATCACACCGGCCACATCGGCCATCCGGCAGGAGAAGCCCCATTCATTGTCATACCAGGCCAGCACGCGCACCGAACGGCCGACGACGCGGGTCTGGTCGGGGGCGAAGATAGAGGATTGCGGCGTGTGGTTGAAGTCGATCGAGACTTTGGGCTCGGGATCATAGGCCATGACCATGCCCATGTACCCGGCGCAGGCCTCGCGGATGATCTGGTTGATCTCCTCGGCGGTCACGGTCTTGCCCGCGATGAAGGTCAGGTCGACCGCGCTGACATTCGGCGTCGGCACGCGGATCGAGCTGCCATCCAGCTTGCCCTTCAGCTCGGGCAGCACTTCGCCCAGGGCCTTGGCGGCGCCGGTGGTGGTGGGGATCATCGCCATGGCGGCGGCACGGGCGCGGTACAGATCCTTGTGGCGGCGGTCGAGCGTAGGCTGGTCGCCGGTATAGGAATGGATCGTGGTCATGATGCCGGATTCGATGCCGACCGTGTCATTCAGCACCTTGGCCAGCGGGGCAAGGCAGTTGGTGGTGCAGGACCCGTTCGAGACGACCAGATGCTCGGCGGTCAGCGCGCGATGATTGACGCCATAGACCACGGTCTTGTCGGCATTCTTGGCCGGGGCCGAGATCAGCACGCGCTTGGCGCCACGACCCAGATGAACGGCGGCCTTGTCGCGGTCGTTGAATTTGCCGGTGCATTCCAGCACGACATCCACGCCCTGCCAGTCAAGTTCCTGCGGGTCATAGGTCGACATCATGCGGATCGGGCCGCGCCCCAGATCCAACTGGCCGTCGGTGACCTTCACCACGCCGGGAAAGCGGCCATGGACCGAGTCGTATTTCAGGAGATGGGCGTTGGTCTCGACCGGGCCTGTGGCGTTAATCGCCACCACCTGCACATCGTTGCGGTTCGATTCTGCGATATGGGCAAGGGTGCAGCGGCCGATCCGGCCGAAACCGTTGATGCCGACGGTGATGGTCATGATCTCGCGCTCCGGGCTTGGCTTTTACTGGAACTCTTCAGGGCATAGGCCGTTACCTAATGTGTATCCCGGAGTATTCAAAGCCCGAAAACGACGTGATTTCATGTTGTTAGCGCAAACCTGGCATGTTTGCGCTAACCGGCGTCGCTGCTTTGCAGAATCTCTGGTGAATGGTTAACTCGACACAGGTTTTCAAGGGGAAGCAGTAGGATGAGTGGACTTCTGGCACTCTTGGACGATGTGGCCGCGATCGCCAAGGTTGCGGCGGCTTCGGTTGACGATATCGCCGCCGCCGCCGCAAAAGCCGGGGCCAAGGCCGCAGGCGTGGTCATCGACGATGCGGCGGTGACGCCCAAATATGTCCATGGCTTCTCGGCAGACCGCGAACTGCCGATCATCTGGCGCATTTCGCTCGGTTCGCTCAAAAACAAGCTGGTCGTCCTTCTGCCCGGGCTTCTGGCGCTGGACTATTTTCTGCCACAGGCGATCACGCCCCTGCTGATGCTGGGCGGGGCCTATCTGTGCTTCGAGGGCGCGGAGAAGCTGTTTCATGCCATGGCGCCCCATGCGGACGAGGCTGTCGCGGCGGATTTCGAGCAGAAGGATGCAGCGCATCTTGAAGAGGAAAAGGTCGCGGGCGCGATCAAGACCGATTTCATCCTGTCGGCCGAGATCATGACCATCGCCCTGTCCACCATCGAGAACCCGAATTTCTGGTTGCAGGCGCTGACATTGGCGATCGTCGGCGCGATGATCACGGTTGCGGTTTACGGCGCGGTGGCGCTGATCGTGAAGATGGACGATGTCGGCCTGCATCTGGCGGCCAATGCCAGGGGCGGCTTTCTGCGCGGCCTTGGCCGGGGGCTGGTGCGCGGGATGCCCAGGCTGATGGCCGTCCTGTCCACGGTCGGCACGGCGGCGATGCTCTGGGTCGGCGGCAGCATCATCCTGCACGGGCTTGAGGTGACGCATCTCTGGCCCTGGCCCTATGAGGCGATCCACGCGATTGCGGTGACACTCGCCCAGGCGATGCCCGCGACCTTGCAGGGGGCGACGGAATGGCTGGTGACGGCGGCGCTGGACGCGGTAGCGGGGCTGGTCCTGGGGCTGCTGTTGATCCCGGTCGCGACGCGGGTCATCGGGCCGCTCTGGGCCAGGCTGACCGGCGGCAGGGCCGCCGCGCATTAAGCGCCGTCTCAGCGGCGGCGCAGCACTGCGGTCAGATAGGCCGCAAGCGAGGCCCAGATGAAGGCAAAGCCCAGAAGCTTGCCCGCGCTGAACGGCTCGCCGAACAGGAAGACCGCCGTGAGGAAGATCATCGTCGGCGCGATGTATTGCAGGATCGCGATGGTCGACAGCGTCAGGCCCTTGGCGCCGTTGGCGTAAAGGATCAGCGGCACGGCCGTCACGACACCCAGCCCCAGGAGCAGCAGGTCGTCCGAAAGATTGCCCTGAAGGAAATGGCTTTCGCCCTGTGCTGCCAGCCAGATCACATAGGCCAGGGCGAAGGGCAGCAGGATCAGCACTTCCAGCGCAAACCCCTGGTTCGGCCCCAGCGGCAGGCGGCGCTTGAGATAGGCATAGAAGCCCCAAGTCACGAAGAGGCCGATGGCGACCACCGGAACCTTGCCGCTTTCCACAGTCAGGATGATGACCGCGATGGCCGCGCCGGCGATGGCCACCCATTGCAGGCCGCGCAGCCGCTCGCCCAGCAACAGCGCGCCCAGCAGGATCGAGAAGAGCGGGTTGATG
>Ga0209369_1000605_pt1 | contig 34737 bp, 34 predicted proteins | sample EBPBio142010_DNA_FD_185865 | JGI IMG/M metagenome (GOLD analysis project Ga0209369, IMG submission 185865) | Wastewater treatment Type I Accumulibacter community from EBPR Bioreactor in Madison, WI, USA - Reactor 1_10/4/2010_ DNA (SPAdes)... | ecosystem: Engineered > Bioreactor > EBPR >... | reverse complement strand
CCCGACAGGCCGTGCAGCGCGATCAGCGCGGCGGTGTTGTCGCGCACCTCGGCATCCAGCCGCTCGGCCAGCGCGGCCTGCGCCAGCAGCGCGGGGTTGCGTTCGTCCTCGGCCAGGCCCAGCGCCGCGCCCAACCGGCGCAGCCCGCTGCGCAACGCCCCGCGCTCGGCCAGCTCCTCGCGGGCCAGCGCCAGCCGCGCCATGCTCTGCGCCAGCGCGTCCACCGCCGCGTCGTAAACCGCCAGCCGCTGCGCACGCCAGGCCTCGCCCAAGCGCTGCATCAGCGCGCGCCGCTCGCCCTGCAGGCCCTGCTCGATGGCCTGCAGCAGCACCAGCTCCTGCACCCAGCAGCGCGCGAAGGCGTCCAGCGGCAGCACGGCCGAGACGATGCCGAAAGGCGCCAGTTGCTCGCGCCAGCGCTGCAGCTCGGCCGCCTCAAGCACCGGCTCGCGCGGCATGCCCAGCTGGTTCAGCAGTACGATCACCGGCTTGCCCACCCAGTCCAGCAGCGCCATCTCGCTGGCCACGTAGGCCGCCGCCGCCGGCTCCTCGGCGGCGCTGACCAGGTACAGCACCACGTCGGTGGTCTCGGCCACATGGCGCAGCGCCTGCTGGCTGGCCCAGAAGGGCCGGTCGCGCCAGCGGTCCCACACCTGGCTGAGGAACCAGCCGACCGGGTTGCCCGACTGGCGCATGCGCTTCAGCAGCCGCACGCTGTCGCCGAAACCCGGCGTGTCCCACAGCCGCAGGCTTTCGCCCTGCGGCGTGCGCAGCATCTCGTAGCCGTCGGCGAATTCGGTGACGTGCGGCGCGTCGCGCACCTCGCCGACGTCGCGGCCCAGCAGCGTGCGCGCCAGCGTGGTCTTGCCCACGTTGGTGTGCGACACCAAGCTCAGCTGCAGGCTGCGGGCGTCACCCATCACGCGGCCTGTGCAGCCTGCAGCGCGGCTTCGGCCTCGGCCAGGTCGGCGCCATCCTGCAGCGTGGCGAAGACGATGCCGGCCGCGCAGCCCTCGGCCAGGGCGCGCCAGGCCTGACGGCGTTCCTGCAGCCGCGGCGATGTGGCGCCGAAGCGCTGGCGGAAGGCCGCTTCGTCCAGCAGCAGCCACGGCGGCACGCCGCCGGGCGGCGTCAGCGCCTGCAGCAGCCGGCCCTGGCTTTCGGACTCGGGCGTGGCGCCCAGCTCGCACAGCACCAGGCGCAGCGTGCCGGCCGGCGGCAGGTCGGTCGGTGCTTCCTCGCTGCCATAGGCCACGGTGGGCGCGACGTGCAGCACCGCGCCGGGCCCGAAGGCGCCGGCCAGCAGCCGCTGCAGCGCGCTGCGTGCCGCGGCTTCGGGGGCCCGTGCATGCGGCCACAGCCGCACCGGCAGCGCCTGGCCGCGCTGCTGGCGCAGCAGGCGCTGGAAATAGGGCTCGTGCAGCGGCAGCGGGAACTGCCGCTGCAGCCGCCCCGCACGCAGCGCCGCGGCGCCGGCCAGCAGCAGCCGCGGCAGCACCACGGCGCCCAGCAGCGTCAGCGCATACAGGTGGATCCACGGCGCCGCCGAGGCGCCGGGCGCGTCGGCCGGCAGCGGGCCGCGCAGCGCCTGCCAGCCGGCCAGGTCGGGCAAGCCGATGCCCGACAGCGCGGACGCCGGCGCCAGCAGTCCGCCCAGCAGCGACTGCACCGCCGCAGCATCGAGGAAGGTGCTCTGCCACGACACGCGGTAGTCCAGCACCAGGCCGCGCAGGTACAGGCCGGCGATCACCCCCGCGGCCAGCAGCGCGGCGCCCAGGTGCAGCGCCTGGCCCAGGCGCGCGCCCTGCAGCGGCAGGCGGGCCGCGGCCCAGTCGGCCGCGAAGTGCGCCCAGGGCGGCGCGGTGGGCAGCCTGGGCGCGGCGCGGCGCAGCGCCGCCTGCAGCGCGCTGCGCAGCGGCCCGGCCGGCGCGCGGCGGCGCAACGCGGCCCACAGCAACACGGCATAGGCGCCCAGGTTCCAGGCCAGCAGCGCCCAGATCGGCGGGGCCAGCAGGTTGATGCCCTGGCCGCTGCCGATACGGTCGACCACCAGACCCAGCACGAAGGCGGCCGCGCCCAGGCCCAGTGGCAGCAGGCCGGCCCAGGCCGACGGCTGTGGCGACCAGCCGGCCAGCGCGGGCTCGCGGCCGGCCAGCCGCTGCAGCCCGGCCTGCGCGCGGGCGGCCAGGAAGGCATCGGGCGCCGCGGTGCTGCCCACGGCCTGCAGCGCGCTGCGCGTGGCGCCGGCAGCATCGTCCTCGGTCCAGGGCGAGACAGCGCTGGTCTCGAAGGCGCGCAGCAGCAGCACCCGGCCGGCATCGGCCTGGTTCATGCGCCGAGCTGCTGCGCCAGGTCGAGGAAGTCGGTGGCCACCAGGTCGAAGCCCTCCGGCCGGGCCGGCCGCGGCGGTGCATCGGGGCCGAACTCCAGCGGCCGGTGCACGTAGGCCGTGCGCAGGCCGCTGGCCTGGGCGCCGCGCAGGTCGTCGACATGGGCGGCCACCATCAGCAGCTGATCGGGCGCGCAGCCGAACAGCCGCGCCGGCAGCAGGTAGACGGCCGGGTCGGGCTTGTAGCGCTGCACCAGCTCGCCGCTGAGCACGCAGTCCCAGGGCAGGCCGGCGTTCTTGGCCATGGCCACCAGCAGACCGACGTTGCCGTTGGACAAGGAGGCGATGGTGAAGCGCGACTTCAGCCGGTTCAGCCCACCCACCGCATCGGGCCAGGGCATCAGCCGGTGCCAGACGCGGTTCAGCGCCGCGCGCTCGGCTTCGTCCAGCGACTGCAGGCCGAAGCGCGGCAACAGCGTTTCCAGGATCTGCCGGTGCAGGGTGTCGATGTCGATCCAGGCCTGGCCGGCGCCGCGGGTGCGGTCCATGGCCGGCACGTAGCCGGCGCGCCAGGCATCGGCGAAGGCCGGCCAGTCGACCTGCAGGCCCTTGGCGGCGGACAGCAGCTGGCCCTCGCGGATGATCGAGCTGCGCCAGTCGACCACGGTGCCGAAGACATCGAAGACCAGGGCGCGGAGGGAACGGGGGTCGAAGGCGGGCGTGCTCATGCGGGCGGCGCGGAGTTCAGGGGGGATTCTGCCGCCCGGGCGCAGCCGCCCCGCCGGCGCGCGTCAGGAGCGGATGTAGTTCTCGAGCTCGGCGATGGTGCGCTCGTGGTCGGCAATGATGTCGTCCATGATGTCGCGGATGGAGATCATGCCGATGACGGTGTGGCCGTCCAGTACCGGCAGGTGGCGGATCTTCTTGTCGCTCATCAGCGCCATGCAGCGCCGCGTGCCGGTGTCGGGCGTGACGTAGAGCACCTCGCGCGTCATGATGTCGCGCACCAGGGTTTCCTTGGAGTTGCGGCCCTGCAGCGCGATCTTGCGGGTGTAGTCGCGCTCGGAGATCACGCCGACCAGCTTGCCCTGGTCCATCACCATCAGCGCGCCGACCTCGTATTCGGCCAGCAGTTGCAGCGCCTCGTAGACGGTGTCTTCGGGGCGTGCATGCCACAAGGTGCGGTGGTGCCGCTTGAGCAGTTCGGAAACGGGTTTCATGGCGCCCTCCGTTCTGTGCAGGCACAAAGCCTACACAATTGTGGGGTCGGGCGCCATCGCAGCGTCCCCCAGCTCCGGAGACAAGCCCTATGAGCGCGTACACGCCCGCCGCCCGCCCGGCCACCCAGGCCTTTGCCGAGGCCCGCGATTTCCTGCTGGCCCACCGCGGCCGCCATGCCGAGGCCTGCGCCGGCTTCCGCTGGCCGGGGCTGACACATTTCAACTGGGCGCTGGACTGGTTCGACGAATGGGCGCGCGACAACCACGCGCTGGCGCTGTGGGTCGTCAACGAGGACGGCAGCGAGCAGCGCTTCAGCTTTGCCGAGATGTCGGCCCGCTCGAACCGCGTGGCCAACTGGTTGCGCGGCCGCGGCGTCAAGCGCGGCGACCGCATGCTGCTGATGCTGGGCAACGTGGTGCCGTTGTGGGAAATCACGCTGGCGGCCATCAAGCTGGGCGCGGTGGTCAGCCCGGCGACCACGCTGCTCAGCACCGACGACCTGCGCGACCGCGTGCAGCGCGGGCAGATGCGCCACGTCATCGCCGACGCCAGCGGCGCGGCGCGCTTCGACGACGTGGCGGGCGACTACACCCGCACCCAGGTGGGCGGCCCGCTGCGCGCCGGCTGGACCGACTATGCGGCCGCGCTGGACGCGGCCGAGGCCTTCGTGCCCGACGGCCCCACGCCGGCCGACGACCCGCTGCTGCTGTACTTCACCAGCGGCACCACCGCCAAGCCGAAGATGGTGCTGCACACGCAGCAGAGCTATCCGGTGGGCCACCTGTCGACGATGTACTGGCTGGGCCTGCGGCCCGGCGACCTGCACCTGAACATCAGCTCGCCCGGCTGGGGCAAGCATGCGTGGAGCAGCTTCTACGCGCCGTGGAACGCCGGCGCGACGATCTTCGTGCTGAACCAGGCGCGCTTCGACGCCAGGTTCACGCTCGACACGCTGGTGCGCTGCGGCGTCACCTCGCTGTGCGCGCCGCCCACCGTGTGGCGCGTGCTGATCCTGGAAGACCTGGCGAAGTGGCCCGTCAAGCTGAGCGAAGCCATCGGCGCCGGCGAACCACTGAACCCCGAGGTCATCGAGCGCGTGCGCGCCGGCTGGGGGCTGACGCTGCGCGACGGCTACGGCCAGACCGAAAGCACCTGCATGGTCGGCAACCCACCGGGGCTGCCGGTGCGCGCCGGCTCGATGGGCCAGCCGATGCCGGGCTACCGCATGGTGCTGCTGGATACCGAGGACCGCGAGGCCGACGAGGGCGAGGTGGCGGTGACGCTGAATCCCGCGCCGGTCGGCCTGATGGCCGGTTATGCTGGCGATGCCGAAAAGACCCAGGCCGCACTCGGCGGCGCCTACTACCGCACCAGCGACGTCGCCAAGCGCGATGCCGACGGCTACCTTTGGTACGTGGGCCGCGCCGACGACGTGTTCAAGGCCAGCGACTACCGCATCAGCCCCTTCGAGCTGGAAAGTGCGCTGCTCGAGCATGCCGCCGTGGCCGAGGCCGCGGTGGTGCCCAGCCCCGACCCGATCAAGCTGGCGGTGCCCAAGGCCTATGTGGTGCTGAAGCCGGGCCAGGCGGCCACGCGCGAGACGGCGCTGGACATCCTGCAATTCCTGCGCGGGCGCTTGAGCCCCTTCAAGCGCGTGCGCCGGCTCGAATTTGCCGAGCTGCCGAAGACCATCTCCGGCAAGATCCGCCGCGTGCAGCTGCGACAGGCCGAGGACGAGCGCCGCGCGCGCGGCGAGCGCGGCGCGCTGGAGTTCTGGGAAGAAGACTTCCCCGAGCTGCGGTGAAAGCCTGGCTGACGACCCTGCTGCTGGCCTGCAGCCTGCAGGCCGCCGCCTTCGACCTGCAGGGCCACCGCGGCGCGCGCGGCTTGGCGCCGGAGAACACGCTGCCCGGCTTTGCGCTGACGCTGGGCATCGGCGTCACGACGCTGGAGACCGACATCGCCGTCAGCCGCGACGGCGTGCTGCTGATCTCGCACGACCCGGCGCTGAACCCCGACATCGCGCGCGGGCCAGACGGTCAGTTCCTCAGCGGCCGCGGGCCGGTGATCTGGCACACCGACTTCGCCGAACTGCAGCGCTATGACGTCGGCCGCCTGAAGCCGGGCACGCGCTATGCCGCGCAATACCCCGAGCAAAAGCCGGCCGATGGCGCCCGCCTGCCGCGGCTGGAAGAGCTGTTCGCGCTGGTGCGCAAGTCCGGCAACGAACAGGTGCGGCTGGCGCTGGAAATCAAGCTGCGGCCCGATGCGCCCGACGAGACGATGGCGCCCGAGCCCTTTGCGCGCAAGCTGGTCGAGGCGGTGCGTGCCGCGGGGCTGGCGCAACGCACGACGATCCTGTCCTTCGACTGGCGGGTGCTGCAGGCAGTGCAGCAGCTGGCGCCGGAGATCGGCACCGTGTACCTGACGATCCAGCAGCGCAACTTCGACAACGTCGGCGCCGACCGCGCCGACGCCTCGGCCTGGACCGCCGGCCTGCGCTACCGCGACCACGGCTCGGTGCCGAAGATGATCAAGGCCGCTGGCGGGCGCATCTGGTCCAGCTTCCATGGCGACCTGGACGCCGCCAAGGTGAAGGAGGCGCAGGCCCTGGGCCTGACGGTGCTGGCCTGGACGGTGAACGACCCAGCGCGCATCGCGCAGGTGATGGACATGGGCGTGGACGGCATCGTCAGCGACCGGCCCGACCTGGTGCGCGCCGAGATGCAGCGCCGCGGCCTGCCGCTGCCGAAGCCGACGCCCGTGCAGCCCTGAACTTCAGGCCAGCGCGTCGAGCGCGCCGATCGACGCGCGCGCAGCGCGCAGCACTTCTGCCGAACGTTCCAGCGCCGCGCGCTCGGCCTCGTCCATGGCCGGCTCCAGCACGCGCGCACCACCTTCGCGGCCGACGATGGTGGGCAGCGACAGCGTCACGTCCTGCAGCCCGGCGGCACCCTGCTGCAGGCGCGAGACGGTCAGCACGCGCTGCTCGTCGCGCAGCAGGCAGCGCAGCAGCCGCGCCGTCACCAGGCCGATGGCATGGTTGGTGTAGCCCTTGCGCTGGATCACCTCGTAGGCGGCGCGGCGCACCTGCTCGGCCAGCTTCGGCTCCTGCGCCCGCTTCCAGCCTGGCCAGCGGCGCAGTGCCACGCCGCCGGCATCGGCGCCCGACCACAGCGGCACCGCCGAATCGCCGTGCTCGCCGATCACCTGCGCATGCACCGAGCTGCTGGACAGGTGCAGGCGCTGGCCCAGCATCTGGCGCAGCCGAGAGGTGTCGAGCATGGTGCCGGTGCCCAGCACGCGTTCCGGTGGCAGGCCCGACGCCTCGACCAGCACCTGCACCAGCACGTCCACCGGGTTGCTGACCATCACCACCGTGCCGCCGAAGCCGGCCAGCAGCCGGCCGATGTCGCGGGCCACACGGGCGTTGTCGCGCAGCAGGTCCAGCCGTGTCTCCTCGGGCCGGCCGCCGCGGCCGGCGGCAATGACCACCACCTGCGCGGCGCGCATCGCCTGCATGTCGACGGTGCGCACGCGGCAGGCCGGGTAGAACCAGGCGCCATGCGCCAGGTCCATGGCCTCGCCCTCGGCGCGCGCGGTGTCGCGGTCGTGCAGCCACAGTTCGTCGGCCGCGCCCGAATGCAGCGTGGAGATGGCCACGCTGGCGCCAACCGCGCCCACGCCGATGATGCCGACCTTGCGTTGCATGCACTGCTCCTGCGATGACGATGCGCCGATTCTGGCGCGCCACGCTGGGCCGGCAAGAAAAAGGGCCGCCCTGCGGCGGCCCCTCATGGCAGCAAGGCGCTTCAGTCTTGCTTGCGGCGGCGGCGCGCCACGAAACCCACGCCGGCCAGGCCGGCGGCCATCAGCGCGTAGGTGGAGGGCTCCGGCACCGGGTTGCAATGCGGATCGTAGTGATCCTTCATGTCCCAGTCCTTCTTCCAGTACTTGGAGAAGTCCTTGTGGTCCTTGTCGTTGTTCCAGTCCTTCTTGAAGTCCCAGTCCTTCTGCTCGTGCTTCGAGCGCTTCTCGAAGCTGTCGTCGTTGTCGTGGCGGCCGCCGGCCAGGGCCGGCGACGACAACGCCACCAGGCCCAGCACCGCCAGCGCGGTGGCGATCGGTTTCTTCATGGATGTCCTCGTATGTCTGAAGTGACGGACACACGCCCCCTGCGTGGTCCTGCACGGCAGGGTAGGAGGGCACCCATTGCGCCCATAGCCCGCGTCTGCGGGGAGCCGGCCCCGAACCCCCGCGCCCTGGCGCGCCCGTTCGCGGGGGTTGACGAGCGATCTGTAAGTAACCGCCGGGGTCGGAGGTCGCTCAGGCCTCGGTGAACTCGCCGGCCTGCCAGCGCTCGCGCAGCCGGTACTTCTGGATCTTGCCGGAGCCGGTCAGCGGGAAGGTCTCGAGCACGAACCAGTGCTTCGGTGTCTTGTGCGGCGCCAGGTGCTCGCGCATGTAGGCCACCAGCACTTCCTTGTCGAAGGCCTGGCCCGGTGCCAGCCGCACGAAGGCGGCCACCACCTCGCCCCACTTGGTGTCGGGCAGGCCGACCACTGCCACCTCGCCGACCATCGGGTGCCTGAACAGCAGTTCTTCCAGTTCCTTCGGGTAGATGTTCTCGCCACCGCGGATGATCATGTCCTTCAGCCGCCCCTCCACCGTGCAGTAGCCGCGCGCATCCATCGCGCACAGGTCGCCGGTGTGCAGCCAGCCGTCGGCGTCGATGGCGGCCGAAGTGGCCTCGGGGTTCTCGAAGTAGCCGTGCATCACGTGGTAGCCGCGCGTGCAGTACTCGCCGATCTGCCCCACCGGCAGCGTGGCACCCGTGCCCGGGTCGATGATCTTCACTTCCACATGCGGCATCGGCGTGCCGATGGTGCCGGCCTTGTCCTCGACGCGGTCGTCGGGCCGCGTCATCGACGCCACCGGCGAGCATTCGGTCTGGCCAAAGACGATGGTGAAGGGCGCGCGCAGCTTCTCCTCGAAGCGCCGCACCAGCGCCTCGGGCACCAGCGAGCCGCCGGAGCAGATGCCCTGCACCTTCGACAGGTCGGTCGCCGCGAAGGCCGGGTGCTCCATCATCGCGATCAGCATCGTCGGCACGCCGACCATGGCCGCGCCGCCGTAGGTGTCGAACAGCTCCAGCACCAGGCCGGGCTCGAAGGCCTCCACCAGCACCTGCGTGGCCCGCACCGACACGGCGCCCAGCACGCAGCACACGCAGCCGCCGGTGTGGAACAGCGGCATGGTCGTGATCCACACCGCGCCGTCGCGGATGCCCATGCGGTGCGCCGTATGCGCGCCGTTGTTGGCCAGGCCGCGGTGGTGCAGCAGCGCGCCCTTCGGGAAGCCGGTGGTGCCCGAGGTGTACTGGATCATCACCGGATCACCGGGCTTCACCGCCGGCAGCGTGATCGCCGGATCGTCGCCGCCGGCCAGGAAGGCCTGCCACTGGCCGAACAGGATCACCTCGCGCAGCTCGGGGCAGTTGGGCGCCACCTGGCGCACCGTGTCGTGCATCGGGTTGCCGCGGAAGCTGTCGACGACGAACACGCCGGCCGAGCGCGACTGCTTCAGCACGTATTCCAGCTCGTGCGCGCGGAAGGCCGGGTTGACGGTGACCAGCACCAGCCCGGCCATCGCGCAGGCAAATTCCAGCATCACCCATTCGGGCCGGTTGGGCGCCCACACCGCCACCCGCTCGCCGGGCTGGAAGCGCGCACGCAGTGCCCGCGCCGTGCGCTGCACGTCGCGGTACAGCGCGGCGTAGGTCCACTGCCGGCGCGCGGCCGGGTCGGGCAGGCCTTCGATCAGCGCCAGGCGCTCGGGCGTGGTCTCGGCCGCCCAGGCCAGCAGCTGGTCCAGCGTCAGCTCGCGCAGCGGCGGGTCGGTGGGGCCGGTGGCATGCGACAGGCTCAGGTTCATGGCGGGCACTCATGCAGTACGACGGGTCGGCTTCACGCTAGCACGCCCGCCGCGGCTCAGCCATGCGGCGAAGCCCGGGCGGGGCAGAATCGACAGCCTTGCCAACCCCACTGAGACCGAGGCCCGCATGATCCACGTCGTCGCCGTCATCACCGCCCACCCTGGCCAGCGCGCCCAGGTGCTGGAAGCCTTCCTGGCCAACACTGCCGCCGTGCGCGCCGAGGACGGCTGCATCGAATACACCGCCACGGTGGATGCCGACGGGCTGCCGCCCGGGCCGGGCAGCATCGGGCCCGACAGCTTCATCGTCGTCGAAAAATGGGCCAGCCTGGTCGCGCTGCAGGCCCATGCCGTCGCGCCGCACATGAAGGCCTATTCCGCCAAGGTGAAGGAGTGGGTGGCGCAGCGCAAGATCCACATCCTGCAGCCCGCTGGCTGAGCCGCGTCCGGCCCCTACACTGCCACGCACCGCCCGGAGACCCCCATGACCGAAGCCTTCATCTGCGACGCCATCCGCACCCCCTTCGGCCGCTACGGCGGCGCGCTGTCGTCGGTGCGCACCGACGACCTGGGCGCGATCCCGATTCGCGCGCTGATGCAGCGCAACCCGAAGGTCGACTGGCAGGCCGTGGGCGACGTGCTCTACGGCTGCGCCAACCAGGCCGGCGAGGACAACCGCAACGTCGCGCGCATGGCCGCGCTGCTGGCCGGGCTGCCGGTGGAGGTGCCGGGCGCCACCATCAACCGGCTGTGCGGCTCGGGCCTGGACGCGCTGGGCTCGGCGGCCCGCGGCATCCGCGCCGGCGAGCTGCAGCTGGCGATTGCCGGCGGCGTGGAGAGCATGAGCCGCGCGCCCTTCGTCATGCCGAAGGCCGAAACCGCCTTCTCACGCGCCAACGCGGTGTACGACACCACCATCGGCTGGCGTTTCGTCAACAAGCTGATGAAGGCGCAGTACGGCGTCGATTCGATGCCCGAGACCGCCGAGAACGTGGCCGAGCAGTTCAAGATCGAACGCGAGGCGCAGGACCGCATGGCGCTGGCATCGCAGCTGAAGGCCGTGGCCGGGCAGAAGAGCGGCTTCTTCGAGCGCGAGATCACGCCGGTGAGCATCGCGCAGAAGAAGGGCGACCCTGTGGTCGTGAGCAAGGACGAGCACCCGCGCGAAACCTCGATGGAGGCGCTGGCCAAGCTGAAGGGCGTGGTCAAGCCCGAGGGCACGGTGACCGCCGGCAACGCCAGCGGCGTGAACGACGGCGCCTGCGCGTTGTTGCTGGCCAGCGAGAGCGCCGCCGCACGCCACGGCCTGAAGCCGCGGGCCCGCGTGGTCGGCATGGCCACGGCCGGCGTGGCGCCGCGCATCATGGGCTTCGGCCCGGCACCCGCCGTGCGCAAGGTGCTGGAGCTGACGGGCCTCGCCCTTTCGCAGATGGACGTGATCGAGCTGAACGAGGCCTTCGCCGCACAGGGCCTGGCGGTGCTGCGCGACCTGGGGCTGGCCGACGACGACCCGCGCGTCAACCCCAACGGCGGCGCCATTGCGCTGGGCCACCCGCTGGGCGCCAGCGGCGCGCGGCTGGCGACCACCGCGCTGAACCAGCTGGAAACCATCGGCGGCCGCTACGGCCTGTGCACCATGTGCATCGGCGTGGGCCAAGGCATCGCGCTGCTGATCGAGCGCGTGTAGCCGCTGCAGTATGGCCGCCGCATCCGCCCGCGCCACCGCCATGCCCGAGAAGCCGCGCTGCCCCCTCCTGATCGCGATCCTGGCCGGGCTGGCCCTGCTGGCCGGCTGCGGCAAGGAGGCGCCCAAGCTGGCGCCGGCGCCGCTGGAGGTGAGCATCCTCACCGTCAAGGCGCGCGACGTCGACCTGTCGCGCGAGTACATCGCGCAGACGCAAAGCTCGCAGGCGGTGAACATCCAGGCCCGCGTGTCCGGCTTCCTGGATAAGCGGGTCTACACCGAAGGCTCGGTGGTCAAGGCCGGGCAGGTGCTGTTCCGCATGGACCAGAAGCCCTTCCAGGCACAGCTGGACGCGGCCAACGCCGCGCTGCAGCGCAACCAGGCGGCGCTGACGGTGGCCACCGCCAACCTGAACCGCACCAAGCCGCTGGCCGCCAAGAACGCGCTGTCGCAGAAGGACCTGGACGACGCGCAGGGTCAGTACGAGCAGTCGGCCGCGGCGGTGGAACAGTCGAAGGCGCAGGTCGAATCGGCCAAGCTGGACCTGAGCTACACGGTCATCACCTCGCCGGTCAACGGCGTCAGCAGCTATGCGGCGGTGGCCGACGGCACCTACCTCAGCCCGCAGAACGCCCAGCTGACCACGGTGTCGGTGCTGACGCCGATGTGGGTGAACTTCAGCCTGTCGGAGAACGAGTACCTGCGCATCCAGAACGACGTGCGCGACGGCCGCCTGAAGCTGCCGGCCGACCGCGAGATGACGGTGGAGATCGTGCAGCCCGACGGCAGCCTGTTCCCCTTCACCGGCAAGATCACCTTCGCCGACCCGAACTACAACCCGCAGACCGGCACTTTCCTGATCCGCGCCACCGTCGACAACCCCAAGGGCGTGCTGCGGCCCAACCAGTACGTGCGCGCACGCCTCCGGGGCGCCGTGCGGCCCAACGCCATCCTGATTCCGCAGCGCGCGGTGCAGCAGGGCGCCAAGGGCCACTTCGCCTGGGTCGTCAATCCGCAGGGCAAGGCCGAGCTGCGGCCGCTGGTGGTGGGTGACTGGTACGGCGACAACTGGTTCGTCAGCGAAGGCCTGGCACCCGGCGACCGGCTGGTGGTCGACGGCGGCCAGCGGCTGTCGCCCGGTGCCACGGTGGTGATCGCCCAGGTCGACGGCGTGCCGCAGCCCGGCTTCGCCGCCTCGGCCCCCGCCGCAGCCAGCGCGCCGCGCTAGCCCGCATGTTCTCGCGCTTCTTCATCGAACGGCCGATCTTCGCGGCCGTGGTCGCCATCCTGCTGTGCCTGGCCGGCGCGGTGGCGATGACGCTGCTGCCGGTGCAGCAGTACCCGGCCATCACGCCCGTGCAGGTGACGGTGCAGGCCACCTACCCCGGCGCCGACAGCAAGACGCTGGCCGACAGCGTGGCCTCGCCGATCGAGGCGCAGATCAACGGCGTGGACAACATGCTCTACATGAGCAGCACCAGCTCGGCCAACGGCCAGCTGGTGCTGACCGTGTACTTTTCGCTCGACACCGACCCCGACATCGCCCAGGTGCAGGTGCAGAACCGCGTCAACCTGGCGCTGCCGGCGCTGCCCGAAGCCGTGCAACAGCAGGGCGTGTCGGTGCAGAAGAAAAGCTCGTCGATCATGATGCTGGTGGCGGTGACCGGCAAGGACGGCCGCTACAGCCCGAACTACGTGGCCAACTACGCCAACGTCTACGTGCTGGACGCGCTGAAGCGCGTGCCCGGCGCCGGCCAGGCGCAGATCATGGGCGTGCCCGACCAGGCGATGCGCATCTGGATGAACCCGGACCGCATGGCCTCGCTGGGCATCACCACCAGCGACATCGCCAATGCGGTGAACCAGCAGAACGCGCTGTTCGGCGCCGGCCAGATCGGCCAGCAGCCCAGCAGCGGCGACGTGCAGCTGACCTTCCCGGTGGTCACGCAGGGCCAGTTCACCGACCCGCGGCAGTTCGAGCGCATCATCCTGCGCGCCAGCGCCGACGGCAGCGCCATCGTGCGCCTGGGCGACGTGGCCCGCGCCGAGGTCGGCCTGCGCCAGTACATCGTCGACAGCCAGCTCAACCGCGAGCCGGCCACCTTCATCGCCATCTACCAGCAGCCCGGCGCCAACGGGCTGGTGGTGTCGAACTCGGTGCGCCAGACGCTGGACGAGATGAAGGCCCGCATGCCCGAAGGCATGGAGATCAGCATCTCGCTGGACACCAACGACTTCGTGCGCCTGTCGATCGAGGAGGTGATCCACACGCTGGCCGAGGCGCTGGTGCTGGTGGTGCTGGTGGTCTACCTGTTCCTGCAGAGCTTCCGCACCACGCTGATCTGCGCGGTGGCGATCATCGTCTCGTTGGTGGCCACGTTCAGCGGCATGCTGGCCCTGGGCTTCTCGATCAACCTGCTGACGCTCTTCGGCCTGATCCTGGCCATCGGCATGGTGGTCGACGACGCCATCGTGGTCTGCGAGAACGTCGAGCGCAACATGGTGCAGCACCACCTGTCGCCGAAGGACGCGACGCTGCGCTCGATGGGCGAGATCGGCAGCTCGCTGGTGGCGGTGGTGCTGGTGATGGCCTCGGTGTTCGTGCCGGCGGCCTTCCTGCCGGGCACCACCGGCCAGCTGTACAAGCAGTTCGCGATCACCATCGTGGTCTCGGTGGTGATCTCCGGCTTCGTCGCGCTGACGCTGACGCCGGCCATGTGCGCGCTGCTGCTGAAGCACCAGCCGCCGCCGACACGCGGCTTCTTCGCCTGGTTCAACCGCCAGGTGGACCGCGTCACCCGCGCCTTCGGCCATGCGGTGGAATTCGTCATCCGCCGCATGGTGGTGGCCTTCGTGCTGCTGGGCGTGTTCCTGTACGCCATCTGGCACCTGTTCCAGACGCTGCCCACCAGCTTCGTACCGCAGGAAGACCAGGGCTACGCGATGGTGGCGATCATCATGCCGCAGGCCGCCAGCCTGGAACGCACGCAGGCCGTGGCCGAGCGTGCCGACGCCATCCTGGCCAAGATCCCCGGCATCGCCTCGCGCTCGATGGTCACCGGCTACAGCCTGGTGGACGCCGGCTTCAAGACCAACGCCGCCACCTTCTTCATCACCTTCAAGGACTTCAAGGAACGCTACGCCGACATCGCCACCGCCAAGGAGCAGAACGCGCGCGCCATCCTGACCCGCTTCTACGACGAGGCCAAGCACATCCGCGAGGCGGTGGTGATCCCGATCGCGCCGCCGGCCATCCCGGGCATCGGCACCACCGGCGGCTTCGAGTTCTGGATCCAGGACACCGCGGCCGGCTCGCCGGTGGAACTGGGCAACAACGTGCAGGCCTTCCTGGCCAAGGCGCGGCAGCGGCCCGAGCTGGCCGGCCTGAACACCACCTTCAATGCCAACAGCCAGCAGCTGCGCGCCGACGTCGACCGCGAGAAGGCGATGCTGCTGCAGGTGCCGGTGCAGGACGTGTACAGCGCCGTGCAGGCGCAGTTCGGCTCGCTCACCGCCAGCCAGTTCAGCCAGTACAGCCGGGTGTGGTGGGTGATCGTGCAGTCCGACGCGCCCTTCCGCCAGCAGCCCGGCGACCTGGACCGGCTGTACACCCGCTCCAACCAGGGCAAGATGGTGCCGCTGTCGGCGGTGGTCAACACATCTTGGACGGCCGGGCCGGACCTGCTGCCGCACTTCAACGGCTTCCCGGCGGCCAAGATCATCGGCAACGCCGCCGCGGGCTACAGCTCGGGCCAGGCCATCCGCGTGATGGAAGAGCTGGCGCGCGAGCTGCCGCCCACCTACACCTTCGCCTGGTCGGGCCTGGCCTTCGAGGAAAAGAAGTCCGGCGGCACCTCGGCACTGGCCTTCGTGTTCGGGCTGTTGATCGTCTTCCTGGTGCTGGCCGCGCAGTACGAGAGCTGGACGCTGCCCGGCGCGGTGATGACGGCCATTCCCTTCGGCGTGCTGGGCGCACTGGCCACCAACGCCATCCGCGGGCTGGAGAACGACGTGTACTTCCAGATCGGCCTGCTGGTGCTGATCGGGCTGGGGGCCAAGAACGCGGTGCTGCGTGTCAGCGCGGCGGTGGATTTCCGCAAGCAGGGCTACAGCATCATGGATGCCACACGGCTGGCCGGCGAGCAGCGCCTGCGGCCGATCATCATGACCTCGCTGGCCTTTGCGGTGGGCTGCCTGCCGCTGGCCATCGCGGTGGGCGCCGGCGCCAACGCGCGGCACAGCATCGGCACCGGCATCATCGGCGGCATGCTCGGCGAGACCACGCTGGCCATGCTGTACGTGCCGCTGTTCTTCTACATCTTCGACCGCCTGAGCGAGCGGAAGAAGTCCAAGGAAGCCTGAGCATGGCGGCGCGCGCACTGCTGCTGTGTGCTGCCGCTGCGCTGGCCGGCTGCACGCTGGGCCCGGACTACAAGCGTCCGGAAGTCCAGGCGCCGGCGAGCTTCCAGTACGAGCCGCAGGCAGTCGCGCAGACCGCCGACACGCTGTGGTGGAAGCAGTTCCAGGACCCGGTGCTCGACCAGCTGATCGCCGAGGCGCTGAAGCACAACACCAACGTGCAGATCGCCGCGGCCAATGTCGAGCAGGCGGCCGCCGTGCTGACGCAGACCCGCTCGCAGCTCTTCCCCACCATCGGCTACGGCCTGGGCGCGCAGCGCGAGCGCAGCACCGAGCCGGCCTTCGCGGCGCTGATCCCGAACTACCCGAACCCCAGCTCGGCCTACCAGGCCGCGCTGCAGGCCAGCTGGGAGATCGACCTGTGGGGCCGCATCCGCCGCCAGTCGGAAGCCGCCTATGCCAACGTGCTGGCCACCGACGAAGCGCGCCGCGGCGTGGTCCTGACGCTGGTGGCCAACGTCGCCAACAGCTACCTGCAGCTGCGCGGGCTGGACGCGCAGCTGGCCGTGGCCAAGAAGACGCTGGGCACCTACAAGGAATCGGTGGACCTGTTCACGCTGCAGTTCCAGTACGGGCAGGTGTCGATGATGAACGTGGCGCAGGCGCAGTCGCAGTACGAGACCGCCGCCGCGCAGATCCCGCTGATCGAGCAGCAGATCGCGCAGACGCAGAACTCGCTGGCGGTGCTGATCGGCCGCGACCCCGGGCCGATCGTGCGCGGCAAGTCGGTGGACGACCTGCAGCTGCCACAGGTGCCGGCGGGCCTGCCCTCCAGCCTGCTGGAGCGCCGGCCCGACCTGCTGCAGGCCGAACAGCAGCTGATCGCCGCCAACGCACAGATCGGTGCGGCCAAGGCGCTGTACTTCCCGACCCTCTCGCTGACCGGCGCCTTCGGCAGCGCCAGCGCCGACCTGGCGAAGCTGTTCAGCGGCCCGGCCAAGGTCTGGAGCTATGCCGGCACGGTGGCCGGGCCGATCTTCAGCTTCGGCGCGGTCAGCGGCCAGGTGGCGCAGGCCGAGGCCGCGCAGCAGGCGGCGCTGCTGAACTACCAGCTGTCGATCCGCAATGCCTTTGCCGACGTGGACAACGCGCTGGTGGCCAACACCAAGCTGCGCGAGCAGCTGGACGCGCAGATCAAGCTGGTGGCGGCGCTGCAGCAGTACAGCGACCTGGCGCGCATGCAGTACGACGGCGGCTACACCAGCTACAGCACCGTGCTGCAGGCCGAGCAGGCGCTGTTCCCGGCGCAGCTGAACCTGGCAGCGCTGCGCGCGCAGCTCTTCGCGTCGGCGGTGAACCTCTACAAGAGCATGGGCGGCGGCTGGGTGACGCTGGCCGACCAGCAGACCGGCAGCACGCCGCCACCGCCGCCGGCCAGCGCGCTGCCGCCGCCGCTGTTCTGAGACCTTCTCAGTGCACCGGCCGGACCACCGGGTGCGCGTATTCGCGGCCGACCATGGCGCGAGCGCCGAAGTACGCGCTGCGCAGCCGCTCCGACAGCGCGTCCAGGTTGACCTGGCCGGTGGCATCGCAAGGCACGGCCACGCCGCGGCCGGGATGGAACAGCGAGGCGAAGCGCAGCTCGAAGGCGGCTTGCGGGCAAGGCGGGCAGGCCCTTGAAACGAGGTCCATGTCGATCTCCCACGACACAGCGCCATCAGGCCGGCGCCGCACGGCAAGAGGCCCCGGCGCTGCCGCCCTTGCCCCATGCGCCACGGTGGCAGGCACCGTGCGCATGGGTCCATCTTCGGCCGCTGCGGGCCGCGCAATGAGCCGATCAGCGGGGTGGAGGCCTGCCACATCGCCGCGGCGTGAGGCCGGTCACATCTGCGGCCGCTTATGATGGCCGCAGACGGCTGTCGGACCTGCTGAAACCGGGCCGGCGCCGCGCTGAACGCGAATGGACGCCTACCTCGTCATCGGCAACCCGAACACGCGCAAGGCCTCGGTGCTGCGCAGCCTGACCGGCTGCTTCAACCGCAGCGTGCGCGACATCCTGCCCCTGGGCGGCCGCACGCCGCTGCGGCTGTATGCCCGCATCGGCTCGCTGCAGGACACCCGCACCACGCCGGAAGACTTCATCGCCGAGGCCGGCCGCGCGCGCTGCAATGCGGTGCTGTGCTGCCTGGCGCCCAGCGCCAACCCCGACCATGCCGACCGCTACCCCGACGCGGCCGCCTACCTGGCCGTCTTCAAGGCCGCCGGCTGGCGCATCAAGGCCATTGCCGTGCTGGGCCAGAACGGCGGCGGCGTGCGCTCGCCGAACCTGATGCCTTTCCCGCAGGCGCCGGTGGCGCCGATCAACCAGACCGCCCGCGCGGTGCGCGCGCACTTCGGCTGGGAGTAGGGTCTGTTGACAGACCCTTAGCAAGCCCCGATGGGCGCCGCGCGGGCCGGCAGTTATATTGGCCGCCCGCTGTGGGGGGAGCGCCCGATGATCGATCTGCTGGACATTCGCTATGTGCGCCTGGGCACGCGCGACCTGCTCGCGGCAGACCGTTTCGTGCGCGAGGTGGTAGGTTTGGAACTGGCGCGGGTGGAAGCCGGCGCGCGCTACTACCGCAGCGACGACCGCGACCACACGCTGGTCTATTTCGAAGGCGACCCGGCCGACCACACTGCCGGCTTCGAACTGCGCGACGCCGACGCGCTGCAGGCCGCCGCCGCGGCGCTGTCCGACCAGGGTTTCGAGGTCCAGGCCGGCAGCGCCGAGGCCTGCGAGCAGCGCCAGGTGCGTGATTTCGTCAGCTTCCGCGACCCCACCGGCAACCGCATCGACCTGGTGGTGCGGCCGCAGCACAGCGGGCGGCGCCACTTTCCGTCGCGCGATGCCGGCATCACCGGCTTCAGCCACATCGGCCTGTGCAGCACCGACGCGCCGCGCGACGAGGCCTTCTGGTGCGGCACCCTCGGCGCGCGTGTCAGCGACCGCATCGGCGATGCCGCGCTGCTGCGCATCGACCCGGTGCACCACAAGATCGCGCTGTTCCCCACCACCCGCTCCGGCATCCAGCACGTCAATCACCAGGTGGCCAGCATCGACGACGTGATGCGCGCCTGGTACCTGCTGTGCGAGAAGGGCGTGAAGATCGTCTTCGGCCCGGGCCGGCACCCCACCTCGGGCGCGGTGTTCCTGTACTTCGAGGGGCCCGACGGCATGGTCTACGAATACTCCACCGGTGTGCGCAGCATCGCGCCCGAAGACGAGGCCGGCTACCGGCCGCGGCAGTTTCCGGCGGTGCCCTCGTCCTTCTGCATGTGGGGCTCCAAGCCCGACATCCCCGAATTCCGGAAAGACACCCCATGAGCGTCCTCCCCGACAAGGCCCAGCCGCGCGGCAACTATTCGCACGTCAAGCGCGCCGGGCCCTTCCTGTTCACCGCCGGCATCAGCAGCCGCCGGCCGGACAACAGCATTGCCGGCGCGCAGATGGACGCGATGGGCACGATGCGGCTGGACATCCGCGAGCAGACGCGCGTGGTGCTATCCAACATCCGCGACATCCTGGCCACCGAAGGCGCCACGCTGCAGGACGTGGTCGAGGTCAGCAGCTTCCTGGTCCACATGAACGACTTCGCCGGCTACAACGAGGTCTATGCCGAGTTCTTCGGCCCCGGCGGGCCGGCGCGCACCACCGTCGCGGTGCACCAGCTGCCGCACCCGCAGCTGCTGATCGAGATCAAGGTGGTTGCGTACAAACCATGAACCTGAAGTACGGTCGCCCCTTCAACTTCCCGCGCTGGCTGGAAGACAACGCCCACCTGCTGAAGCCGCCGGTGGGCAACCGGCAGGTCTGGGCCGATGCCGACTTCATGGTCACCGTGGTCGGCGGGCCCAATGCGCGCAGCGACTTCCACGACGACCCGCTGGAAGAATTCTTCTGGCAGTTCAAGGGCAATGCCGAGCTGCTGATGTGGGACCGCGGCCGCTACGAGCGTGTGCCGCTGAAGGAAGGCGACATCTTCCTGATGAGCCCGCATGTGCTGCATTCGCCGCAGCGGCCCGAGCCCGACAGCCGCTGCCTGGTGATCGAGCGCCAGCGGCCGAAGGGCCTGACCGATGCCTTCCAGTGGCATTGCGCGGCCTGCGGCGGGTTGGTCAAGCGCATCGAAGTGCAGTTGGGCGACATCGTCGCCGACCTGCCGGCCACCTACACCCGCTTCTACGAATCCACCGAGGCCGAGCGCCGTTGCCCGCACTGCGGCGCCGTGCACCCGGGCCGCGACCATCACGCCTGGCATGCGGCGCTGGCGGCCTCGGGCCTGCTGAACGAAGGCTCATGATGATCGACATGCATGCCCACTGCCTGCCGCGCATCGCGCGCGCCGAGGCCTTCGCCGTGGACGCCGAGCGCGCGCCCTGGCTCGAGGTCGAGGCTGGCGGCAAGCGCGGCCACATCATGCTGGGCGACCGGCGCTTCCGCCCGGTGACCGATTCGCTGTGGGACCCCGCCGTGCGCGTGGCCGAGCTCGACGCCCAGGGCGTGGCCGTGCAGGTGGTCTGCGCCACGCCGGTGATGTTCGGCTATGCCTGGCCGGCGGCGCGGACGGCCGAATGGGCCCGGCGCATGAACGAACACGTGCTGGCCTACTGCGCCCACGCGCCGCAGCGGCTGAAGGCACTGGCCCAGGTGCCGCTGCAGGATGCCGAGCTGGCCTGCCGCGAAGCCGACCACGCCATGGCGGCCGGCTGCATCGGCGTGCAGATCGGCAACCATGTCGGCGAGCGCGATCTGGACGACGACCAGCTGGTGCGCTTCCTGACCCACTGCGCGCAGCAGGGCATCCCGCTGCTGGTGCACCCCTGGGACATGATGGGCGCCAAGGACGGGCGCATGAAGCAGTGGATGCTGCCCTGGCTGGTGGCCATGCCGGCCGAGACGCAGCTGGGCATGGTGTCGCTGATCCTGTCCGGCGCGCTGGAACGTATTCCCGAGAGCCTGAAGATCTGCTTCGCCCACGGCGGCGGCAGCTTCGCCTGGCTGCTGGGCCGGGTGGACAACGCCTGGAAGCACCGCGACATCGTGCGCCAGGACTGCCCGAAGCTGCCCTCCAGCTACGCCCGGCGCTTCCATGTCGACAGCGCCGTCTTCGAACCCGGCGCGCTGCGCCTGCTGACCGAGGTGATGGGCACCGACCGGGTGATGCTGGGCTCGGACAGCCCCTTCCCGTTGGGCGAGCAGCAGATCGGCAGCCTGGTGCGCGAGGCGCCCTTCCTGGACGACACGGCGCGGGCACGCATCCTGCACGGCAACGCCCGCGACTTCTTCGGGCTTGCCCTAGGTATCGCCTAAATACTTTAGACCTAAACTACTTTCACCCGATCCCGCAAAGGAGACGATTGCCATGCTGTCATTCACCACCCGTACCCTGGCTGTGCTGGCGCTCGGCGCCGCGGCCGGCCTGGCGCAGGCCCAGGCGCCGATCAAGATCGGCTTCATGGCCGAACTGTCCGGCCCGCAGGGCGCACTGGGCCAGGACCAGTACGACGCCTTCATGATGGTGGTCGAACGCAACGGCGGCAAGCTCGGCGGCGTGCCGGTGCAGGTGCTGCGCGAGGACAGCCAGCTCAAGCCCGACGTGGCCACGCAGATCGTGCAGAAGCTGATCGAGAAGGAAAACGTGCCGATCATCACCGGCGTCACCTTCTCCAACGTGATGATGGCGGTGCACAAGCCCATCACCGAGAAGGGCGTGTTCCTGATCGGCAGCAACGCCGGCCCGGCGCCGATTGCTGGCGCGCAGTGCAGCCCCTTCCAGTACATCGTCAGCTGGCAGAACGACAACCAGGCCGAGGTGGTGGGCAAGTACGCCACCGACAAGGGCTACAAGCGCGTCATCGGCATGGCGCCCAACTACCAGGCGGGCAAGGACTTCGTCGCCGGCTTCAAGCGCTTCTACAAGGGCGAGGTCATCGACGAGATCTACACGCCGCTGAACCAGCCCGACTTCAGCGCCGAACTGGCCCAGGTGGCGGCCAAGAACCCCGACGCGGTCTATGTGTTCTACCCCGGCGGCCTGGGCGTGAACTTCGTGCGCCAGTACCAGCAGGCCGGCCTGCTGGGCAAGATCCCGCTGCTGTCCAGCAGCACGGCCGACGGCTCCACGCTGCCGGCGCAGAAGGAAACCGCGCTGGGCGTGATCAGCGGCACCTTCTGGGGCCCGGACTTCAACAACCCGGCGAACAAGCAGTTCGTCGAGGAGTTCGAGAAGAAGTACAACCGCATCCCCAGCCAGTACGCGGCGCAGAGCTACGACGCAGCGCTGCTGCTCGATTCGGCCATCGCCAAGGTCAAGGGCAATGTCGCCGACAAGAAGGCCTTCGCCGCGGCGCTGAAGGCCGCTGACTTCAAGTCGGTGCGGGGCGACTTCAAGTTCAACACCAACAACTTCCCGATCCAGGACCAGCACATCTTCGAGGTGGCCAAGGACGCCAAGGGCCGCGTCAGCCTGAAGACCATCGCCACGCCGCTGAAGGCGCACGGCGACGCCTACGCGGCGCAGTGCAAGATGTAAGGCCCGGCGGCTGAAGACCCACGGGGCCGGCTCGTCCGGCCCTTTTCGCAAGCGCCATGACCACCGGCCTGTTCTTCACCCAGCTGCTCAACGGGCTGCAGCTCGGCGTGCTGCTGTTCCTGCTGTCGGCCGGCCTGACGCTGGTGTTCGGCATCATGAACGTGGTGAACCTGGCGCACGGTTCGCTGTACATGATGGGCGCGTACTTCGCGGCCGCAGGCTTCAACGCCTTCGACGGCTCGTTCCTGGCCGCCGCGCTGGTGGCCGTGCCCGGCACGCTGCTGCTGGGCCTGCTGATCGAGCGCATCGTGCTGGCCAACCTGTACCAGCGCGACCACCTGGACCAGGTGCTGGCCACCTTCGGCCTGATCCTGTTCTTCAACGAAGTGGTGCGCTTCATCTGGGGCCCGGCCTCGGTGTACATAAACGTGCCGTCCTGGCTCTCGGGCACGATCAACCTGTTCGGCCTGCCCTACCCGGCCTACCGCTTCGCGATCATCGCGGTGGGCCTGGCCGTGGGTCTGGGGCTCTATGCGCTGATCAACCGCACCCGCGTCGGCATGCTGATCCGCGCCGGCGCCAGCAACCCCGACATGGTGTCGGCGCTGGGCGTCAACATCCGCGGGCTGAACACGCTGGTCTTCGGCCTGGGCGCGGCGCTGGCCGGGCTGGCCGGGCTGATGGCCGGGCCGATCGTCTCGGTGCAGGCCGGCATGGGCGAGCCGGTGCTGATCCTGACGCTGGTGGTCATCGTCACCGGCGGCATCGGCTCCATTCGCGGCGCGTTCTACGGCGCGCTGATCGTCGGTATCGTCGACACCGTCGGCCGCGCCTTCCTGCCCACACTGCTGCGCGAGCTGTTCGACCGCTCGGTGGCCCAGGCCGTGGGCCCGGCCATCGCGTCGATGCTGATCTACCTGCTGATGGCCGCCGTGCTGGCGCTCAAGCCCCAAGGCCTGTTCCCGGTGAAGCATGGCTAGGTCGGGCGCCGCGCGCATCTTCGCCATCCTGCTGCTGGCCGGGCTGGCGGCGGTGCCGCTGCTCGCGGCCTGGCTGGGGCAGCCCTTCTGGGTGACGCTCTTCACCCGCATCCTGATCTTCGCGCTGGCGGCAATGGGCCTGAACCTGGTGCTGGGCTATGGCGCGATGGTCAGCTTCGGCCATGCCATGTACCTGGGCATCGGCGCCTACGCGGTGGGCATCCTGTCGCACCACGGCGTGGACAACGGCCTGCTGCAGCTGCTGGCGGCCTTGGGCGTGGGCGCGCTGGTGGCCTTGGGCGTGGGTGCCATCTGCCTGCGTACCAGCGGCATGGCCTTCATCATGATCACGCTGGCCTTTGCGCAGATGCTGTTCTTCCTGGCGGTGAGCCTGCGTGAATACGGCGGCGACGACGGCATGCAGCTGCAGAACCGCAGCCAGTTCGGCCCGCTGGACCTGAACAACGCCACGCTGCTGTACTACCTGGCCTATGCGCTGCTGCTGGCGGTGCTGTACGGCTTCTGGCGGCTGGTGCATTCACGCTTCGGCATGGTGCTGCGCGGCTGCCGCAGCAACGAGCGGCGCATGCGCTCGATGGGCTTCCCGACGCTGCGCTACAAGCTCAGCGCCTATGTCATCTCGGCGCTGGTGTGCGTGCTGGCCGGGATGCTGATGGCCAACCTGACGCGCTTCGTCGCGCCCTCGTACATGGCCTGGACGGTGTCCGGCGAGCTGATCGTGATGATCGTGCTGGGCGGCCTGGGCACGCTGGTCGGCCCGATCGCCGGTGCCACCGCGCTGCTGCTGGTGGAAGAAGGCCTGTCGTCGCTGAAGCTGGGCATCCCCTGGCTGGATACGGTGGTCAACCAGCACTGGCTGGCGCTGATCGGCATCTTCATCGTGTTGGTGGTGCTGGTGCTGAAGCAAGGCCTGTACGGCTGGCTGGTGGCGAGGAAGTCATGAACCACCTCGAAGTGCGCGGCCTGGTCAAGCGCTTCGGCGGCCTGCTGGCCACCGACCATGTGGACCTGGACCTCGTCCGCGGCGAGCTGCATGCGGTGATCGGCCCCAACGGCGCCGGCAAGACCACGCTGATCAACCAGCTCAGCGGCGAGATCATTCCCGACGAAGGCCGCATCGTCTTCGACGGCCAAGACCTGACGCGCGAGCCGCCGAATCAGCGGGCGATGGCTGGGCTGGGCCGCTCGTTCCAGATCACCTCGGTGTTCAACGACTTCACCGTGCTGCAGAACGCCGCGCTGGCGGTGCAGGCCCATGCCGGCCACAGCTTCCGCTTCTGGCGGCCGGCGGCCAGCGAACCCGCGCTGACGAAGCCGGCGATGGCCGCGCTGGAGCAGGTGGGCCTGGCCGCGCGCGCCCACACGCCGGTGGCGGTGCTGGCGCATGGCGAGCGCCGCCAGCTCGAGATCGCCATGGTGCTGGCCACCGGCGCCAAGTGCCTGCTGCTGGACGAGCCGATGGCCGGCATGAGCCCGGCCGAATCCGAGGCAGTGGTGACGCTGCTGCGCCAGCTGAAGGGCGAGCACACCATCCTGCTGGTCGAGCACGACATGGACGCGGTGTTCGCGCTGGCCGACCGGCTGACGGTGCTGGTCTACGGCCGGCCGATCGCCACCGGCACGCCCGAGCAGATCCGCAACCACCCTGAGGTGCGCGAGGCGTACCTCGGTGACCAGGAGCACGCATGAACGTGGGCGGCCGGCTCGAGCTGGAAGGCGTGGAGACCGCCTACGGCAGCAGCCAGGTGCTGTTCGGCGTGAGCCTGGCCGTGCAGCCCGGCGAGTGCGTGACGCTGATCGGCCGCAACGGCATGGGCAAGACGACGACCATCAAGTCGATCATGGGCCTGCTGCGGCCGCGTGCCGGGCGCATCACGATGGACGGGCAGCCGCTGGTCGGCCAGGCCAGCTGGCGCGCCGCGCGCACCGGCCTGGGCCTGGTGCCCGAAGGCCGGCAGATCTTCCCGAACCTGAGCGTGCGCGAGAACCTGGTGGCCACCGCCGGCAACCGCCATCAGCGCGAGCAGGCCTGGACGCTGGACACCGTCTACACGATGTTCCCGCGGCTGAAGGAACGCGAGCGCAACCTCGGCGCCAATCTGTCTGGTGGCGAGCAGCAGATGCTGGCCATCGGCCGCGCGCTGATGACCAACCCGAAGCTGCTGATCCTGGACGAGGCCACCGAGGGCCTGGCGCCGCTGATCCGTGCCGAGATCTGGTCGTCCTTGGGCCGGCTGCGCAGCACCGGGCTGTCGATGATCGTCATCGACAAGCACATCGGCCCGCTGCTGAACCTGGCCGACCGACACTACATCCTGGAAAAGGGCCGCGTCGTCTGGCAGGGCGGCAGCGACCAGCTGCGCGCGCAGCCCGAGGTGCTGCACCGCTACATGGGCGTTTGAAGGAGCGAACGATGATCCTGGAAGTTGCCGACATCCGCATCCAGCCGGGCCAGCAGGCGGCCTTCGACGAGGCCATCCAGCGCGGGCTGAAGACCGTCATCAGCCGGGCCAAGGGTTTCAAGGGCTGGAAGGTCAACAAGGGCATCGAAAGCCCCGAGCGCTATGTGCTGCTGATCTTCTGGGAGACGCTGGAAGACCACACCGTGGCCTTCCGCGGCGGCCCGCTGTTCGCCGAATGGCGCGCCATCGTCGGGCCCTTCTTCGCGGCGCCGCCGGTGGTCGAGCACTTCACGCTGCTCGGCAAGTCCGAGTGAGCAGGGACGCAGCGCTGGCCGCTGCGGCGGCGCATTTCGACGACGGCGGCTTCGCCCGCGACCTGGCGCGGCGCGTGGCCATCCGCAGCGAAAGCCAGGACCCGGCGCAGGCCGGCGCGTTACGGGCCTACGTGGCCGACGAGCTGAGCGCCTCGCTGGCCGCCCTGGGCTTTGCCTGCGAGCTCTTCGACAACCCGCAGCAGGGCACCGGCTGCGGGCCCTTCCTGGTCGCCAGCCGTGACGAGGACCCGGCCCTGCCCACCGTGCTGATGTACGGCCACGGCGACGTGGTGCGCGGCCAGGACGCCGCCTGGACGCGCGGCCAGGGCCCGTGGACGCTCAGCGCCGAGGGCGATCGGCTCTACGGCCGCGGCACCGCCGACAACAAGGGCCAGCACAGCATCAACCTGGCGGCGCTGCAGCAGGTGATCACCGCGCGCAGCGGCCGGCTCGGCTTCAACGCCAAGTGGTTGTTCGAGACCGGCGAGGAAACCGGCTCGCCGGGGCTGGCGGCCTTTTGCGCGCAGCAGCGCGAGCGGCTGCGCGCCGACGTGCTGATCGCCTCCGACGGACCGCGGCTGCGTGCCGAGGCGCCGACGCTGTTCCTGGGCACGCGCGGCGTGGCCAACTTCGACCTGAAACTCAAGCTGCGCGACGGCGCGCACCACTCCGGCAACTGGGGTGGGCTGCTGCGCAACCCCGGCACCGTGATGGCCGCGGCCATCGCCAGCCTGGTGGACGGCCAGGGCTGCATCCGCGTGGCCGGGTTGCGGCCGCCGCCGATTCCGGCCAACGTGCGTGCCGCGCTGGCGGGGCTGCAGCCGGGCGGCGGGCCCGACGACCCGGCCATCGACGCCGATTGGGGCGAACCGGGGCTGACGCCGATCGAGCGCGTGCTGGCCTGGAACGCCCTGGAGGTGCTGGCCATGCGCACCGGCAACCCCGACTATCCGGTGAATGCCATCCCCGCGCACGCGCAGGCCACGCTGCAGCTGCGCTTCGTGGTCGGCACCGACATCGGCCGACTGCGCGAGCATGTGCGGGCCCACCTGCAGGCCCACGGCTTCGGCGCCATCGAGGTGGGTGAGCCGATGGTCATGCAGGCGACCCGGCTGGACCCGGACAACGCCTGGGTGCGCTTCGTGCAGCAGTCCATCGCACGCAGCACCGGCCAGCCGCCGGTGCTGCTGCCCAACCTGGGCGGCTCGCTGCCCAACGACGTGTTCGCCGACGGCCTGGGGCTGCCCACGGTGTGGGTGCCGCACAGCTACCCGGGCTGCTCGCAGCATGCGCCCGACGAGCACCTGCTGGCGCCAGTGGTGCGCCAGGCGCTGCAGCTGATGACCGGGCTGTTCTGGGACCTGGGCGAGCAGGCGGCCACGCTGCCGCGGCTTCGGCACTGATCGCCGCAGGGCCTTGCGGCGCGCGGCGCCGCTGCTACATTTGCGCCGGATCGCGCGGCCACGGCCCGGTGCCGTGGGCCGCGAGATCACACAAACCCAACAAGGAGACACGCATGATTCGCAAGCCCACTCTCGCGGCGCTGGCCCTGGCCTTCGCTTCTGCCGGCGCCCTGGCGCAGACCACCGTCGGCGTCAGCTGGTCCAACTTCCAGGAAGAGCGCTGGAAGACCGACGAGGCGGCGATCAAGGCGCAGCTGGAGAAGCTGGGCGCCAAGTACATCAGCGCCGACGCCGGCGGCTCGCCCGAGAAGCAGCTGGCCGACATCGACGGCCTGATCAGCAAGGGCGCCAAGGTGCTGATCGTGCTGGCGATGGACAAGGACGCCATCCTGCCGGCCGTCAACAAGGCGACGAAGCAGAAGATCCCGGTGGTGGCCTACGACCGCCTGATCGAGGCACCCGGCGTCTTCTACATCACCTTCGACAACAAGGAAGTGGGCCGCATGCAGGCCGCCGCCGTGCAGAAGGTGATGCCCAAGGGCAACTACGTGATGATCAAGGGCTCGCCCACCGACCCCAACGCCAACTTCCTGCGCGAAGGCCAGGGCGAGGTGCTGGCCGCGGCCATCAAGAGCGGCGCGATCAAGATCGTCGGCGAGGAATACACCGAAGGCTGGAAGCCCGAGGTGGCGCAGAAGAACATGGAGCAGATCCTCACCAAGAACGCCGGCAAGGTGGACGCGGTGGTGGCCAGCAACGACGGCACCGCCGGCGGCGTGGTGGCGGCGCTGACGGCCAAGGGTCTGAAGGGCGTGCCGGTGTCCGGCCAGGACGGCGACCATGCCGCACTGAACCGCGTGGCGCTGGGCACGCAGACCGTGTCGGTGTGGAAGGACGCACGCGACCTGGGCCGCGAGGCCGCCAGCGCCGCGGTGGCGCTGGGCGCCGGCAAGAAGGTGCCGGGCGCCACCACCTGGAGCGGCGGCGAGAAGAAGGTTGCGCTGGAATCGCAGTTCCTGAAGCCGGTGGCCATCACCAAGGACAACCTCGACGTCGTCGTCAAGGCCGGCTGGATCAAGAAGGAAGACCTGTGCAAGGGTGTGGCGCCGGACAAGGCCCCCGCCGCTTGCAAGTGACCCCGCAGCGCTGAGCGCATGAGCGGAGCCCTGCAGGCGCTGCGCCAGTCGGCCATCGACTGGCGGCTGGTGCTGATGGGCGCGGTGCTGGTCGGCATCGCGCTCGTCTTCAACGTGCTGTCCGGCGGCATCTTCCTGTCGCCGGAGAACCTGTACAACATCGCGCAGCAGACGGCGGTGGTCGGCATCGTCGCCACCGTCGTGGTGCTGATCATCGTCGCGCGCCACATCGACCTGTCGGTGGGCTCGGTGATGGGCTTCGTCGGCGTGCTGATCGCCTTCCTGATGTACACCGGCGGCTGGAGCTGGCCGGCCGCGGCGCTGGCCGGGCTGGCGGTGGCCATCGCGGTGTCGATGTATCAGGGCGCGCTGACCGCCGTGCTGGGTGTGCCGTCCTTCGTGGTGACGCTGGGCGGGCTGATGAGCTTCCGCGGCGCCGCCTTTCTGGTGGCCGACGGCAAGACCCAGCCGGTCAACGACGAGTTCTTCCAGCGCCTGGGCGGCGGCTACGACGGCGCCATCGGCGTGACCGCCAGCTGGGTGCTGGCCGGCCTCGTCTGCGTGGCGATGGCCGCGGCCACCTTGCTGCGCCGACAGCGGCAGCAGCGCTTCGGCGTGCTGAGCAACCCGCTGTGGCTGGACCTGGGCGTGCTGGCGGTGCCCGTCGTCATCGTGCTGGGCTTCACTGCGGCGATGAACGGCTACCAGATCCCCAACAAGGACGCGCCCCAGGGCATCCCCATCCCGGTGCTGATCTGGGCGGCGGTGGCGATCACGCTGTCCTTCATCGTGCACCGCACGCGCTTCGGCCGCTATGTGTTTGCGATGGGCGGCAACCCCGACGCGGCGGCGCTGGTCGGCATACCGGTGCGGCGGGTGACGCTGATGCTCTTCGTGCTGCTGGGCGTGCTGATCACCATCGCCGCGGTGGTGTCGATCGCGCGGCTGAACGCCGGCACCAACTCATTGGGCACCGGCATGGAGCTGTACGTGATCGCCGCCGCGGTCATCGGCGGCACGGCGCTGGCCGGCGGCAGCGGCTCGATCCTGGGTTCGGTGCTGGGCGCACTGATCATGCAGAGCCTGGACAGCGGCATGCTGCTGCTGGACGTGTCGATCGGCAAACGCATGGTCATCATCGGCCAGGTGCTGATCGCGGCGGTGGTCTTCGACGTGCTCTATCGCCGATGGACTGGGGAAAGAAGCTGATGGCCGAACCCCTTGTCGCGCTGCGCGGCATCCACAAGGCCTTTGGCGGCGTGCATGCGGTCGAGGACGTCAGCGTCTACCTGCATCCCGGCGAGGTGGTGGCGCTGCTGGGCCACAACGGCGCGGGCAAGAGCACGCTGATGAAGATGCTGGCCGGTGCCTACCCGATCGACAGCGGCGAGATCCGCATCCGCGGCGAGAAGGTGCAGATCCGCTCGCCGGCCGATTCGCAGGCGCTGGGCATCGAGACCATCTACCAGACGCTGGCGCTGGCCGACAACCTGGACGCGGTGGCCAACCTGTTCCTCGGCCGCGAGCTGCTGACGCCGTGGCGCACGCTGGACGACCTGCGCATGGACGCCGAGGCGCGCAAGGTCTTCGCGCGGCTGAACAAGAACTTCAAGAACGTGCGCGTGCCGGTGCGGCGGCTGTCCGGCGGGCAGCGGCAGACGGTGGCCATCTCGCGCGCGCTCTACTTCAACGCCCGCATCCTGATCATGGACGAGCCCTGCGCCGCGCTGGGCCCGGAAGAGACACGCATGGTCGGCGAGCTGATCAAGCAGCTGAAGGCCGAGGGCGTGGGCATCTTCCTGATCAGCCACGACATGCCCGATGTCTTCGGCCTGAGCGACCGGTTGGCGGTCATGAAAAACGGCAAGCTGGTGGGCACCTACCGCACCGCCGACGTGAACGAGGACGAGGTGCTGGGCATGATCATCCTGGGCAAGCGGCCCGAGGGCAAGGCGCAGTTCGACCGGGTCGGCGGCTGAGGCGCGCCGCGGCGGCGGTGCCTACACTACACGCCGACGTGAGCACCCCGGGAGACGAACGATGTCCAAGCCATCGCCCTTGCCAGACGCACGCCGCCGTCGCCTGATGCCGCTGGTCGCGGCCTTCGGCGCCCTGGTGATCGCGCTGCCGGCGGCGTCGCAGGAGGTTCCGAAGCTGCGCCCCAGCGAGGTGATCGACGTGGGCGGCGGCAGCGTCACCGTGCTGGGCGTGGACATCCGCAAGGGCGACCCGACCCGCATCACGCTGCGCCTGCGGGCCACCGCGGGCGAGAAGCAGCCGCTGCACATCGACCTGGACGCGTTTCGCATCATCGCCGCCGGCGTGCCGCGCGCGCCGGACACTGCGTCCAACAACAGCGTGCTGGTGGCCAAGGATTCGGCGAACGACTTCACCCGCGTCTTCGTGATTCCCGACCGCACCGACGATCTGGTGCTGCAGGTCCGGGTAGGCGAATCGGTCTCGCGGCGGCGCATCGGCGGCAACTGAGCGCGGCGCATGGCCGACGTCTTCGTCAGCTATGCGCGCGAGGACGAAGCGCGGGTGGCCGCGCTGGTACAGGCGTTGCAGCGCCACGGTCGCAGTGTGTTCTGGGACCGCCAGATCCCGGCCGGCCGGACTTGGCGCGAGCACATCGGCACGCAGTTGGCGCAGGCCCGTTGCGTGGTGGTGGCGTGGTCGACGCACTCGGTCGGTTCGGACTTTGTCGCCGAGGAAGCCGACGATGCCCGGCAGCGCGGCGCGCTGGTGCCGGTGCTGATCGACCCTGTGCTGCCGCCGCTGGGCTTTCGCAGCGTCCAGGCGGCCGAACTGACCACCCTGCGGTCGGACCTGCCGCACGTCGACTTCGAGCCCCTGCTGCACGCGGTGGACGCGGTGCTGGCGAGCCAGGTGGCCGCACCCGCCGCGCCTGGTGGGGTGACACCTTCCAAACCGAGCCCGGCGGCGCCGGTGCCGGATGCACGCTTGCAGCCAACGGCACGGCGCGGGCTGAGGCTGTGGTGGCTGGCCGCGGGGCTGGCCTGCGCCGCCCTCGTCGCCTGGGTCAGCCTGCGCAAGCCGGACGCGGCGCCCACGGCGACGGCGACGGCGGACGGTACACGCGTGGAGGCAAGGCCTGAATCCGGCGTGCAGCTTCGCATCACCGACGCCTGGCGCAGCGAGGACGGCAGCCTGACGCTGCGCGTGCGGCTGCAGCACGCGGGCCCGAAGGCACTGACGGTCGAACCGGCCCGCGCCTTCAGCCTGCTGGGTGCGGGCCGCGACGGCGCGCGCCCACCGGCGCAGAGCAGCCCGCTGTTCGAGACCGTGGCGCCCGGACAGTCCGCAGACTTCGAGCTGCGGTTCGACGCGGCGCAAGGGGCACGCGCGCTGCAGTTGACGCTGCCCGGCAGCACGCCACAGCAATGGCCGCTGCCGGCGCTGCAATGAGCGCTACGCCTGCGGCCTGAACGCTTCAGGGCCCCCAGCTGAAGCCCAGCGAACGCAGCCACGCGTCCACCCCGGGCACCCACAGGTTCAGGTGCTGCTGCACGATGTGGTGGCCGGCCTTGTCCTGCGGCGCGGCGGCCGTCATCAGCAGTTGCGCCTTGCCGCCGGCCGCCTGGTAGGCGGCGTGCCAGCGCGGCGCCACCTCGCCGCCGAAGTACAGGTCGTTGGGCGCGTACACCCACAGCCCCGGCACCGCCGTGCTGCGCGCATAGTCGGCGAACAGCGCCTCGATGCGGTCGGCCCGGCAGGGCGCATAGGGCGTGTGCTCGCCACCGCCCTTGCCGCCGGCGAAGTTGACAAAGCCCACCACGCCGGCCGGCTTGCGCGCCGCGGCCGCCAGCGTGGCCGCGCCGCCGGCCGAATGGCCCACCAGCAGGATGCGCGAGGTGTCCACTTGCGGCAGCGTGGCCGCGAAGGCCAACGCCGCGGCCAGCGTGTCGGCCATCGCCTGGAAGCCCGGCCCGTAGTCGGCCTGGTCGCACTGCGGCGCGTTGGCTTCCAGGTAGGGGCCTTCGCTGTCGCCGTAGCTGGGGCGCAGGAAGTACAGCACCGCGAAGCCGCGGTTCAGAAAGTAGCGCGCTGTGTTCCAGTAGCCGCGCGGGCTGTAGCGGCGGCGCGCGGCGGCATCGGCGTCCGAGCCGTGCGACAGCAGCACCAGCGGAAAGGGGCCGCTGCCCTGCGGCGGGCGGTAGAAGGTGCCGACCAGCTTCAGGTCGCCGCCGAAAGTGCCGCCGCCCTTCATCGTGAAGCTGATGTCCTGCGGCTGGTAGCGCGCCGGGTCGTTGGCGGCCTGGGCGGCGGCGGGCGCCGGTGCCAGCAGCGCAGCACCGCCGCTGGCCAGGGCCAGCAGCCCGGCCGCCAGCAGTTGTCGACGTGTATTCATGGCGGGTCCCGCTCCTCGGTGGGGGCCGCGCCGTAGCGGCAGGCCGCCAGCCCGCGCACTCCGGGCTGCAGCACGAAGGTGGCACCGGCCATCGGCTGCGCGGCGCGGGCCGCGGCGTCCAGGCCCTCCCAGGCGCTGGTCACCAGCAGCGTCTGCAGGCCGGGCCCGCCGAAGGCCATGCTGGCGATCTGCCGCGCCGGCAGGTCGATCTGCTGCAGCAGGTGGCCGTCCAGCGCGAAGCGGCGCACGCAGCCTGCGCCCCAGCAGGCCACCCACAGCGCGCCTTCGGCATCGAAGCTCATGCCGTCCGGCGCGCCTTCGGCCGGCTCGAAGCGGCGCCACAGCGCCTTGTCGCTCAAGCGCCCGTCGGCGTCGAGCCGGTAGCGGTGGATGCTGCGCGTGCCGCTGTCGGTGTGCAGCAGCAGACGCCCGTCGGCACTGATCGCCGGGCCGTTGCAGATGCGCAGGCCGCGTTCGACGATCTCGATGCGGCCGTCCGGATCCAGCCGCGCCAGGCGGCCGTCGGGCCGGCTGTAGTCGGCGTTGTTCATCGAGCCGGCCCAGACGCGCCCCCAGGGGTCGGCCTTGGCGTCGTTCAGCCGAACCTCCTGCTCGCCGGGGTGCGGGCTGCCGATGGGCTGAATGCGCAGCGCCGGCTCCAGCCACAGCCGCACGAAGCCCGATTGCAGCCCGGCGACGAAGCCGTCGCGGTCGTGCCGCGGGATCAGCCAGCCGATGCGCTCGGGCAGCGCCCAGGTCTGCGTCGCGCCGCTGTCCGGATGCCAGGCATGCACCGCGCGGCCATGGATGTCCACCAGCAGGAAGCGCCCGCGGTCCTCGTCCCACAGCGGGCCCTCGCCCAGTTCCAGCAGCGGCAGCGGCACCTGCTGCCAGGCCAGCGCGCCCATCACACCCAGCCGGCGTCGACCAGCATCGCCTGCGCAGTGATCATGCGGCTGTCCTCGGCCGCCAGGAACAACACCATGCTGGCGATGTCCTGGCCCTGCAGCCGGCCGGGCAGCAGCTGGTTGCGGTCCATCGCCTGCTCGCCCTCGGCATCGACCCACAGCTTCAGCTGCTTGTCGGTCATCACCCAGCCCGGGATCACCTGGTTCACGCGGATGCGGTCGCGGCCCAGTTCGGCCGCCAGCGAGCGGGTGAAACCCATCATCGCCGACTTGCAGGTGGTGTAGGCAGTGAGGTCGGCCGACTTCATCAGCCACGAGGCCGAGCCGATGTTGACGATGGCGCCCTGGCCGCGGCGCTTCATGTCCGGCAGCACGGCCTGCGCGGCAAAGTAGGCCGGCCGCAGGTTGACGGCCACGGTGGCGTCGAAGCGCGCCACGTCCAGCGTGGCGAAGTCGTGCCGCTGGTCGTTGGCCACGTTGTTCACCAGCACGCCGATGTCGCCGAAGGCGGCGCGCGTGGCGGCCACCGCGACGCGCAGCTGCTCGATGTCGGTCACGTCGCCACGCACGAAGCGCGGCGGCGTGGCCGCGCCGACCAGGCTGTCGATCAGCGCCTGCGCACCGGCTTCGTCGATGTCGACGAAGCCGACCTTCGCGCCCTGCGCAGCGAAGGCACGCACGATGTCGGCGCCGATGCCGGTGGCGCCGCCGGTGACGAACACCGGCACGCCCTGCAGGCTGGGGTAGCGCGCCGTGTAGGCGGCCGCCGGTCCCGTGTTCTGGCTCATGTCTCCTCCTGGTCCTGCGGCCGGCAGCGCCGCGGCGGCTGCCACTCTACAGGCCGCGGCGCTTCAGCCCACCGCGGGGAAGCGGGCGCCGCGCAGCTGCGCCACGTCGGCGGCAAACAGCCAGGCGGCCAGCGCGCTCTCGCGCCGCACCACGGTGTCCAGGAAATCCTTGGCGCCGCGCATCGCGCCGAAGGTGTCAAAGCCGTTCTCCAGGAAGGCCTGCAGCTCGGGCAGGCCGGCCAGCCGGGCGGGGGTGCGCATCAGCCGCAGGCTGTGCCTCAGGAAGGGGTTGCGGGTATAGACGTCCAGCG
>Ga0209369_1000601_pt1 | contig 35206 bp, 34 predicted proteins | sample EBPBio142010_DNA_FD_185865 | JGI IMG/M metagenome (GOLD analysis project Ga0209369, IMG submission 185865) | Wastewater treatment Type I Accumulibacter community from EBPR Bioreactor in Madison, WI, USA - Reactor 1_10/4/2010_ DNA (SPAdes)... | ecosystem: Engineered > Bioreactor > EBPR >... | reverse complement strand
CGCGAACGCAGCCGGGTGGCCGAGTTCATGGCCCAGATCGACCAGCGCCAGAAAACCTTGGTCTTCTGCGCCACGCAGGACCATGCGCTGCGGGTGCGGGACTACGTCAACCAGATCAAGGCGAGCCCCAGCCCGAACTACTGCCACCGTGTCACGGCGGATGACGGCAAGCTGGGCGAACAGCACCTGCGGGACTTTCAGGACAACGACAAGACCATCCCAACGATCCTGACAACCTCGCAGAAGCTGTCCACCGGGGTGGATGCACGGAATGTCCGCAACATCGTGCTGATGCGCCCGATCCGGTCGATGATCGAGTTCAAGCAGATTATCGGGCGCGGAACCCGGACCTATGACGGCAAGGACTACTTCACGATCTATGATTTCGTGAAGGCGCATGAAATGTTCCAAGACCCCGAGTGGGACGGCGAACCGCTGCCGCCCGAAGGCGAACCGCCGCGCCCGCCCGAACCTAAGTCGGCCCCCCCGGAACCGACGGAGCCGCCCGAAGGTTGCGGTGAGGATGGTGGGGATGATCCGAAGCCCAAGCTGATCATCAAGCTGGGGGATGGCAAGGAACGCACCATCCAGTACATCGCCGCGACCACCTATTGGGGGCCGGACGGAAAGCCCATGACGGCGCAGCAGTTCCTTGAACGGCTGTTCGGTGATCTGTCCGGCATGATCGCCACCGAGGATGAACTGCGGCGGCAGTGGAGCAACCCGGAAAGCCGGGAACACCTCATTGCCCTGTTGGAACAGCGTGGCTACGACGCCGACAAGCTGTCCGACATGCGCCGCCTGATCGACGCCCCGAACAGCGACCTGTTTGATGTGCTAGCCTACATTCGCTTCACCACCCCGCCCAAGACCCGCGCAGACCGCGCAGAAGCAGCCCGTGGCGACGGTCTGGCATCGGCAGATGCGAAGATGCGGGAGTTCCTGCTGGGCGTCTTGCAAGCCTATGAGGCGCTTGGCGAGGGTGAACTGGCGACCCGCAAGCTGGGCGACTTCCTGACGGCGCGGTATGGGTCGCTGGCCGATGCGAAGGCGGCGCTGGGCGACGTTCCGAAGATTCGGCGGGCCTTCGTGGACGTTCAGCGCGATCTCTACCGACAATAATTTTTCAGTCCCTTCTGGCCGTTCTTGGTCACAAACACGGCGTTTGGGCACAAATCCCGGACACAGGTGCCGTCCAACTTGTTGAAGTTTCGACGTGAACTCGCAGACGCACCGGATTTTACATCTGGCGCGTCAAGCTATTGTTTTTATTTATAATTATCTTGAAATGCCGCGATGGTCATGCGATATCAGTGCCAGCAGGACGTCCAACCTGTGAACCTCTCCGGCTCCTCCCCATTGGGGACAAGCCGACCACCAGACCGAACCGCAATCCGCCCTGCCAGATGCAGGTGCGCTTCCCGCGACAGAGCACAGGCAATCAGTGCGATGTGTGCGGCCCTCGGCAAAACTCTCCTGACCACTCGTCAGCCCCATCGGGATTACTCACGGGGCCATCGCTCATTCCCCACTCGGGGCCGGTGCCAGCCCGGATCGCTGGATCGTCTGACCCACGACACGGGGCCATGCAATATAGAGCTGGTGGATGCCGGTGCCCGATGGTCGCAACCCAATGCGTGAAGGGCAAGCCGCGAATGCGGTTTCGGCGAAGGTCCGGGGCTGATGCTGCCCCGCTGACGATGCCCCGGCAGGGGCGAAACCTTCACCACCGATCCCGAGCCCACCTCTCGCAATCAGGCCGTGCCTGTGTGTCTGGGGGCGGGTACAAATTCCATGGAGGACTTCCTGAACCACGATCCTACCGGCCAGACCCCCAGGGGCGAGGCCAGACCATGACGGCCCGCATCTGTGCCGTCCCCAACTGCGGCAGCCCAGCCGCGTCCGACTACTCCCCGCATTGCCGCCGCCACAAGAGCACCGTCCGACGGCATGGTGCCCCCAGCCAGCGCGGCATAACCAAGGCCGAGCTTGCCCCCTTCCTGGCCCGCATTGAGGCCCGCATCGCCAAGAACCCGGGCAGCGAGGCATGGTCCCTGATGGAAGCGTCATGGGCTGCCATCGTCGCCGAGGCCAAAGCCATCGCCAGCCGCCACATCGGCAACAGGTACGAGCGTAGCGCCGCCAGCGAGATCACGGCAATCGCCCAGGACTGTGCCGACGCCGAGGTGATCAGGACGGTGCTCGCCATGGTCCTCTTCTGGCACGACAGGCCACTCCGCTTCGCTTCCGACAATGCCCTGCGGGTGCAGATCGCGCGGCGGCTGCGGGCGCTGTCACAGTGCCATGTCGGGCGGCGCTACGATCACCGGACGGGCAAACAGGTCCGGGTCTACCACGAGATGACACCGAGGGCAGCGGGCATCATCGGCCAAAAGGTGATGATCGCCTTCGGAGGCATCGGGCTGCACCTGGCGGCTCTGGACGACCGCGACCGCGAGGCCGAGCAACAGGCGAAACGGTGGCTCGCCACGGCACTTTCCCACCTGAACTGAAGGATACCCCTTTGACCATTGACAAGACCGGGGCCGCGCTGCCCCATGCTTCCTGCATCGTGATCACCACCGATGGCTCCTGTCAGCCCAATCCCGGGCCGGGGGGCTGCGCTGCCATTATCGACAGTTTCGATGATCGTGGCGCGATGACCAGCGAGACCCGCGTGGACGGTGCATCCGCCACCACGAACAACCAGATGGAACTCCTTGCAGCCATCATCGGTCTGGAGGCCATCGCACCTGTCGAAACCCGCCCGATCCTTGTCTGCAGCGACAGCGAGTATGTGGTTCTGGGCATGAATGAACGCCTCACGAAATGGATCGCCAGCGGCTGGCGGAACGCGGCTAGGAAGCCGGTGCCGAACCGCAAGCTCTGGGAGCGCCTTCAAGCCCAGTGCGAGGGGCGCGACGTCAGTTTCCAGTGGGTGCAAGGCCACGCCGGAAATGCTTGGAACGAACTTGCCGACCAACAGGCCGCCCAGGAATGCGAACGCTGGAAGGCCAAGGCGGACGAACAACGGTTCGCGGAACTGTTCGGGCAACCCGCCTGATTTCAAGACCTCGGCGGGGGCGATTTGGTTCCCGCCATCCCCTATCCCGTCAGTGAATGATCGAGACACAATGCTGCTCGACCCCTGGCCCCGAGGCGAAAGCCTCCGTGCCGCCCGCCAGAGACCCGGCCACCGCCACTTCCAGGCAGGAAGTCATCTGCCCCGGTTGCCGTCATCATTTCCCACCAGCACGGAGGAACCAGAAATACTGCAACCCGAAATGCCAGAAGAAAGCCACGCGCAACGCGGCCCGAGGCCCTCGAGAGACCGAGAACAGGACACGCACGGAGCGCCATTACAACCGCGCCACATGGCTGTCCTACGATCTGAACAGGATGCCCCCGGCCAGGCAGAGGTCGGTGCTTCTCGCGCTCTTGGAAGCTGCGTCTGGCGGAGATGCGGCGCTGCGCAACATTCTCCTGGACCCGACCCTGCTTGGGGCCGACTGGTCATCCGCCATCGGCAAGCTCTACCCCGATACCAGATGCCCGGAGAAGCTGAACATCGCCAAGATGGTCAACAGCTTCTGTCAGGTGGAATGGGGATGCAGCGTCAGGGAGGCGATCCTGGACGATGGCAAGCCAGCCGGGCGGAGGTTCGGGGAGGCGGGACCTGAGGACGTGAATCCGCCCTCCGCACTCTATTGGGAGGCCTCCATTGATCCCGTCTGGGTGCGCCCGAAGGTGCCCGAGGACCAGACACCCTACGACTGGCGGAGGATCGCGCGGGCCTTCGGCGACAGGGGCTGGCGGAGATACTTCACAGGTGAGGAGCTTGACCTGATGCTCTGATCGTTGACGCGGGGGGCGGGCGCAATCCGCCCTCCGCACATATATGAAAGACCCATGCATAGTCACCCGAGGGTGCGTTTACCGGCTCTGAACAGGTCAGACCACGGACGGCGGCGCAAGCCGCCCTCCGATCTACGACCCCACATAGGGCTGTCCATACCGCGTAACGCGGGAAGACCACCTCGTCGGGCATCGTCGAAGAAGAGCCGACGACGAGGCTTCCTTCTCAAATGCCGATCACGTCCATGCCGACGCACTCGCTTTCCGCAGCCCATCCGGAATCGTGGTCTCGAACCTGCCGAGATGCCCGAAACTCATGGTCGGAACCAAGGTGACGGGTCTCCTTCCCTGCGGTCTAAGCCTAGTCTCTGTCGCCAGACTGCTGACCATCAGCCTCCGATACCGGAACGCCCAGCGCCTTCTTCATCGCTTTGGTGGTCGCCCGCAGCTTCGCGACCCTGCCACCATAAACGCTGTCCCCGACGCCGCCCAAGGTGTGCCCAAGGATCAGGTTCTGGTCCAGTGTCGAGACCTCGGCCAGAATGAGCCTGTCCTTCATATTGTGCCGCAGCGAGTGGATGACGTGCTTTTCGTCCTTGGTCACGGCCCGGACATGCTTCATCAGCGCCGCGGAGGCCGCGTCTGAGCCCCGGACACGCCCGTAGGACTGGAAGACCATGTTGCCTGCACGGGACAGCTTGAGGGCTTCCTCTGCCGCCGCCAGTGCATCCCCAACTAGGGGCACTTCACGGCGCGATGTGCTGGTCTTGAGGCGGCGCAGGGGGTGGGGCTCGATGCGGATGAACGGCATATCGCCCGTCGCCTCCACGTCCTCCACCCTCAGGCCGGAGACCTCGGAAATCCGGCATCCGGTCCCCTCGATCAGACGCCAGATCAGCGCCAACTCCGGGCTGGCCCCCGAGATCACCCTTGCGCGCACCTGTTCAAGCACCTTGGGGGGCAGCGGATCGCGCTTGTCCGATGCCTTCTGGCCTTCGCCCTTGCGAACCCGGACCACCGGCAGATCGTTGAAGGGGTTCTGGAATGATCCCGGCAGATTGAACTCCTTGGCAGCAAGGTTGATCACCGCCGCGACGATGGACAATTCCCGCGACACCGTGGCGGCGCTCACCTTCTGCCCGACCCCGCGCCCCGTGACCTTCACCCGGTCAAGCATCTCATCGCGGACCTTACGGGCATCGTCACGGGTCAGCGTGGTCAGCACGGGATCGCGCCCTATAGCCTTGATCGTGGTCGCAATGACCCTGTTCGCCAGCCCCACAACGCGGCTGTCGGTGGCGGGGTTATCCGCGTCCAGCTTCTCTTTCAGATAGAGCTTCCGGGCATCTTCAAGCGTCGGCTCCGGGGCCTTGATGCGGTCAGGACCGAGGCGCAAAAGGTTGATCGTGTAGCGGTCCACAGGCGGCACCCCGACAGGCTCGTATTCGTCCTGCGGATAGCGGTCCATCATGGTCTCGCCCATCAGGACCAGATCGGCCTTGGTCGCCCCGGCTTCGATCAGATCGGCCCGCCGACGCAGCGCCTCAGCATAGGCTTCCCGCTCTGAGGCATCGGCAGAGGAAGCCGCTTCTGCCATGGACTGGCGCTGACGTGCCCGGTCAATCTCACGCTCCACCTCTGCGTGATAGTGGGGGTAGGCCCTCAGGGCTTCTTTCTCCGAATCCCCTAGCTTTCGCTTGAATTCGCGCTTCGTGATGATCTCAGCAACGTCCTTGGGAACCCTGCGGCGATACTCGAAGCTGCCTGACCCTGTGCGCCTTACGTTCTTCAAGACAAGTCCCATGTGTGCCCCGTGTGTGCTCAAGTGTGCACCGGAACGACAGCTATATCACGGAAGTTATTGAGTAATAAGGCCAACAAGAGGTCTTATTGGAGCGGGCGGCGGGAATCGAACCCGCGTCTCCTGCTTGGAAGGCAGGGGTCTTACCATTACACAACGCCCGCGTCGGTTCCGCGTAGCTAAGCTGACAACCGACCGGCGTCAAGATGCCTGTTGGAATGGAGCCGGGGCTAGCGGCTCCGAGCGATGTATTGCTGTCGTTTGGCGCACATCTCTAACGGACGCAATGGGGCGGCAAGGGCCGGGGCATCGTTGACACCATCGCCGACCATGCCGCCGCGGAGTCCCGAGCGCTGCCAGCCCGCGATGCAATCCGCCTTCGCTTCCGGCGTCAGCCGCGCCTGGGCATGACCTACCTTCAGTTCGCGGGCAATCGCTTCGACGGTGGGCGGCGCGGCGCCCGACAGGAAGGCGAACATCACCGTGCTTGTATGGGCCTGGCGCAGCCTGCCGAACACAAGCCAGGAAATGCCGCGGCCGATGTCCGGAAACACCAGCTCCAGCGCCAGAAGCAGGCCCATCAGAACGCCGATGAGGAGCCAGACCGTTGCGGAAAGCATGAAGAAGGCGCTGGCGCTGTTCTGCTTGCGAAACATGCTTTCCCCCAATGGACGACCAGTTTCGCCGCCGCGACGGGTGGTTTGATCGGAAAAATTTTCATTATTTATATCAATGAGATAACTGATAGTCTCGGCCTGATGGCCGGCGCAGCCCTTGGCGGGGCCGGTCTGATCCCGCCCCGCATTGCCGGTTTCTTGATCGGGATTTCCCGATGTTCGCCAGGATGATGCTGTCGCTGATGCTCGCACTTGCGCCGGTCATCATCGCGCTGTCGAATCTTCAAAGGCACCAAAGACTTCGTCAATCGCAGGGTCTCGACCAGATGGACGGTCCTGAAATCCCGACAAACATCGGGGCCCTTCATCTTGGTGTTTCCGGCCAATCGCTTTGTGGCGCCGCCGCCAGTGCTGCGCGGGCGGTCGGCAAGGTCATGATGGCCGCAACCCCGTGGCGTGGCTTCGGGAGCAGCAGGCTTCAGCAGGGGCATTCTGGCCCGTACGGGCAATCCGTCCGCAGGAGAAACGGCAGGGCGGCTCGTGGTTCAGAGCGGGCCATCCCCGTCGGTTCGGTCGGCCATGAGCCGCAACTCGGCGCTCAAAGCCGCGGCCATCGGCCTTTGCAATCACGGCGGCCCGGAGGCGGGAATGCCTTCGATGTATGGGCCGCAATCCTACAGATCACCGCGCCATCCAGCGCTGATCGTACCAATCCGCGACATCGCCGGGCCAGGCGAGCACCGCGCCCGCCGGATCCTTCAGCACGCCGCTTTCGAACAGGAAGCGCGCCATCCCGGCGAAGCGCGCGGGGTCGATCTTGCCGACCGGGGTGTCGCCATCGCGCAAATAGCCGCCATCGACAATGGCCCGCATCGAGCCATGGACCAGATCGGGATTAGGGAAATCTCCGGCCGCGATCATCATCTGGGCGGCCTCATCCGGATGGTCGGCCGCCCATTCATAGCCTGCCTGCGTTGCCCGCATGAAGGCGGCGACCAGTTCGGGCCGATCGCCCAGCACCTCGCTGCGTGTGGCGATATAGCCGTTCTGCTGATCCGGGACGCCATAATCCGCATAGGCGAAGGCCGACTGCCTGCGCCCCAGAAGCGCGCTGTTCACGCCTTCCCATGTCGCCACTTCCAGCGTGAAGTCCACCTCGCCACTGGCAAGGGCCTCGTAGGCGCCGGTGCCAAGCGTGACCGTATCCCAGACCGGTTCGCCGCCGTCCTGGCGGATCATCGTGCCGATCAGCGCCGCCTCCCAGGCGCTGCCGAAACCGGCATAGGTCTTGCCCGACAGATCGGCCGGGCGGGTGATCGCGGGGTTGTCGGCATTGTAGACCAGCCGCCCGGTTTCATGCTGCATCGTGGCCCAGAGCGCCGTCAGATCGGCCCCGCCGGCCCGCGCGCTGACAAAGCCGAGTGCGGTGACATAGCCGAAATCCGCCGCACCGCCCGCGACAAGCGCGGCCGAGCTGGTATCGGAATAGGGCAGGATCTCCACCTCCAGCCCTGCTTCGGCGTAAAGGCCGCGGTCGCGGGCGACGATCAGGCCGATGTGATTGGTGTTCAGCGTCCAGTCCAGCGCGATGCTGACCGGGGTATCGGCCATGGCCTGCCCCGGCAGGGCAAGGCAAAGGACAAACAGGACAGAGCGGATCATCGGGGGTGTTCCTCCAGCAACAGGGATTTCAGGGTTTCCCGCAAAGGGGCCATCCCGGCCTCATCGCGCTGGTCTTGCGGGGTCGGCACCACGATCTCGGCGATGATCCGTCCCGGATCGGCCGCCATGACCAGGATGCGGTCGGCTAGGCGCGCGGCCTCGTGCAGGTCATGGGTCACCAGCAGCACGCCGCATGGCCGTTCGTGCAGCCGCGCCAGAAGCCAGTCCTGCATCCGCAACCGCGTTACCGCATCCAGCGCCGAAAATGGTTCGTCCAGAAGCACATAGCGGCCTTCCCGCGCGACGGTGCGCAGGAAGGCGGCGCGCTGCCGCATTCCGCCGGAAAGCTGGACAGGAAACTGCGCCTCGCATCCCGCCAGGCCGAAGGGCGCGAAAAGCGGCGTCACCTGCGCAATCGCCCTGCGCCGCGACATGCCGGCAACTTCAAGCCCCAGCGCCGCATTCTCGGCGATGGTCAGCCAGGGAAACAAGGCATCGCCCTGGGGCTGGTAGCACAGCGCCCTGCAGGGCCGCCGCAGCGGCGCGCCGTCAAGCAACACCTGCCCTTCGGCCCGCAGACCCTTGGAGCGCAATCCCGCAAGCCATTTCAGGACCGATGTCTTGCCGCAGCCAGACGGCCCGATCAGCGCCGTGATCCCTGACCCGGGCATCGTGAAGGAGACCTCGCGCACCAGCACGCTTGCGTCGGTGCCGACACCGGCATGGATCGTCAGCGGCCCGACCTCAAGCATCGTCGCGCGCCCCCGGCCCCCGGGCGCTGAGCCGATCCGCCAATCGCAAGAGGCCCAGCAGCGCCAGGGTCAACGCGGTCGATACCAGCACCGCCGCCAGCACCAGATCGGCGCGGAAGCTGTTCTTTGCCGCAAGGATATAGATCCCCAGGCCCGCCCGCGCCCCGGCATATTCGGCGAAGATCGTGGCGACGACGGCATAGGTCGCCGAAATCCGCAGACCCGCCAGGAACGAGGCCCGTGCCGAGGACAGCGTCGCCCGCCGGAACACCATCCAGCGCCCCGCCCCCATCGCGACAAGCAGATCCGTGAAGGCCTGCGGTGTCTGGCGATAGCCCGACAGCAGGCTCATGAGCATGGGCAGGAACGTCACCAGAACAACCAGAAGCACCTTGGGAAGCAGGCCGAAGCCGAACCAGAGGATCATCAGCGGCGCCAGCGCCACCAAAGGCACGGTCTGGCTGGCAACGAGCAGCGGCATCAGGCTTCGTTCCGCCCGGGGCGCGAAATGCAGCGCGACCGAGGTCGCAAAGGCAAAGCCCACCGACAGCGAAAAGCCAAGCACCGCCACCCGCAGGCTGGCCAGCGCGTGCTGTCCAATCTCGACCCGGTTCAGCACCAGCGCCCGCATCACCCCCGACGGCGGCGGCAGGATCAGGGGCGACACGCCCGAAACGGTGCAATACCCCTCCCACCCGGCCAGAAGGGCGGCAAAAGGCATCAGCGGCGTCAGAACACGCGGCAGCATTGGCACGGTCTCCCCGTTCGCGCGCGGTCAGCGCAGGCTGGGGCTGTTGGCGGATGCCGTCAGATCAATGGTGACATGGCCTTCAGCCGGGCCAAAGCGCAGAAAAGCCTGTCGAACGGTCTCGAACACCGCCCCCGCATCGCCGCGCAGCCGGGTGCAGAAATTCTTGGACCGCAGGAAGGTGCCCGAAGCCTTGAGAAAGTCGATGCAGCCGTAGATTTCGTCCATGTGCCGATCCGCGCCCAGAACATAAAGCGAGAACTGAACGTCGATCTCTATCCCCAGCCTGGGCGCCAGGCCGACCGCAACCCGTGCTTCGGCCTGCCTTTCGGCAAGGGTCCGGTCCTGCGCCACGGACAGGGCATCGCACCGGCACAAGGGATCATCCGGTTCGCCCGGACAGCCGCGCGACAGGGTGACATGCATCGTGACATGGGCCGGGTCTTGCGCCGCACGGGCGAAAAGATCGCGGATCGCGTCCAGCAATGGTTCCGGCGAACCGATCATCAGGGTCGAGATATCGTCGGTCTCGATCCGCAGCCGGTCACGATAGGGGGCAAGGGCCTCGAGCCCCGACAGGATGACGCGGACAAAATCCGACGTCATGGGATAAAGCGACACCTGCGCGCCGATGAACATGGTTTCCTCGCTCCGCCGGCATTACCCGGATCAGCTGTGAAGGGTTCACGCGATCTCGCGCATCTCAGCCCCGGACGGAGCACCCCTGGTTATGGCGTGGACCATGCAGGCCATGGGATGGCGTGTCAAGCGCGACCATCAATTGCGCCGAGTGGTAGCATCGTGCCCTGCCGCGGCGCAGGCCCCGTGGCTTTGAACATCGCCCGACGCCATCTTCCTGGCGGTTTTCCCTTCCAATGTCGGATGCGCGGAAATTCGGAGTCCATGCCCGGTCGGTCACGCGGGGTATCGCGTGCGATCGCCCGGCTCGCAAGGCAGATCCGGGCCTGTCCTGTGTCTGTCGGAACGGGCGGCCGGGCCGCCCGACGCCTCACAGCTTGTCAGGCTGGGGAAAGCCCAGGATGTGATAGCCGCCATCGACATGGACGATCTCGCCCGTCGTCGCGGCGCCATAGTCGGAACACAGCCAGACTGCGGTGCCGCCGATCGCTTCAAGCGTCGCATTGGCGCGCAGGGGGGTGTTTTCTTCGGTATGGCGGAAGGTCGCCCGCGCGCCGCCGATGGCCGACCCGGCCAAGGTCTTCATCGGGCCGGGCGAGATCGCATTGACGCGGATCTTCCGCGGGCCAAGGTCATTGGCCAGATAGCGCGTCGCCGATTCCAGCGCCGCCTTGGCCACGCCCATCACATTGTAATTCGGCGCGATCCGGTTCGATCCCTGGAAGGTCAGGGTGATCAGGCTGCCGCCATCCGGCATCAGCGCCTCGGCGCGGCGCGCCACGTCGATGAAGGAAAAGCACGAGATGTTCAGCGAATTCAGGAAATTGCCGCGCGTCGTGTTGACGAAGCGGCCGGTCAATTCGGTCTTGTCGGAATAGGCGATGGCGTGGACCAGGAAATCCAGGCTGCCCCAGACCTCGGCCAGTTGCGCGAAACAGGCATCCAACGAGGCCTCGTCGGTCACGTCGACATCGACCATGACCTGCGAGCCGACCGAGGCGGCCAACGGCGCCAGCCGCTTGCCAAAGGCCTCGCCCTGATAGGAAAAGGCCAGTTCCGCCCCTTCGGCGGCCAAGGCGCTGGCGATGCCCCAGGCAATCGAACGGTCATTCGCGACGCCCATGACGAGCCCGCGTTTTCCCTTCATCAAATCGGCCATTCTGGCATCCTGTGCTTTTGTCGGATCAGGCAAGATACTTCGACATCACCAAGGTCGCATTGGTGCCGCCAAAGCCGAAGGAATTCGAAAGAACCGAGTCGATCGCCACATTCTCGCGCAGCGTGGTGACGATCTCGGCCGGGTCCAGCGCCGGGTCCAGCGTTTCGACATTGGCCGAGGCGGCGATGAAATTGCCGTTCATCATGATCAGCGAATAGATCGCTTCCCAGACACCCGCGCCGCCCAGGCAATGCCCGGTCAGCGACTTGGTCGAGGCGATGGGCGGGGTTTTGCCCTGGCCGAAGACACGGCGGATCGCTTCGACCTCGGTCACGTCGCCGACCGCGGTCGAGGTGCCGTGGCTGTTGATATAGTCGATCCTGCGCCCTTGCGGCAGGGTGCCAAGGGCAAGGCGCATCGCGCGTTCGCCGCCTTCGCCCGACGGGGCGACCATGTCATAGCCGTCCGAAGTGGCACCATAGCCGGTGACCTCGGCATAGATCTTCGCGCCGCGCGCCAGGGCATGCTCCAGCTCTTCCAGCACCACGACGCCGCCGCCGCCCGCGATGACGAAACCGTCGCGATTGGCGTCATAGGTGCGCGAGGCGCGCTCGGGCGTGTCATTGTATTTGGACGACATCGCGCCCATCGCATCGAACAGGCAGGACAGCGTCCAGTCCAGCTCTTCGCCGCCACCCGCAAAGACCACGTCCTGCTTGCCCATCTGGATCAGCTCGGTGCCATTGCCGATGCAATGGGCGCTGGTCGAGCAGGCCGAAGTGATCGAATAGTTGACGCCCTTGATCTTGAAGGGCGTCGCCAGGCAGGCCGAGGTGGTGGAGGACATGCCCTTGGTCACGCCGAACGGTCCGATCCGCTTGGGGCTGCCGGTTTCGCGCACGATGTTATGCGCCTTGAAGAAGGACTTGGTCGAAGGCCCGCCCGACCCGACAATGATCCCGGCGCGGTCATTCGAGACCTCGGCGTCGGTCAGGCCGGAATCCTTGATCGCATCACGCATGGCGATGAAGGTATAGGCCGCGCCATCGCCCATGAAGCGCAGGTCACGCTTGTCGATCTGGTCTTCCAGCACGATGTTCGGCGCGCCATGCACCCGGCAGCGGAAGCCGTGTTCGGCATAATCCGGGGCAAAGACGATGCCCGATTTCCCGGCGCGGAGATTAGCTTCCACTTCGGCTGCGGAATTGCCGATCGACGAGACGATGCCGATCCCGGTGATGACGACACGGCGCATGGGGCCTCCCTTCGTGACTTGAGGACTGTTTAGGGCAGAGGGGGGGAGGGGGCAAGGAGGTTGGCAGCCGCACCGTGCAGCGGCCGCCTTCGGACAGAAGGGATTGGCCGGGGCGGTCGTCTGGCCCGTCTGCTTCGGCATTTTGATTGGCCGCGCCGGTTTTCTGCACAGAAAATGGAAAACACGCATTCATTATGCCCAAAATCTAATCTACGTCGAAGCGCCGGGCTGGACCCGGAGCCAGATCATCTGATTTCGAAAGTGACCGATGAACGCGATTGACGAAAAGCTTCAGCCGATCCTGGCCGAAGTGACCCGGCGCAACGCCGGAGAGCCGGAATTCCACCAGGCCGTGCATGAAGTCCTGGAAAGCCTTGGCCGCGTGGTGGCGAAGCATCCGCAATACCTGGACCTTGCCCTGATCGAGCGGATCTGCGAGCCGGAGCGGCAGATCATCTTCCGGATCCCCTGGGTCGACGACAAGGGCCGGGTGCAGATCAACCGCGGTTTCCGGGTGCAGTTCAATTCGGCGATCGGTCCCTACAAGGGCGGGATGCGCTTTCATCCGTCGGTGAATGTCGGGATCATCAAGTTCCTGGGCTTCGAGCAGACCTTCAAGAACGCGCTGACCGGAATGCCGATCGGCGGCGGCAAGGGCGGGTCGGATTTCGACCCGAAGGGCAAGTCCGACGGCGAGATCATGCGCTTCTGCCAGTCGCTGATGACCGAGCTTCACCGCCATCTGGGCGAACAGACCGATGTTCCGGCGGGCGATATCGGCGTCGGCGGGCGCGAGATCGGCTATATGTTCGGCCAGTACAAGCGGCTGAACAACCGCTACGAGGCCGGGGTCTTCACCGGCAAGGCGCTGGCCTATGGCGGCTCGCGCGCGCGGACCGAGGCGACGGGCTACGGCAATACCTACTTTGTCCAGGCCATGCTGGCCACGAAGGGCACGTCGTTCGACGGCAAGACCGTGGTGGTGTCGGGGTCCGGCAATGTGGCGATCTACACGATCGAGAAGGTGCAAAGCTTCGGCGGCAAGGTCGTGGCCTGTTCGGATTCCAGCGGCTATGTGCTGGACGAGGCGGGCATCGACCTGGCCCTGCTGAAGGAAATCAAGGACGTCCGGCGCGAGCGGATTTCGGAATATGCCCGCCGCCGCGGCGCGGGCGTGCATTTCATTCCTGCCGACAAGGGCTCGGTCTGGGATGTGGCCTGCGACGTCGCCATGCCCTCGGCCACGCAAAACGAACTGTCGGGCAAGGATGCGCGCGCGCTGGTCAAGAATGGCGTGATGGCGGTGGGCGAGGGGGCGAACATGCCCTGCACGCCCGAGGCCGTCCGCATCTTCCAGGAGGCCGGTGTCCTGTTCGCGCCCGGCAAGGCGGCGAATGCGGGGGGCGTCGCGACCTCGGCGCTGGAGATGCAGCAGAATGCCAGCCGGGACAGCTGGACATTCGATCAGACCGAGGCGCGCCTTGCCACCATCATGCGGGGCATCCACGACGCCTGCGCCGCCACCGCCGAGGAATATGGCGCGCCGGGCGATTATGTCCTGGGCGCCAATATCGCGGGCTTTGTCCGCGTGGCCGAGGCGATGCGGATGCTGGGGGTGATCTGAGGAGATCCCCAGATAGAAAAGCGGGGCCGAAAGGCCCCGCTTTGCGTTCCGCCTGTGCGGGTCTGGCGCTTAGGCCTCGCTCAGCGCGACCTTCATGTCCTTGACCAGATAGATCGTTTCGCCGTCGGCTTCGACCCGGCCATCGGCGACGCCCATGGTCAGGCGGCGGGTCTGGATCGCCTTGGTGAAATCGACGAAGTATGTCAGCTTCCTGCGGTCGGGGCGGACCATGCCGGTCAGCTTGACCTCGCCCACGCCCAGCGCATAGCCGCGCCCCAGCCAGCCGCGCCAGCCCAGGTTGAAGCCGGTCAACTGCCACAGGCCGTCAAGGCCCAGGCAGCCGGGCATGATCGGGTTGCCGGGGAAATGGCAGGAAAAGAACCACAGGTCGGGGGTGATGTCGAATTCGGCGACCACATGCCCTTTGCCATGTTCGCCGCCATCTTCCGAAATGTCGGTGATGCGGTCCATCATCAGCATCGGCGGTTCGGGAAGCTGGGCATTGCCGGGGCCGAAAAGCTCTCCCCGGGCACAGGCCAGAAGCGCCTCGCGGTCGAATGTCTTCGGGTATTGCCCCATCTGCCCCGGTTCCTCCCTGATCACCGAAATTGTTGCCTTCCCTGTAACAGAGGCATGGATTGCAGGGCAAGGGCAGGGGGAGAATCAGGGCATTTGACGCCTGCGGCTTGAAAGCACGGGCGCGCGCGCCTTATACTGCGTCCAGGATACAGGAAAAGGCGCGGGCAGGAATGCGCGGATCGGATCTGTCGGCAGAAGACCGGGCGGCGACCTGGCTGGATCGCGGGGGCCTGCGCCCGACGCGGCAGCGGCTTGCGCTTGCGACGCTGCTGGTAGGGGATGGCGAGAACCGCCATGTCACCGCCGAGGGCCTGTATGAGATGGTCGGTCAGGCGGGCGAGAAGGTCAGCCTGGCGACGGTCTACAACACCCTGCGCGCCTTTTGCGGCGCCGGGCTGATGAACGAAGTCGTGGTCGACGGCTCCAAAAGCTATTTCGACACCCGGATGGACGACCATCCGCATTTCTACTGGGAAGACACGGCCACCCTGACCGATGCGCCCAAGGAAGAGCTGAAGATCGCGGGCCTGCCCGAAGCGCCCCCGGGGACCGAGATCGCCCGGGTCGAGGTGGTGATCCGCCTGCGCCGCCAGCCGCGCTGATCGCCCGGGCCCCGCCCAACCGCGCGGCCCCATTCTCCGGTCTTCGAATATCCCCGCCAGAGGCACCCGCCGCCAGCCAGGGACGCTGGGCCGGTCAGAACCACTGCCCCGGTTCCATCAGGCCCAGATCCATCAGTTGCTGGCTGTGCCAGTCGAACGGCACCGAACCGTGCCAGCGGAAATTCTGGATGTCGAAGCGCGAACCGGGGTTGCTGCGCAGCGCCTTGGCGGTGCGGAAGGAACAAACGGCGGCGGTCAGGTTGTTGTGCCAGGGGCAGGCGAAAGTGTTAAGCTCTTCCTCGCTGAAGGTGAAGTCGGGCCGCAGCTTCAGCCCCTTCTTCGCCCTGAAGATCGAGACCCGGTCGATCTTGCGCTTTGTCCAGGGCACATGTTCCTCGAACCGCCAGCGCAACCCGCCGAAGAAATCAAGCTGGCGTTCGCGCGGGGTCCAGTCCTTCGCCTCGTCCTTGCGGGCCAGTGCGTAATAGCCCGAGCGGTCAAGATGCGCGTCCTCCAGCGAGACCGCGTTGCCGAACCGGTCAAGATCGCCCGCGTAAAGGTCGATCACATAGGTCAGCATCGCCTCGCGGCGTTCCTCGGCATGAAAGGCGACAAGGTCGCGGAAGCTGCGCGTCTCGCAAAAGGGGAAGAACAGGTATTCGGCATTGTAGCAGTAATAGATCCACAGGCCCGGCGCGGCCTCGGCAATGCGCGTCACCGCCTGCGACAGCGCCGCTTCGGCATGGACGTCATGCCAGGCGACATGGATCTGCTCGACCAGGTCCATCGGCAGGGCCAGCCCCTCGGGCGCCAGCAGCAGCAAGTCGCGGAATCCGGCCTGAAGATGGTGCCGCAGGGTCGAGGCGATCTCGATGTCGTCTTCGGCCATGATCACGGCCAGCGGCCCCTTGGCCAGCGCCGCCTTGCCCTTGGCGAGGAATGTCTCAAGGTCTGGGTGGATCATGCTGGCCTCTGCCCCCGCGGCGATTGTTGCGCAGATTCGGTCAATCATCCGTGCATGGCAAGGGGGCGGTTCTCTGCGCGCTGCCGTTGCCCCACCGGGCAGGCGGGTGTAGAAGGCCCGCCGCAGGAGGCACGCATGGCTGACGTGAAGAAGCTCTACCTCAAGACCTATGGCTGTCAGATGAATGTCTATGACAGCGAGCGCATGGCCGAGGCCATGGGCGCCGAGGGCTATGTCACGACCGAGGTGCTGGAAGAGGCCGATATGGTGCTTCTGAACACCTGCCATATCCGCGAGAAGGCCAGCGAGAAGCTCTATTCCGACCTGGGCCGCCTCAAGCCGCTCAAGGCCGGCAAGCCGGATCTGAAGATCGGCGTCGCGGGCTGCGTGGCCCAGGCCGAAGGCGACGAGATTCTGCGCCGGATGCCGCTGGTCGATCTGGTGGTCGGACCACAGGCCTATCATCGCCTGCCGGAAATGGTGCGCCGTCAGGGGCAAAGCGTCGACACCGAGTTTCCGGCCGAAGACAAGTTCGACCACCTGCCGCAGCGCAAGGGCAAGCGTGGCCCGACCGCCTTCCTGACCGTGCAGGAAGGCTGCGACAAGTTCTGCGCCTTCTGCGTGGTGCCCTATACCCGCGGGGCCGAGGTCAGCCGCCCCGCCGCGCGGCTTCTGGCCGAGGCGCGCGATCTGGTGGAACGGGGCGTGCGTGAGATCACGCTTCTGGGCCAGAACGTCAACGCCTGGCATGGCGAGGGGCCGGGGCCGCGCGGCTTGGGCGATCTGATCCGCGAGATGGCGGCGATCCCGGGGCTGGCGCGCATCCGCTATACGACCAGCCACCCCAATGACATGGCCGATGACCTGATTTCGGCCCATGCCGAGGTGCCGCAATTGATGCCCTACCTGCATCTGCCGGTGCAGTCGGGCAGCGACCGCATCCTCAAGGCGATGAACCGCAAGCACACCGCGGCGCAGTATCTCGACCTTGTCGCCCGCATCCGCGCCGCGCGCCCCGACATCCTGCTGACCTCGGATTTCATCGTGGGCTTCCCCGGCGAGACAGATGCCGATTTCGAGGCGACGATGGCCCTGGTGCGCGCTGTCGGCTATGGCGCGGCTTTCAGCTTCAAGTATTCCGCCCGCCCCGGCACGCCCGCCGCCGAGAAGACGCCGGTCGAGGAAGCCGTGGCCGATGCGCGGCTTCAGGCGCTTCAGGCGCTGATCACCGAACAGCAGCGCGCGGCGCAGCAAGCGATGGTCGGGCGCGAGATTTCCGTGCTGTACGAAAAGCCGGGCCGGATGCCGGGTCAGATGGTGGGCAAGTCCGAACATCTGATGGCCGTCTTCCTGGACGATCCGCAGGGCCGCGTGGGCGATCTGGTGCGGGCGCGGGTCCTGGCCGCGGCGCCGAATTCGCTTTCGGCGGAACGGATGGCCGACTGATCCCGTCAGGTCCGCAACCACAGCGGGTCTTGCTGGCGCGAACCGTGTCGCGCAGGCTACCGGATAGCGCGAATCCTGAGAGAATTTGTTCCATTTAAAGACCTTAGCTTTGTCATGGCCTGGTCGAAACCGCTTTACATCCCGGGCGGGCGGGGGCAATCCTCGTTAACGATTATTAATGTTTGGTGAAGGGAGCTCGGGCGGTGAGCGGATTTTCACGCGTTGCGCGTTTTTTTGCGGCAGCGGCTGTACTGACGGCCGGAATGTTCGCCGCCCAGTCTGCTCTGGCACAGACCCAGCCCGAAGTGGTCGGCCAGATCGAATGGGGCGTCTGGGTTGACGATGACGGCTGCATGCATTGGTGGGCCGATGGCGGGCTTGAGGGCTATATGGTCCCTCGCCGCAACCCCAAGACCGGCAAGCCCGTCTGCCTGAAGAAGAACACCTGCCTCGTCGAGAACACCGACACGCTTTTCGCCACCGACAGCGCCAAGTTGACCGGCTCGGGCCGCGAGCGCCTGCGCAAGTTCTTCAGCCAGTCGGGGGCGTTTGGCTATGCCATCTACGGCCATACCGACAGCCGCGCCTCGGATGATTATAACATGAGCCTCTCGAAGCGCCGCGCCCATGCCGTGGCCGAGGTGGCCCGCTCGGTCGGCGCCTCGGTCGAGCGCGAGTTGGGCTTTGGCGAACGCCAGCCGATCGCCTCGAACAGCACGGCGGCCGGCATGGCCAAGAACCGCCGCGTCGAAATCGTCTGTTACCAGTGGTGAGCGCCATGAATAGCATCAGTACCGTCGGCTTCGGCCTTGCAGCGGCGCTTCTCCTTTCGGGCTGCGTGACAGAAAGTTTCGAAGGGACAGAGCGATACAAGGGCGCCCAGTCGGTCATCGCCACCGGCCAGGATCAGGGCAAGGACGAGGGCGTCCTCGTGAATGGCCACGCCGCCATCGCCTATGATCCCGATGGCTGCCAGAACTGGATCATGGATGACGGGCTCGAGGGCTATTCCAGCCCGCGCTACGATCCGGCCTCCGGCCTGCCGGTCTGCAACGACAAGTATCCGCCGGGCACCGTGCTGCGCGATTACCAGACCGGCAGCGAAGGTGTGTCCGACCGGGTGTCGGGCCATGGCATCAAGACCGTCGTGGTCAAGTCCTGTCCTGCGGGCACCCATTCGGTCGAAGGGATCTGCGTTCCGGGCTGATGCCTGCGGAACCGGACCGTCTTTGATGCGTTTGCCAAAAAGTGCCAAAAAGGGTCGCGGGGCATCCGCGGCCCTTTTTGGCTTCTGGACGGGATTCTTCAGATTTGCCGCAAAATGTCACAATTCCTGCGCAGTTACCCGCAAGATATGGTGTCAGGGATGAAATCGCTTGCCAGATTGAACCGACGGTCGCACCATCCCATATAGGCCCTGCCACAGAAGGAGACCCTCTTGGGCATCAGCGCGCTGACCCCCCCGACCAAGCCCGAGGACATGATCGAAACCATCCTCGAATTTCCCGACAACCGGCTTCTGATCGAGCTGTGCGGCGAATTTGACCGCAACCTCGCCCAGATCGAGCATCAGGTCGGCGTCCATATCCTGCGGCGGGGCAACCGTCTGGCGGTGATCGGCGAAAAGGCGGGCAGGGAACAGGCATCGGCGGTGCTGCGCTCGCTTTACGCGAAACTGGAAGGAGGCCGCAGCGTGGCGGCAGGCGATGTGGATGGCGCGTTGCGCATGGGGCGGCCGGTCAGCCCGGCGGCCGAGGGCGAACAGATCGAGCTGTTCACCTCTGGCATGGAGCTGCGCACCCGCAAGAAACCCATCGAACCGCGGACCGAGGCGCAGAAGGCCTATGTGGCGAACCTGTTCCAGAACGAGCTGGGCTTCGGCATCGGCCCGGCCGGCACCGGCAAGACCTATCTCGCCGTCGCGGTGGGCGTGACCATGTTCATCTCGGGCGCGGTCGAAAAGATCGTCCTCTCCCGCCCCGCCGTCGAGGCGGGAGAACGTCTGGGCTTCCTGCCCGGCGACATGAAGGAGAAGGTCGATCCCTATATGCAGCCGCTTTACGACGCGCTGAACGACTTTCTGCCCGCCAAGCAGGTGGAAAAGCTGATCCAGGAAAAGCGTATCGAGATCGCGCCGCTGGCCTTCATGCGCGGGCGCACGCTGTCGAATGCCTTCGTCGTGCTGGACGAGGCGCAGAACGCCACCTCGATGCAGATGAAGATGTTCCTCACCCGTCTGGGCGAGGGCAGCCGCATGGTCATCACCGGCGACCGCACCCAGGTCGACCTGCCGCGCGGCACCGCATCCGGCCTGGCCGAGGCCGAGCGCATCCTGAAGAACGTCAAGGGCGTCAGCTTCAACTATTTCACCTCGAAGGACGTGGTCCGCCATCCGCTGGTCGGCCGCATCATCGAGGCCTATGAGGCCGACGAGGCGCAGGGCTGACGCGCCAGTCCTGTCGTGATCGACAGGGGCAGGGCCTGGCCTTGCCCCTTTACCTTTCGCCCTGTAGGCCTGCGCCATGCAGATGCTTGTCGAGACCGTGATCGAGGATGACCGCTGGGAAGGCTTTGGCCTTGCCACCCTGGCCGAAAGCGCGGCACGGGCGGCGCTCACGCATCTGGGCCATCCGGCCGAGGCGCTGGAAATCTCGCTTCTCGGCTGTGACGACGCGCGAATCGCCGTGCTGAACGGCGATTTTCGCGGCAAGGCCAAGCCCACCAACGTGCTGTCCTGGCCCGCCTGGGATCTGTCGCCCGAGGCGCCGGGCGGGCTGCCCGAAGACCCCGAAACCGGCACGGCCGAAGACCCCGAACCCCTGGGCGACATCGCCATCGCCTGGGAAACCTGCGCCCGCGAGGCCGAGGAACAGGACAAGCCGCTGCGCGACCATGTCACGCATCTGATCGTTCATGGATGTTTGCATCTGCTGGGCTATGACCATGAGACCGAGGCGGATGCCGCGCTCATGGAGGGCCATGAAGTGGCGATACTTGCCTCGCTGGGTCTTTCTGACCCATATTAGGGGGCCTCTGCGCGACAGGGGTGTTTTGGGCAAAGGATCAATGGGCAGTACGAGCGACAGTCCGGCCATGGCGCAATCCGCGTCGGCCGATGCGGAAGACGGGTCTAGCGAACCCGCAGGACGCGGGTTCTTCGGGCGGCTTCTCTCCGCCTTCACGCCAAACAGCGATGATCAATCGGCCCCTGCGACGGTCCCGACGGCCGCCGCGCCAAGCCTGGGGGCGCTGCGCCGCCTGCGGGTCGATGACGTGGCCATCCCCAAGACCGAAATCGTCGCCGTGCCCACCGATATCGGCAAGGACGATCTGGTCGAGGTCTTCCGCAAGCACGGGTTCAGCCGCGTTCCGGTCTACAAGGGCACGCTGGACCATCCGCAGGGCCTGGTGCTGCTGAAAGACCTGGCGCTGACCCATGGTTTCGGTGCCGCGGGCCGGTTCAGCCTCAAGCGCCTTCTGCGCCCGATCCTGTACGCCCCTCCGTCGATGCCGACCGGCGTCCTGCTGCAGAAGATGCAGAAGGAACGGGCCCATATGGCGCTGGTGATCGACGAATATGGCGGGGTTGACGGGCTTGTCACCATCGAGGACCTGATCGAGACCATCATCGGCGAGATCGAGGACGAGCATGACGAGGATGAAGGCGCGCTGTGGAAAGAGGAAAAGCCCGGCGTGATCCTGGCGCAGTCGCGCGCGCCGCTGGAAGAGCTGGAACAGGCGCTTGGCCTGCGGCTGCGCACCGGCGAGGAAGATGAGGAAATCGATACACTGGGCGGGCTGGTCTTCCTGCGCACGGGCCGGGTGCCCGCGCGGGGCGAGGTGGTCAGCCATGAAAGCGGCGCGGAAATCGAGATCGTCGATGCCGATGCCCGGCGGATCAAGCGGCTGCGCGTGCGCCTGCCGGGGGTGCTTCCCGCCCCGGCCGAAGACCCTGACGCCGGCAGTATGGCCGGCTGACGATGCGGCGACCTGACTGGCGCGGCCTCGCCCGCGATTTCGCGCTGGGGGCGGGGCTCGCGCTGGGGCAGGCGCCGCTTGGCCTCTGGCCCGTGGCCATCGTGGCGCTGGCTCTTGGCTTGGCCCGCATATCCTCGGCGCTGACGGCCTGGCAGGCGGCGCGCCGTGCGCTGGTTTTCGGCGGCGGGCATTTCTGTCTGGCCCTGTCCTGGATCGTGCAGCCTTTCCTGGTCGATCCCGCCGCGACCGGCTGGATGGCGCCCTTTGCCCTGCCGATGCTGGGCTTTGGCCTGGCGCTGTTCTGGGCCATCGGCGCCTGGGTCGCGGCCCGGCTGCGCGGCGGGGCGCTGGGTCTTGCCATCACGCTGGCGCTGGCCGAACTGGCGCGCGGCCATGTGCTGACCGGCTTTCCCTGGGCCTTGCCCGGCCATATCTGGCTGGACACGCCGCTGATCCAGATGGGGGCGCTGGTCGGCGGCTATGGAATGACCGCGCTGACGCTTCTGGCCGCCGCCCTTCCCGTGGCGCTTGGCCGCAGGGGGCTGGCGCTCACCGCCCTTCTGGCGCTGGCGGCGGGGGGCTGGTCCTGGCATCGCCTGTCGCTGCCCGAACCCGCAGCCCCCGGCGGCAGCTTCCGCATCGTCCAGCCCGCCATCGACCAGGCGCTGAAATGGGACCCGGACCTTGCCCGCGACAATTTCGGCACGCTGATCCGTCTCAGCCTGTCCGGCCCGCCGCCCGATGTGGTGATCTGGCCCGAAACCGCCGTGCCCTACACGGTCGAACCCGGCAACAGCGCCGCCGTGGCCATCGCCAACAGCATCGGCGCGCCGGTGGCGGCGGGGGCGCAGCGGGTTGAAGGGCCGCTGGCCTGGAACAGCCTGGTCCTGTTCGGCCCGGGCGGCAGCTTCCGGGCGACCTATGACAAGATCCACCTCGTCCCCTTCGGCGAATATGTGCCCCTGGGCGAGGCCGCGCTTGATATCTTTGGCGTGACAGAGTTTTCCGCCCGCGCCGGGGCGACCTATTCCGCCGGAAGCCAGGTTCATCCGGTCGATTTTGGCCCCGGGCTTGGTCTGGCGCGGGTGCTGATCTGCTATGAGGCGATCTTCCCGGACGAGGTCGCCAGCCCCGGTCCGCGCCCCGGCTGGATGTTGCAGATCACCAATGACGCCTGGTTCGGCACGCTGACCGGCCCCTATCAGCATTTCGCCATCACCCGCCTGCGTGCGGTGGAACAGGGGCTGCCCCTGGTACGGGTCGCCAATACCGGCATTTCCGCCGTGGTCGATGCCCGGGGCCGCATCGCCCGCGATGCCTCGGGGCAAAGTCTGCTTTTGCCGCTGGGCGCCCGCGCCACGCTGGACGCCGCCCTGCCCGGGGCGCTGCCCGCGCCGCCCTATGCGACGATCGGGGACAGGCCGCTCATCCTTCTGTTGCTGGCGGGGCTTGGCGCTCTCGTCCGGCGGGTGCGCGCCAAGCGATAGTCCTTGCTTGTTCCAGCCCCGCCGCGTAAGCCCGTCGCGTCAACCGTCACAACGGCTTCCTGGCGTGGCGGGTTCTTATCAACGGAGCACTTTCCCCATGAGCCGGAATAACTATGTCTTTACCTCCGAATCCGTTTCGGAGGGGCATCCCGACAAGCTTTGCGACCGTGTGTCGGATTCGATCCTCGACGCCTTCCTGACCGAAGAGGCCAATGCCCGCGTCGCCTGCGAGACCTTTGCCACCACTGGGCGCGTCGTCGTCGGCGGTGAAGTGGGGCTGAGCGACAAGAAGGCGCTCAAGCACATGATGGACAAGGTCGAGGACATCGTCCGCCATTGCGTCAAGGATATCGGCTACGAGCAGGATGAATTCCACTGGAAGACGCTGAAAGTGCAGAACTATCTGCACAAGCAGTCCGCCCATATCGCGCAGGGCGTCGACAAGGACGGGGCGGGCGACCAGGGCATCATGTTCGGCTATGCCTGCCGCGAGACGCCCGAGCTGATGCCCGCGCCGATCCAGTATTCCCATGCGATCCTGCGCCGTCTGGCCGAGGCGCGCAAATCCGGCAAGGAAAAGACCCTTGGCCCCGACGCCAAGTCGCAGCTTTCCCTGCGTTATGAGGATGGCAAGCCGGTCGAAGTGACCTCGATCGTCCTGTCGCACCAGCATCTCGACGACAGCCAGACCTCGGACGACATCCGCGCCATCGTCGAACCCTATATCCGCGAAATCCTGCCCTCGGGCTGGATCACCGACAAGACCGAATGGTGGGTCAACCCGACCGGCAAATTCGTCATCGGCGGACCCGATGGCGATGCCGGCCTGACCGGGCGCAAGATCATCGTCGACACCTATGGCGGGGCCGCCCCGCATGGCGGCGGCGCGTTCTCGGGCAAGGACCCGACCAAGGTCGACCGTTCCGCCGCCTATGCCGCGCGTTATCTGGCCAAGAACGTGGTCGCGGCCGGCCTGGCCGACCGCTGCACCTTGCAGGTCTCCTACGCCATCGGCGTGGCAAAGCCCCTGTCGATCTATGTCGACACCCATGGCACCGGCCAGGTGGATGCCGCCCAGATCGAGCGCGCCGTGATGGAGGTCATGGACCTGACCCCGCGCGGCATCCGCACCCATCTGGGCCTGACCAAGCCGGTCTATGCCCGCACCGCCGCCTATGGCCATTTCGGCCGCGCACCGACCGAGGATGGCGGCTTCTCCTGGGAGAAGACCGATCTGGTCGAGGCGCTGAAAAAGGCGGTCTGACCCTTACAGGAAGGGAATGCCATGTCCACGGCGCTGCGCGATGCCGCGATCATGCTTCTGGCGGGGATCGGAATCCCGATCCTCGCCGTCCTGAACAGCCAGCTTGGCGCGCGCATCGGCGCGCCGGTCGCGGCGGCGGTGACGCTGTTCCTGGTCGCGCTGGCCGTGGCGGTCGCGACGCTGCTGCTGACCGGCCAGGCCCATGGCTTTGCCCGCATGGCGGGCCAGCCCTGGTATCTTTTCATGGGCGGGCTGTTCGTCGCCTTCTACGTTCTGTCCGTCACCTGGGTCGCGCCGCGCTTCGGCGTCGGCAATGCCGTCTTCTGCGTCCTGCTGGGCCAGATGTTCGCCGCCGCCCTGATCGATCATTTCGGCCTCTTCGGCGCGCAGGTCTACCCGATCACCCTGTCGCGCGCCCTTGGCATCGGCACGATGATGGCCGGTCTTGCGCTGATCCGGCTCGGCTGACGCCGCGCCATCTTGCCGCCGCGCATCGCCGGGCCTAGCATGGCGGCGCAAGCGCATCCGGGGCCCCGATGACCGCAACCGATGTCTCTGGCCTGACCCAGCTTGGCGGCAAGACCGACCTGCCCGCCTCGCCCGAGGCGGCCGTGCTGGAAAAGGTGCCTGCTGGCCATGCGGGCAGCCTTTACCTTGTCCGCTTCACCGCGCCGGAATTCACCTCGCTGTGCCCGATGACCGGCCAGCCCGATTTCGCCCATATCGTCATCGACTACGCCCCGCGCGACTGGCTGGTGGAATCGAAATCGCTGGAGCTTTACCTGCACAGCTTCCGCAACCATGGCGCTTTCCACGAGGATTGCACGCTCGACATCGCCAAGAGGCTGGTGGCGCTGCTCGATCCGGTCTGGCTGCGCATCGGCGCCTATTGGTATCCGCGTGGCGGCATCCCGATCGACGTCTTCTGGCAGACCGGCGCCCCGCCCGAAGGGCTGTGGCTGCCCGATCAGGGCGTGCCGACCTATCGGGGGCGCGGCTGATGGGCAAGGGTCACGCCCCCGCGCCCTGGGCCAACGGGCTGTATGAGATGATGGTCACGGATTTCCCGCGCAGCTTCGCCTTCTGGACCGAAGTGTTGGGGTTCGAGCCGACCTTCCAGCGTCCCGAACAGAAGCTGGCGCATCTGGCCCATCCGCATGGCGCCCCGCATGGTGCGCAGATGATGCTTTATGAACGCGATGGCGATTGGGAAGTGGCGCCGATGCAGGCGCCGTTCGGGCGCGGCGCGGTGTTGCAGGTCTTCGTGTCCGACATGGCGGCGGTGGCCGGGCGCGTTGCTGCGGCGGGAATGCCCTTTTATGTGGAACCGCGCGAGAAATGGCGCGACTGGGGCGATTGCCTGGGTGGCCAGCGCGAGTTTCTGGTGCAGGACCCCGACGGATATCTGGTCATGGTGGCCGAAAGGCTGGGCACAAGGCCGCTGCCAACGCTCTGACGGTCTCTCCTTGACCAGGGGTCAAGCAATCTGCCGGGCCGGGGCAAAACCCCACGGCAGCAAAGGCGGCGCGTCAGGCGCTGGCCATGGCGACAAGCCGTCCGCGCAGGGCCAGCGCCATCAGGCACAAAAGCAGCGCCGCCGTATTGGCCAGCAACGCGGGCACCAGCCCCGCCGCCTCGGCCAGAAGACCCAGCCCCATCGTCCCCAGCGTCGCCAGACCCCAGATCGCGGTCTGATCTATGCCGATCAGAAGCGCCCGGTCCCGCGCCGGGGTCTCGCGCAGATAGGCGCCATAGACCAGCGCCTTGCCCAGCCCGTTCATTCCCAGCACCCCCAGCGCCAGCAGATAGGCGGCAAAGCCCGGCATCAGCGGCAGGGCGGCGAACAACAGCGCCATCGCCGCCCAGACCGCCAGCGCCAGCGCGCCGGGGCGGCGGATGCGATGCGACAGCCGCGTGGCCGTGGCCGAGGCGGCGATGGCCCCGATCCAGCCCACCACGCCGACAAGGCCGATCAGCCCCTCCTGCTGCGGATACCAGGTCCGCAGCATCAGCGGCTGAAAGACATAGAAGGCCGGGATCATGAACAGGCCCAGCACCGCGCTGGACAGGAGAATGTCGAAGCTTAGGGGATGCGCCCGGAAATGTGCCGCGAGCCGCCCCGGCGCCGCGGCCCCTCTTTGCTGCGACACGGGCCGGGGCGCGCGCGGGTGGCGCAACAAAAGCAGCGCACTCGCCGCCATCAGAAGGCCATTTGTGATGAACCCGCCCATGGCCGACAGCACGGGCAGGGCCAGCGTCGCCGCATTGCCGCTCAGCTTCGCCACGTTATGCACGGTCGCGGCCAGAAGCGCGTTCTTCGTGGCAGGCGCTGGGGTCGCCTCGGGGATGAACGTGTCGATGGCCGGGTTGGCGATGGCGCTCAGAAAGCCCGAAAGCAGGCAATAGGCCGCGAACAGCGGGCCGTTGAAGCCAAAGGCCGGGTCGGTCAGGCCGTAAAGGACCAGCGACAGGGCGAAAAGCCCGGTCGAGGCGGCAAAACTGGTGCGCGCGCCGACCCGGTCGGTCACGCTGCCGCCAAGCGCGGTGAACAAAAGGAAGGGGATCAGTTGCAGCGACTGGTAAAAGCCGATCTCGGCCGGTGACAGGCGGGCATGGAAGGCCATGTACCACATGATCAGCACGGTCTGGAAACCCTCGCCGCAATGCCACAGGCCATAGGCGGGGAAAAAGGTGTTGCGCATCTGCGGTCCTGGCTGACCGGACGAGACTGCCGGGCAAAGCCTGTGCCGTCCAGCGCGATCTTGCATCCGTGGCAACGGCTCTCATAGGCACCCGCCACGGGAGGCAGGCGTTAACAAAGGGTAAAACGGCATTCGTAAGCGGTTGATATTGTTTGAGTCGTATCTTGTCCCACCGTGAGACATCTTGACCCCTTCCCGAAGCGGGGCTAGGGGCGCGGCCCATGAGCGACGCCGCCCCCCCCGATATGCCCGCCAACCCGCGCCGGAATTTCTATGGCCGCATCCATGGCAAGACCCTGCGCGCCAGCCAGAAATCCTATCTGGCCGAGGATCTGGAGCCCCTGCGCCTCAAGGGCGTGACGGTCGAGGAGAACCCCGCGCGGGCGACCCCGGACCTGTCCTTCGCCGGGGGCAGGCCGCTGTGGCTCGAGGTCGGCTTTGGTGGCGGCGAGCATCTGGTCCATATGGCCGCCCGCTACCCGGATGTGGCCCTGATCGGGGCCGAACCCTTCGTCAATGGCATCGCCATGCTTCTGGGCAAGATCCGGGCGGCGGGGGTGACGAACCTGGCCCTTCACCCCGGCGATGTGCGCGACCTTTTCGATGTGCTGCCCCCGGCCTGCCTGCAAAAGGTCTTTCTCAACTATCCCGACCCCTGGCCCAAGGCGCGCCACCACCGCCGCCGCTTCGTGACGCAGGACTATCTCTTGGCGCTGGCGCGCGTGACCGCGCCGGGGGCCGAGTTCCGGGTGGCGACCGATATCCCCGACTATGTCCGCCAGACGCTTGAGGAAGTGCCGCAGGCGGGCTTCGCGCTGGAGCATGAGGCGGGTCTGGGCGGGGCCTGGGAGGACTGGCTGTCCACCCGCTACGAACAGAAGGCGCTGCGCGAGGGCCGCTTGCCACATTACCTGACCTTCCGCCGCCTCTAGAAGCCCCGGCCTGCTTGCGCTATCAGGCGGCGGATGCGCGAGGGGAGACGACAATGTCCGGCCATGGTGAAGCTCAACCGATGATCTCGGCCGCCTGCGGCCCGCTGACCGGCACTGCCGAAGTGCCGGGCGACAAGTCGATCAGCCATCGCGCCCTGATCTTCGGTGCCATGGCGGTGGGCGAGACCCGGATCACCGGCTTGCTGGAAGGCCAGGATGTGCTGGACACGGCCTCGGCCATGCGGGCCTTCGGGGCGCAGGTGACGCGGCTTGGCGAGGGCGCCTGGAGCGTGAACGGCGTGGGCGTGGGCGGGTTCTCGGAGCCCTCGGACGTGATCGACTGCGGCAATTCCGGAACGGGCGTGCGGCTGATCATGGGGACCATGGCGACGACCCCGATCACCGCGACCTTCACCGGCGATGCCTCCTTGCGCAAGCGCCCGATGGGGCGGGTGACCGACCCACTGTCGCTGTTCGGGACGCAGGCCTATGGCCGCAAGGGCGGGCGTCTGCCGATGACCGTGGTCGGCGCCGCCGATCCGGTGCCGGTGCGCTATGCCCTGCCGGTCGCCAGCGCGCAGGTGAAATCGGCCGTCCTTCTGGCCGGGCTGAACGCGCCGGGCGAGACGGTGGTGATCGAGAAGGAGCCGACCCGCGACCATTCCGAACGGATGCTGCTGGGCTTTGGCGCCCAGTTGCATGTCGAGAAGGGCCGCGAGGGCCATGTCATCACCCTGACCGGGCGGCCCGAGCTGCGGCCCCAGACGGTCGCCGTGCCGCGCGACCCGTCCAGCGCCGCCTTCCCGGTGTGCGCCGCGCTGATCGTGCCGGGCTCCGACATCACGGTCCCGGGCGTCAGTCAGAACCTGACGCGCAACGGCCTTTATCTGACGCTGGTCGAGATGGGGGCGCTGATCGAGTTCCAGAACCCCCGCGAAGAGGGCGGCGAGCCCGTCGCCGACCTGCGCGTCCGCTTCAGCCCCGACATGAAGGGCATCGAGGTGCCGCCCGAACGCGCGCCCAGCATGATCGATGAATACCCGATCCTTTCGGTCGTCGCCTCTTTCGCGTCGGGCCGCACGGTGATGCGCGGCGTCAAGGAGCTGCGGGTCAAGGAAAGCGACCGGATCGACGCCATGGCGCGCGGGCTTGAGGCCTGCGGCGTGACGGTCGAAGAGGAAGAGGATGTGCTGGTCGTCCAGGGCATGGGGCCGGGCGGGATGCCGGGCGGCGCGACCTGCGCCACCCATCTGGACCACCGCATCGCCATGAGCTTCCTGGTCGCCGGCATGGCCGCCAAGACCGAGATCGCGGTGGACGACGGCAGCCCGATCGTCACCTCCTTCCCGATCTTCGAGGGGCTGATGAACGGGCTGGGCGCGGCGGTCCGGCGGGGCTGAGGCGCGCTGTCCCACGGTGGGACAGCGGATGAACCCAATGCTTTCAATGGCCTGCAGGCTGCGATTCACGCTTTGTTAAGACTTTCCCCCGCCAGCGGGGAGAATGTGGTCGGCCGGGCCTCGGGCGGGAGCGTTCGGGGCCAGGACGGCGAGGGGCCAAGGTCTTTCGTTTCTGTGACGATCCGGGCGGTCCCGGTTCGGCGCGGCAGGGCGAGCGCCTGTTCGGGAAGAGCGGTGGGGCCGAGGAAATCGGCGACCGTCGGGCCGGGGCGGGGGCGGCGGGTCAGGAAATCGGCCCATTCGCGCAGCCAGACGCCGCGACCCATCCGCGTATACCAGCGCATCGCTTGACGAATCTCGAGATCGGGATGCCGCCAGACCCGCCACAGCGCGCGGGGGCGAAGTTGCAGCGCGGCCTCGATCAGCTTGACCCAGAGAAACACCCGCCAGGCCGGGACGCGCGGGGTTTCCAGCACCTGATGCTTGTAGTCCCACAGGCGCAGGTCGGTGGTCAGAACTCGCCGCCCCTTGCTTTGCGTGAAGAAGGGTGTCCAGCGATGCGGCGTGGCGAAGACCGACATGATCTGGTCCGGGTCATAGGCCAGGAGGTGGCGCAAGAGGCGCCAGTAATCGGCATCCGTCTCCTCTTCGAACCCCACGGCGAAGGTGCACAGGCCGATCATGCCGTTTGCGCGCAGAAGGCGGATCGCCTCGCGGTCCTTCTGGCGCGAGCCACCCTTCTGCACGGTCGCCAGCGTCGCTTCGTCAGTGCCTTCCAGACCCAGCAGAAAGCGCAGGCATCCGGCGCGCTTGTAGAGCGGCAGAAGATCGGCATCGCGGACGATGTCATCGGCGCGGGTGGAGCCGATGATCTGCACCGGCACATTCTCGGCCACCATCGCCTCGAGAAACGCCTTCCAGGCCCTGCGCGACGACGTGGGGTTTTCGTCGGCAAGGTTGACCAGTTCCACGCCATGCTCGCGGTGCAGGCGGGCGATCTCGGCGGCGAACCTTGCCGGGTCGCGATGGCGCCAGCGGGTCCAGAAGCCGCGCTGGCCGCAATAGGTGCAGAGATGCGGACAGCCGCGCGAGAATTGCATCACCACGGCCCGCCTGCCGCCCCAATAGGAATGGGCGGTGAAGTCGATCAGTTCCCAGCCGATGCGGGCGCTGTCGAGGTCTTGCAGCATGGGCGCGGGCGTGGTGGCTTTGGGCCCGTCGGGGCCATGAAAGGCCAGACCGGGGACAGTGTCGAGCGGCGCGCCCGCATCAAGCGCGGCGATAAGGCGGGGTGCGGTGACCTCGCCCTCACCCCGCACGATCACGTCGATTTCTGGCGCGTCGCGCAATGTCTCGGCCCAGTGATAACTGGGATAGACCCCGCCGACGACGATCCGCGTGGCGGGCAGGGCGGCGCGGATCAGCCGGGCGAGGCGCAGGATCGTGGGATGGGCCGAGGTCGATCCGGAATGGCCGATCAGCACGGCCCCGGGTGCCCCGGCGACAAGGCGGCGCAGGATTTCGGCATCGGACAGGTTTCCGGGATCGGCGTTCAGGAGCGTGACGTGATGGCCCGCGTCGATCAGGGGGCCGCCGATGGCCAGAAGGCCGAGGGGCGGCAGATGTTCGCGCGGGACGCGGCTGCCGATGGCGGTATGGGGCGGGTTCAGAAGGGTCAGGCGCATGATGTATCCTGTCGGGCGGTGGGGGCCAGGTTTGACGCCCCTTCGTGCAGCCCCTATGCAGGTCGCGACTGCCAAAGGTGCAGGCGAGGGGGCAGCGGATGATCTTTACGGTGGCGATCGACGGACCGGCGGCGGCGGGCAAGGGCACGATCTCGCGCGCTGTGGCGCAGCGGTTCGGCTTTGCCCATCTGGACACCGGGCTTTTGTATCGGGCCGTCGGCGCGATGGGCGGCGATCCGGTCGCCGCGGCGCTGCGGCTGGCGCCCGAGGATCTGCGGCGCGAGGGGCTGCGCACGCTGGAGGCGGGGCAGGCCGCCAGCCGGGTGGCGGTGATCCCCGAGGTGCGGGCGGCGCTGGTTGATTTCCAGCGCCGCTTCGCGCGGGCGCCCGGTGGCGCGGTGCTGGACGGGCGCGATATCGGCACGGTGATCTGCCCCGAGGCGGAGGTGAAGCTGTATGTCACCGCCAGCGCCGAAGTGCGGGCGCATCGACGCTGGCTGGAGGTCAGCGGCGATGAGGCGCAGGTTCTGGCCGAACTGCGCGAACGGGATGCGCGCGACATGGGGCGGGTGGATGCGCCGTTGACGGCGGCGGCGGATGCGCTGGTGATCGACACAAGCGAGATGGCTGTCGATGAGGCCGTGACCCTTGCCATTGCCGCGGTCGAGGCGCGGCTTCCGCCGGTGCCTTGACAGCTATATGGGGCTGTGGCTCCCTTTTGGCATGCGGCTGTCATCCGGTGGTGCGGGATGCGGGGACTTCATGGCCTCTGGCTGGTCGTCATGCTTGCCGGACCGCTGCGGGCGGAGAGCGGTCTTATAGAGTTTACGCTAGGGCTGCCCGAGAGAGACCTGTCGCAGGCCCAGAGCGATCTGACATTTGATCTGGCACGCCGCCTGGAGCACGAGGCGCGCGCCGTGTTCGATCCGCCGTCGCGTGGCGCGCTTGGCCATGCGCAACAACGCCTGTCCGCCGTGATCGACAAGGCCGATGCCGAGGCGGCGGCGGTGATGGGGCCGTCGAGCCGCGGCATGGCCGAGTTTCTGGCGCGGACGCTGCTGTATCGACAGATGGCGCAGGGCTGGGACGCCATGTGGCAGGACGCGGCCCGCGCGGTCGCGATCGAGCGGCAGTTGTCGGCCAATGCCGTACTGCTGGCCGAGTTCTTTCCCGGAACGATCGAGGCTCCGGTGCAGGGGGTCAGGACGCGCGCGGCCGAGGATGTGTTGACCTATCTGGATTTCGAGGCCGAGATCGAACGCGGGCGCGGGGCGCCATCGCCGACGCGGTCCGAGGCGGCGGCCTTCTGGTTCGCGCAGGCGGCCTTTACCGGCGAGACGGCAATGGCGACGCTGGCACCGCGCCGACGCGAGGCCGTGGCTTTCGTCGAGGCCGCGGAAATCTCGCGCGTTCAGGATCTGCGCCGTCTCGTGGCCCAGTTGAACCATCTGAACATGCTGATCGCACAGGGGTTTGCCTTTCCCGATCCCGAGCGGACCGAAGCCTCGATCTGGGCGGGGATCGAGAAGGCACAGGCCGAGATGCAGGCGCTGATTGCCGAGCGGGCGGACGTGGCGGATGCTTTGTTTCCCTGGCTGCGGACCGTGGGCGATGCGCAACGGGCACTGCGGCCCGACGAGGCGCTGGTCCTGATCGCCCCGGCGGGGGCGCATGTCCTGCTGTTCGCGCTGACGCAGGACGGCTTTGTCATGCGGCGCGCGGGGGCCGATCCCGTGCAGTTGATGGATCAGGCACAGCGGTTGCGGCAGTCGGTGGGCTGGGCAAGCGACCGGTCGGCGATTCCCATCGCAGGCGCGGCGGCGCGGCCGAAGCGGGATGCTGCGCTGCGCGACGAGGCCTATATGGCCTATCAGGCGCTGCTGGAACCGCTGGACCCTTTGATCCGGGATCGCGGGCGGTTGCTTGTGGTCGCAACGGTTCAGGTCGGGTTGAACCTGCCTTTCGAGATGTTTCTGACCAGTCCTGCCCCAGCCGGGGCGGCCAATGCCGAGCTGGACTGGCTGGTCAAGCGTCAGGCGGTGACGCAGGTGCCGTCGGTCGATCTGTTGTGGCAGCGCGATTTCCCCGGTCGTCTGCCCGAGACCGAAATCTGGTATGCCGGGTTCGGCGGGCCGGATTATGCGCTGCCCTCGACGCTTGGCCGGTCGAACTGGGCGACGCGGCTTTTGGCGCAGCTGCGCCCGCTGCCCGATGCCGCCGAGGAAGTGCGCCAGGTGGCCGCGGCCTTCGGTGAGGGCAAGGGCATGGCTGTGACCGGGGCGGATGCCAGCGAGTATCTGATCGAAGAGCTGAGCGAGGCGGGAACGCTCGGCAAGTTCTCGGTGCTGCATTTCGCGACCCATGGCCTTGTCCATGGCGATCACCCCGATGTGGGCGAGCCGCTGCTGGCGCTGACGCCGCTTCTGGATCTGGCGCAGCCGGCGCGGTTTGAACTGGGCACGATCGATTTGCCGCGACCGGACGGGGCGCTGGAGGCCGGAGAAATTCGCCAGCTCAAGCTCAGGGCGAGGCTGGTGATCCTGTCGGCCTGTAGCACCGGCGTGATCGATGGGGATCAGGATGCCTTGCAGGGGCTTGGCACCTCATTTCTGGCCGCAGGGGCAGAGCGGGTGCTGGGCACGCATTGGCCGATCAATTCGGCCGCCGCGGTAGAGATCGTGACGGGCATGTCGCGCCGCGACCCGCAATTCGCCGACCCCGCACGCGCCTTGCAGCAGACTCTTGTCGAAATCATTGCCCAGGGTGGCGCCAAGGCCGATCCGGCCTATTGGTCGGCCTTTTCTTTGATGGGCTCTCCCTAGAGAAACGGCGGCCCTACAGCAGAGGTTCGGAAAAGGGCAGGGGGTCACACTGTGCATTTTTTGTGAGGTGCCTGTGATTTTTGCAGAGATATGTGCCTTCTTGCGGCGGAGCCGGGCGGTCCTATCTTACCGGTATCGAAATGCAAAACTTCCGAACCGGAAGCGCAGGACCCGCAAAGGAGCGGCCGAAAATGTTGCAGGACAAACTGAACTGGCGCTACGCCACCAAGAAATTCGACGCCGCGAAGAAGGTGCCGCAGGAGAAGCTGGAGGCGATCCTCAAGGCGGTGCAGCTTGCGCCCACCTCTTCTGGCCTGCAACCTTTCGAGGTGATCCTGGTCGAAAGCCCCGAGCTGCGCGCGCAGATCCGCGAGGCGGGTTTTGACCAGCCCCAGATCACCGAGGCCTCGCATCTTCTGGTTTTCGCGGCCTGGGACAATTACACCGCCGAGCGCATTGACGCGGTGGTGGACGAGATCGTGGCCCAGCGGGGCGGCGGTCGCGACGCGGTTGGCCCCTATTACGAGCGGCTGAAGGGCATGTACCTGCCCCGCACGGCGGAAGAGAATTACTAGCACGCGGCGCGCCAGGCCTATATCGCCTTTGGCCTTGCCCTGACGGCGGCGGCTTTCGAGGGCGTCGATGCGACGCCGATGGAGGGCTTCGACCCGGCCAAGGTCGACGAGATCTTGGGTCTGCGGGCGCGCGGTCTGCGGGCGGTCACGCTGATGCCTCTGGGCTATCGCGATGCCGAGGGCGACTGGCTGGCCGGGCTGAAGAAGGTGCGCAAGCCGCTGGACGAGCTGGTTCGCGCCGCCTGAGGCGCCGCAGCATGGATCCGGGGCCGCTCCCCGCGGACCCCTGGAACATTTTGCCAGGAGGAAGAGGCTGGGCGTCCGCGAGTTGCGGGCGCTTTTGCTTGCCGGGGCAGGGCAAAGGGTCTATAGGGCCGCATCCCGAAGGGGGCCGAGCCTTGCCGTTTCCTGCGGCAGGGCGTTGGCGTTTCGGGGCCACCAAAGACCGGCGGAGCCAACCGCATGGCCAGAAAAACCGTGAAAAGGATGAAACTCGCATGTGCGCCAAAAACGCAATGGATGAATTTGAAGCCCTTCTGAAGGAGAGCTTCGAGATCGATACCCCCGAAGAGGGTTCGGTCGTCAAGGGCAAGGTCATCGCCATCGAGGCGGGCCAGGCCATCATCGACGTCGGCTACAAGATGGAAGGCCGCGTCGA
>Ga0209369_1000600_pt1 | contig 36192 bp, 35 predicted proteins | sample EBPBio142010_DNA_FD_185865 | JGI IMG/M metagenome (GOLD analysis project Ga0209369, IMG submission 185865) | Wastewater treatment Type I Accumulibacter community from EBPR Bioreactor in Madison, WI, USA - Reactor 1_10/4/2010_ DNA (SPAdes)... | ecosystem: Engineered > Bioreactor > EBPR >... | reverse complement strand
CGCCAGCTCGGGCACGGCCGGCAGATCGGCCACCTGCGCATAGACGGTCTGCCCATCCAGCCGGCGGTGCTTCGGGTTGACCGCGTACACCGGCCCGCGGTACGGTCCGGCCCGCAGGTTGTGCCAGACCGTGGAGCCCAGGCTGCCAGGGCGCGCCGATGCACCGACCACCACCACCGAGGCCGGATGCAGGAGGGTGTCCAGGTTGCGCGCGCTCAAGTGCGGCCCGGCGGCGGCAGGGCATCATCGGCCGCCATGGGGTGCGCCGATCCTAAGGCCTGCGCCCTGCCAAGGAGTGCCACCATGACGATGAAGATCCTGCTGCCGGTCGACGGTTCCGCTGCCGCGCTGGAGGCGGTGCGCCATGCGCTGCAGCTGGTGCGCGAGGGCCTGCAGGCCAGCGTCGTGCTGGCCAACGTGCAGGAGCCCGCCACGCTGTACGAGATGCTGCTGGCCCACGACCCGGAGGTCATCGAGAAGGTCAGCGCCCAGGCCGGGCTGCACCTGCTGGAGCCGGCGCGCACGCTGGTCGAGATGGCCGAGGTGCCTTACGAACTGGAAGTGGCCTCCGGCGACCCGGCGCACACGCTGATCGACATCCTCGAGAACTTCGGCTGCGACATGGTGGTGATGGGCGCGCGCGGCATGGGCACGCTGCGCAGCGCGATGCTGGGTTCGGTGTCGCACGAGGTGCTGCACGCCGCGCCGGTGCCGGTGCTGATCGTCAAGCCGCGGCCGGCCGACGAGGCGGAAACGCCCGAATAGTTCATGCCGGGCCTGGTTGTGCCGCGTTGGCGGCCCGTGCGCATCGCGCGACAATGGGCCGATGAGCAGCAAGCCTAGCGACGATGACCTGACCCGCGTGCTCGACGGCTGGGTGCCGGGGGCCGGCCGTGGTGCCGACGTGGACCCCACACGGGTGCTCGACGGCTGGCGGCCCGATGCCGCGCCCGGCAGCGCCCGCAGCGACAAGCCACTGCCGCCGGTGGACGAACTGCAGCCGCACCGCACGCCGCAGCGCGACGCGGTCGAGGACGCCACCCTGCCCAAGGACCTGAACCTGAAGGTGTCCACCCGCTACAGCAAGTGGGACACCACCGACGTCACCGACGTCGACGCGGTGTGGAAGCCTTCCGACTTCGTGGCCCGCGCGGCCGAGGAAACGGCGGTCGACGCCGGCTGGCAGCCCGGCGCCATCACCACCAGCGTGCGCAAGGCCGGGCCGGCGCGCGTGCTGTCGGCCTGGAAGCCCGGCGCCTGGGTGGGCGCGGTCAAGCCGGTCTTCGATTCGGTGGCGCGCGTGATCAGCACGCCGCAGGGGCCGGTGGTCGACACCTATCCGCCACATGTGCTGCTGGCGCTGTGGGCGCCGCAGAACATGACCACCCCTTTCCTCGACCGCTGGCCGCTGCGCGCGCTGCTCAGCCCGGTGGCGCCTGACGACGCCGGGGCCGAGCTGCTGAAGCACCTGCCGCCCGATGCCGAGCTTTGGCTGGCCGAGCACGACATCGACTGGGGCCTGATCGGCGAGGCCGTGCTGCTGCACGAGACGGGGCTGCGCGACTTCCAGCTGAAGGAACTGCGCGCCTTCGTCGAGGCCGAGCGTCAGGCCACCTGGGAGCGCGCCAACAAGGCCTACCGGCTGCCTGCCAGCGGCCAGCCGATCGAACGCGTCTAGGGCTGCGGCATACAGCGCCGCGATGAAGGACTTCGCGGCGCTGTATGCCGCGCTCGACGCCAGCACCGCCACGCTGGACAAGGTGGCGGCGCTGCGCCGCTACTTCGAGCAGGCCGACGCCGCCGATGCCGCCTGGGCGGTGTACTTCCTGGCCGGCGGCAAGCCCCGCCAGACCGTGCCCACCGCGCTGCTGCGCGCCACCGCCTGTCATGCGGCCGGCCTGCCCGACTGGCTGTTCGAAGAAAGCTACCAGGCCGTGGGCGATCTGGCCGAGACCATCGCCCATGTGCTGCCGCCGCCGCAGCGCGACAGCGCGCTGGGCCTGGACGACTGGATGACGCAGCGGCTGCTGCCGCTGCGCGGCCAGCCGGCCGAAGCGCAGGTCGCCGCGCTGCAGGGCTGGTGGGACGAGCTGGATACCCCGCGCCGCTTCCTGCTGACCAAGCTGATCGGCGGCGGCTTTCGCGTCGGCGTCAGCAAGCTGCTGGTGCAGCGTGCGCTGGCCGAGGCCTTCGGCGTCGATGCGCGGCAGGTGGCGCAGCGGTTGATGGGCTACACCGACGCGCGCACGCTGCCCACGGCCGAGCGCTTTCGCGCACTGCACGATGCCGCCGCGCCGGCCGAGGCCGGGCAGCCCTATCCCTTCTTCCTGGCGCATGCGCTGCCCGACGACGGCACGCCGCTCGCGCAGCGGCTGGGCACGCCGGCCGGCTGGCTGGCCGAATGGAAGTACGACGGCATTCGCGCCCAGCTGGTGCGCCGGGGCGAGGGCTGCTGGATCTGGTCGCGCGGCGAGGAGCTCGTGACCGAGCGCTTCCCCGAGGTGGTGGCCGCCGCCGCGCGCGTGCCGCCGGGCACGGTGCTGGACGGCGAGATCCTGGTCTGGCGTGACGGTACGCCGGGGCCCTTCCAGCAACTGCAGCAGCGCATTGGCCGCAAGACGCTGACGAAGAAGCTGCTGGCCGATGCGCCGGTGGCCTTCCTGGCCTATGACCTGCTGGAGGCGCAGGGCGAGGACCTGCGCGCCCGGCCGCTGCATGAGCGCCGCGCCCGGCTGGAGGCGCTGTGTGCCGCCGCCGGCCTGGCGCTGTCGCCCGCGCTGCAGGCGGACGACTGGCCGGCGCTGGCGGCCCAGCGCGCGCAGGCCCGCGAGCGCGGTGTCGAAGGCTTGATGCTGAAGGCCCTGGATTCGGCCTACGGCAGCGGCCGCACCAAGGCCGACGGCGTGTGGTGGAAGTGGAAGATCGAGCCGCTGACCATCGACTGCGTGCTGATCTACGCGCAGGCCGGCCACGGCCGCCGCGCCAGCGTCTACACCGACTACAGCTTCGCGCTGTGGAACCGGCCGCCGCGCGACGCCGCCGAGGCGCAGGCCGTGGTCGAGGCCATCGCGCGGCGCGAGCCCGCGGTGCCCGGGGCGCTGCAGCTGGTGCCCTTCGCCAAGGCCTACTCGGGCCTGAGCGATGCGGAGTTCGCGCAGGTGGACCGCGTCATCCGCGCCACCACGCTGGAGAAGTTCGGCCCGGTGCGCAGCGTGCGGCCAACGCTGGTCTTCGAGCTGGGCTTCGAGGGCGTGAACCGCAGTCCGCGGCACAAGAGCGGCATTGCGGTGCGCTTCCCGCGCATGCTGCGCATCCGCCACGACAAGCCCCTTCACGAGGCCGACGCTCTGCCGCAGCTTCAGGCACTGCTCGCTTAGCATCCGGCGGATGTGTTCCTGCCGCGCCGGCCCACCGCCATGCTGTTGAGCGGGCTGACCGTCTTCCTCAGCGCCTTCCTGCTGTTCCTGGTCCAGCCGATCATCGCCAAGCTGATCCTGCCGACCTTCGGCGGCAGCGTCGCGGTCTGGGCCACCTGCCTGGTGTTCTTCCAGGCGGCACTGCTGCTGGGTTATGCGCTGGCCCACTGGCTGGTCAGCCACGACCACCGCCGGCCGGCGCGCTGGCTGCACGTGGGCCTGCTGCTCGCCAGCCTGGCGCTGCTGCCGATCGTGCCGGTGCGCGCTTGGCCTGGGGCCGAGGGCCTGGCACCGGCCGCGCAGATCCTGCTGCTGCTGCTGCTGACCATCGGCCTGCCCTTCACGCTGCTGGCCATGACCAGCCCGCTGCTGCAGGCCTGGATCGCGGCGGCGCGGCCCGGGGCCAACCCGTACCGGCTGTTCGCGGTGTCGAACGCGGCTTCGCTGGCGGCCTTGCTGGCCTATCCGTGGTTGATCGAGCCCTGGCTCAGCACCGCGCTGCAGGGCCGCGCCTGGTCGGCCGGCTATGCGGCCTATGTGCTGGCGCTGTGCGCCATCGGCCTGCGCCGGCCGGCCACGGTGCCGCCGCGCGCCGACCGGGCGCAGCACGATCCGGCGCCCAGCGGGCGCCAGGTGCTCGGCTGGTTCCTGCTGGCCGCGCTGGGCAGCTACGTGCTGGTGGCGCTGACCAACCACCTGACGCAGAACATCCCGTCCTTCCCGATGATGTGGGTGCTGCCGCTGGTGATCTATCTGCTGAGCTTCACGCTCAGCTTCGACAGCGACCGCTGGTACCCGCCGCGCCTGTACCGCGCGCTCACGCTGCTGGCGCTGGCGGCCATGGCCGTGCTGCTGTGGAAGGAGCGCGAGGTGCCGAACATCGCCTGGCACATCGTCACCTTCCTGCTCGGGCTGTTCGTGGTGTGCATGTTCTGCCATGGCGAGCTGGCGCGCAGCCGGCCGGCGGCGTCGCGGCTGACGCAGTTCTACCTGGCGGTGTCGGCCGGCGGCGTGGCCGGCGGCGCAGTGGTGGCGCTGGGCGCACCGGCGCTGCTGCAGGGCTATTTCGAGGTCGAGATCGGCCTGGTGCTGGTGGCCGCCGCGGTGCTGTGGCGGGCCCTCGCGGCCTGGGGCGCCACGCCGACCGAGCCGCCGCGCGCCCGCCGCCTGGCGCTGCTGTGGCCCGCGGCGGCGCTGGCGGTGCTGGCCGGCACGGCGGTGATCGGCGGCATGCGCGTGCGCGACACGCTGGCCGAAGTCACCGAGATCAGCCGCAACTTCTATGGCGTGGTGCGGGTGCGCGAATACAGCCGCGACGACCCGCAGCTGCACGAGCTGGCGCTGGTGCACGGCCGAGTGCTACACGGCCAGCAGTTCATGGCGCCCGAGCGGCGCCGCCAGCCGACCAGCTACTACACCGCCAACTCCGGCGTCGGCCGGCTGCTGCGCAGCCTGGCCGACCGGCCGATCGAGGTCGGCGCCATCGGCCTGGGCGCGGGCACCATCGCTGCCTACGGCAAGGACGGCGACCGCTACCGCTTCTACGAGATCGACGAATCGATGGTGCGCGCCGCTCGCGGGCACTTCCGCTTCCTGAGCGACACGCCGGCCCGGGTGGAGGTGGCCGTGGGCGACGGCCGGCTGCTGCTGCAGGCTGAAGGTGACCAGCGCTTCGACGTGCTGGTGGTCGATGCCTTCTCCGGCGACGCCATTCCCGTGCACCTGCTCACCCGCGAGGCGGTGGCGCTGTATCTGCAGCGGCTGAAGCCCGGCGGCGTGGTGGCGCTGCACGTCAGCAACAGCCACCTGGACCTGCGGCCGGTGGTCGGCCGCATCGCCGAAGAACTGGGGCTGCAGCTGGCCTTCGTGCCCGATGCCGACGAAACCAACGACCCCGGCATCGCCGTGTCCGACTGGATCCTGCTGTCCACCGACCGCCGCGTGCTGGACCTGCCGCTGATCCGCGAAGCGACCCGGCCGATGCCCGGCCATGCAACGGCGCGCACCTGGACCGACGACTACAGCAACATACTTCAGGTGATGACCTTCGGTCGGCCCAAGGAATGAAGCTGTCCTCCTCGCCGCCGGCTGCCGCGTTGAGCAGGGCACGGGCGGCCGCCTGCGCCGGCGGCCTGCGCCTTCTGCCGAGGAGCTTGCATGAACCGAATCCTGCCGGGCCTGCTGCTGGCCCTGACCGCCGCCACGGCGCAGGCCGGCCCGCCGCCGGGTGGCTGGCGGCCGCCTGGCGTCTATCCCGTGGTGCCGGTGGCGCCCGTCGTGCGCCCGGTGTATCCCGGCTGGGGCTGGGGTGCGGGCTGGCGCGGCGGCTACTGGGGGCCGCGCGGCGGCTTCTACGTGGGAGCACCCGCGCCTTACTGGGGCGGCTGGGCTTATCCGACGCCGCTGGCCATGGCGCCGATCGTGGTGGCCGCGCCGGCCGTCGCTGCGCCGCTGGTCGTGGCGCCGCAGCCGGCGCCCGAGCCGCCGGCCACCAGCTACTGGTACTACTGCCCGCAGCCGGCCGGCTACTTTCCGTACGTGCAGCAGTGCAGCCAGGCCTGGATGAAGGTGGTGCCGCAGGTGCCCGGCAGCAGCACCCAGCCGCCGCAGCTGGCGCCATGAGCCGGCGCCCGCTTCGGCCGGCGGCCCTGGCCGCCGCGGCCGCACTGGCCCTGAGCGGCTGCGCGGTGGCGCCCACCGGCCCCAGCGTGCTGGTGCTGCCCGGCGCGCAGAAGAACAACGTCCAGTTTCAGGCCGACCTGGCCGCCTGCCAGCAGCAGGCCCAGGCCCAGGTGGCGCCGGCCGTGGACGCCGCCAACAACCAGGCCGCGGCCACCGCGCTGGTGGGCACCGCCGTGGGCGCGGCCATCGGCGCGCTGGTGGGCTACGGCAGCTACGGCGGCTGGGGCTACTACGGCAATCCGGCCGCGCAGTCGGCAGCCTGGGGCGCGGGTGCCGGGCTGGCCTATGGCGGCGTGGTCGGTGGCAGCGGCTCGCAGGCCGCCAACGCCGGGCTGCAGCAGCGCTACGACCAAGCCTATGCGCAGTGCATGGTGCTGCGCGGCAACCAGATGCCGGGCGCTGCCCCGGTGCGCCGTGCCGCGCCGGCATTGCCGCCCCCGCCGCCAGGTTATGTGCCGCCGCCGCGGGCACCCGCCCTGCCGCCGCCGGACACACCGCCGCCAGTGGGCGTGGTCGCGCCCGCCTGATTCCCGCTCAGCCGTGCAGCCGGCTGCTGCGCGGCACGCTGGCCAGCAGAAAGTCCATCTGGTCGACCAGGATGCGCCGGCCGCGCAGGATCATGTCCTCGTGCAGGCTGGGCACGTAGGGCAGGTACAGCAGGCTCATGCGCGCTTCTTCCGGCAGGCGGTTGCCCTTGCGGCCGTTGCAGGCGCGGCAGGCGGTGATGCAGTTCATCCAGCTGTCGGCACCGCCGCGCGAGACCGGCGTGATGTGCTCGCGTGTCAGCTCGTCGAAGCCGAAGCGGCCGCCGCAGTAGGCGCAGATGTGCCGGTCGCGGTTGAAGAGCTTCGGGTTGCTGAGGGCCGGCGCCTGGCGCCAGGCACGCGACGGGATGGCGCCGCGCACCGCGATGATCGGGTGCAGTTCGATGCGCGACTGCAAGCCGCTGGCGCGCTGGATGCCGCCGCGCAGCACATGGAAGGTGTCGCCAAGCGTCCAGGCCACCGCGTCGGTGGCATACAGCACCGCGGCTTCACGCGGTGAGATCCAGGCCTGAGGACGACCCGACACATCGAGCTGAAGAACGTCCATGAAGGCGTAGCGTAGCCGAATCCGCGACGGCCGCTCAACCGCAGCCCGGCGAAAGCCTCAAACCACGATTGCTGCGCTGCAGCTTCGGGTTAACCCGCGCAGTCGACGGCCTGCAGGGCGGCTTCTAGTGGCCCGACCCTAGAAATTCACGGGTCAAGTCACACACCGCGAAGGCCGAATCTGCAAAATAGCACGATCGTTCGTTTCCTTCGGCAGCCCGCCGCCCGAACCGTGTCCGCCATCTCGCCGCAACGCTCGTCACAGGATGCCACCGCCAGCCGGCCGCTGCAGAAGGGCCGCCAGACGCGTGCAGCGATCCTCGACTCGGCGCTGAGCCTGGCCTCGCAGATGGGCCTGGAAGGCCTGTCCATCGGCGCGCTGGCCGAGGTGGCGCAGATGAGCAAGTCGGGCGTGTTTGCCCACTTCGGCTCGCGCGAAGAGCTGCAGATCGCGGTGATCCGCGAGTACCACCGCCGCTTCGAGGAAGAGGTGTTCTTCCCGGCGATGCGCGAACCGCGCGGCGTGCCGCGGCTGCGCGCGCTGTTCGAGCGCTGGCTGAAGCGGGTGTCGGTCGAGGTCGACTCGGGCTGCATCTACATCAGCGGCGCGGTCGAGTTCGACGACCGGCCCGGCCCGGTACGCGATGCCCTGGTGGGCATGGTGCGGGCCTGGCACGAGGCGCTGGAACGCGCCATCCGCATCGCGATCGAAGATGGCCAGTTGCGGCCCGACACCGATGCCCAGCAGATGCTGTTCGAGATCCACGGCCTGATCCTCGCGCTACACCACGACGCGCGCCTGCTGCGCCTGCCCGGCGCCGCGCAGCGCGCGCGGGTGGCCTTCGAGCGCGTGGTCGAGCACCACTTTGCCGATGGCGCCACCGCGCGCCGGACGCGTCCCTGAACCGGTTTTTCCCCAGGAGCCTGAAGATGCCCCAGTACAACCCGCCCCTGCGCGACATGCAGTTCGTCATGCACGAGCTGCTGAACGCCGTCGACGAACTGAAGATGATGCCGCGGCACAAGGATGTCGATGCCGACACGCTGAACTCGGTGCTCGAGGAAGGCGGCAAGTTCGCCGCCGAGGTGATCTTCCCGCTGAACATCAGCGGCGACACGCAGGGCTGCAAGCTCGACCAGGCCACGCACGCGGTGCGCACGCCCGACGGCTTCAAGGACGCGTACGCGGCCTATGTCGAAGGTGGCTGGCCGTCGATGGTGTGCGACCCGGCCTACGGCGGCCAGGGCCTGCCGGTGCTGCTGAACCAGTGCTTCTTCGAGATGCTGAACTCGGCCAACCAGGCCTGGACCATGTACCCCGGCCTGTCGCATGGCGCCTATGCCTGCCTGCACGAGCACGGCACGGCCGAGCAGAAGGCGCTGTTCCTGCCCAAGCTGGCCAAGGGCGAGTGGTCGGGCACCATGTGCCTGACCGAGCCGCAGTGCGGCACCGACCTGGGCCTGCTGCGCACCAAGGCCGAACCGCAGGCCGACGGCAGCTACAAGATCACCGGCCAGAAGATCTTCATCAGCGCCGGCGAGCATGACCTGGCCGACAACATCGTGCACCTGGTGCTGGCCCGCCTGCCGGATGCGCCGGCCGGCAGCAAGGGCATCTCGCTGTTCGTGGTGCCCAAGTACAAGGTCGGCGCCGACGGCAAGATCGGCGAGCGCAACGCCATCTTCTGCAGCGGCCTGGAGCACAAGATGGGCATCCACGGCAGCGCCACCTGCCAGATGGTGCTGGACGGCGCCGTCGGCACGCTGGTGGGCCAGCCCAACAAGGGCCTGAACGCGATGTTCGTGATGATGAACGCCGCGCGCCTGGGCGTGGGCAACCAGTCGCTGGGGCTGACCGAGGTGGCCTACCAGAACGCGGTGGCCTATGCCAAGGACCGCATCCAGATGCGTGCGTTGTCCGGCCCCAAGAACCCCGACCAGCCGGCCGATTCGATCATCGTGCACCCCGACGTGCGCAAGATGCTGCTGACCGCGCGCGCCTATGCCGAAGGCGGCCGCGCGCTGGCCATGTATTGCGCGCTGCTGCTCGACAAGGAACACGCCTCCGACGACGAGGACGAGCGCAAGGAAGCCGCCGACCTGGTGGCGCTGCTGACGCCGATCGTCAAGGCCTTCCTCACCGACAACGGCTGGCTGGCGACCTCGGGCTGCCTGCAGGTCTTCGGTGGCCACGGCTACATCAAGGAATGGGGCATGGAGCAGTTCGTGCGCGATGCCCGCATCAACATGATCTACGAGGGCACCAACACTATTCAGGCGCTGGACTTCCTGGGCCGCAAGGTGCTGGCCGACAACGGCGCCAAGATGCGCAAGTTCGGCAAGATGGTGACCGAGTTCGTCGAGGAAGAAGGCACCGACGAGACGATGCAGGAGTTCGTCAACCCGTTGGCCGACCTGGGCGAGAAGGTCACCAAGCTGAGCATGGAGCTCGGCATGAAGGCCATGGGCAATGCCGACGAGGTGGGTGCTGCCGCCACCGACTACCTGCGCGTCTGCGGCCACCTGGTGTTTGCCTACTTCTGGGCGCGCATGGCGAAAATCGCGCTGGCCAAGAAGGACTCGGGCGACCCGTTCTACACCGCCAAGCTGCACACGGCGCGCTTTTACTTCGCCAAGCTGCTGCCCGAGACGGCTGGCCTGATCCGCAGCGCGCGTGCCGGCATGGCGCCGCTGATGGACATGGAAGAAGCGCTGTTCTGACCGACCCCCACCCAAGGAGACAAGCCATGAAGACCCTGTTCGCGAGCCTGGTGCTGTCGCTGGCGGCCGGCACGGCGCTGGCGCAAGCCACGCCCGCCGGCCTGTGGAAGACCATCGACGACCAGACCAAGGCCGAGAAGTCGCTGGTGCGCATCACCGAAGCCGGCGGCGTGCTGGTCGGCAAGGTGGAGAAGATCCTCACCGACCAGGCCGACGCCAAGTGCGTGGAATGCACCGACGACCGCAAGAACCAGCCTGTCCAGGGCATGACCATCCTGCGCGGCATCAAGCCCGAGGACGGCGAAAAGAACACCTGGGTCGGCGGCGACATCCTCGACCCGAACAACGGCAAGGTCTACAAGGTCTTGCTGAAGCTGGTCGACGGCGGCAAGAAGCTCGACGTGCGCGGCTACATCGGCACGCCGATGCTCGGCCGCACCCAGACCTGGCTGCGCGTCGAATAAGACAACCCCCGTGGGCCCGGCCAAGCCGGGCCCTTTTGTTTCCGCAGGAGTGAATCCATGAGTCGTTTCAATGTGCGCAAGGTGGCCGTGCTCGGCGCCGGCGTGATGGGCGCGCAGATCGCCGCCCACTTGGTGAACTGCCGCGTGCCGGTGGTGCTGTTCGATCTGCCGGCCAAGGAAGGCCCCAAGTCCGGCATCGCGCTGAAGGCCATCGAAGGTCTGAAGAAGCTGAAGCCCGCGCCGCTGGGCGTGCCCGAGGGTGCGGCGCTGATCCAGCCCGCCAACTACGAGGAGCACCTGGAGCTGCTGGCCGGCTGCGACCTGGTGATCGAGGCCATCGCCGAGCGCATGGACTGGAAGCTGGACCTGTACAAGAAGATCGCGCCGCAGGTGGCGCCGCACGCCATCCTGGCCAGCAACACCTCGGGCCTGTCGATCACGAAGCTGAGCGAGGCCATTCCCGAGGAAATGCGCGCGCGCTTCTGCGGCATCCACTTCTTCAACCCGCCGCGCTACATGGCGCTGGTGGAGCTGATCGCCACGCCGAGCACGAAGCCCGAGGTGCTGGACCAGCTGGAAGCCTTCGTCACCAGCGGCCTGGGCAAGAACGTGGTGCGCGCCAAGGACACGCCGAACTTCATCGCCAACCGCGTCGGCATCGCAGGCATGTTGGCGACGATGCTCGAGGCCCGCAAGGCCGGCTTGAGCTACGACGTGGTGGACGACCTCACCGGCAAGAAGCTGGGCCGTGCCAGCAGCGGCACCTTCCGCACCGCCGACGTGGTGGGCCTGGACACGATGGCCCATGTGATCAAGACGCTGCAGGACACGCTGTCGGCCGACACCGACCCGTTCTACGCGAGCTTTGCCACGCCGGACGACCTGGCCAAGCTGCTGGCCGCCGGCGCGCTGGGCCAGAAGACGGGCGCCGGCTTCTACAAGAAGGCGGGCAAGGAGATCCAGCGCTTCGACCCCGCCACCGGCGGCTACGTGGCGGCCGGCGGCAAGGCCGACGCCATCGTCGAGCGCATGCTGAAGAAGCCGGCCGCCGAGCGGCTGAAGCTGCTGCGTGAAAGCAGCAACCCGCAGGCGCAGTTCCTGTGGGCGCTGCACCGCAACAGCTTCCACTACGCGGCCGTGCACCTGGGCACGATTGCCGACAGCGCGCGCGACGTCGACTTCGCGATGCGCTGGGGCTTCGGCGTCAAGCAGGGCCCCTTCGAGCTGTGGCAGGAAGCCGGCTGGAAACAGGTGGCGCAGTGGATCCAGGAAGACATCGAGTCCGGCAAGGCGCTGTGCAAGGCACCGCTGCCGGCCTGGGTGACCGATGGCCGCGACGGCGTGCACGGTGCCGACGGCTCGTGGAGCCCGACGCAGGCCAAGGCGCTGCCGCTGTCGGCGCTGCCGGTGTACCAGCGCCAGCACTTCCGCGAGAACGTGCTGGGCGCGGCGCGCCTGGACCCGGCCACCGCCGGCAAGACGCTGGCCGAAGACGAGTCGATGCGGCTGTGGACGCTGGACGACGAGGTCATCATCGCCAGCATCAAGACCAAGGTGCATGCCATCGGCCCCGGCGTGATCGAAGGCCTGCTCAAGGGCATCGCGTTGGCCGAAGGCGGCTACAAGGGCCTGGTGATCTGGTCGGGTGACGACCCCTTCTCCTACGGCGCCGACCTGCAGGCCATGCTGCCCACGTTCATGAAGGGCGGCGCCAAGGCCATCGCGCCGGAAGAGAAGAAGCTGCAGGACGCGATGCTGGCCATCCGCTATGCCAACGTGCCGACGGTGGCTGCCGTGCGCGGCATGGCCCTCGGCGGTGGTTGCGAGATCGCCGTGGCCTGCAGCAAGCGCGTGGTGGCGATGGAGAGCTACATCGGCCTGGTGGAAGTGGGCGTGGGCCTGATCCCCGGCGGTGGCGGCCTGACCTACATCGCGCGCCGTGCGGCCGAGATGGCGGCGGCAGGCAATGCCAATGCCGACCTGTTCCCCTTCATCCGCGAAGGCTTCACCGCCGCGGCGATGGCCAAGGTGGGCACCAGCGCGCTGGAAAGCCGCAAGCTCGGCTACCTGCTCGAGGATGACCTGATCGTGCCGCACAAGGACGAGCTGCTGTTCGTCGCCATCGCGCAGGCCAAGGCGATGTACGACTCGGGCTGGCGCGCCCCGGTGCGCAAGCTGTTCCCGGTGGCCGGCCGCTCGGCCAAGGCCACCATCCTGGGCCAGCTGGCCAACATGCGCGACGGCGGCTTCATCAGCGCGCACGACTATCACATCAGCGGCCTGATCGCCGACGTGATCTGCGGCGGCGACGTCGATGCTGGCAGCCTGGTGAACGAGGAATACCTGATGTCGCTGGAGCGCAAGCACTTCTGCTCGCTGCTCGAACACCCCAAGACCCAGGAACGCATCATGGGCATGATGTCCACCGGCAAGCCGGTGCGGAACTGATCGGAGCACACACATGAGCAAGCAAGTTCAAGACGCCTACATCGTCGCCGCCACCCGCACGCCGATCGGCCGCTCCGGCCGCGGCTACTTTCGCAACACCCGCCCGGACGACCTGCTGATTGCGGCCATCCGCCATGCGCTGACACAGGTGCCGAGCCTGGACCCGAAGGCCATCGAGGACGCGGTGATCGGCTGCTCCTTCCCCGAGGCCGAGCAGGGCATCAACGTGGCGCGTGCCGCGGCGGTGCTGGCCGGGCTGCCGCATTCGGTGGCGGGGGTCACCGTCAACCGCTTCTGCGCGTCGGGCCTGAGCGCGCTGCAGATGGCGGCCGACCGCATCCGCGTCGGCGAGGCCGACGTCATGCTGGCCGGCGGCACCGAGAGCATGAGCATGGTGCCGATGGGTGGCAACAAGCCGTCCTTCAACCCGGAAGTTTTCGTGCGCGACGAGAACCTGGGCATCGCCTACGGCATGGGCATGACGGCCGAGAAGGTGGCGCAACAGTGGAAGGTCGGCCGCGAGGCGCAGGACGCCTTCGCGCTGCAGTCGCACCAGCGCGCGCTGAAGGCCATCGCCGCTGGCGAGTTCGCCGCCGAGATGACGCCGGTGGAGGTGCTGGACCGCCTGCCGAACCTGGCCACCGGTGAGACCACCGTCAAGACCCGCACCGTCAGCATCGACGAAGGCCCGCGCCCCGACACCTCGCTGGAAGGCCTGGCCAAGCTGAAGCCGGTGTTCGCCGCCAAGGGCAGCGTCACCGCCGGCAACAGCAGCCAGACCAGCGACGGCGCCGGCTGCCTGATCCTGGCCAGCGAAAAGGCCGTCAAGCAGTTCGACCTGAAGCCGCTGGCGCGCTTCGTCAGCTTTGCCGCACGTGGCGTGGACCCGAAGATCATGGGCATCGGCCCGATCGAAGCCATCCCCGCGGCGCTGAAGCTGGCGGGCTTGAGCCAGGACGCGCTGGACTGGATCGAGCTGAACGAGGCCTTCGCCGCGCAATCGCTGGCGGTGATCAACTCACTCGGCCTAGACCAGAGCAAGGTCAACCCGATGGGCGGCGCCATCGCGCTGGGCCACCCGCTGGGGGCCACCGGCGCCATCCGCTCGGCCACCGTGGTGCATGCGCTACGCCGCCACAACCTGAAGTACGGCATGGTGACGATGTGCGTGGGCATGGGCCAGGGCGCGGCCGGCATCATCGAGCGGGTCTGACATGGCCATCAAGACCGCCACGCTGAACGGCGTCGCCACGATCGAGATCGCGCGGCCCGACAAGAAGAACGCATTGACCATGGCCATGTACCAGGCCATGGCCGATGCCATCGACGCCGCGGTGGCCGACCCGGCCGTGCGCGCGCTGCTGATCACCGGCCAGCCGGGCATCTTCACCTCGGGCAACGACATCGAGGACTTCGTGCAGCGCCCGCCGGGCGGAGGCAGCGACGGCACGACCTCGCCGGTGGCGCAGTTCATGCGCGCCATGCTGGCCTGCGACAAGCCGGTGGTGGCGGCCGTCACCGGCGCGGCCATCGGCATCGGCACGACGATGCTGCTGCACTGCGATCTGGTCTACGTGTCCGACGAGGCCCGTCTGGCCATGCCCTTCGTCGGCCTGGGCCTGGTGCCGGAGTTCGGCTCCAGCCTGCTGCTGCCGCAGCGCATCGGCCAGGCGCGCGCGGCGGAAAAGCTGCTGCTCGGCGACCCCTTCACTGGCGCCGATGCGGTGGAGATGGGCATTGCGAACGCCGTGCTGCCGGCCGGCGAGGTGGTGAACCACGCGCGCCGCGTGGCCGAGCGCTTCAACCAGCTGCCGCCGGGCGCCGTGCGCGAGGCCAAGCGCCTGCTGCGCGGCCCGCAGGCCGAGGCGGTGCAGAAGGCCATCCGCCACGAAGGCGAACTGTTCGCTGCACGGCTGCGCAGCCCCGAGGCGCAGGAGGCCTTCCAGGCCTTCTTCCAGAAGCGCAAGCCGGACTTCTCGAAGTTCGCGTAAGCACGCGCGGCCGGCATGTCGCTCGCACTGAAGCTGGTGCTGGCGCCCGTGCTGGTGGCGCAGGCAGTGGCCACGCGCCGCCGCGCGCCGGTGCTGCCCGAGGCCGAAGGCCCGCGCCAGGGCCGGGTGGGGCAGGGCGGCCGGCCGCTGCGCGTGCTGATCGCCGGTGACTCATCGGCCGCCGGCGTCGGCGTGGCCCATCAGGACCAGGCGCTGGCCGGCCACCTGAGCCGGGCGCTGCACCGCCATGCGCAGCGGTCGGTGCACTGGTCGCTGCATGCGCAGTCGGGCCTGACGACCCGCCAGGTGCACGACCTGCTGCGCGCCGGGCCGACGCCGCGGGCCGAGGTGGCCGTGGTGGTCACCGGCGTCAACGATGTCATCGACCTGGTGCCGCCGCGCCGCGCGGTGCAGCACCGCGCCGCGCTGGCCGACTGGCTGCTGCAGGAGCGTGGCATCGGCCATGTGCTGTTTGCGCCGCTGCCGCCAGTGCACCGCTTTCCGCTGCTGCCGCAGCCGCTGCGCCGGGTGATGGGCGCCGACGCCCGCCGGCACGACGAGGCGATGGCGCGCTGGGCGGCCACGCGCCGCGACGTGACGCACGTGCCGATCGCGCTGGACCTGAGCGCCGAGGCCATGGCCCACGACGGCTTCCACCCCGGCGAGCCGGTGTATCGCGCCTGCGGCGAGGCACTCGCCGCAGGCATCGCCGGCCTGGCGGCAGCCCGCGTCGGCTGAGGGCAGCGCTCAGGCGGCCGGCACCGGCCGCGGCTGGCCCTGGCTGTCGATGGCCACGTAGGTCAGGTTGGCCTCGGTCACCTTGACCACCTTCAGGTCGGCCGGGTTGCGCTCGGCCCAGACCTGCACGTGCACGGTGACCGAGGTGCGGCCGACGCGCACCACGCGCGCATAGAAGCTGAGCAGGTCGCCGATGGACACCGGCTGCTTGAAGATGAACTCGTTCACCGCCACGGTGGCGATGCGGCCCTTGGCGATGCGCGCCGGCAGGATGGCGCCGGCCATGTCCACATGCGCCATGATCCAGCCGCCGAAGACATCGCCATTGCCGTTGACATCGGCCGGCTGCGGCATCACGCGCATCACCAGCGCGCTGCCATCGGGCAAACTCAAGGGGCCATCCAGGCCGCCCGGCGTCGGTGTCGTGCTGTTGCCCATGGCCATGCTCTCCGGCTGAATTCGCTGCCCGATTCTTCCACGCCCCCGCCCGATCCCCACGCCCCATCCCCTGCCCATGCGCCGAACCGCAGCCGTCCTGCCCGCCCCCAGCACCGCCGAGAGCGCCGCCCGCCGCGGCGGCGACTGGCACACCTTGTCGCGGCTGCTGCCCTACCTGTGGCGCTACCGCCTGCGGGTGGGCCTGGCGCTGGGCTTCATGGTGGCGGCCAAGGCGGCCAACGTCAGCGTGCCGCTGCTGCTGAAGCAGCTGGTGGACAGCCTGTCGATCAAGCCGGGTGACCCGGCCGCGCTGCTGGTGGTGCCGATCGGCCTGCTGGTGGCCTATGCGGGGCTGCGCTTCTCGACCACGCTGTTCACCGAACTGCGCGAGCTGGTCTTCGCCAAGGCCACCGAAGGCACGGCGCGCAGCATCTCGCTGCAGGTGTTCCGCCACCTGCATGCCTTAAGCCTGCGCTTCCACCTGGAGCGGCAGACCGGCGGCATGACGCGCGACATCGAGCGCGGCACGCGCGCCGTGCATTCGCTGGTGTCGTACTCGCTGTACAGCATCGTGCCGACGATCATCGAGGTGGCGATGGTGCTGACGCTGCTGGCGTGGAAGTTCGACGCCATGTTCGCGTGGATCACCGCCGGCGCGCTGGTGTTCTACGTGGCCTTCACGGTGGGCGTGACCGAATGGCGCACCAAGTTCCGCCGGCAGATGAACGAGCTGGATGCCGCGGCGCACACCCGGGCCATCGATTCGCTGCTGAACTACGAGACCGTCAAGTACTTCAACAACGAGGACTTCGAGGCCGGCCGCTACGACCAGAGCCTGGAGCGGCTGCGCAAGGCGGCGCTGAAGAGCCAGACCACGCTGTCGATGCTGAACACCGGCCAGCAGTTGGTCATCGCCGCGGCGCTGGTGGCCATGCTGTGGCGGGCCACGCAGGGCGTGGTGGACGGCCGGCTGACGCTGGGCGACCTGGTGATGATCAACGCCTTCATGATCCAGCTGTACATCCCGCTCAACTTCCTGGGCGTGCTGTATCGCGAGATCAAGCAGAGCCTGACCGACCTGGACAAGATGTTCGGCCTGCTGGAACGCGAGCGCGAGGTGGCCGACGCGCCCGACGCGCCGGCGCTGCAGGTGCGCGAAGGCACGGTGCGCTTCGAGGGCGTGTCCTTCGCCTACGAGGCGGCGCGGCCGATCCTGCACGACCTGAGCTTCGAGGTCCCGGCCGGCAAGACGGTGGCGGTGGTCGGCCCCTCGGGGGCCGGCAAGTCCACGCTGGCGCGGCTGCTGTTCCGCTTCTACGACGTAAGCGGCGGCCGCATCAGCATCGACGGCCAGGACATCCGGCAGGTGACGCAGGGCAGCCTGCGCCAGGCCATCGGCATCGTGCCGCAGGACACGGTGCTGTTCAACGACACGGTCGAATACAACATCGCCTATGGCCGGCCCGGCGCGTCGCGGGCCGAGGTGGAGGCGGCGGCCAGGGCGGCACATATCCACGACTTCATTGCCGGCACGCCCAAGGGCTACGACACCATGGTCGGCGAGCGTGGACTCAAGCTGTCGGGCGGCGAGAAGCAGCGCGTGGCCATCGCGCGCACGCTGCTGAAGAACCCGCCGATCCTGATCTTCGACGAGGCCACCTCGGCGCTGGACTCGGCCAACGAGCGCGCGATCCAGGCAGAGTTGAAGAGCGCGGCCGCCGGCAAGACGGCCCTGGTAATCGCGCACAGGCTAAGCACGGTGGTCGATGCCCACCGCATCCTGGTGCTGGAGCACGGCCGCCTGGTGGAAGGCGGCACCCATGCCGAACTGCTGGCCCTGGGCGGGCGCTACGCGCAGATGTGGCAGTTGCAGCAAAGCGGCGACAATCCCGCATGATGGAAACGCTGAAGCTCACCCGCCCCGACGACTGGCACCTGCACCTGCGCGATGGCGACGCGCTGCGCGCCGTGTTGCCGCACACCGCGCGGCAGTTCGGCCGGGCCATCGTGATGCCCAACCTGAAGCCGCCGGTCACCACCACCGCGCTGGCGCTGGACTACCGCCGCCGCATCCTGGAGGCCTTGCCGAATGAAGGTCCAGGCGCCGACTTCCAGCCGTTGATGACGCTGTACCTCACCGACCTGACGCCGCCGGACGAGATCCGCCGCGCGCGCGAGGCCGGCATCGTGGCCTGCAAGCTGTACCCCGCCGGCGCCACCACGAACAGCGACGCTGGCGTCACCGACATCCGCAAGACCTACGCCACGCTGGAGGCGATGCAGCGCGAGGGCCTGCTGCTGCTGGTGCATGGCGAAGTCACCGATGCCGAGATCGACGTCTTCGACCGCGAGGCGGTGTTCATCGACCGCGTGCTGCAGCCGCTGCGCCGCGATTTCCCCGGCCTGAAGATCATCTTCGAGCACATCACCACCCGCGAGGCGGCGCAGTTCGTGGCGGCCGGCGATGCACAGCTGGCGGCGACCATCACCGCCCACCACCTGCTCTACAACCGCAATGCCATCTTCCAGGGAGGGCTGCGGCCGCACTACTACTGCCTGCCGGTGCTGAAGCGCGAGGTGCATCGCCAGGCGCTGGTGGCGGCCGCCACCTCGGGCTCGCCGAGGTTCTTCCTGGGCACCGACAGCGCGCCGCACCCGGCGCCGCTGAAGGAGCATGCCGCTGCCTGCGCCGGCTGCTACACGGCGCTTTCGGCGCTGGAGCTGTATGCACAGGCCTTCGAGGCCGCCGGCGCGCTGGACAAGCTGGAAGGCTTCGCCAGCTTCCACGGCGCCGATTTCTACGGCCTGCCGCGCAACCGCGGCCGCGTCACGCTGCAGCGCCAGCGCTGGACGCTGCCCGAGACGCTGCCCTTCGGCGCCACCACGCTGAAGCCGCTGTGCGGCGGCGAGACGCTGGCCTGGCAACTGATCGACGGGGTGGCGGCATGATCGAGAAGCAGCCCCGCATCGCCTTGCTGATCGATGCCGACAACTCCCCCGCCAGCAAGATCGACGTGATCCTGGCCGAGCTGGCCAAGGTGGGTGTCACCAACATCCGCCGCGCCTACGGCAACTGGAAGAAGGACGGGCTGAAGGGCTGGGAGGCGGTGCTGCACGAATATGCCATCCGCCCGGTGCAGCAGTTCGACTACAGCAAGGGCAAGAACGCCACCGACATGGGCATGGTCATCGAGGCCATGGACCTGCTATACACCGACCAGCCCGACGCCTTCGGCATCGTCAGCTCGGACGCCGACTTCACGCCGCTGGTCATGCACCTGAAGGCCAAGGGCGCGCAGGTCTTCGGCTTCGGCGCCAAGAAGACGCCGCTGCCCTTCGTCAACGCCTGCTCGCGCTTCCTGTACCTGGAAAACCTGGGCCAGCCAGTGGCGGCCGAAGAGCCGCGCGCCGCGAAAGCCGCCAAGCCCAAGGCGCATGCGGCGACCAAGGGCTCGACAGAGACCGCCCCGACCAGGCTGGACACTGCTGCCTTGAAGCAGGACGCCCGTCTGGTGACGTTGCTGCGCAACGCCGTCGAATCCGCCGCCGGCGAAGACGGCTGGTCGGCGCTGGGCGCCGTGGGCCAGCAGATCGGCAACCAGGCCTCCTTCGACCCGCGCAACTATGGCTACCGCAAGCTGCTGGACCTGATCGAGGCGACGCAACTGTTCGAACTGGACCGCCGCGGCACCCAGTTCGTGCTGCGCGACAAGCGCCTGGCCAAGGCCGGCGGCGCCTGAGCAAAGACCTTCGATATTCTGGGCGTATTGCCCTCAGGCCTTTAAATCCGCACGCCCATCCCCATCATCCGCACCGTCGCAACAGACTGACTGACCGCCCCATGAAACGAATCCTGCTCTTCGTGATGACCAACCTGGCCGTCATGGTCGTGCTGGGCATCGTCATCAACCTGTTCGGCCTGAACCGCTTCATCGACGCCCAGGGCCTGAACGTCGGCGGGCTGATGGTGTTCTCGCTGGTCGTCGGCTTCGGCGGCGCGACCATCTCGCTGCTGATGAGCAAGTTCATCGCCAAGCGCAGCACCGGCGCGCAGATCATCAACGACTCGCGCGACCCGACCCACGTCTGGATCGTGAGCACTGTGCGCCGCTTCGCCGACCAGGCGGGCGTGAAGATGCCCGAGGTCGGCATCTACGAAGGCCCGCCGAATGCCTTTGCCACCGGTGCCTTCAAGGACTCGGCGCTGGTAGCGGTGTCCACTGGCCTGCTGCAGAGCATGACGCGCGAGGAGGTCGAGGCCGTCATCGGCCACGAGGTGGCCCACGTGGCCAACGGCGACATGGTCACGATGACGCTGATCCAGGGCGTCATGAACACCTTCGTGGTCTTCATCTCGCGCGTGGTGGGCTACTTCGTCGACCGCGTGGTGCTGAAGAACGACCGCGACGGCGTCGGTCCGGGCTACCTGATCACGACCATCGTGATGGACATCCTGCTGGGCTTCGTGGCCGCGATCATCGTCGCCTGGTTCTCGCGCCAGCGCGAGTTCCGCGCCGACGCCGGTGCCGCGCAGTTGATGGGCCGCAAGCAGCCGATGATCAACGCGCTGGCCCGCCTGGGCGGCCTGGACCCCGGCGAGATGCCCAAGACGTTGCAGGCCATGGGCATCAGCGCCCGGCCCAGCGGCCTGATGGCGCTGTTCTCCAGCCACCCGCCGATGGAAGAGCGCATCGCCCGCCTGCAGCAATCGGCCTGATCGGTCGCGCCGCACAATGCAAGGGCCCCCGCGGGGGCCCTTTGCTTTTTGAGGCCCTTGCGGCGCTCAGGTCGGCAGGAAGCCCTCGATCGACAGGTAGCGCTCGCCGGTGTCGTAATTGAAGCCCAGCACGCGGCTGCCGGCCGGCAGCTCGGGCAGCTTCTGCGCGATGGCGGCCAGCGTGGCGCCGCTGGAAATGCCGACCAGCATGCCTTCCTCGCGGGCGCTGCGCCGTGCCAGCTCGCGGGCCGCCTCGGCATCGACCTGGATCACGCCGTCGAGCACGGCGGTGTGCAGGTTACGCGGGATGAAGCCGGCGCCGATGCCCTGGATCGGGTGCGGCGAAGGCTGGCCGCCGCTGATCACCGGTGACGCGGCCGGCTCCACCGCAAACACCTTCAGCTTCGGCCAGTGGGCCTTCAGCGTCTGCGCGCAGCCGGTGATGTGGCCGCCGGTGCCCACGCCGGTGATCAGCACGTCCAGCCCATCGGGGAAGTCGGCCAGGATCTCCTTGGCGGTGGTGCGCACGTGCACCTCGATGTTGGCCGGGTTCTCGAACTGTTGCGGCATCCAGGCGCCGGGCGTGGCGGCAACGATCTCTTCGGCGCGCGCGATCGAGCCCTTCATGCCCTTCTCGCGCGGCGTCAGCTCGAAGGTGGCGCCGTAGGCCAGCATCAGCCGGCGGCGCTCGACGCTCATGCTGTCGGGCATCACCAGCACCAGCTTGTAGCCCTTGACGGCCGCCACCATGGCCAGGCCGATGCCGGTGTTGCCCGAGGTCGGCTCGACGATGGTGCCGCCAGCCTTCAACTGGCCGCGCTTCTCGGCGTCTTCGATCATGGCCAGCGCGATGCGGTCCTTGATCGAGCCGCCGGGGTTGCTACGCTCCGACTTGACCCACACCTGCGCGTCGCCGAAAAGCCGGTTGATGCGGATGTGCGGCGTGTGGCCGATGGTCTGAAGGATGTTCTCCGCTTTCATGGTTGTGCTCCGAAGCCTTGCAGGCTCGATAATCGCACAGTGAAGCAAGCCAGACCGTCGCTGGTGCAAGGGCCGAAAGGCCGCACTGGAGGAAGGTCCGGACTGCGCAGGGCGGCGTAGCAGCTAACGGCTGCCCACCGTGAGGTGAGGATCAGAGCAACAGAGACGAGCCGATTCAGTTCGGGTGAAACGGGCAATCTCTACGCGCAGCAACACCAAATAGGCACGCGACGATCTGGCCCGGGGAGCGTGCGGGTAGGTGGCACCGAGCCGTGCAGCGATGCACGGCCCAGAGGAATGGCGGTCACGGCGCCGGGCCCGAAAGGGCCAGGCGCCGCACAGAATCCGGCCTATCGGCTTGCTTCACACATTTTTCAAGCCGGCAGCACCAGCGTCTGCCGCGCCAGCCAGCGCAGCCCGCTGTCGGCCGCGGCCGGCTGCAGCTGCATCTCCAGCATCGGCCGGTCGGGCGCGTCCACCGCCCGCCACAGGAAGTCGCGCGCATTGCCCGGGTCGCCGGCAATGAACAACTGAGAGGTCACCTCGCCAAAGCTGGCGTGGCGCAGCTTGATGTGGATGTGCGGCGTGCGCCCCGGGTACGGTACCGGCTTGATGGTGCGAAAGCGCAGCCGGCCGTCGCCGTCGGCCCGCGTGGCGCCGAAGCCCTGGAAGCCCTCGTCGAACTGCCCGGCCGTCATGCGCACGCCGGGGTGGTGGTACACGGCCATCGCATCGCATTGCCAGATCTCGACTTCGGCACCGTCGATGCGCCGGCCCTTGACGTCGGCCAGCTGAAGCTCCAGGCCCAGGTGCTCGCCGCGCGCCTGCAGCGTGCGGCCGTCGCGCTGCACGCGGCTCAGGTCGGCGTCCCAGTCGTTCCACTGCGCGCGCCAGGCCCGCGGCGGGTAGAAGGGGCCGTCGGTCATCGGCGCCACCGTGGGCTGGGCCCAGGCCAGGCCGGGCAGGCCCAGCGTGGCCAGGGCGGCGCCGCCGGCCTGCAGCAGCCGGCGGCGGGTGGGGGCAGGTGGGGTGTGGCGAGGCATGCTTTCTCCAGGCGGGGCTGCGGCCCACGTGCCGTTGTGGGCCACCTTACACTGCAAAAGTTCCCTCTGCCCGCGCCCCGCGCGGCACCTCTTTCTCGATGAACCCCGACGCCCACCTGCTCTGGCGCGGCCCGCGCTGGAAGCTGGCCGTTCTGCTGGCCTGCCTGGGCATGCTGGGGCCCTTCTCGATCGACACCTACATCCCGGCTTTCTCCGGCATTGCCCAGTCTCTGGGCGCCACGCCGGTGCAGATGCAGCAGACGCTGTCGGCCTACCTGTTCGGCTTCGCGGCGATGAACCTGTTCCACGGCGCGCTGTCCGACAGCCTGGGCCGCCGGCCGGTGATCCTGTGGGGCATCGGCGTGTTCACGCTGGCCTCGGTGGGCTGCGCGCTGTCGCAGAGCATCGGCCAGCTGGTGTTCTTCCGCGCGCTGCAGGGCATGAGCGCCGGCGCCGGCATGGTGGTGTCGCGGGCCATCATCCGCGACATGTTCCCGCCGGCCGATGCGCAGCGGGTGATGTCGCAGGTGACCATCTACTTCGGCGTGGCGCCGGCAGTGGCGCCGCTGGTGGGGGGCTGGCTGTTCGTGGGTGCCGGGTGGCATGCGATCTTCTGGTTCCTGGCGGTGCTGAGCCTGTTGTTGTGGGCCGCGGTATGGCGCACCTTGCCCGAAACGCTGCACACCACACAGCGCCAGCCGGTGCACGTGGGGGCGCTGTTGCGCGGCTACCTGCAGATGGGCTCCAGCCCGCGCTTCCTGGCGCTGGCACTGGCCAGCGGCATCCCCTTCAACGGCATGTTCCTGTACGTGCTGAGCGCGCCGGTCTGGCTGGGCGAGATCCTGCGGCTGCAGCCCACGCAGTTCTTCTGGTTCTTCTGCATGAGCGTGTCCGGCATCATGCTCGGTGCCTGGCAGTCGGGCCGGCTGGCCGGGCGCATCAAGCCCAAGCACCAGATCCGCCGCGGCTTCGTCATCATGCTGGCCACCTCCGTCGCCAACGTGCTGCTCAACCTGGGCGGCGCGCCGCATCCCTTCTGGGCGATGCTGACGGTATCGATCTTCTCCTTCGGCTGGGCGCTGATGGTGCCGGTGGTGACGCTGCTGGTGCTGGACCTGGTGCCCGAGCGCCGCGGCATGGCCAGCTCGGTGCAGGCCTTCATCGGCAGCATGGCCAACGGCCTGGTGGCCGGCGTGATCGCGCCGCTGGTCATGCATTCGGCGCCGGCGCTGGCCTTCACCTCGATCGGCATGCTGGGCATCGGCATCGTGGCCTGGCTGTGGGTGAAGCCGCAGGTCACCTGAGCACGCGTGCATTGCTGCGCCTTGGCAGGCCTCAAGGCCGCCGGGCCGGCGCCGATACCGGCCCATGGAGGCCGAAAAACCCGCTGAAGCCGCTGCCGAGCCCGCGCCGCCCAAGGGCATGCCGCGTGGCAAGCTGCTGGCCATCGCCGGCGGCGGCGGGGTGCTGGCCATCGGGCTGCTGGCGGGCCTGCTGATCTGGCTGTGGCCCTCGGGGCCCGATCCGGCCGCGCTGAAAGCCGCGCGCGAACGCCGCGCCGCAGCCCAGGCGGCCGCCGCGGCCAGCGCTGCGCAGGCGGCCTCTGCCGCCCACGCCAGCCACGCAGCCAGCGAAGCCGAAGGCGGCGAGCCTGAAGCCACCCAGCATGCGGCGGCCGCCGAACCCGAGACCCCGCCTGCGGCCGAAGCCACCGCCTCGGCGCCGGCCGAGGCGCATGCGCCCGCGCCGCCAGCGACCCAGCCGACGCCGGCCATGGCCGAAGCCTCGCTGGACCACCTGCAGCGCCGCCTGGGCGAAGTGCTGGGCCCGCGCGGTGCGGTCGAGGCCGGCCGCGCCGGCGAATGGCGGGTGCTGACGCGTGCCAGCGTGACGCCGCCCGCGCCGGCCACGGCCGCATCGGGCGCACCGGCCACCGTGGCCACCGCACGGCAGCACCCGGCGGGTGGCAGCGTGGCCGACCCCGCGCCGCGCGGACCTTGGGCCTACGAAGGCCCCACCGGCCCGCAGGCCTGGGGCCGGCTGAAGCCCGAGTACGTCACCTGCGCCAACGGCAAGCGGCAAAGCCCGATCGACATCCGCGATGGCCTGGCGCTGGACCTGGAGGCGGTGCGCTTCGAGTACCAGCCGGGCAGCTTCGCCATCATCGACACCGGCAGCACCGTGCAGATCAACCTGCCGCCGGGCAATGCCATCGAGGTCTCGGGGCGGCGCTACGAGCTGCAGCAGTTCCACTTTCACCGCCCGTCCGAAGAGCGCATCGACGGCCGCCGCTTCGACATGGACGTGCACCTGGTGCACCGCGACGCCGAAGGCCGCACAGCGATCGTGGCGGTGCTGCTGGAGCGCGGCGCCGCGCAGCCGCTGCTGCAGACGCTATGGAACCACCTGCCGCTGGAAAAGGGCGAGGAGGTGGCGGTGCGCAACGTCAGCATCGACCCCGCGCAGCTGCTGCCGGCCGACCGGCGCTACTACACGTACATGGGCTCGATGACCACGCCGCCCTGCAGCGAGGGCGTGCTGTGGGTGGTGCTGCAGCAGCCGCTCAGCGTCTCGGCGGCGCAGATCGACATCTTCTCGCGCCTGTACCCGATGAATGCGCGGCCGATCCAGCAAAGCGCCGGACGGATGATCAAGCAGTCGAACTGAGGCGGGCGTTCAGCCGGCCTTCGGTGCAAACAGCGCTTCCATCTCGCGCCGCAGCTTGTAGGCTTCGGTGCCGGTGTCGACGGCCACATCGTCCCAGCTCAAGGACTCACCCTGCTTTACCGGCCGCAACAGCCTGATGCCGTGCGCCAGCCCCAGCGGCAAGCCACCGATCTGCACCGAGCGCGCCGCCGGCAGCAGCTTGCCCCACACCGTGTAGCCGCCTTCGCCGTCCAGCATTTCGCCGGGCTGCAGGTCGCGCTTGGCGGTGGCCACCACGTCGGCGTTCCAGCCGGTGGCCGCGCCGGTGGGCTCGCCGCGCAGCGCCACGCTGGCCACGCTCAGGCCCACCTCCAGGCCGATCAGGTGCCAGCGCTTGTACAGCGTGAAGTAGCGCCCGCTCGGGTCGGTGTGGGCGTTGTATTCCTCGAAGCAGTTGCGGATGTATTCGGTCTCGCCCTCCACCGTGACCCACACACCCATGCGGATGTCGTAGGGGATCCGGCGGCCGTCGGTCTCCAGCGAGCTGATCACCTCGACCATGCCCTTGCGCTCGAGCACGCCGCCTTCGCTCTTCGGCCGCGTGACGAAGGGAATGTCCTCAACGCTGGCCGGCGGGTACAGCAGGCCGTTGCTCGGCACGCCTAAGCCGGTGGCGTTGCTGACCGCGCTGCTTTCGATGGACGGCTTGCTGCCGTCGAGGAAGCTGTTGAACATCTTCGGGTTCAGCCCGCCGCGTGCGGCCTGCTCGGGCGTCAGCCCGTAGTAGCCCCACACCGTCTCCGGCGTGCTCTGGCTGAAATGCGGCAGCCACTTGTGGCCGCGGCCCGCCGCCACCACCGGGAAGCCGCAGCTGCGTGCCCAGTCCACCAGGTCGCAGATCAGCGCCGGCTGGTCGCCGAAGGCCAGCGAATAGACCACGCCGGCCTCGGCCGCGCGCCGCGCCAGCAGCGGGCCGCAGAAGGCGTCGGCCTCCACCGTCACGTTGACCACGTGCTTGCCGTTGGCAAAGGCCGCCAGGCAGTGCTCGACGGCGGCGATGGGGTGGCCGGTGCATTCCACCACCACGTCCACCGCCGGGTGGCTGACCAGCGCGCGCCAGTCTTCGCCGATGTGCGTGCTGCCCTGCTGCAGCGCCTCGGCCAGGCTGGCGGCCTGGGTGCGCTGTGGCTCCCAGCCCACGCGGGCCAGGTTGGCGCGTGCGCCGTCGGGCGACAGGTCGGCAATGCCCAGCAGGTGCACGCCCGGCGTGCGCGGCACCTGCGCCAGGTACATCGAGCCGAACTTGCCGGCGCCGATCAGCGCCACGCGGATCGGCCGGCCTTCGGCGGCGCGCTTCAGCAACTGGGCATGCAGGCTCATCGTTCGTTCCTCCTCGTCAGCGGGCCGGCCGATGCTAAACGCCCGTGGCGCTACCAGCCCAGCCCCAGCCGGAAGCCCAGCAACGCCGCCGTACCGACGACGATGGTGCCCAGGATGCTGCGTCGCCACAGGAACCAGCCCAGCGCCAGTAGCGCGGCGGGCAGCCGGGCATCGTGCCAGGTGTCGATCAGCCTGCCCTGGGTGAGGAACAGCTCCGGCGCCACCACCGCCACCAGCGCGGCCAGCGGCGCATAGCGCAGCCCGCGCTGCAGCCAGTGCGGCATCGGCAGCTCACGCTCGGGAAACAGGAAGAAGCCGCGCGTCAGCACCGTGATCAGCGCCAGCCCGACGATGGCGACGATGCCTTCCCAGGTGCTCATCGGGCCTCCGCGCGTTCGGGCAGGTGTTCGACCAGCAGGCCCACCGCCACGGCGGCGGCAATGGCCACCAGGATGTTCAGCTTCAGCGGCAGGCCGTAGGCCGCCACCGCAGCCGCGCCAGCCACGCCGGCGGCCGCCCAGGCGGCGCGGTCGCCCAGCATCGCGAACACCAGCGCCAGCAAGGCCAGCGTGCCGGCGAAGCCCAGGCCCCAGGCGGTGGGGATCAGGTCGCCGAGAAAGATGCCGGCCAGCGACGGCAACTGCCAGGCCAGCCAGTTCAGCGCCACGCCGCCCCAGAAGTAGGGCACCGCGTCCGACAGCGGCCCCGGCTCGGGGAAGCGGCGCAGGAACAGTGCGTAGTTCAGGTCGGCCGAGAAGTAGGCCATGCGCATGCGCTGCGCCCGCGGCAGCGGCCCGAAGTAGCGGCGCCAGCCGGCGCTGAAGACCACGAAGCGCAGGTTCACGCACAGCGCGGTGGCCCAGATCACCCACAGCGGCGCACCGGCCGACAGCAGCGGCAGCGCCGTCAGCTGCGCGCTGCCGGCAAAGACGATCAGCGACATCAGCACCGCCAGCCCGGTGGGCAGGTCGCTCTTGGCCATGGCCACGCCGGTCAGCAGGCCCCAGGCGGCGATGCCCAGCGCCGTCTCGACCATGTCGCGGGCGCCGCGCGCGAACTCGGGGTGGCGCCACAGCGGCGCCGGCGGCTCGGGGGAGGTTGTGCGCATCGGGCGTGATGATGCACGCCCTTTGTGAACGCGGGCCGGTGCAGTGCTCAGTGGTGGCCGCCGTGGCCCCCCATAGGCTTGCGCACCTGCACCTCGGTGGCCGGCTTCGCGGTGTCGGCCGCCTGCGGGCGCACCGCCTCGGGCAGCGGCCCGCCGTACTCGAAGGCCACCGTGCCGGGCGGATGCTTGAACCAGCCCGGGTCGCGGTAGTCGCCGGGTTTCTGGTCCTTGCGCACCTTCAGCACCGTGAACATGCCGCCCATCTCCACCGAGCCGAAGGGCCCCTGGCCGCTCATCATCGGCGCGGTGTTGTCGGGCAGCGGCATCTCCATCTCGGCCATGTCGGCCATGCCGCGCTCGCCCATCACCATGTAGTCGGGGATCAGCCCGGTGATCTTGCGCACCACGCCGGAATGGTCCACGCCGATCATCGTCGGCACGCCGTGGCCCATCGCGTTCATCGTGTGGTGGCTCTTGTGGCAGTGGAAGGCCCAGTCGCCCTCTTCGTCGGCCAGGAACTCCAGCTGCCGCATCTGACCCACGGCGATGTCGGCCGTCACCTCCGGCCAGCGCGATCCGCGCGGCGTCGGCCCGCCGTCGGTGCCGGTGACGAAGAACTCGTGGCCGTGTATGTGGATCGGGTGGTTGGTCATCGTCAGGTTGCCGATGCGCAGCCGCACCTTGTCGCCCTGGCGCACGTTCAGGCTGTCGATGCCGGGGAAGATGCGGCTGTTCCAGGCCCACAGGTTGAAGTCCAGCATGGTCATGATCTTCGGCGTGTAGCTGCCGGGGTCGATGTCGTAGCTGGCCAGCAGGAAGCAGAAGTCGCGGTCCACCTCGTCGATCAGCGGATGCCTGGCCTTGGGGTGGGTGACCCAGAAGCCCATCATGCCCATCGCCATCTGCACCATCTCGTCGGCATGCGGGTGGTACATGAAGGTGCCGGGCCGCCGTGCCACGAACTCGTAGACGAAGGTCTTGCCCGGCGGGATGCCCGGCTGCGTCAGGCCGGTGACGCCGTCCATGCCGTTGGGCAGGCGCTGGCCGTGCCAGTGGACGCTGGTGTGCTCGGGCAGCCGGTTGGTGACGAAGATACGCACGCGGTCGCCTTCCACCACCTCGATGGTCGGGCCCGGGCTCTGGCCGTTGTAGCCCCACAGGTGGGCCTTGAAGCCGGGCGTCATCTCGCGCACCACCGGCTCGGCCACCAGGTGGAATTCCTTGACGCCCTGGTTCATGCGCCAGGGCAGCGTCCAGCCGTTCAGCGTGACCACAGGGTTGTAGGGCCGGCCGTTTGGCGGCAGCAGCGGCGGCATGGTGTCGGGGCGGCTTTGCAGCACCGGCTCGGGCAGCGCGGCCAGAGCCGCCTTGCTGACGGTGGTGGCGGCCACCGCGGCGGCGGCGGCGCCGGCACCGCCCAGCAGATGACGTCGGGAAAGCATGGTCGAACCTCGTGGGGGTCAGTGGCCGGCCGCGGGCGATTCCGCGGCGGCGGGCAGGGTGGCAATCCGCGGCGACAGCGTGGGCCGGCCCACCAGGGCCAGGTCCAGCTCGGCCTGCGCGATCCAGAAATCGCGCAGCGCATCGATGGCGGTGTTGACGGCCAGGATCTGCGCGCGCGTGTCGGCCAGCAGCTCGAACACACCGATCAGCATGCCGTTGTAGCGCAGCAGGTTCTCCTCGGCGATGCGCCGGCGCAGCGGCACGATCTCCTCGCGCTGGTGGCGGGCGATGTCCCAGGCCGAGCGATAGGCGTCATAGGCCTCGCGCACTTCCGAGCGGGCGTTGATGGCCGCCTCGGCGGCGCGTTCCACCGCCTGCAGGTAGACCGCCTCGGCCTTGGCCACGCGTGCGCTGCCCCAGTCGAACAGCGGCACCTGCAGGCCGATCTCCCAGCCGGTCTCGCGCGGGCCGCTGTTGAAGCTGCTGTACTTGCCGCCGATCTCCAGCACGCTCACGAAGCGCGTGGCCTCGGTCAGCCCCAGGTTGCGCGCCGTCTGCTCCACACCCAGCCGGGCCTCACGCAGGTCCAGCCGCTGCGCCACCGCGGTGCGCTCGATGTCGGGCTGCTCGCGCGGCGCGGCCGGAAGGTCGGGCAGGCGCTCGGGCAGGCGGAAGTCCAACTGCGCGCCCCACAGGCCCAGCAGCCGCGTCAGCCGCTCGCGGGCCGCGCGCTGCGCCTGCTGCGCCTGCGCCAGGCCCAGCGCCGCGTCGGCCTGGAAGCTCTGCTCGCGGGCCTGCTGCAGCTTGTTGAAGTTGCCCACCTGCGCCATGCGGCGCGCCAGCTCGGCGCTGGCCTCGGCGGCCTGCATCACCTGACGGCGGTAGCGCAGCGTCTCCTCGGCGGCCACGGCCCGCACCCAGGCCTTGCGCGTGTCGGCGGCCAGCGTCAGCACCTGCAGCGCGGCCAGCGTCTGCGCCTGCGCGAAGCGCCGCTGCTCGACCTGCTGGCGCAGCGGCATCGACAGCAGCGAGGCCAGGTTGAAGAACACCCAGCGCTCCAGCTCGACCTCGCCGCCGCTGGACAGGCGCGAGAAGCTGAAGCCCGGGTTCGGCAGCAGGCCCGCCTGCACCAGGTCGGCCTCGGCAATGCCCAGCTCCGCATAGGCCGCCTGCAGGCCGCGGTTGTTCAGCAGCGCCAGCTGCACTGCATCGTCCATGCCCAGCGGCCGCGCCAGCAGCGCGTCCACCCGCTCGGCCATGCGCTGGCGGTCGGCATCGCTGCGTGCCCACATCGCGCCTTCGGCGATCTGCGGCCCCAGGTGCTGCTGCGCGGCCTGCTGCACAGGCGCAAAGCCACCGTCGGGGCTGAAGCTGGCGCAGCCCGACAGCGCGAGCAGCGCGACCCCCAGCCCGCCCGCAATTGCCATGCGCGTCATGGCGCCCCCTTGCGCGGCGCGCTGGCGGCGGGCGCCGGCGCCGCGGCTTCGCGCGCATAGGCCCGCCAGCCGCCGACGCGGCCCACCTGCTGGTTGGCCTGGATCCAGTTCCCCACGGCTGGCGCGGCGGCCTGCGGCGGGTGCTTGAAGGGCGAGTGATAGACCACCGGCGGCACGGCGGCCTGCGGGTCCAGCGGGTCGGGCCGCGGCGGCTTGGCGGCGGGCTGGGCCAGTGCGGTGCTGGTCAGCATGCAGCCGGCCAGCAGCCACGAAGGGCGAACGGACATGGGGCACCTCGAAGACGGCGCCGCGCGTAGGGCCTGGGGCCCGGCATGCACGGCAGACGGCAGGGCGCCGCGGCCAGCGGCCGGCGGCGGGCGCTCAGGCGGGCAGCGCGCTTCGGGGCGGTCGTTCCAGCCGCTCGGGCCGGGGCAAGGGGGCCGCCGCCGTGGGCGGCCGGCAACTGCACCGCCGCAGCCGGCAGCGCGGTGCCGGTGCCGCACAGCTTGCAGGCACTGCAGCTGGACGGCTGCGCGCCTTCTACGGTGTCGGCCGGGTCGGCCGCGGCTTCGTGGCAGGGCGCCTGCGCGGCGTCGTGGGCCAGGCCGGCGGGCTGGCCGCCGTGCATCGCGCAGGGCAGCACGCCAGCGGCGGCCAGGGCCTGCAGAGGCAGGGCCAGGGCCAGCAGCAGGGCGATCAACCAGCGGGGCATCGCGCGCATGGTCGCGATTCTGGCCGATCCGGCCTGGGCCCTGCTCAGCCGGGGTCGAGCTCGGTGACGATCTCGGTGGTGGCCTGGGCCATCAGCTTGTGCACGGGGCACTTGCCGGCCACGTTCAGAAGTTCCTGGCGCTGCGCATCGCTGAGCGGGCCGTCCAGCTTCAGCACCGCGCGCAGCCGGTAGGTGCCGCGGCGTTCCTCGCTGTCGTCGCGCTCCACCGTCACGTGGATGTCCTGCAGCGGAATCTGCTTGCGCTGCGCGTACCACAGCACCGTCAGCGCCTTGCAGGCGCCCAGTGCGCTGTCGTACAGCTCGTGCGGGGTCACGCCCAGGTCTTCGCCGCCGTTGGCCGGCGGCTCGTCCACCGTCAGCGCATGCTGGCGGATGTGCACGGTGTGCTGCATCTTGCGCGAGGGGTCGCGCACGATCGTGATGCTCATCGGAACCTCGTCAGTCGGCGGTCATGAAGTTCGGCCAGGTCTCGCCCACGTACTGCAGAAAGCGCGGCCCAAGGCCCTCGGCCTGCAGGTGGGTGCGCGTCACCGGCAGCGCGGCGCTGCGGAAGCCCGGGTCGGCCAGCGCGCGGCGCGCAAAGTCGTGGTGCAGCATCGCGCCGCGGCCGATCAGCACGAAGTCGGCGCCGTGGTCCAGGCAGCGCTGCGCGGTGGCCGCGTCCATGATCTTGCCGGCCACGCCCAGCCGCGTGCGGCCGCGGTCCAGCGCCGCGAAGTGGCTGATCAGCGGCTTGTCGGCATAGGCGGCCTCGCGCGGCGCCTTGAAGCAGTCCCACAGCGACATGTCCAGGTAATCGAAGCGGCCGTCGGCCAGCACGCGCTGCGCCAGCGTCAGCGATTCCGGCAGCGTGACGCCGAAGCGCTCGGGCGACAGCCGGATGCCCAGCTGGAACTGCGGCCCGGTGGCCGCGCGGATGCCCTCGGCCACCTCGAACAGGATGCGCACGCGGTTGTCGAGGCTGCCGCCGTAGCGGTCGGCGCGCTGGTTGTGCTCGCCGTCCAGAAACTGCGCCAGCAGGTAGCCGTGCGCGCCGTGCAGCTCCACGCCATGGAAGCCGGCACGCTCGGCCCGCACCGCGGCGGCGATGAAATCCTGCACCAGTTGCTCGACCTCGGCGGTGCTGAGGGCGCGGGCGCCGGTCTCGGCATCGTCCCAGGGTGCCACCGGCTGCTCGCCGGTGAGCGCGCGGTCCGAGCGCCGGCCCGAATGCTGCAGCTGCAGGCTGCTCGTCACGCCGCCGGCGTGCAGGCCCTGCGCCAGCCGCGCCAGGCCCGGCAGGTGCGCGTCGGACCAGGCGCCCAGCTGTCCCGGGAAGCCCTGACCGCCGCGCTGCACATGCGCCGCGCAGGTCATCACCATGCCGAAGCCGCCGCGGGCGCGCATCGTCAGCCAGTGGTACTCCAGATCGCCCAGCGTGCCGTCGTCATGGCTCTGCCAGTTGGTCAGCGGGGCCAGCGTGATGCGGTTGCCCCAGGCGGGGCCGCGGGTCAGCGTCAACGGGTCGGCAAGGGCTACGGTCATGGTCATCGGGTGGGCAGGCACAAAGGGCGCGAGTGTGGGGGTGCGGCCGGGGCCGTGGCTTCCACCTTGGCGACAGCGTCTCAGCCGTGGCGCACCAGCGCCAGCTGCCGCGACTGCGCGACCAGGTGGCCCTGGCTGTCCCACAGCGCGCCGTCCTCGATCAGGCGGCCGTCGGCCAGGTCGTTGCAGCGGAAGCGGCCGATCATCCAGCCCGGCGCCGGCCGGCGCCGCAGGTGCACGGTCAGCTCGATGGTCGGCACCCAGCCCACCATGCCCAGCAGGCCGAACACCGCCGGCGGGAAGGCATCGGCAAACAGCAGACAGGCCAGCGCATCGGGCTCGCGGCCGTCGGCAAAGCGGATCCAGCCGGTGACCTGCGCCTGGCCCGCGCCGCCTGGCTTGGCCTCGTCCGGGTGCAGGCGAATATCCAGCCGCTGCAGGATCGGCAGCTCCACGCCCTGGGCCGGCGCCGAGCGCGGCCGGCAGGCGTCGGGCGGCGGCAGTTCGGGGGCCGGCAGCGACACCGTGGCGGCGGCGTCGCCGCCGTCCAGCGAGCCCATCGCCGCCAGCAGCTCCAGCCGGGCCTGGCCTTCCTGCTGCAGCGTGGCGCGCAGTGTGCCCAGCGTGCGGCCGCTGCGCAGCAGCTGCGTGTCGATGCGGCAGGCCTGGCCGCCCAGCCCGGGACGCAGGTAGTGCACGGTGATGCTCAGCGGATCGGGCTGCGCCGGATGCGCCTGGCGCAGCGCTTGCGCGGCCAGCGCCAGCAGGTAGCCACCGTTCGGGTTGGCGCCGATGTTCCAGGCTGGATGCACCTGGCCTTCGAAGGCAGCTTCGCCGCCCTCGGTGGCCAGGGCGTGCAGGCGGGTTTCGTCGTCGAACAGGCTCATCGGTGGCAGCGGGGTGGGTGGGGCCGGGGGCCGTCGATGCTAAGCGCAGTGCGCCGGGCCTTAAGACTGCCCTAAGCGCGGCCTCGCAGCATGGAGGCCCTTGCAATCCACACACCCGCTCCCGCGCATGTCTACCCGTTCGTTCCTCGGCGCCCTGTGCATCGCCTGGCCCTGCCTGACGGCCGCGGCCGCCACGCCGGCCGAACTGCTGGCCGGCTACAGCGCCGCGGCCGGCGCGCCCGCCTCGGCGGCGCGCGGCCAGCAGTTCTTCCAGGCCACCCATGGCAAGGAATGGAGCTGCGCCTCCTGCCACGGCACGGCGCCGGTGCAGCCGGGCCGGCATGCGGCCACCGGCAAGACCATCGCTGCGCTGGCGCCGGCCGCCGACGCGCGCCGTGTCAGCGACCCGGCCAAGGTGGAGAAGTGGTTTCGCCGCAATTGCAACGACGTGCTGGGCCGCGAGTGCACGCCCGCCGAAAAGGCCGACGTGCTGAGCTGGCTGATGGGGCTGCAGCCATGAGGCGTGGTTCTACCCGCGGCCGGTGCATCGTGGCCGCACTTCTCACTGCGCTGGTGGGCACCACGGCGGCCCATGCCGACGAGCACCGCGCCCGCCGCGTGCCGCCGCCGCCCGAATACACCCAGGAATGCGGCGCCTGCCACCTGGCCTATCCGGCGTGGCTGCTGCCAGCTACTTCGTGGCAGCGAGTCATGGATTCGCTGGCGCGGCACTACGGCACCGATGCCTCGCTCGACGCCGCGCAGGCGCAGCGGCTGTCGGCCTGGCTGCAGGCAAATGCCGCCACCGGCAAGCGGGCCGTGCCGCCGCCCGAAGACCGCATCACCCGCGCCGCCTGGTTCCAGCGCGAGCACGACGAGGTGCCGGCCGCCACCTGGGCGCTGCCGGCCGTGAAGAGCCGCGCCCAGTGCGCGGCCTGCCATACCCAGGCCGAACAAGGAGATTTCAGTGAACGTCACATCCGCCTCCCCCGTTGAAGCTGGCGTCGGCCGGGCCATCGCGCGCCGCCGCCTGGTCTGGGACGCGCCGGTGCGCGTCTTCCACTGGCTGATGGTGCCGTGCTTCGCCGGCGCCTATCTCAGCGCCGAAAGCGAGCGCTGGCGCCTGCTGCACGTGACGCTGGGCTACACGATGGCCGGGCTGGTGGGCTTCCGCCTGCTGTGGGGCCTGATCGGCACGCGCCATGCGCGCTTCGCCAGCTTCGTGCGCGGCCCGGCCGCGGTGAAGCGCTACCTGCTGGCCATCGTGCACGGCCGGCCCGAGCACCACGTGGGCCACAACCCGGCCGGTGCGCTGGCCATCGTCGCCATGCTCGGGCTCACGCTGGCCATCGCCGCCAGCGGCTGGTCGCTTTACAACGACCTGGGTGGTGACTGGCTGGAAGAGGTGCACGAGGCCGCCGCCAACCTGATGCTGGCGGTGGTGGGCGTGCACATCGTCGGCGTGCTGCTGGCCAGCTGGATGCACCACGAGAACCTGACGCGCGCCATGGTCGACGGCCGCAAGGCCGCGCCCCCGGCCGAGGCGGTGCGCAGCGCCTGGCGCAGCGTGGCCGCGCTGATGATCGTCGCCGTGCTCGGCTTCTGGTGGCTGCAGTGGCAGTCGGCCCCGACGGCGGCCGACGCCCGGCCGGCCGCGGCGCAGCACTCGAAGGCCGGCGACCACGACGACTGACAATCGCCGCATGCGCATCCTGCTGGCCGAGGACGACACGCTGCTGGGCGACGGCCTGCGTGCCGGCCTGCGCCAGCAGGGCTTCCAGGTCGACTGGGTGCGCGACGGCCAGGCGGCCGAGCGCGAGCTGCGCGCCGAGCCCTATGCTGCCGCGGTGCTGGACCTGGGCCTGCCGCTGAAGGATGGGCTGGCGGTGCTGACCGCCGTGCGCGCGGCCGGCGTCACGCTGCCGGTGCTGGTGCTGACGGCCCGCGATGCCGTGCCCGACCGCATCCGCGGCCTGGACCTGGGCGCCGACGACTACGTGCTGAAGCCGGTGGACCTGCACGAGCTGGCCGCGCGGTTGCGCGCGCTGGTGCGCCGTGCCCACGGCCAGCCGCAGGAGCAACTGCATGCGCAGGACCTGGCGCTGGACCCGGCCGCGCGCACGGTGCTGCAGGCCGGCCAGCCGGTGGCGCTGTCGACGCGCGAGTTCGATCTGCTGCAGGCGCTGCTGCTGAACGCCGGCCGCGTGCTGTCGCGCGAGCAGCTGGAACAGCACCTGTACAGCTGGGGCCATGAGGTCGAGAGCAATGCCGTCGAAGTGCATGTGCACCATCTGCGGCGCAAGCT
>Ga0209369_1000599_pt1 | contig 36198 bp, 36 predicted proteins | sample EBPBio142010_DNA_FD_185865 | JGI IMG/M metagenome (GOLD analysis project Ga0209369, IMG submission 185865) | Wastewater treatment Type I Accumulibacter community from EBPR Bioreactor in Madison, WI, USA - Reactor 1_10/4/2010_ DNA (SPAdes)... | ecosystem: Engineered > Bioreactor > EBPR >... | reverse complement strand
GCCGATGCCGAGATTGCCGAGGCCTTCCTCGCCCGCTGCCCGCTTCTGGAACAGACCACCAGCTTTGGCGGCACCCATTCCTCGGCGGAACGGCGCGCGCGCTGGGGCGATGCGGTGGCGGAAGGCTTCCTCCGGCTGTCGGTCGGGATCGAGCCGGTCGAGGAATTGTGGGCGGCGATCCGCGACGCGCTTCCTGCCCAGGGGTAAGGGCAAGCGGAGCCCGGATTGCTTGACGATCGAAGGGGAAGGGCGCGGCTCAGCGCCCTTTCCAGATCCAGCCGCCGCCGAAGATGCGGCCACACTCAAGTGAATCGGTCGGCGCGTAGAAGACACAGGCCTGGCCGGCGCTGACGCCCTCTTCCGGCGCGATCAGTTCCACCTCGGCCTCGGTCGCCGAAAGCGGGCGGATGATCGCCGGGCGCGGCGCCCGGGTCGAGCGGACCTTGACCTCAAGATGCCATTCGGGGCGGGAATCGAAAGGTTCGTCGCCGAGCCAATTGATCTCGCGCAGCGGCACGACGCGGGTGGACAGCGCGGCCTTGGGGCCGACCACGACCTGCCGCGTCTCGGGGTCAAGCCGGATGACGTAAAGCGGATCACCCAGGCCGCCGATGCCCAGGCCGCGGCGCTGGCCGATCGTGTAATGGATCACGCCATTATGCTGGCCCAGCACGGTGCCGGCCTGATCGACGATCTCGCCCGGCTGGCCCGCGCCGGGGCGCAGCTTCTCGATCACCGCGGCGTAATTGCCGTTCGGGACAAAGCAGATGTCCTGGCTGTCGGGCTTGTCGGCCACGGGCAGGCCATAGCGCGCCGCCAGCGCCCGGGTTTCGGCCTTTGACGCCAGATGACCCAGCGGGAAGCGCAGGAAATCAAGCTGTTCCGGCGTGGTCGGGAACAGGAAATAGCTTTGGTCGCGCGCTGGATCGGCGGCCTGATGCAGCTCGGCCCCAAGCGCGCCCATCTTGCGCTGGATGTAATGGCCCGTCGCCATGCAATCGGCATCAAGGTCGCGCGCTGTGGCCAGCAGATCCTTGAACTTCACCCGCTCGTTGCAGCGGATGCAGGGCACGGGGGTCGCGCCCGCCAGATAGGCCTCGGCGAATTCCTCGATCACCGCCTCGCGGAAGGTGTTCTCGTAATCCAGCACGTAATGCGGGAAACCCATGGTCTCGGCCACGCGCCGGGCATCATGGATGTCGCGCCCGGCGCAGCAGGCGCCCTTCTTGGCCAGCGCCGCGCCATGGTCGTAAAGTTGCAGCGTGACGCCGACGACATCATAGCCCTCGTCCTTCAGCATCGCCGCGACCACGCTGGAATCGACCCCGCCCGACATGGCCACCACCACCCGCGTCTCGGAAGGCGGTTTGGGCAGGCCCAGAGAGTTGAGGGGCAGGTCGCGCGGCATGACAGGGGTCCGGGGGAGGGAGGAGTTGCCCAGAATATAGGAAAATCCGCGCTATCCTCAACCCCGGCTTTCAGCATTGCTTAAGCCCCTTCCGCCATGGTCCCGAAAATCCCGGAAACGGAGTGAGGTTCTCGCCCATGTATCTGAAACGTGTTGACGGGCCGCGTCAGGTGTCCTTGCCGGACGGCAGCATCCTCACGCGGGCAGACCTGCCGCCGCCCGAGACGCGCCGCTGGGTGGCCAGCCGCAAGGCCATTGTCGTCAAGGCGGTGATCCACGGGCTGATCACACAATCCGAGGCGCTGTCGCGCTATGCCCTTTCGGAAGAGGAATTCACGCTTTGGCGCCAGGCGGTCGAAATGCATGGCGAGAAAGCCCTGAAAGTGACGGCAATTCAAAAATATCGGCAACTTTAAATTGTTTTCTGCTCGCGCTCAGGCACAGTAACGCAAAGTTAACCATTGCCCGCCTATCCCGTTAACGATGAAGGGCCAGTAGCGGAGTTTCCCGGATGCGCATTCTCCTTGTTGAAGATGACCCTACCACCTCGCGCAGCATCGAATTGATGCTGACCCATGCAAATCTCAATGTTTACTGCACGGATATGGGCGAGGACGGGATCGATCTTGCCAAGCTTTACGATTACGACCTGATCCTTCTGGATCTCAACCTTCCCGACATGTCCGGCCATGAGGTTCTGCGCCAGATCCGCCTCGCCCGGGTGGAAACACCGATCCTGATCCTGTCCGGCTCTGACGATACCGAGAACAAGCTGCGCGGTTTCGGTTTCGGCGCCGATGATTACCTGACCAAGCCGTTTCACCGCGAAGAACTGGTCGCCCGGATCCACGCGATCATCCGCCGCTCCAAAGGCCATAGCCAATCGGTCATCCGCACCGGCACGATCACCGTCAATCTCGATGCCAAGACGGTCGAAGTCGAAGGCAAGGCGGTGCATCTGACGGGCAAGGAATATCAAATGCTCGAGCTGCTGTCTTTGCGCAAAGGCACAACGCTGACGAAAGAGATGTTCCTCAATCATCTCTATGGCGGCATGGACGAGCCGGAATTGAAGATCATCGATGTCTTCATCTGCAAGCTGCGCAAGAAGCTGGCCGAGGCGACGGGGGGCGAGAACCATATCGAGACGGTCTGGGGTCGCGGCTATGTGTTGCGTGACCCGGCGCAGGGCGACAAGCCGGTGCATCGCCTGGCCGCCAGCGCCTGAACCGCCCCGCCGCAGGGCGGCTTTACCTTGACCTGCGCCTTGCCTTACTTTCGCGCGGAAGGCGCAAGGGGGCGGGCATGGTGAAAGCGGTCGAGGAACTGACAGAGGCCGAAGCCCGGGCCGAGCTGGCCGATCTTGCGGCGCGGATCGCCGCCGCGAATGACGCCTATCACACCCGCGACGCGCCCGAGATCGCGGATGCCGAATATGACGCGCTGAAGACCCGCAATGCCGCCATCGAGGCGCGCTTCCCGGGCCTGAAGCGCGCCGACAGTCCCAGCGACCAGGTCGGCGGCGCGTTGGCCGAAGGCTTTGGCAAGGTCAGCCATGCCGTGCGGATGCTGAGCCTTGAGAACGCGTTCGAAGACGGCGATGTCGCCGATTTCGATGACAGGGTCCGCCGCTATCTGAACCTGACGGGCGCGCTGTCCTATACGGCCGAGCCGAAGATCGACGGGCTGTCGCTGTCTTTGCGCTATGAACGGGGCAGGCTGGTGCAGGCCGCGACGCGGGGCGATGGCGAGGTGGGCGAGAATGTCACCGCCAATGCCCTGACCATCGCGGATATTCCGCAGACCGTCGCGGGCGCGCCCGATATTCTGGAGGTGCGCGGCGAGGTCTATATGAGCCACGCGGATTTCGCCGCGCTGAACGCCCGTCAGGCGGAACGCGGCGAGAAGCCCTTCGCCAATCCGCGCAACGCTGCCGCCGGGTCGCTGCGCCAGCTCGATGCTTCGATCACCGCCCGCCGCCCGCTGCGCTTCTTCGCCTATGCCTGGGGCCAGCTTTCCGAACCGTTGGCCACGACCCAATCCGGCGCGCTGCGGCGGCTGGAAAAGATGGGGTTCCAGACCAATCCCCTCACCGTCCTGTGCGACGGACCAGAGGCGATGCTGGCCCAGTACCGCACGATCGAGGCGCAGCGCGCGACGTTGGGCTATGACATTGACGGTGTGGTCTACAAGGTCGACGATCTGGCGCTTCAGCAGCGCCTCGGCTTCCGCTCCTCGACCCCGCGCTGGGCCATCGCCCACAAGTTTCCCGCCCAGCTCGCCTGGACCCGGCTCGAGGCGATCGACATTCAGGTCGGCCGCACCGGGGCCTTGTCCCCTGTCGCGCGGCTGACCCCGGTCACCGTCGGCGGCGTCGTCGTGTCGAACGCCACGCTGCACAATGAAGACTACATCGCCGGGCGCAGCGCCAGCGGCGAGGTGATCCGCGGCGGCAAGGATATCCGCATCGGCGACTGGGTGCAGGTCTATCGCGCGGGCGACGTGATCCCCAAGATCGCCGATGTCGATCTGGACCGCCGTCCCGATGACGCAACGCCCTACACCTTCCCGCAGACCTGCCCCGAATGCGGCAGCCCCGCCCATCGCGCCGAAGGCGATGCCGTGCGCCGCTGCACCGGCGGGCTGATCTGCCCCGCCCAGGGGATCGAGCGTCTGAAGCATTTCGTCAGCCGCGGCGCCTTTGACATCGAGGGGCTGGGCGCGCGACAGATCGAGATGTTCTTCAACGATCCTGACCTGCCGGTCCGCACGCCCGCCGATATCTTCACCCTTGCCGCGCGCGATGCTGACAATCCGCTGAAAAAGCTGAAAAACCGCGACGGCTATGGCGAAACCTCCGCCAGGAAGCTGTTCGCCGCGATCGAGGCGCGCCGCCGCATTCCGCTTGACCGGCTGATCTTCGCCCTGGGCATCCGCCATGCGGGCGAGGCGGCCGCCGGCCTGCTGGCCCGCCATTACGGCACCTGGCCCGCCTTGGAGGCCGCGCTGACCCAGGCCGCCCCCGGCACGGATGCCTGGGCCGAACTGACCGCCATCGACGGCGTCGGCGATACGCTGGCCACCAGCCTGACCGAAGCCTTCGCCAACCGGGCCGAACGCGCTGCCATCGACGCGCTTGTCGCGCAGCTTGACGTCCAGCCCGTCGCCCGTGCCGCGACCGACAGCCCGGTCGCGGGCAAGACCCTGGTCTTCACCGGCACGCTGGAAAAGATGACCCGGGCCGAGGCCAAGGCAAGGGCCGAGGCCTTGGGGGCCAAGGTCGCGGGCTCGGTCAGCGCCAAGACCGATCTCCTGATCGCCGGTCCCGGCGCGGGGTCGAAGGCCAAAGAGGCGGCAAGGCTGGGGATCGAGGTGATCGACGAGGACCAGTGGCTTGCCCTGATCGGCGCGGCATGAGGCGCCGATGAGCCGGCCCGAAATCCTCTTCCCGCTTTTCGCCGGGCTGGAAACCCTGGATGGCATCGGCGCCAAGACGGCGCAGGCGCTGGCGGGCCTTGATGTCGCGCGGCCGAAGGACCTCTTGTTCCTGCTGCCCACGGGCGGCATCGACCGCAGCCGCAAGACCAGCGTGCGCGACGTGATCCCGCCCGCCACCCTGACGGTCGAGGTCGAGGTCGGCAGCCATTTCCCGCCGCGCCGCAAGGGCGGGCCCTACCGCATCCATGTCCGCGACCCGCTGCTGGAATGGGCGCTGGTGTTCTTCCATGCCCGGGGCGACTATCTGCAAAAGCTGCTGCCCAGCGGCCAGCGCCGCCTGGTCTCGGGCAAGGTCGAACTGTTCGACGGTGTGGCGCAGATGGTCCATCCCGACCATGTCCTGCGCCCCGAGGAGGCGGGCGATCTGCCCGCCTGGGAGCCGGTCTATCCGCTGACCGCCGGTGTGACCCAGCGCCTGTTGCAAAAGGGCGTGGCGGCGGTGCTGGCCCGCACCCCTGACCTGCCGGAATGGATCGACCCCGGGCTGAAGGCGCGTGAAGGCTGGCCCGACTGGAAAGCCGCGCTGCAACAGGCCCATGCGCCCGAGGAGGTGATGGCTTTCACCCATCCCGCCCGCCAGCGCCTGGCCTATGACGAGCTGTTCGCCCATCAGCTGACGCTCTCGCTGGCGCGCGCGCGGATGCGGCGTGGCAAGGGCCAGTCCAGCCTTGGCACGGGCGCCTTGCAGGACCGGGTGCTGGAAAGCCTGCCCTATGCGCCGACCGGCGCCCAGACCCGGGCCATCGCGGAAATCGCTGCCGACATGGCCTCGGACCAGCGCATGAACCGGCTCTTGCAGGGCGATGTAGGCGCGGGCAAGACGCTGGTCGCCTTTCTGGCGCTTCTCGTCGCGGTCGAGGCCGGGGGGCAGGGCGTGCTGATGGCGCCCACCGAAATCCTGGCGCGGCAGCATCTGGAAAGCCTTGGCCCCCTGGCGCAGGCGGCGGGCGTGCGGGTCGAGATCCTGACCGGGCGCGACAAGGGGCCGGACCGGGCGGCGAAACTGGCCGATCTGGCCGCAGGGCGCATCGATGTGCTGATCGGCACCCATGCCGTCTTCCAGAAGGATGTCGATTTCGCCGATCTGCGTCTGGCGGTGATCGACGAACAGCACCGTTTCGGCGTGGCGCAGCGGATGGAACTGGGGGCCAAGGGTCAGGCGGCGGATGTGCTGGTGATGACAGCGACGCCGATTCCGCGCAGCCTTGCCTTGGCCAGTTACGGCGACATGGATGTCTCGGTGCTGGACGAGAAACCCGCCGGGCGCAAACCGATCCGCACCGCCGTTCTGCCCGTCGCCCGCATTGACGAGGTGGTGGGCCATCTGCGCAAGGCCGTGGCCGAGGGGCGGCAGGCCTATTGGGTCTGCCCGCTGGTCGAGGAATCCGAGGTGGTGGATCTTGCCTCCGCCACCGAGCGTTTCCAGCATCTGCGTGCCGCTCTGGGCGAGGGTCGGGTGGGGCTGGTGCATGGCCAGATGCCGCCTGCGGAAAAGGATGCCGCCATGGCGCGGTTTCTGGCCGGGCAGACGCAGGTTCTGGTCGCGACCACGGTGATCGAGGTCGGCGTGAACGTGCCTGCCGCCACGATCATGGTGATCGAACGGGCCGAGACCTTCGGTCTGGCGCAATTGCACCAGTTGCGCGGCCGCGTCGGCCGGGGCGAGGCGGAATCGACCTGCCTCATGATCTACCAGCCGCCTTTGACCGATGGCGGCGAGCGGCGGCTCAAGGTGATCCGCGACACCGAGGACGGCTTCCGCATCGCCGAGGAAGACTTGGCCTTGCGCGGGGCGGGTGATCTGATCGGCACGGCGCAATCCGGCCTGCCCCGGTTCCGCATGGCCGATCTGGAACGGCAATCGGCGCTGATGGCGGTGGCGCAATCGGATGCGCGGGCGCTGCTGACCACCGATCCGGCGCTGGAAAGCCCGCGCGGCAAGGCGGCGCGGCTGCTCTTGTGGCTCTTGGATCAGGACCGGGCGATCCGGCTTCTGTCGGTCGGTTAGGCTGCAAAGTCGGGGCCGGGCATGCCCGCGCCTGTGCTGGCCGCGACCGCCCGGCGCAGGGAAATTTCCCTTGTGGACTCTGATGTTCTCTAAAATTTCCGAAATGTTCGCAAAAAGTTCTTGTCAGGCGTTAACCATTGTGAGAACAATTGGGCTACAAGGAACGGAGACATGCCATGATGCACCGCCTGAAAGCCCTGACCACCCGTCGCGACACCTCTCTCCTTGAGGATGTTCTGGGTCTTACGGTTCTGTTCGCCGTTCTTTACGTCACGCTGGCGCTGCCCGGCGCCGCCTGACCCTTTCGGTTTCTGCCTGCGGTCTGTTCCCCAGGCGCGAGCATCCCCTGCCTGTCCCGGCCTTTCGGATGCGCCCCACGCGCCCCAGACACGCCACTGCCGCCGCCACCTGTCCCGGTGCGCGGCGGTTTTTTTTGGGGCTCAGGCCGGGGCAAGGGTTAAGAAATGGTGAATCTGGAATCGCAAGCCGTTGAAATGGCTTGGGTCAGGCTTTGTCCCACCGTGGGACATCTGCCTGGGTGCGCCTGCTGGCGTCAGACCGCCCGGGCCTTCTCGGCCGTCTCGAAAGCCTCGCAGGCCGCTTCCAGCGCCAGAAGGATCGAGGCATGGCGATTCTTGTAGTCGCGCGCGGGCAGCAGCACCTCATAGCCGTCGAATGGGGCCGTCGGTACCGGGCCTCCTTCTTTCAGCATGGCCCGCAGCGCATCCCTTGCGGCTTCCAGTTCGGCCCGGCTGCGCCCGATCACCACGCCGCCCAGAACCGAAGCCGAAGCCTGGCCCAGGGCGCAGGCCTTCACATCCTGGGCGAATTCGGCCACGCGCCCATCGCGCAGCACCAGATCCGCCGTCACGGTTGACCCGCACAAGGGCGACCGCCGCCGCGCCGAACCCTCGGGCGCGGGCAGACGCCCGGTCAGCGGAATATCCGCCGCCAGCGCCAGGATGCGCCCGGAATACAGCTTCACAAGATCGGCGTCGCTCATGGACATGCCCTCCGCGCCCCCCTATGTAGTCCCGCGCCCGTCCCGCGCCAAGGAGAGTTCGATGGCTTTCGACCCGGCAAGCCTAAAGTACAATGCCGACGGCCTGATCCCCTGCATCGCCCAGGACCATGCGACGGGCGAGGTGCTGATGATGGCCTGGATGAACGCCACCTCTCTGGCCCATACGCTGGAGACCGGGCAGGTGACCTATTGGAGCCGGTCGCGCGGCGAGCTGTGGGCCAAGGGCGCGACCTCGGGCCATGTCCAGACGCTGATCGAGCTGCGCATCGATTGCGACCGCGACTGCCTGCTGGCGCTGGTCGCCCAGGAAGGCCCGGCCTGCCACACCAACCGCCGCTCCTGCTTCTACACAGCAGTTCGCGACGGCGCGGAAGCGGTGATCGCGGACCCGATCGCCTGAGCCGCGCCTGGCCCGCAGGGCCTGGCCGCAGCGGCGCGCCAGGCGCTTCCCCCGCAAAGCAAAACCGCGCCCCGAAGGGCGCGGTTTCCTGAAAAGCCTGTCCCGGAAGGGGGGCTTATTCGTCGGCAGTCGCGGCGCCGATATCGTCGAACAGCTCGGCGATCTCGAAATCCGCAGCGGCTTCGGCTTCGGCAGCCAGATCCTGGATCGACTTGCCCGAAGCCTGCAATTCGGCCTCTTCGATCGAACGGGCGACGTTCAGCTTGACCTTGGCCGCGACTTCCGGGTGTAGCACAACGGTGACGCTGTGGATGCCCAGGTCCTTGATCGGCTTGTCCATCTCGACCTGGCCACGGGCCACGGTGAAACCGGCGGCACTGGCCGCTTCGGACGCGTCACGCGCGGTGACAGACCCGTAAAGCGCGCCGGCCTCGGAGGCCGAGCGGATCACGATGAAGGTCTGGCCGTCCAGCTTTTCGGCAACGGCTTCGGCTTCCTTGCGGGTCTCGAGGTTCGTAGCCTCGAGCTGGGCCTTGCGGGTTTCGAACGACTTGATGTTGGCGTCGTTCGCGCGCAGCGCCTTGCCCTGGGGCAGAAGGAAGTTGCGGGCATAGCCGTCCTTGACGTTGACGACTTCGCCCATCTGGCCAAGCTTGGCCACGCGCTGAAGAAGGATCACTTGCATTGGTCTGATCTCCTCACTTCACGGCATAGGGGAGCAGGGCGAGGAAACGTGCGCGCTTAATCGCGGCGGCAAGTTCACGCTGCTTCTTGGCCGAGACGGCGGTGATGCGGGACGGAACGATCTTGCCGCGCTCGGAGATGTAGCGCTGCAGCAGACGCGTGTCCTTGTAGTCGATGGCCGGAGCGTTGTCGCCCGAGAAGGGGCAAACCTTGCGGCGGCGGAAAAACGGTTTGTTCGCCATGGTTCTGGAACCTTTCTACAGCCTGAGGATCAACGACGCTCGCGACGGTCGAAACCGCCCCGGTCGCCACCACGATCGCCACGGTCGCCGCGATCGCCACGGTCACCGCGATCGCCGTCACGGTCGCCGCGCTCGCGCTCGTCGCGCTTCTGCATCTGGACCGACGGGCCTTCGGCGTGCTTTTCGACCTTGATGGTCAGAACGCGCATGACGTCGTCATGCAGGCGCATCAGGCGTTCCATCTCGAGCACGGCCGTGGCCGGGGCATCGGATTTCAGAAGCGCATAGTGGCCCTTGCGGTTCTTGTTGATCTTGTAGGCCATCGTCTTGACGCCCCAGTACTCGTGTTCAACGACGTTGCCGCCATTGTCCTTGAGCACCGTGGAGAAATGTTCGATCAGGCCTTCGGCCTGGGTGTTCGACAGATCCTGGCGCGCGATGAAAACATGCTCGTAAAGCGGCATGCGGTCGTCCTTCGTCTCGGGGCGGCTTCAAAGGACGGGTCATTGGCCATTCCGCGGCCCGTCCACGAGAGGCATCGCCGGTTCATGGGTCAATGCGGAAAGGATGCGGCCTTATACGGATTTCGCGCCGGGATGCAAGGGTGGGCGAAGGGGTATCGCGCCGGGGCTTGCTTCGGGCCGAAAAAGCCTTGGGGGCCGAAGGCTTGCGCGTCAAGCGGCAGCAGGCCGATCTGGCGGGGATGTGATGTTCGTGACCGCGCAGCGCCTGTTCGGACCTGCTGGGTTGCCGCGGTGCGGCATGGCGGGCAGCCTGATATTATCACAGGCAACATCTTGAAAGGACTGCCGTATGAACCGTTTTGCCCCGGCCCTGGCCGCTGCCCTTCTGGTCTCGGCCCCGGCTTTCGCCGCCCCCGAAGCCTTCGTGCTGGACCCCAGCCACAGCCAGATCGTCTTCAGCTACAACCATTTGGGCTATTCGACCGGCTATGGCATGTTCGGCGGGATCGAAGGACAGATCCAGTTCGACGCGGCGGATCCCGCGGCGTCTTCGGTCGAGGTATCCTTTCCGGTCAAGTCGATGCTGACCGGCTGGCAGGCGCGGTTCGACCATTTCATGTCGCCCGATTTCTTCGATGCGGCCGATGACGAGATGGTGAGCTTCAAGTCGACCGGCATCGAAGTGACCGGCGACAAGACCGCCAAGATCACCGGCGACCTGACCCTGAACGGGGTGACGAAGTCGGTCGTGCTGGATGCGGTGCAGAACCAGTATGGCGAGCACCCGATGGAGAAGAAGATGTGGACCGGCTTCTCGGCCACTACCACGCTTCTGCGCAGCGATTACGGACTGGGCAGCTTTGCGCCCTTCGTGAGCGACGAAGTGGCGCTGGAAATCTCGGTCGAGGCCAGCAAGGTCGAGTGATCCGTCTTCCTGACTGAAGAAGGCCGCCGGGTGTTCCGGCGGCCTTTTGCTTTTGGGCGTGGTGCGTGCGCCGCTCAGGGCTGGCGTTTGGCCGTCAGCACGATCTTCACGGTCACGGGAAAGCCCACCGTCGCTTCATCAGGATAGCTGGGTCCCATGCCATAGTCACGGCGGTCCAGCCGGGTTTCGCCAGTCATGGTTGCAGTGTCGCCGTCGATCTTCAGCGTGAAGGGCAGGGTGACGGGTTGTTCCTTGCCGCGCAGGGTCAGGGTGCCGGTGGCAGCGTAGCTTTCGCCCGCAGGCGCGATCTCGGCCTTGAAGGTTGCGGTGGGGAAGGCCGCGACATCAAAGAATTCCGGGGCCTTGGCCTGTTCGGTGACGGCGGCAAGATGCAGCGAGGTCGTGTCGATCTGCACCGTCACCGTGCCTGTCCCGGTCGCCTGGTCAAAGTCGATGTCGGCGGTCCAGCCTGCGAAGCTGCCCTCGACACTTTGGCCCATCTGGGCAAGGGCGAAGGTCAGCCTGCCTTCCTGCACCTGCCAGTTGCCGCTGGCCGTGGGGGCGGTCTCGGGCGCCGTTGCAGAGGGGGCGGTGGCGGTAGGCGCTTGCGGGCGGCTGGCGCCCAGCATCCCGGCGCCGAAGCCGGCCGCGATCACGATCAGCGCGGCCAGAAGCGCCGGACCGACTTTTGTCCCTGTCGCGCCGGGCGTGCCTGCAGGCGTGCCGCGCACCATGCGCGACAGGATGCCGTCACGGTCGATCAGTGCGTGTTTCATCGCGCCCAGAACATGCAGCGCCACGCTGACCAGCAGGATCTTGGTGAAGAGCCAATGCGTCGCCCCGGCGATCGCCGCCAGAGCCTCGGATTTCGGTACGAAGGGCAGCCCCTGGCCAAAGGGCCAGAGGATGGGTGCGAAACCGTCAAGGGCGGCATGTTCCACCCAACCCGACAGCGGCAGGATGATCAGGGCCGCGTAGAGCAGCCAATGGACAACCGCGGCAAGGAAGGTTTCCACCCGCTTCTCGGGGTGCACAGGCACGGGATGGGGCTGTGCGACCGCCCAGAGGATGCGCAGAAGCGCCAGCGCGAAAAGCGTGACACCGATGGTCTTGTGCAGCGAGAAGAGCCAGGCCTTCTGCGCCAGCGCCTCGGACGTGTCATAGGGCAGGTCGCTGGCGATCAGGCCCAGCGGGACATTCGCGAAGATCAGGGCCGCCACCAGCCAGTGCAGGCTGCGCGACACCAGGCCGTATCGGGTTTCCGTATTGGTCAGGGTCTTGTCGGCTGGCATCGCGGTCTCCGGTGATTTGCGGCGCAGGGTAACAGGGTTTCTGCGCTGCGGAATGATCGCTCAGGCACATGTGATGTGCGGGTGACTGGCGCGGGACGATTGCGGCCTGGGGCGGGCTTCGCTATTCCGGGGGGAACAGGATGGAAAAAGAGGGGCAGGGATGAGCCGCGCATTCGTATTTCCGGGCCAGGGGGCGCAGACCGTGGGCATGGGCAAGGCCCTGGCCGAAGCCTATCCGGCGGCAAAGGCCGTCTATGACGAGGTCGATGCGGCCCTGGGCGAAAAGCTTTCAGCCCTGATCTGGGAAGGCGATATCGCCGAACTGACGCTGACCCAGAATGCCCAGCCTGCGCTGATGGCGACCTCGATGGCGGTTCTGGCGGCGCTGGCGGCCGAGGGGATCACGGTCGAGAAGGATGTCGATTTTGTCGCCGGGCATTCGCTGGGGGAATATTCCGCCCTGTGCGCGGCAGGCGCGCTGAGCCTGTCCGACACGGCGCGGCTGCTGCGCATCCGCGGCCTTGCCATGCAGGAGGCGGTGCCGGTGGGCGTGGGCGCGATGGCGGCCTTGCTGGGCCTGGATTTCGCGGCTGCGATGGAAGTCGCCGCCGAGGCCGCCCAGGGCGAGGTCTGCCAGGCGGCAAATGACAATGATCCGGCGCAGGTCGTGGTGTCGGGCCACAAGGGCGCGGTCGAGCGCGCGGTCGAGATTGCCAAGGCGCGTGGCGCCAAGCGGGCGCTGATGCTGCCGGTCAGCGCGCCCTTCCACTGCGCCCTGATGCAGCCCGCCGCGCACAAGATGGCCGAGGCGCTGTCGGCGGTGGTGATCTCGAAGCCCACGGTTCCGGTGGTGGTGAATGTCCGCGCCGAGGCGGTGACCGAGCCGGACCGGATCTTCGATCTTCTGGTCGCGCAGATCACCGGCTCGGTGCGCTGGCGCGAAAGCGTCATGTGGATGCAGACGGCGGGCGTGACGGAATTCTGGGAGATCGGCGCAGGCAAGGCCCTGTCGGGCATGGTCAAGCGCATCGTCGGCGGCGATGTGGTCCTGCGCGCGGTCTTGACGCCCGAAGACGTCGTTGCGGCCAGGGGCTAAACGATCCTTCGGTGAAGACGAGGGGGCGGGGGCACGATGACGCGCCCCCGGGGCTCTGCCCCGGACCCCGGGATATTTGGGAACAGAAGACAGAGGAGTGTCGGTCATGTTCGATCTGACGGGAAAATGCGCGCTGGTGACCGGGGCGTCTGGCGGGATCGGCGCCGAGATCGCGCGGACGCTGCATGGCGCGGGGGCGACGGTCGGGCTGTCGGGCACGCGGGTCGAGCCCCTGGAGGCGCTGGCGGCGGAACTGGGCGGGCGGGCGCTTGTGCTGGCCTGCAACCTGTCGGTCGCCGAAGAGGTCGAGGGTCTGGTCAAGCGCGCCGCCGAGGCGATGGGTTCGGTCGATATTCTGGTGAACAATGCCGGGATCACCAAGGACGGGCTGGTCATGCGCATGTCGGATGCCGACTGGCAGTCGGTGATCGACGTGAACCTGACCGCAACCTTCCGGCTGTGCCGTGCCGCCATCCGCGGCATGATGAAGGCGCGCTGGGGCCGGATCGTCAACATCTCTTCCGTCGTCGGCCAGACCGGGAACGGCGGGCAGGTGAACTATGCCGCCTCGAAGGCCGGGATGGTGGGCATGTCCAAGTCGCTGGCGGCGGAAGTGGCCAGCCGGGGCATCACCGTGAACTGCGTGGCGCCCGGTTTCATCGAGACGGCGATGACCGACAAGCTGAACGAGGCGCAGCGCGCGGGCATTCTGGGCGCGGTGCCGGCGGGGCGGATGGGCACCCCGGCCGAGATCGCCGCGGCCGTCCTGTATCTTTCCGCGCCGGAAGCGGGCTATGTCACCGGTGCGACCTTGCATGTGAATGGCGGCATGGCCATGATCTAGGCGAAGGCCGCCGCTTTCCCGGATCTGTGCGGGAAAGCGTTTGCCATGGGGCGGCGCTGTGCTATAGCGCGCGCCAGAATCCGGGGCTTTCCCGGCAGATTGCGCCCCGGTTCGGGCCGCGTGACATCAGGCCCGGGGGAAACCCCCGTAACGAAGGTAGAGGACGAAAATGAGCGATATCGCCGAGCGCGTGAAGAAGATCGTTGTCGAGCATCTGGGCGTCGAAGCGGAAAAGGTGACCGAGAACGCCTCGTTCATCGACGACCTGGGCGCGGATTCGCTGGACACCGTCGAACTGGTCATGGCCTTCGAGGAAGAATTCGGCATCGAGATCCCGGATGACGCCGCCGAAACCATCCAGACCTTCGGCGACGCGGTTTCGTTCATCTCGAAAGCCGCCTGAGTTTCTTCCCTTGCGGGAAGCGGAAGGGGTGCCCTTGGGGCACCCCTTTCTGGTTTGTGCGGGCTGTCGCAGGGCGTCGCGAAGGCGGGTTGTCAAGCGTGACACCTGCGGGCCATCCTGTCACCCAGACAGGCAGGAGGGCGGCAGATGGCGATGCTGGGCACGATGTTCGGGGCGGGCGCGGTCGAGACCTTTCTCGGCCTGCCGAAATGCCGCGACCTGTCGCGGATGAGCGCGCAGATGGCGGTGATCGGGGCCGATGGCTGCACGCCCTATCCCTCGGTCGGGTTCTATTGCGCAGGCGGTCCCGCAGCGATCCGGGCGGCGGCTTCGGTCTATGCCGCGAACCTGCATCATGTGAATTTCGATCTCGGCGGGCCGGTCCTGCCCGAGGGCGTGACGGCAGTCGATGCGGGCGACCTGCCGCAGGAGGAGGGCGATCCGGCGGGCAACCGGGCGCGGATCTTCGGCGCGGTCAGCCAGGTGCTGGAGCGGGGCGCGGTGCCCTTGCTGATCGGCGGCGATGACAGCCTGCCGATCCCGATGATCGAGGCTTTCGGTGCGCGCGACCGGCAGGTCCATATCCTGCAGATCGACGCCCATATCGACTGGCGCGACGAGGTGGGGGGCGAAAAGCTGGGGTTGTCCTCCACCATGCGGCGCGCCAGCGAGATGGCGCATGTGGCGGGGATCGTGCAGGTCGGCTGCCGGGGCATCGGCAGCGCCCGACCCGGCGATCTGCAGGATGCGCTGGACTGGGGTGTCGCCTTCGTTCCGGCGGGCGAGGCGGTGCGCGGCGGCGTGGGGCGTGCGATCGACCTGATCCCGGACGGGGCCGAGGTGATCATCTGCCTTGACCTTGACGCGCTGGACCCTGCGGTGATGCCTGCGGTGATCGGGCGGACGGCCGGGGGGCTTGGCTATTGGCAGGTGCTGGAGCTGATCGCGGGCGTGGCCGAAAAGGCGCGGATCGCGGGCTTCGACATGGTGGAATTCATGCCCGAGCGCGACATTGACGGGCAGGGCGCGGCGGTGGCGGCGCAAATGCTGGCGGCGGTGATGGGAATCGTGGCGCGGCAGGGATGAGCGCGGTTCCGGTTGTCGAGACGGCGCGGCTGCACCTGCGCGGCTTTGTCCTGGCGGATTTCCCGCGCTATGCCGCGCTTTGGGCCGATCCGGCGATGGTGCGGCATATCCTGCCCGCGCCACGCGGCAAGACCGAAAGCTGGCGCGCCTTTCAGGGCATCGCCGGAAGCTGGGCACTGTGTGGCATCGGGCAATGGGCGATCTGCCTGCGCGACAGCGGCGCGGTGATCGGGCATTGCGGCTTCTTCTTCGGCCACAGGGGGCTGGGCGCCGATTTCGACGCCCTGCCGGAATGCGGCTGGGTCCTGGCGCCCGAGGTCTGGGGCAGGGGCTATGGGCGCGAGGCGGTGACGGCGGCGCACGACTGGTTCGATGCGGCGCGGCCCGGCCCTTCGGTCGCGATGATCGAGGACGGGCATCGCGGATCGGAACGGATCGCGGCGGCGCTGGATTATCGCCCCCTGCGTGCGGCCGGGCTGGCAGGCCCGCCGGTCACGCTGTACCGGCGGGGCTGAGGCGAGGCCGCTATTCGGCGGCGATCTTGATGACCGGTTCCATCTTGGCCAGGATCTCGCGGCTCAGATGACATTTGATCTGATGGCCGCCTTCAAGCTTCTGGACCGGCGGCACGTCTTTTTCGCACAAGCCCCCCGGCACTTGCGATTTCCAGCGACAGCGGGTCTGGAAGGGGCAGCCGGGCGGCGGGTTCATCGCCGAGGGAATGTCGCCTTCCAGCACGATGCGCTGCTTTTCGACATGCGGATCGGCAATCGGCACGGCCGAGAGCAGCGCCTCGGTATAGGGGTGGTAGGGCGGCGAAAAGACCTGTTCGGTCGTCCCCATCTCGACCACATGGCCCAGATACATCACCATCACCCGGTCCGAGAGATAGCGCACGATCGACAGGTCGTGGCTGATGAACAGAAGCGTGGTCTTGTTCTCGCGCTGGATGTCCATCAACAGGTCGGTGACGGCGGCCTGGACCGAGACGTCCAGCGCCGAGACGGGTTCATCGGCGACCACGACCTTGGCGCCGCCGGCAAAAGCACGGGCGATGCCGACGCGCTGCTTCTGCCCGCCCGACAACTGGCGCGGCATCCGTTCGGCGAAGGCGCGGGGCAGTTTCACCAGATCAAGCAGTTCCAGCATCATCCGCGCGCGATCGGCGTCATCCTTGCCTTTGCCGAAGATTTCCAGCGCCCGGATGATCTGGCGGCCCACATTCATCGAGGGGTTCAGCGTGTCGAAGGGGTTCTGGAACACCATCTGCACTTTCGAGACCGTGTCGGCGCCGCGCTTCTGGATCGGGGTCGATTGCACATTCTCGTCAAACAGCATGATCGAGCCGCTTGTGGCGGTTTCCAGCCCCATCAGCACCTTGGCGAATGTGGATTTGCCGCAGCCGGATTCGCCCACGATGGCAAGGGTCTCGCCCTCGCGCGCTTCGAAGCTGAGCGTCTCGTTCGCCTTGACCACCTTGGTGATGCCGCCGCCAAAGGCCCCGGTCGAGACGGAATAGTATTTCTGCAGATCCTCCATCTTGAGAACGACCTCGCCCATCGACGCCTTGTCGCGGACCTTGCGGGCCTTGGGCGGCGCGGTCCAGTCGATCTCCTGCCATTTCAGGCAGCGCGTGGCGTGGCGGTCGCCGGGCACCGGGTCCATCGCGATGTCATGCGCGTCGCAGCGGCCCTTTTCGAAATAGTCGCAGCGTGGGCCGAAATTGCAGCCCGGTGGGCGTTCATGCGGCAGGGGGAAATTGCCGGGGATCGAGATCAGCGGCCGGGCGTTCTTGTCGGCGCCGGGCAGCGGGATCGAGCGGAACAGCGCCTGGGTATAGGGATGGCGCATCTTGGTGAAGACCTCGGCGACATTGCCGGTTTCCACCGCCTCGCCGGAATACATCACGCAAAGACGGTCGCAGACGTCCAGCACCAGGCCCAAGTTGTGGCTGATGAACAGCATCGACGTGCCGTATTTCTCGCCCAGATCCTTGACCAGATCGACGATCCCGGCCTCGACCGTCACGTCGAGTGCGGTGGTGGGTTCATCGAGGATCAGAAGCGCGGGTTTGGCCATAAGCGCCATGGCGATGACGATGCGCTGCTGCTGGCCGCCGGAAAGCTGGTGCGGATAGGAATTCAGCATCCGGTCGGGGTCGGGCAGGCGCACATCGGCGACGATCTGGCGCGCGAGCGCCCAGGCCGCGGCCTTGTCCATGCCCTGATGGATGACCGGCACTTCGGCCAGTTGCGCGCCGATCTTCATTGCCGGGTTCAGGCTGGCCATCGGCTCCTGATAGATCATCGCGATTTCCGAGCCGCGGATCTTGCGCAGCTCGGTCTCGTTCAGATTGGTGATGTCGCGACCCTTGAACTTGATCGTGCCGCCAACGATGCGGCCGTTCTTGCCCAGATCGCGCATCACCGCGAGCGCGACGGTGGATTTGCCGCAGCCCGACTCGCCCACAAGGCCCATCGCCTCGCCGGCCATGACCTTGCAGGAGAAATCCATCACCGCCGGAATTTCGCGCAGGCGGGTGAAGAAGGAAATCGAGAGGTTGTCGATCTCGAGGATCGGTTGCGACGGGTCCCAATCAGCCATGGGTCTCTCCTTTGGCGAATGGCGGACCGGGGGCCAGCCCCCGGACCCCCGGGATACTTAGGAACAGGTGAAGGGCAGGGCGGCGCGCATCAGTCTTTCAGGCTTTCTTCACGCAGACCGTCGGCAAGCAGGTTCAGCCCCAGGACAAGGCTCATCAGCGCCAGCGCGGGCACCAGGGCCGGGTGCGGGAACAGCGCCAGAAGCTTGCGGCCCGAGTTGATGGTCGAGCCCCAGTCCGGGCTTTCCGGCGAGACGCCGAGGCCGAAGAAGCCGAGCGTGCCGAGGAGGATCGTGGTGTAGCCGATCCGCAGGCAGAAATCGACGATCAGCGGTCCGCGGGCATTGGGCAGGATCTCCCACAGCATGATGTACCAGGGGCTTTCGCCGCGGGTCTGGCCCGCCGCCACATAGTCGCGCGACTTGATGTCCATCACGAGGCCGCGCACGATGCGGAAGACGCCGGGCGAGTTCACGAAGACCACCGCCACGAAGACATTGAGCAGGTTGGGGTCCATGGCGAAGACCGGCCCGATTCCAGTATATTGCAGCGGGTCGGCGTTGAAGGCGAGGCCGGCATAGGCCCAGAGACCGATCAGCAGCACGATCGCGACATAGAGGTTGCGCCGCGCCGGATTGGTGCGGAAGCGCGAGTCGAACAGGACCACGAAGAACAGGATCGGGAACAGGAACAGGACCGCCGCGAACCATTTCGGAATGCCGATCTCGATGATCTCGGGCGTGACGAGCAGGTAGAACAGCAGGATGACCGGAAAGGCGAGGACGAGGTTGGCGAGGAAGGACAGGAACGTGTCGAGCTTGCCGCCGAAATAGCCCGCGGGCAGGCCCAGCGTCACGCCGACCATGAAAGCGAAGATCGTCGCCGCCGGGGCGATCTTCAGCACATCGCGCGCCCCCATCACCATGCGCGAGAAGACATCGCGGGCTAGGGCGTCGCCGCCGAAGAGATACCAGGGATAGACCCCCTCGGCCGGGTTCTTGACTGGCACGCCGGGCAGCGCGTTCTTCATGCCCGAAATCTGCGCCAGTGGGTCATGGGTGATGATCAGCGTGGCGAAGAGGGCCGTGCAGATCCAGAACAGGACGATGGCAAAGCCGATCATGCCGGCATTGCTGTCGAACAGCTTGCCGTAAAGGCCGAGCTTGCGTTTGTAGCGGGTCGAGACGGCAAAGACGACGGCCATGGCCAGCCAGACCGGGGCGAATTGCCAGAGGATGCGGGCGATGATGCCGCCCCAGGAGAGTTCTTCCATCATCGTCTCTCCTTACGACAGGCGGATGCGCGGGTTGAGGAAGACATAGCCGATATCCGAGATCAGTTGCGTCAGAAGGACGACGAAGACCGCGACGACCGAGCAGGCGAGCAGCATCTGGATGTCGTTATTGCCGGCCGCCTGAACCAGCGTCCAGCCAAAGCCCTTGTAATTGAACAGGGTTTCGACGATGACGACGCCGTTCAAGAGCCAGGGGAACTGCAACATGATCACGGTGAAGGGCGCGATCAGCGCGTTCCGCAGCGCGTGCTTCATCACCACCTGGCGGAAGCCCACGCCTTTCAGCCGCGCGGTGCGGATATATTGCTGGGACATTACCTCGGTCATCGAGGCGCGGGTCATCCGCGCGATATAGCCGATGCCGTAAAGCGCGATGGTCATCACCGGTAGGGCGAAATTCCAGAAGGTGATGCCATCCATGGCGCTGGTCGCAGTGCCCTGGAACAGCGTCTTTCCCGAGATCAGCCCGGCATCGGCCAGCATTGGCGAGATGCCGGTGGTGGCCGAGGCGAGAAGGGCGATGAAGATGACGCCCGAGACATATTCCGGCGTCGCGGTCGAGGCGATGGCGAAGGTCGAGAGCACGCGGTCGGTACGGCTGCCCTCGCGCATCCCTGACAGGACGCCCAGCGCAAGCGCGGTGGGCACCATGACGATCATCACCCAGAGCATCAAAAGGCCGGTATGCCCGAGGCTGCGGGCCAGAACCTGGCTGACCGGCTGCTTGAAGACGGTGGACCAGCCCCAGTTGCCCTGGAGGATGCCGCAGAAGCGCGGCGCGGTTTCCGGGGTCAGGCCGGCGGTGATGCAGCGGCCGCGCACCGTGCCATCCTCGGCCGTGGTGACCCAGCCTGGCACGACGCCCAGCCACTGCCCATAGCGGGTGACCATTGACCCGGAATGGCCGTTGTTCTTGAGCCAGCTTTCGACCGCCTCATCCGACATGCGCACCGACCCTTCGGATTTCGCAAGCTTTTCAAGGTTGGGCGGCAGGTTCGTCAGCATGAAGACGATGAAGGTCAGCGCCAGAGCTGTCAGGAGCATCACGCCGATGCGGCGCAGGATGAATGAGGACATGGCTTCCTTGTTCCCGCGTGGAAAGGAGAATGACGGCTAGCCCGGCCTGCAATTGGAAACACCTGGTCCGTCCCGGTCGTCACTTGGCGCCGGGGCAGGTCAGGGAAAGTGCAGGCAAAGGAAGGGGGACGAAGCAGGCGATTAGGGGTGGGGGGAGGGATGAGCCTCCCCCCTGAGGCTGGCCGAGGCCAGAGAGATCAGGCCGCGATCCACCACTTGTACTGGTGGTGTTCGAAGGTCGCGTGCATGTCTGCGCCCTTCACCTTGGGATCGAAATGCCGGTAGATCGAGCGCCAGTAGGGCTGCACCATCACGCCCTGCTCCTGCATGATCTGCTCAAGCCGCTCCATGGTCTTCGACCGCTCGGCCGCGTCCGAAATGGCCATGGCCTTGCCCAGAAGCTCGTCGAACTCGGCGTTCGAGAAGGCAGCTTCGTTCCAGGCCTCGCCCGAGCGGTAGGCGAGCGCAAGGATCTGGACGCCGAGGGGACGCATGTTCCATTCGGTGGCCGAGAACGGGTATTTGAGCCAGTCATTCCAGAAGGTCGACCCCGGCAGCACCGTGCGCTTGATCTTGATGCCGGCATCGCGGATCTGGGCGGCGACCGAGTCGCAGGTCGCGGCCTGCCAGGCATCGTCGAGCGAGATCAGTTCGAACTCGTGGTCGATCATGCCAGCAGCCTCGATCGCGGCCTTGCCGGCGGCAGGGTCGGTCACGACGGGGGCAAGCTTGAAATATTCCGGGTGGATCGGGCAGACATGGTGGTTTTCCGCCACGGTGCCCAGGTTGGAATAGCCAAGCTCAAGCACGACATTGTTGTCGACGCAGGAGATGAGGCCCTTGCGGACATTCACATCCTTGTATTCCTCGGCGTCCTGGTTGAAGCGCACGGCCAGTGTGGCGGCGGTGACGGCTTCGGATTTGGTCCAGCCCAGGGCGTCAAGCTGTTCGATGAATTCGCCGACCGACTGGTAGGTCGCGTCGATCTCGCCCGAGGCGGCGGCGTTCACTTCGGCCGAGGGGTCAGTGCCAAGGTCGACATACTCGATGCGGTCCAGCCAGGGTCCGCCATAGACATCGGTGCCCCACCAGGGTTGATCGGCCTTGACCAGAACCTGCTTGACGCCGACCTCGTTCGATTCCGGCTTGTAGGGGCCGGTGCCGATCGGGTTCACCGAAGGATCGCCATTGTCATAGGATTTGTGGACCACGGCGGCGGGATAATCGGCCATGCCGACGATCACGGTGATGTCGGGCCCGTTCAGCACCAGCTTGACGGTCGAGGCGTCGACCACGGTGATCGCGCCTTCCTTGGCGGTTTTCTTATCGGCATCCATCAGGCTCGACATGCGGCCGGCCATCGAGTTGCCCTCGACATTGCCGTCGCACCAGCGGGTGATGTTGTTGGCCACGTCCTCGGCGGTGAAATCGTCGCCGTTCGACCATTTCACGCCCTGGCGGACCTTGAGCGTGTATTCCGACGCATCGGCATTGGCTTCCCAGCTTTCGAGAAGCATGCCGCGCAGCGAGCCGTCATTGTTGTATTCGACCAGATATTCCAGCCAGCCGCGGGTGAAGTTGGCGATCTGGCTCCAGTCGGCGGTGCGCGGGTCCTTGAGACCCTTGGTCTCCATCGACATCCGCAATGTGCCGCCTGCAACCGGGGTTTCCTGCGCCTGAACCGGCGCGGCAAGGCCGAGAAGCCCGTAGGCCGCCGCCGCCGAAACCCCCAGCGCGGAGGTGCGGGCCAAGAATTCGCGGCGGCTCAAATCGCCCGTGCGGCATTCCTCGGCGTACATACGGGCGGCCGGATGAACGGACGTCGCCTCGATCTTTTGGTGCATGTCTTTATGTCTCCCTGTCAGGCACGGGTTATGCCGGCGCTTGCGCCGGATAGTCATGCGAAAAGGCTGCGCCGATTGTCCTTCGGGTCTGTTCCGAAGTCCGGGCTTGATGCCGGATGGCTGCCGTCCGATCCATCACCATTGCGCACCTTTTCGGCCCCGACGTCAACGGCCATAACAGACAGATCATTGGACGTTCGCGACATGACTTTTCGATTTGCGACAGAACCTTGTCGCAAACGGAACATGCAACCCTGGGGTGGGAAGGTCAAGGCGCGCGGCGGAAATCGCTGGGCGAGCGTCCTGTCAGGTGCTGGAAGGCACGGGTAAAATAGGCCGCCGAGTTGAAGCCCAGATCCTCGGCGATCTTGCGCACGGGCAGGCGGGTTTCGGTCAGCAGGCGTCGCGCCTCGAAGATGCGGCGGTCCTGAAGTAGCGCGCTGGCGGGACGGCCGCAGGCGCTGTTGCAGCAGCGGGTGAGATGGGTGGGGGTGACGCCCAGTTCGGCCGCGAAATCGGCGACGCCATGTCCGGTGCGGAAGTCGCGTTCCAGAAGTTCGGTATAGCGCGCCACAAGGCGGCGGGTCGCGTCGGGGCGGACGGGTTGGCTTTCGGCCTCGGCCTTCCGGGCCTGCCGCTCGATCCAGACGCCCATCAGGCCCAGATAATGCAGGGTGGCACGATCATGGGCGGGGACGTCCGAGGTCATCTCGCGCAGGATCGCGTCAAGCAGGATGTTCAGTTCCTGCTGGGCATGAACCTCGCGGATGCGCAGATGCAGGGGTTGGGTCGGCAGGGTGACGGCGCAGTCGCGCCCGAAGAAGACGGCGGTGCCAAAGACCTGCGGGCCCGCCTCGAAGCCGTGCATCACCCCGGCGGGAATGTAGATCGCGTTGTTTGCCGTATAGCCGCGGGTCTGGCCCAGCACGGTGATGCGGCCCTGGCCCTTGGTGAACCACAGGAAGCAGGGTTCCGACAGGGCGCGCATCGCCTCGACCCGCCAGCGTCCGCCGGCCGCAAGGCGCGGGATCGCCACAAGGCGAAGCTGCGAGAGCGAAGAGAGATCGGGCATGGGCGCGGCGTCCGTTCAACTGAGACTTCAAGTTACCCGTCCATGCCACGCAAACCAAAGCGAAAAGATGGCAAGGGCAAGAAAGTTTTCCACAGGTGGCGGGAAACCTGTGGACAACCTTGGGGGTAAGTCGCGAAGGCGGATGCTCCGTTACCGCGACTTTGCTGCCTAACCGGGAACAATATCGCGCCAATCGGCCATTCTGGAGCGGAACCATGTCCTTTGGCGCTTGGCATAGCGGCGCGAGGCCAGTTGCGCGGCAGCGACCGCCGCTTCAAGCGAAAGTTCGCCTGTCAGATGGGCGATCAGCTCGGGTGCCCCGATGGCGCGGGACGAGGGCAGGGCCGGGTTCCAACCCGGCAGGGCGGCGCGGGCCTCGTCGAGCGCGCCTTCGTCCATCATCGCATCGAAGCGTCGGGCGATGCGGGCATCAAGCCAGGGGACCGTTGGACGCAGCACCAGGGCTTCGGCCTGCGCCAGGGGCAGAAGCGGCGCGCCCGTGTCCGTCTGCCAGGCGGCAAGGCCCCGCCCGGTGGCGGTCTGCACTTCCCAGGCGCGCTGGACACGCGCCGGATTGCGCAGATCGGTGCGGGCGGCGGTCTCCGGGTCCAGCGCCGCCACCATCGCAGGCAGGTCGGCCAGGCGCAGCGCATCGCCCCTGGCGCGGATCCCGGGTGGAATCGGCGGGATCTCGGCCAGACCTTCGGTCAGGGCGCTGAAGTAAAGCCCGGTGCCGCCGACGATGACCACTGGACGGTCCAGCAGCCCCGACACGTCGCGCAGCCAATGACCGACGGAATAGGTTTCCGCCCGCCCGACATGGCCGTAAAGCGCATGGGGCAGGGCGGCCTCGTCCGAGAGGCTGGGCCTTGCGGTCAGGATGCGCCAGCAGCCATAGACCTGCAAGGCATCGGCATTGACGATGACCCGCCCGTCGCGCGCCGCCAGTTCCATCGCCAGCGCAGACTTGCCGCTGGCGGTCGGCCCGGCGATCAGAACCGGCCTTTCGCGCGAGATCGAGGCAAGGGTAGGGCCTGTCTTCATCTTGGTCCAACTATGTCCGGGGTCCGGGGGCAGAGCCCCCGGGACGTAGGGCAGGCGGTACGGCACCGGGCCTGACGTTCCCCGGTTGAACCCCGGGCCGTTTTCCGACATTTTGCGCCGCAATCCAAGTCCCAGCCCAAATCAGGGGGTTTCCCATGTCCAGCCCAGCCGCCGCCGCGCCGGTGAAATATCGTCGCGTGATGCTCAAGATCTCGGGCGAGGCGTTGATGGGCGATCAGGGCTACGGGCTGCACCCGCCCACGGTGCAGCGCATCGCGGCCGAGGTGAAATCGGTCCATGACCTTGGCGTCGAGATCTGCCTCGTCATCGGCGGCGGCAATATCTTCCGCGGCCTTGCCGGTTCTGCCCAGGGGATGGAACGCACCACCGCCGATTACATGGGCATGCTGGCGACCGTGATGAACGCGCTGGCCATGCAATCGGCTCTGGAACAGATCGGCGTCTTCACCCGCGTCATCAGCGCCATCCCGATGGATCAGGTCTGCGAGCCCTATATCCGCCGCCGCGCCGTGCGCCATCTTGAGAAGAAGCGGGTCTGCATCTTCGCCGCAGGCACCGGCAACCCCTATTTCACCACCGACACGGCGGCGACGCTGCGGGCCAATGAAATGGCCTGCGAAGCGATCTTCAAGGGCACCAAGGTTGATGGCGTCTATGACAAGGACCCGCGCAAACATGCCGATGCCAAGCGCTATGAGACGGTGACCTATGACGAATGCCTGGAAAAGCACCTGGGCGTGATGGATTCGACCGCCATCGCCCTGGCGCGCGACAACAGCCTGCCGATCATCGTCTTCTCGCTGGACGAGCCGGGCGGCTTCCGCGGCATCCTGGCCGGGCAGGGAACCTATACGCGGGTCGAGGGCTGAGCGCGGCTGCCAGGCTGCGCCAAAGCTCTTTAAAGAGATTCCAGTCCTTCGAAGGAATGTGCCTGTCCCGCCCGCTGCACTGCTTCTGCACCTCTGCTGCTTTGATTTTCCCGCCGACCCCCGCTAGAAGGGGCAAAATGCCAAGGGGACATGAACATGTCTGACGATTTCGAACTCGACACCGACGACCTTACCCGCCGCATGGAAGGCGCCATCGCCAGCCTGCGCACCGAATTCGCCTCGCTGCGCACCGGGCGCGCCTCGGGCTCGATGCTGGAGCCGATCCATGTCGAGGCCTATGGCCAGATGACGCCGATCAACCAGCTTGGCACGGTGAACGTGCCCGAGCCGCGCATGGTCACCATCAACGTCTGGGACAAGGGTATGGTGTCGAAGGTCGAGAAGGCGATCCGCGAGTCGGGCCTTGGCATCAACCCGCAGCTCAATGGCACGATCATCATGCTGCCGATCCCCGAGCTGAACGAGCAGCGCCGCCGCGAACTGACCAAGGTCGCCGCGCAATATTCCGAACATGCCCGGGTCGCGATCCGCAACCTGCGCCGCGACGGCATGGACCAGATCAAGAAGGCCAAGGCCAATGGCCTGCCGGAAGACGACCAGAAGTTCTGGGAAGACACGGTGCAGGAAATGACCGACCGCTTCATCAAGCTGGTCGACCAGACGCTCGAGACGAAGCAGCAAGAAATCATGCAGGTCTAGGCGCCGCGCATGGCCTTCGCCTCTGCCTCCGCGCCCCTCGCGCCCGCCCGTCAGGCGGGCCATGTCGCCATCATCATGGATGGCAATGGCCGCTGGGCGCAGATGCGCGGCTGGCCGCGGCTGGTGGGCCATCGCAAGGGCGCCGAGCGGGTGAAGGAAATCGTCCGCGCCGCCCCCGATCTGGGGATCACCTGGCTGACGCTCTACGCTTTCTCAACCGAGAACTGGAAGCGCTCGACGGAAGAGGTCCTGGGGCTGATGGCAATCTTCGCCCGCTACATCCAGCGCGAGGCCGATGGCATGGCGCGGGAAGGCGTGCGGATGCGCTTCATCGGCGACCGCTCGCGGCTGGACCCGAAATTGCAGCGGCTGATGGCGGGGATCGAGGCCAAGACCGCGCATCTGACCCGGCTCAACCTGACCGTGGCGATCAATTACGGCGGCCGGGACGAGATCCTGCGCGCGGTGCGGTCGATCGCCTGCGAGGCGGCGGATGGGCGGCTTGACCCCGCCGATGTCACCGACGCCGCCTTTTCGGCCCGGCTCGATACGGCGCAACTGCCGGACCCCGATCTGGTGATCCGCACCAGCGGCGAGACGCGGACCTCGAATTTCCTGCCCTGGCAGGCGGCCTATGCCGAATATGAATTCACCGAGACGCTCTGGCCCGATTTCAGCCCGGCTGAACTGGGTGCCATCCTCGCCCGCTTCGGCAATCGCGAGCGCCGTTTTGGCGGGGTGCAGAAATGACTTCTGACCGCTGGGCAGACCTGCGCCCGCGCCTGATCTCGGCTGCGGTGCTGATTGCGGTGGGCGCGGTGCATATCTGGATCGGCGGGCGGCTGTTCCTGGGCCTGCTGGCGCTCTTGATCGGGCTGATGATCTGGGAACTGGCGCGGATGACGGGGCGGGGCGGACCGGCCTGGCTTCCGGTTGCGCTGGGTTGTGCGGCGGGGCTGGTCCTGGCGGTCGATGAAGGTGTGGCGAATTCGCCAGCCTGGTTGCTGTTTCCGCCCGTCGCGCTGGCCGTGGCGCTGACCCCGCGTATCCTGCCTGCTGTCACCGGGTTGCTGGCGCTGGCCTATCTGGCGGCGGGTCACGGGATCTTCGTCATCCGAGACGAGGCCGGATCGGCGCTGTTCCTCTGGGTCCTGTCGGTGGTGATCGTCTCGGATGTGGCGGGATATTTCGCGGGGCGGACGCTGGGCGGGCCGAAATTCTGGCCGGCGATCAGCCCGAAAAAGACCTGGTCCGGCACCATCGCAGGCTGGGCGGGGGCTTTCGCCGTGGGCCTTGTCTTCTGGCTGGCGGGCCATGGCAGTTGGCTTCTGCCCGCCTTGTCGCCCCTGGTCGCCTTTGCGGGCCAGATGGGCGACATCGCCGAAAGCTGGATCAAGCGCCGCGCCGGGGTGAAGGACAGCTCTCACCTGATCCCCGGCCATGGCGGGGTGATGGACCGTTTCGACGCCCTGGCAGGGGCGGTGCTGTTCGTCGTGGCGCTGCAACCGCTGGTGCCGCTGGTCATGCTTTCGGGCGCACCCTGAGGAGGGTCTGACCATGCGGCGGATTTCCATCTTCGGCGCCACCGGCTCGGTCGGCGAACAGACGGTCGATCTGATCCTGCGCGCGGGCGGGCCTGCGGCCTATCGCACCGTCGCCGTGACCGGCGGGCGCAATGTCGCGCGCCTGGCCGAGATCGCGCGGGCGCTGAAAGCCGAGATCGCGGTCTGCGGCGACGCGGCCTGCCTGGGCGCGTTGCGGGCGGCGCTGTCGGGCAGCGGTATCGCCGTGGCGGCGGGCCCGGCGGCCCTGGACGAAGCGGCGGCGCGGCCCGCCGATTGGGTGATGAGCGCGATTGTCGGCGCGGCCGGGCTGGTGCCGGGGCTGACCGCGCTGGGGCAGGGCGCGACGCTGGCCCTGGCCAACAAGGAAAGCCTGGTGACGGCGGGGCCGCTGCTGATGGCTGCCGAGGCGGCCCATGGCGGGCGCGTCCTGCCGGTGGACAGCGAGCATTCGGCGATCTTCCAGGCGCTGACGGGCGAGAGGATCGAGACGGTCGAACGTATCATCCTGACCGCCTCGGGCGGCGCCTTGCGCGACTGGCCGCTGGAGCGGCTGGCGCAGGCCACGGTCGCCGATGCGCTGGCCCATCCGAACTGGGCGATGGGGCAAAGGATCACCATAGATTCCGCGTCGATGTTCAACAAGGCGCTGGAAGTCATCGAAACACGCGAGTTTTTCGGCGTGGCGCCCGAGCAGATCGAAGTGATCATCCACCCGGAATCGATCATCCATTCCATGGTCGGATTCCGCGATGGCGCGGTGATGGCGCATCTGGGCGCGCCCGACATGCGCCACCCGATCGGCTTCGCGCTGAACTGGCCGGAACGGGCGGCGCTGCCGGTGGCGCGGCTGGACCTTGCGGCGCTGGCGCAACTCACCTTCCGCGCGCCCGATCCGGCGCGCTATCCGGCGCTGCGGCTGGCGGGCGAGGTGATGCGGCTGCGCGGTCTGGCGGGGGCGGCCTTCAACGCCGCCAAAGAGATTGCGCTGGACGAATTCCTTGCGGGCCGCATCGGATTTGCCGAGATGGCCGGGGTCGTGGAAGACACGCTCGCGGCGCTTTCTGCGGCGGGTGGTCTTGAAAAACCCGCATTCGGGCTTGAGGACGTGCTGGCCATGGACCATCTGGCAAGGATCAGGGCGGGCGAAGCCGCCCAGGCGCGGCGGCGAAAGGGCAGATAGGCATGGATATTCTGGGGATGCTGGGCGGCGGCGTCTGGTCGGCGATCTTCTTCGTGATCGCGCTGTCGATCATCGTCGCCATCCATGAATATGGCCATTACATCGTCGGGCGATGGTCTGGCATCCATGCCGAGGTCTTTTCGCTGGGCTTCGGCCCGGTTCTGGCCAGCCGCACCGACAGGCGCGGCACCAAATGGCAGATCGCCGCTATCCCCTTTGGCGGCTATGTGAAATTCCTGGGCGATGCCGATGCGTCATCGGTCACGAATGAGCTGCGGCCGGGCCTGTCGGCCGAAGAAAAGCGGCATACCATGGCGGGGGCGCCGCTTTGGGCGCGGACGGCGACCGTGGCCGCCGGGCCGGTGGCGAATTTCATCCTGACCTTCGCGGTGCTGCTGGGCCTTATCCTGACCATGGGCATCGCGCAGGAAGAGCCGACCGTGGGCAAGCTGAAGCCGATCCCGCAGGAACAGACCCTGCGCGAAGGCGATGTGATCCTGGCGCTGAACGGCCAGCCCACCCCCGATAACCAGACTTTCTCTGACGCGATCCAGGCCCTGCCTGCCACGGCGACCGTTCCAGTCACGGTGCGGCGCGACGGGCAGCAAGTGACGCTCGACACGCCCAACCTGCAACCGGCGCTGGTGTCGAGCGTGCAGGTCAAATCCGCCGCCGTCGATGCGGGCCTGCGCGCTGGCGACGTGATCCTGAAGGCGGGCGGCCGCGATCTGGTGACCTTCACCGATCTTCAGGACGTGGTGTTCAATTCCGAAGGCAAGCCGGTGCCGCTGACCGTCTGGCGCGATGGCAAGACCTTTGACCTGACGCTGACCCCGCGCCGCCGCGATGTCCCGACGGAGGACGGCGTCGGCTTTGAGACGAAATGGCTGCTCGGCCTGACCTCGGGCCTGACCTTCGACATGGCGACGCGCAATCCGGGCCTGGTCGAGGCACTTGGCCTGTCGGCCAGCCAGATGGGCGACATGGTCGTCACCACCTTTTCTGGCCTATGGCATATGGTGGCGGGGAGGATCTCGACCTGCAACATGTCGGGCGTGATCGGCATGGCCGAGGTGATGGGCGATGCGGCGAAGCAGGGCCTGTCGACCTTCTTCACAATGCTGGCGGTGCTGTCGCTTGGGGTGGGGATCCTGAACCTGTTTCCAATCCCGGTTCTGGATGGCGGCCATCTGGTCTTTCACGCCTGGGAGGCGGTGACCGGCAAGCCGCCGTCGGACGGGGCGCTGCGCGGGCTGATGACGGTGGGGCTGACGCTGTTGCTGTCGCTGATGGCCTTCGCGCTCTTGATGGACGTGACCTGCGTCTGAGCTTTGGCTTTCGCGCGCATTTTTTGCGTTCTGGCCGCAGGAGTCATTTTCCCGCCGCAATCGGCGCGTAGCAGGGGGCCATCAGAATGGGGCCTTCGCCATGCAACTTGTCCAGAGCCGTTTCCCCGGACTCACGCTTCTGCTGAACGTGAATGCGGACCGTCTGTTCACGGTTGGCACGATCATACTGGGCCTTCTGGCGGGCGCCTTCCTGGGCACGGCCATCGTCGGCCACTGAGGCCGGATCTTCGCCGTCAGGCGCCGGGTCTGAACGCGACATCTTTCACGCGCCGCGCCGTTGCCCTGCGCTGTGGGGCGGATTTCCGCCCGGTGTGACCGTCGGAATACCATATCTGCCAAAATTATCCACAAGGACCGCAGCCTTTTGACAAGACTGGCCTTTCCGGCTAGTCAATCCAAAAGGGCGTTTTACGGCGGGGCAGAGTATGCGCAAGGCAATCGGGATCACTTCGCGCGGGGGCAAGGGCGGGGCTGGCCGCGCGCCTGCGACCAAGATCGCCGCCACCGCCGTTTTCCTAGGGCTTGCAGGGGTTTCGGCACCCTATATCACGCCTGCCTTCGCGCAGAGCTTCGCCTTTTCCTCGGTCCAGGTGCAGGGCAATGAGCGGGTCGATGCCTCGACCATCATCGCCTATGCCGGAATCGCCCGCGGACAAGAGGTCTCGGCCGGGGCGCTGAACGATGCCTATCAGCGGATTTTCGCCTCTGGCCTGTTCGAGACGGTCGAGGTTCTGCCGCAGGGTTCGACCCTGGTGATCAAGGTCAAGGAAAACCCCTTCCTCAACGCGATCAGCTTTGAGGGCAACAAGCGGATCAAGGACGAGGAACTCGCCGGGCTGATCCAGTCGCAGACCCGCCGCGTGTTCAACCCGACCACGGCGGAATCCGATGCCGCCGCCATTGCCGAAGTCTACCGTATCCGCGGCCGCATGGCGGCGACGGTCGAGCCCAAGTTGATCAAGCGCGACGGCAACCGGGTCGACCTGGTCTTCGAAATCGCCGAGGGCAAGGTTGTCGAGGTCGAGCGGCTGTCTTTCGTCGGCAACCGCGACTTTTCCGACCGCCGCCTGCGCCAGGTGCTGCAGACCAAGCAGGCCGGCGCGCTGCGGGCGCTGATCCAGCGCGACACGTTCATCGCGGAACGGCTGGAAGTCGACAAGCAGATGCTGAGGGATTTCTATCTCTCGCGCGGCTATATCGACTTTCAGGTCCTGGATGCCTCGGCCGAAGTCTCGCGCGAGCGGGACGGATCTTTTGTGACCTTCACCCTGCGGGAAGGCCTGCCCTATACGATCGGCAATGTGACCACAGTCTCCGAGGTCGAGGGGCTGGACGCCGCCGAATTCGCCGCGGTCCAGAAGATCAAGGCCGGGCAGACCTACAATCCGGCGCTGATCGACAACAACATCGCCCGGATGGAAAATCTGGCGCTGAAGAAGGGCCTGAACTTCATCCGCGTCGAGCCGCGCTTCACCCGTGACGACCGCAATCAGCGGATGAATGTCGAATTCGCCGTGGTGCGCGGCAATCGGGTCTTTGTCGAGCGTATCGACATCGAGGGCAATGCGACCACGCTGGATGAAGTCGTGCGCCGCCAGTTCCGCACGGCGGAAGGCGACCCCTTCAACCCGCGCGAAATCCGCCAGTCGGCCGAACGCATCCGCGCGCTTGGCTTCTTTTCCGATGCGCAGGTGAATGCCGATCCGGGGTCGTCGCCGGATCAGGTCGTGGTCAATGTCGATGTGCAGGAAAAACCCACCGGCTCGCTGGGCTTTGGTCTGAGCTATTCGGTCTCGGGCGGCACGGGCGTGAACCTGTCCTTCTCGGAAGGGAACTTCCTGGGTCGGGGGCAGGCCATCGCGCTGTCGATCTCGTCCGGCACGGACAACCAGAATTCCTCGTTCAGCTTCACCGAACCGGCGCTGATGGGACGCGACCTGCAATTCAACGTGTCGGGCAATTACACCACGACCGACAATCAGGACGCGCTCTACAGCACCAAGGATATCGGGCTGAGCTTCGGCCTGGGCTTCCCGCTGACCGAACAATCCAGCATCAACGTCCGGTACAGCATCTCGCAGAACGAGCTGTCGGATTATACGGGCGACTCGCCGATCATCCAGCGCGAAGAGGCGCAGGGATCGCTGATCTCAAGCGCGCTGGGGGTCAATTACCAGTTCGACAACCGCATCACCGGCCTGAACCCTGATTCCAGCCTTCTGTTGCGCTTCGGGCTTGAGATGGGCGGTCTGGGCGGCGACACCCAGTTCCTGACCGCGACAACGCTGGCCGTGGCCGAACGCAAGGTCTGGAACGAGGAAGTCACCCTGCGCGCGATCTTTGAAGGCGGCATGATCCAGGATCTGGGTGATACCGGCACCCGCGTCACCGACCGCTTCTTCGGCCGTGGCAAGATCCGCGGTTTCGAGCCGAACGGGATCGGCCCGCGCGACGGCACCGATGCCGATGCGCTTGGCGGCAACATGTTCGCGGTGGCGCGCTTCGAAGCCGACTTCCCGCTGGGCCTGCCCGAGGAGTATGGCATCACCGGCGGTCTCTTCGCCGATGTCGGCTCGGTCTGGAGCCTGGACGACACGAACGGCTTTGGCGGCGTGACCGTGGATGACGGTTTCAAGCCGCGCGTCGCGGTGGGCCTGTCCTTCCTGTGGGACACGCCGCTGGGGCCGCTGCGCTTCAACTTCTCCAAGGCTCTGGTCAAGGAAGACTATGACAAAGAGCAGAGCTTCGACCTGGCGATTTCGACCAAGTTCTGAGATGGGCCAGGTGGCGCGCCGCGCCTCTGCCCGCCTTGCGCGGGCAGGGCGGATCGGCGGATATGTCCTGCTGACGACCATTGCGGCGCTGCCCCTGCCGGGGGCGGCGCAAGAGAGTGCGGCGGCCGGGCCCGGAGAAACCCCGGCCGCGACACTGGCTTCGCCCATCGTCACGCTGGACCAGGACCGCTTTTTCCGCAGTTCCGCCTATGGCAAGGCAGCCCTTGCAAGGGCCGAAGCCGAGGCGGCAGCCCTTTCGGCCGAGAATCGCAAGATCGAGGCCGCGCTCGAGGCCGAGGAACGCGACCTGACGACCCGCCGCGCCAGCCTGAAGCCCGAGGAGTTCACCCCGCTGGCCAATGCCTTCGACAGCAAGGTCGAAGAGATCCGGGCGGCGCAGGACGCCAAGTCGCGCGCGGTCACGCGTCATCTGGAAGAAACCCGCCAGAAATTCTTTGAAAGCGCGGTGCCGGTGCTGGCCGATCTGCTGCGCGATACGGGCGCGGTCGCGATCCTTGCCGATAATGCGATCATCCTGTCGCTTTCGGCGCTGGACATCACCGACGAGGCCGTGGCGCGGATGGATGCAGCCCTGCCCGACCTGCCGCCGGAAGACCCGGAGCCCGCCCCTGCCGATGCGGCCCCGGCACCGGCCGAGCCGCCGGAACCCCTGTTGCAGGGGCCGACGCCCACACCGCCACCCACGCCACCCGCAACGCCTTGATAAAGCGCGGTCCGGGAGGCACGGGCAGGCGGGCCGCGCGTTCGGGGAACTTGCCCGCCCGGTTTCAACTTGATAGCAGGATTGCAGACAGCAAGCCCAAGGGAGGACGCGCAACGTGGATACAGGTGCCGTCACATCAGCCGATCTTGACCTGATCCAGCGGATCATCCCCCATCGCTACCCTTTCCTTTTGATCGACAAGGTCAGGGATGTGGTGCTGAACGAGGGCTGCGTCGGGGTGAAATGCATCACCTTCAACGAGCCGCAGTTCCAGGGCCATTTTCCCGGGATGCCGATCTTCCCGGGCGTGATGATCATCGAGGCGATGGCGCAGACCTCGGGCGTTCTCGTGGGCCTGTCGATGGATCTGGTGGACAAGAATGCCAAGGTCTTTTTCATGGGCGTCGACGGCGTGAAATTCCGCCGCAAGGTGGTGCCGGGCGATGTGCTGGAACTGCATGTCAAGGCGCTGCGCGGCGGCGGCAAGGTGTGGAAGTTCGAGGGCCGCGCCATGGTCGGCGACGAACTGGCCTGCGAGGCCACCTTCACCGCCATGTTCGACCTGCCGAAAGCCTGAGGCATGAAGATCAACGGCACCGCGATCATCCATCCCTCGGCCGTCGTCGAGGATGGCGCCACGATCGGACCCGATTGCATGATCGGCCCCTTCGCCTTTGTCGGCGGCGAGGTGACGCTGGGCCGCGGTGTCACGGTGAAAAGCCATGCCGTGATCACCGGCTGGACCGAGATCGGCGACGAGACGACGGTCTTCTCCTTCGCTACAGTGGGCGAAGTGCCGCAGGACCTGAAATACAAGGGCGAGCGGACCCGGCTGGTCGTCGGCGCGCGCTGCCGCATTCGCGAAGGCGCGACGCTGAACCTGGGCACCGAGGGCGGCGGCGGCGTGACGCGGGTGGGCGATGATTGCCTGATCATGACCGGGGCGCATGTCGGCCATGATGCCCAGATCGGCAACCGCGTCATCCTGGTCAACCATGTCGCCATCGCGGGCCATTGCGTCCTGGGCGATGACGTGATCGTCGGCGGCCTGTCTGGCGTGCATCAATGGGTGCGGATCGGGCAGGGCGCCATCATCGGCGCCGTGACGATGGTGACGAATGACGTCATTCCTTATGGCCTTGTCCAGGCGCCGCGTGGCGAGTTGGATGGGCTGAACCTTGTCGGCCTCAAGCGGCGGGGCGTTGACCGGGCGGGCATCACCGCGTTGCGCGCCGCCTATCAGACGCTGGCGCAAGAGGACGGGGCCTTCCTGGACCGCGCCCGCAGGCTGGCCGAGGAATCCGACAATCCGCTGGTGCGCGAGATCGCCGATTTCATCCTGGCCGACAGCGACCGCAGTTTCCTGACGCCGAAAGGCGCGAAATGACCCTGGCCCTGATCGCGGGGGCAGGGGCCTTGCCCGCGGCGCTGGCGGCAAGCCTGCCCGCAAGGCCCTTTGTCGCCGCGATGGAAGGCTTCGCGCCGGAAGGTCTGGCGTTGGACCTGTCGTTCCGGATCGAGCGGCTCTACCCGTTTTTCAATGCCTTGCACGAGGCTGGCGTGACGCAGGTGGCCTTTGCCGGGGCGGTGCGGCGGCCAAGGCTGGACCCGGCGCTGTTCGATCCGGCCACGGCGCAGATCGTGCCGCGCCTGATGCACACGCTGGCGCAGGGCGATGACGCGACGCTGCGCGAGGTGATCGCGCTGTTCGAGGAAGAGGGATTTGCCGTCACCGGGGCGGCCGAGATCGCGCCCGCGCTGGTGCCGGGCGAGGGGCTGCTGGCGGGCAGCCTGACGCCGCGCGATCAGGCCGATGCGGCGCGGGCTTCGGCGATTGCCGAGGCCCTGGGCCGGGTCGATGTCGGGCAGGGCTGCGTCGTGGCGCAGGGCATCTGCCTGGCGACCGAGACGATTGCCGGCACCGATGCGATGCTGGCACAGGTCGCGACGCTGCCAGAGGGCCTACGCCCGCCCGCCCAGGCCGGCAAGGGCCTGCTCTACAAGGCGCCGAAGCCCTTGCAGGACCGCCGCATCGACCTGCCCGCGCTTGGCCCCGCCACGGTGGCGGCTGCCGCCAAGGCAGGGCTTGGCGGCATCGCCTGGGAAGCGGGCGGGGTGATCTGCCTCGACCAGGACGCGATGAAGGCGGCGGCGGACGCGGCGGGCCTGTTCCTCTGGGCGCGCAAGGCCTGAGCCGGTCGCCGTGGTCGCCCCTCTGACCCTGTTCCTGATCGCGGGCGAACCTTCGGGCGACCGTCTGGGCGCGGCCTTGATGTCGGGGCTGAAGGAATTGGTTCCGGGCGTGGTCTTCGCGGGCGTCGGTGGACCGGCGATGCAGGCCGAAGGACTGGAAAGCCTGTTCCCGATGGAAGAGCTGTCGGTGATGGGCCTGGCCGAGGTTCTGCCCAAGTACTTTCACCTCAAGCGCCGGATCGCGCAGGCGGCGGAGGCGGCGATGGCGGTGAACCCGGTCGCGCTGATCTCCATCGACAGCCCGGATTTCTGCCTGCGCGTTGCGGCAATTGTGCGGGCGGCGCGGCCCGATATCGCGACCATCCATTACGTCGCGCCCTCGGTCTGGGCCTGGCGGCCCGGACGGGCCAGGAAGATGGCGCGGGTCATCGACCATGTTCTGGCGCTGCTGCCCTTCGAGCCGCCCTATATGACCGAAGCGGGGATGACCTGCGAT
>Ga0209369_1000594_pt1 | contig 36434 bp, 29 predicted proteins | sample EBPBio142010_DNA_FD_185865 | JGI IMG/M metagenome (GOLD analysis project Ga0209369, IMG submission 185865) | Wastewater treatment Type I Accumulibacter community from EBPR Bioreactor in Madison, WI, USA - Reactor 1_10/4/2010_ DNA (SPAdes)... | ecosystem: Engineered > Bioreactor > EBPR >... | reverse complement strand
CATGGCGACGCCACCCTTGGCGCGCTCAAGGTGATACAGCCGGTAGCGGTCCTTCGGCATCCCGTCGTCGGTATAGGCCGGCTCGTGGCTGGTGGTCATGATCCGGTTGCGCAGCGTCAGCGGTCCAAGCCGATAGGGTTGCAGCAGGGGATCATTCGATGCGCGGGACATGGGGCGGGCCTTGGACATGGGACATGCCCGGACAGACTAGCCGCTGCGGCGCGGCCGGACAGGCCGGATACGACCATGCGCGGTCGGATTTAGGTCAGGCGCAGAAGGAGCCCGTGCAGCAGGCCGCGCTCTTCGGCGCTGAGCGGGCCAAGCGTTTCATCCGAGACCATCAGCGCCACCGCTTTCAACCGGGCGAACAGGGCCGCGCCCGTCGCGGTCAGCGCCACGGTCAGGCGGCGGCGGTCCTGCGGGTCAGGCGAGGTTGCGACATGGCCCAGCCGCACCAGCCGGTCGACGACACCCTTGATCGTGGCTGCATCCATCGCCGTCTCGCGCCCGAGCAGGTTCTGCGACAGCGGGCCAAGCTGGGACAGCCGGGCCAGCACGGCGAATTGCGTGGTGGTGACTTCGGGGATACGGTCGGAAAAGATCGCAAGGTGCCGCTGCGTGACCCGGCGCAGGACAAAGCCGATCTGGTCATCCAGCAGATAGGGCAGCGCGGGGTCGGGTTGGGCCATGGCGTGCAGATAGACGCGGCGACGGGGCTTTGGCAAGAAACATCGCCACCGGACCGGGGCCAGAGAGAAGCGTTGACAGATGGGTCGAGTCGGACGCAACTTGTTTGCATACGAATGATCTTGCCGGGGCCAGGGATGGGGTATCACCAAGCCGCGACACTGACCGAAGCGCTGGACCTTGCGGGCCGGGGCGCGCGTCTGCTGGCGGGGGGCACCGATCTTTACCCCGGCGCCGGGGCGCGGCTGGCGGGGCCGGTGGTGGACATTGCCGGTCTGGCCGAGCTGCGCGGGGTCCGCGCTGGCGATGGGCTGCGGATCGGCGCCTGCACCACCTGGAGCGAGATCGCAGCGGCGGCGCTGCCCCCGGCCTGCGCGGCTTTGCAGGAGGCGGCGCTTCAGGTCGGCGGGCGGCAGATCCAGAATGCGGGCACGGTGGGCGGCAATCTTTGCAACGCCTCGCCCGCCGCCGATGGTGTGCCGCCCCTGCTGGTGCTTGACGCCCAGGTCGAACTGGCCGGGGCAGGGGGCCTGCGCCGCCTGCCGCTGGCCGATTTCTTGCTGGGGCCGCGCCGGGTTGACCTGCGCCCGGGCGAGGTGCTGGTCGCCCTGCATCTGCCGCAGGCGGCGCTTGCCGGGCGGTCGCGGTTCGAGAAGCTGGGCGCGCGGGCCTATCTGGTGATCTCGATCGCCATGGTTGCGGTGCGGCTTGAAATTCTGGACGGCCAGATCACTACGGCCCGGGTGGCGGTCGGCGCCTGCGGGCCGGTCGCACGGCGGCTGACCGCGGTGGAAGCGGCCCTGCACGGCCCTGTGGCGGGGGCAGCGGACCGGGTCGATGCGGCAAAGGTGGCGGCGGGGCTTTCGCCCATCGCCGATGTCCGGGCCAGCGCGGCATACCGCGCCGGGGCGGCGGCGGAACTGATCCGCCGGGCGGTGGGGCATCTGGCATGATCCGCTTCCGCCTCAACGGTAAGGATGTTTCGGTCGAAGCCCCGGGGGACGAGCGGCTGAGCGAGGTGTTGCGCGAAAGACTTGGCGCACGCGGCACCAAGGTCGGCTGCGATGCGGGCGATTGCGGCGCCTGCACGGTGCTGGTCGATGGCCGCGCGGTCTGCGCCTGCCTGATGCCGGCGGGGCGGATTGCCGGGGCCGATGTGGTGACGGTCGAGGCCGAGACGCCGGAACTGACCCGGCTGCGCGCGGCCTTCCTGCGCCATGGCGCGGCGCAATGCGGCATCTGCACGCCGGGGATGCTGCTGGCCGGGGCCGAGTTGCTGGCCCGCAATCCCGCCCCGTCCGAGGCCGAGGCGCAAGAGGCGCTGGGCGGCGTGCTGTGCCGCTGCACCGGCTATCGCAAGATTCTGGCGGCGGTCTGCGATACGGAAAGCGAGACGCCTTCGCAGGAGACCGGCATCGGCGCGCGGGTGCAGCGGCTGGACGGCGCGGCCAAGGTCGCGGGCGATGTCTTTGGCGCGGATCATGCGCCGGAGGGGGCCTTGCAGGTTCTCGCCATCCGCTCGCCCCATGCCCATGCCGCGTTTGCCTTTGGCGACCTTGCCGCCTTCGCGGCGCGGCCCGGCCTAGCCGGGGTCTGGACCGCCGCCGACATTCCCGGGCGCAACGCCTTTTCCGTCATCCCGCCCTTTGCCGACCAGCCCGCGATCGCCACTTCGCCCGCGCGCTTTCGCGGCGAATGCGTGGCGCTTGTGGCCTTCGAGCCGGGGGCCGAGCCGGATCTTGCCGATTTCCCGATCACCTGGCAGGCGCTGCCCGCCCTGCTGACCCCGGCCGAGGCCGAAGCGCCGGGCGCGCCGCTGATCCATGGAACGCGGGCGCAGAACCTGCTGATCGAGGGCGTGGTGCGGCGCGGCGATGTGGCCGCGGCGCTGGCGGCTTCGGCCCATGTCGTCGAAGGCAGCTTCGAGACCGCCTATGTCGAACATGCCTATATCGAGCCCGAGGCCGGGGTGGCCTGGATGGAGGGCGGGACGCTGGTCATCCGCGCCTGCACCCAGGCGCCGGGCATGGACCGCGAGGATACCGCCGCCGTGCTGGACCTGCCGCTGGCGCGGGTGCGGATCATCCCCTCGGCAGTGGGCGGCGGCTTCGGCTCGAAGCTCGACCTGTCGCTGCAACCGCTGATCGGGCTGGTCGCGCTGAAAACCGGCCGCCCGGCGCGGATGATCTATTCGCGCGGCGAAAGCATGGCCTCGACCACCAAGCGCCATCCGGCCGAGATGAAGGGCCGGATCGGCTGCGACGGGGAAGGGCGGATCACGGGCGTGGAATTCGAGGGCCGCTTCAACACTGGCGCCTATTCAAGCTGGGGGCCGACCGTGGCAAACCGGGTGCCGGTCCATGTTTCCGGCCCCTATTACACGCCCGCGATTTCGGCGCGGGCGCGGGCGGTCCACACCCATGGCCCGGTCTCGGGTGCCTTCCGCGGCTTCGGCGTGCCGCAGGGTGCCCTGTGGCAGGAGACGCTGTATGACCGCCTGGCCGAGAAGGCGGGGCTGGACCGGCTGGAGTTCCGGCTGCGCAACGCGCTGCGCGACGGGCAGGCGACGGCGACCGGGCAGGTCGTGCAGGCCGCCGGCATCGCGCCCTGCCTGACCGCCCTGCAACCGCATTGGCAGGCGGCGCTGGCCTGGGCGGGGCAGGCGAAGGGCAGGGGGGTCGGCATCGCCTCCTGCTGGTATGGCTGCGGCAATACCGGCCTGCCCAACCCCTCGACCATGCGCATGGGCATTACGGCCGATGGGAGGATCGTGCTGCATCAGGGCGCGACCGATATCGGCCAGGGCTCGGGCACGGTGATCCCGCAGATCGCCGCCGAGGCCCTGGGCGTGCCGGTGCAGGCGCTGCATCTTCTTGGCGGCGACACGGCCATCACCCCGGATGCGGGCAAGACCAGCGCCTCGCGCCAGACCTATGTCTCGGGCCGGGCGGCCCAGGCTGCGGGGGCGGCGTTGCGGGCGGCGGTCCTGCGGATGGGCAATGCCGGGCCAGGGGCCGAGATCGTTCCTGACAATGGAAAGATCATCCTGCGCGACGGCGCGACCCGGCGTGAGATCGCCCTTGCCGCCCTGCCGAAGGATGCGCGCGGCTATGTGCTTTCGGTCGAGGAAAGCTATGATCCGCCGACCACCGGGCTTGATGCCGACGGCCAGGGCAAGCCCTATGCCGTCTATGGCTATGGCGCGCAGATCGTGGCGCTCACGGTCGATCTGGCCCTTGGCACGGTGAAGCTCGACAAGATCACCGCCGCGCATGATCTTGGCCGCGCGATCAACCCGACCCTGGTCGAAGGCCAGATCGAGGGCGGCATCGCCCAGGGTATCGGCCTGGCGCTGATGGAGGAATATCTCGCCGGCCGCACCGAGAACCTGCATGACTACCTGATCCCGACCGTGGGCGATGTGCCCATGATCGAAAGCCTGATCCTGGAAGTGCCCGATCCCGAAGGGCCGTTCGGCGCCAAGGGCCTGGGCGAGCATGTGCTGATCCCGACCGCCCCGGCGATCCTGAACGCCATCCGCCATGCAACGGGCGCCGCGCTGACCCGGGTTCCCGCGCTGCCGCACCGCATCCTCGAAGCGATGAAGGGCAAGGCATGATCCGCGCCCCTTCCTCCTGGCTCAAATATCCAAAGGGCCTCCGGGGGGGCGACCCCCCCGGGGTCCGCAGCAAGGATGGCCGCCATGTCTGATGCCGCGCCCGATGCCGCCGACCGCGCCGCGCCCGAGAAGATCCGCTGCGATGCCTGTCCGGTGATGTGCTATATCGCGCCGGGCCAGACCGGGGCCTGCGACCGCTATGCCAATGCGGCCGGGCGCATCGTGCGCACCGATCCGGTCGTGATGCTGTCGCACGCCCTGACCGGCGGCCAGCGCATCGTGCCCTTTGCCGCCGCCGATTGGGATGGCGAGACGGTGCCACCCGACACATTCGTCACCGGCATCGGCTCGGGCACCACCTATCCGGATTACAAGCCCGCGCCTTTCATCGTCTCGTCGCAGGTGGCGGGGGCCGATATGGTGACGGTCGTCACCGAGGCGATCTTTTCCTATTGCGGCGTCAAGGTGAAGATCGACACCGACCGTTTCCTCGGCCCGGAAGGCGCGGTGGTGCGGGTGCAGGGCGAACCTGTCGGCCATGTCACCACGGCCGAATATGGCAGCCAGATGCTTTCCCTGGGGGGCGTGCATCACCTGACCGGCGGATCAAAGCCCGAAGGCCGCATCACCTGCGCCGCCATGCTGTCCTTGTGCAATGGCGAGGCGGTCGAGATGGAGATCGAGGGCGGCGCGCGGGTCGTGGTGCAGGCGGGGCAACCGCCCATCGTCGATGGCAGGCCGGAACGGCGGATGCGGGTCGGCTGCGGCTCGGCCACGATCGGCATGTTCGCGGCGCAATGGCGCGGGCTGGTGGATGAGGTGGTGGTGGTCGATGACCATATCACCGGCGTCGTCTCGGAACATCAGGCCGGCAAGGTGCTGGGCTGGGAGCCGACCGGGATCAAGATCAAGGGCCACCGCTCGACCCCCGGCCGCTATTTCCGCGTGTCCGAGCCGGGGCTGGGCTGGGGCGGCACAAGGCTGACCGATCCGCTGGAAATCCTGGGCGACTGGCAGGAAAAGAAGGGCGCAAGGCCGGGGCTGACGCTGCTGATGGTGTCGACCACCGGCGAGGATCACGCCTTTTATGTGCTGGACGCGGCGCTGAAACCCGTGCAGCAGCCCTTGCCCGAGGCGCTGCGCGATACGGTCGCCCTGATCGACGAGAATTGCGAACCCTCGCTCTGCACGGTGCTGTTCGTCGGCGGGGCGGGCGGGTCCCTGCGCGCGGGGGTGGCCAAGAACCCGGTGCGGCTGACCCGCTCGGTGCAGGGCGGTGTGACGCGGCTGACCTCGGGCGGGGCCGAATGTTTCGTCTGGCCGGGCGGCGGCATCACCTTCATGGTCGATGTGCTGGATCTGCCCAAGGGCGCCTTTGGCTATGTGCCGACCCCGGCCCTGGTGGCGCCTTTGGAGTTTACCCTGCCGCGTGCCGATTATCTGGCGATGGGCGGCCATGAAGCCGCGATCCGCAGCCTTGACCGCGCAGTGGCCGAGGGTGGCGAATACCCGACTGCCGCGCGGCTGGAAAGCTGGCCCCTGCGATGAGCGGCGCGGTCGCAGCCCTTTTGCCCGACGGCAGGCTGCATTTGCAGCATGGGCCGATTGATATTGTGGCGCAGGGCTTTGGCCCGGATGATGCGCTGCGCGCGGCCCATGCCCGTGCTGCCGCGCGCTTTGCCACCGTGCTGGACGAGCTGGTCGCCGAATTGCCGATGCTGCGCAGCGAAATGGGTCTTGTCAGCGGAAAGATTGCGCGGCGGATGGTGCTGGCCGTCTTGCCCTATCGACCCGCCTTCCTGACGCCCATGGCGGCGGTGGCGGGGGCGGTGGCCGAAGAGGTCTTGAAGACATTGGCAGGGCCGGGGATCACGCGGGCCTATGTGAACAATGGCGGCGATATCGCGCTGCATCTGGGGCCGGACGAAAGCCTGACCTGTGCCCTGGCCGTCACGGGCGGGCTGGAGCGGGTCACGGTCGCGGCTTCTGACCCGGTGCGCGGCATCGCCACGTCGGGCTGGCGCGGGCGCAGCTTCTCGCTGGGCATCGCCGATGCAGTGACGGTGCTGGCGCGGTCGGCGGCCATGGCCGACGCTGCGGCGACGATGATCGCCAATGCGGTCGATCTGCCGGACCATCGCGGCATCCGCCGCAGACCGGCGCAGGAGATGCAGGCCGACAGCGATCTGGGCGCGCGGGCGGTGACGGTGGATGTGCCCGCGCTTTCCCCCGCAGACCGCGCCGCGGCCTTGCGGGCGGGGCTGGCGGCAGCCGAAGGGTTCCGGGCGCGGGGCTTGATTGAAGCGGCGGCGCTTTTCCTTCAGGGTGAAAGCGTTGCGACGGGAGGCGGTCTCTTGGCCGCCCGCAGCGAAGCGAGGGAACATGTCTGATTTCACCATCCGCAAGATCGTCTGCCAGATCGAGGAGATCCGCCATGAAGGCGGCCCTGCGCCCGCCGCCCCCGTGCTGCGCGGGGCGATCTACGCGATCTGCGCCAATCCCTTTGCGGGCCGCTATGAGGCGAACCTTCAGCCCGCGATGGAGACGCTGAAACCCCTGGCGCTGGACCTGACCGACCGGCTGGTGGCGGCTCTGGGCGGCCGGGCGGGGATCGACGCCTATGGCAAGGGCGCCATCGTCGGCGAGAATGGCGAGCATGAACATGGCGCGATCTGGCATGTCTCGGGCGGGTACGGAATGCGCGAGCGGCTGGGCGAATGCCGCGCCATCGTGCCCTCAGCCATGAAAGTCGGCGGGATGGGATCGACGCTGGACGTGCCGCTGGGCCATCTGAACGCGGCTTATGTGCGGTCGCGTTTCGACGTGATCACGCTGGCCTGCGAGGACGGGCCGCGCGCCAATGAGGTACTTTTCGCGCTGGCCATGGCGCGGGGCGGGCGGGTGCACAGCCGGATGGGGGGGCTTGAGATTGCCGATGTGAAGGGGGAGGACGGGCTGCGGTGAGCGACGCGCAGGAATTTTCGGCGAAAATTCGAAGCCTTGCCCGGCTGGCCTGCCCTGTGGCGGCGCTGCTGCCGGGGCTGGCGCAGGCCTGCGCCCTGCCGCCTTCGGTGCTGCTGACCCTGCCGACCGACACCTATATCACCGCCGCCGCGCTGACCGTGGCGCTGACGGCGGTGCTGGGCGCGCTGTCGGGGCGGCTGCCGGATTTCACCGCGCGCAAGCTGGCAGAGTTCCGGCCCGGCGCCCTGACCACCGTCACCTCCTACCTGTCCTTCCTGGCCTTTCTGGGCCTGGTTCTGGTCGGTCTGCTTGGCAATCGCGACCCGATGCACAATCTGATGACCCTGGTCTTCTGGACCGGGGTCTGGATCGCGCTGCCGCTGGCCTCGATGCTGCTTGGCAATCTCTGGGCGCTGGTGACGCCCTGGACCGGCCCGGTGCGGATTGCGCGGGCGCTGTTGCGGCGCGAAGGCGGGATCGGCCTTGCGCGGTTCGGCCATTGGCCTGCGGTTCTGGGCCTGGCCGGGTTTGCCTGGTTCCAAAGCGTCTCGCTTTACCCTGACGATCCCGCCGTTCTGGCCAAGGCCGCGCTGGCATATTGGGCGATGATCTTCGTGCTGGCGGTGCTGGACGGCGAGGACTTTCTGCAGCGGGGCGAGTTCCTGACCGTGCTTTTCACCATGATCTCGCGCGTCTCGCCGGTTTGGGTCGAGCGGCAGGGCGACATGGCCCGGCTTTGCGCGGGTTTTCCCGGGGCGCAGGTCCTGCGGATGGCGCCGCTTTCGCCTTCGGCCGTGGTCTTCGTGACGCTGGCCCTGGCGGCGCTGACCTTTGACGGGCTGATGGAGACCTTCTGGTGGCTGGCCCTGATCGGCGAGAACCCCTTGGAGCCTGCCGGGCGCTCGGCGGTGATGATGGCCAATACGCTGGGGCTGCTGGCGGTCTGGGTGGCGACGATGGCGCTGATCCTGGGGGTGATCCGGGCGGGGCGGCTGGCGGCGGGGCCGGTGGCGCTTTCGTTCCTGGCAATCGCGGCGGGCTACCATGCGGCGCATTATCTGGTGATGCTGCTGACCGCCGGGCAATACACCCTGGCCGCGCTGAACGATCCGCTGTTCAGCGGCGAAAGCTGGCTGGGGCTGCCGCCCTTCTATGTGTCCTTCGGCTTCCTGACCGATCCGCGCATCATGCCGCTGATCTATGCCTTCCAGTTCACCGCGATCCTGGCCGCGCATCTGCTGGCCGTGGTGCTTGCCCTGCGGCTGGCGGGCGGGGGCGCGGCGCGGCTGCGGGCGCATCTGCCGCTGACCGGGTTGATGGTCCTTTATACGATCCTTGGCCTCTGGCTGCTGTCCACCGCCAGGGCGGGGTGACATTTTGTCCATTTCGTTCGCGTACTTACAGACCAGACCGCGGAGTTGCCGCTAGAAGCAACCCGCCCCAACATGGAGAGACGGAAATGACGAACCTGTTTATGCCCAGCCGCCGCAGCCTGTTGAAAGGGGCAGGCGCAGGGGTCCTTGCCGGGATGCTGCCCGCCGTGGTCGGCGCCCAGGCCAGCCCGATCAAGCTGGGCTTCCAGCTTCACCGCACCGGCATCGGCGCCTCCTATGGCCGCTGGTATGAACGCACGGCGACGGCGGCCCTGAAGGCGATCAACGAGGCGGGCGGCATCGCCGGACGCCCGGTCGAGATCCTGTTCGAGGATGACGCGACCGACCCCAAGCGCGGGGCGGAAGTGGTCGACAAGCTGACCCAGTCGGATGGCTGCGACATCGTGATGGGAACGCTGTTTTCCCATGTCGTCATGGGCTCGGCCCCGCGCGCGGCGGAACTGAAAGTGCCCTATCTGGTCTGTTCGGAAGGCTATCACGTCGCCTCCGGCGCGCTGAACCGCTGGACCTTGCAGCCTGGCATCACCGATGTGCGCAGCCAGATTTCCAGCATGGCGCCCTGGGTCGCGGCCAATCTGGGCAAGAAGGTCACCATCTTCTATCCGGACTATGCCTTTGGCTATGACCACCGCGACTTCTTCTCGAAAGCGATCGAGGCGCAGGGCGGACAGGTTCTGGCCCAGATCGCCATCCCGCCCACCGAAACCAGCTTTACCCGCTATTTCGCGCAGATCCCGGCGGATACCGAGGTGCTTTATCACGTCATGGTCGGCCCGGCCGTGCTGACCTTCGTCAAGGAGCTGGGCGAATTCTACGGCTCGGGCGCGAAGCCGCAGCTTTTCGGCTTTGTCGACAGCCTGGAGGCGGTGGATACCGCGACGCCGGGGCTGGAATTCCTGGAAGGCAGCCATTTCTGGGAAGCGCATCCGCGCACCAAGCCCGCCGATGCCGGCGAACATGAGGCCGCCTATCGCGCCGCCGTGGGGGTCGACGACAATGGCACCAGCGTCAGCGATGCCAAGGATGTGGCGACCTATTCCCACATGTTCTCGTGCTGGGAGACGCTGTATTTCCTGAAGGCCGCGATGGAAAGCGCGGGCTATACCGGCCCGGCCGACCGTCAGAAGCTGGTCGAGGCGATGGAGGCGATGTCCGACCTGCCCTATGGGATCGAGCGGCCGCAGGGCGCGAAGGTCTTCAACGGCAAGACCCATCAGGTCTTCGGCGTGCAGAACATCAGCCAGATCCAGTCGGGCAAGCTGGTCAAGGTCCATACCACTTCGATGGCGGACGGGCTGTACGAGGATGCGGTGGATTACACCACCATGTCCTTCTGAGCCCTGATTCACGGGTTTGACCCCCTGGCCCCGCCGCGCCTTCGCGGCGGGGTGACACCCGCCTTACGGCTGATCGCATGTCTTTTGGACCCTTTCTTCTTCTCGCCCTGATGGAGGGGCTGGTGACCGCCGCCGCGCTGGCGCTGACGGCTTCGGGCCTGTCTCTGGTCTTTGGGGTGATGCGCGTGGTCAATGTCGCGCATGGCGAGTTCTACATGCTGGGCGCGGTGATCGCCTGGTTCGTCACGACGCTGGTGCCGGGACCGGCCTGGGCCGCATTCCTGGTGGCGCTGGTCGTGGCACCGGTGGCGGTGGCGGCGCTGGCGGCGCTGGCCGACCGGCTGGTGCTGCAGCGGCTGAACTATGACCCGGAGGCCACCATCGTGGCGACGATCGGGCTTCTCTACATGATCCAGCAGGCGGCGCTGACCTTTTATGGCCCCGATGCAAGGCCGGTGGCCGCGCCTTTTGAATGGCGGCTGCAACTGCCGTGGTTCGGCTATTCGGGCTACAAGCTGTTCGTGGTGGCGGCGGCGGCGCTGGTGCTGCTGGCGTTGTGGCTGTTCATGACGCGCACGAAGGTGGGCCTCGTGATGCGGGCCACGCAGGTCGACCGTGAGGTGGCGCAGGCTTTCGGCATTGATGTCGATCTGGTCTATATGGCGGTTTTCGGCATCGGCGCGGCCCTGGCGGCGGTGGCGGCGGTGCTGATCGTGCCGATCCAGCAGGCGCATTACCTGATGGGGCATGATCCGCTGCTTCTGTCCTTCATCGTCGTGATCATCGGCGGGCTGGGGTCTCTGCGCGGCACCGTGGTTGCGGCGCTGGTGATCGGCCTGTCGGACGGGGTGATCAGCATGTTCTTCTCGCCCACCCTGGCCAAGATCCTGGCCACGCTGCTGGTCGCCCTGGTGCTGGTCTTCCGCCCGCAGGGCCTGTTCGGGGGGCGCGAGAAATGAGCGGGCGCAAGATCTGGGCGGCGCATCTGGCGCTTCTGGCGGTGCTCTTCGCGCTGCAATACATCCTTCCGCCCTATCACGCGACCAATCTGGCCCGCGTGATGGTGCTGGCGCTGTTCGCGACCGGCTACAATCTGGCCTTCGGCTATACCGGGCTTCTGAGCCTGGGCCATGCGCTGTTCTTCGCGGCGGGCATGTTCGCGGCGGCGCTGCCCGCCTGGCATTACGGGCTGGGGGCGGGACCTGCCTTGCTGCTGGCCGTTCTTGGCGGCGCGGGCATGGCGCTGGTGACGGGGCTTCTGGCGCTGCGGACGGCGGGGGTCAGTTTCATGATCGTGACGCTGATGTTCGCCAAGGCCTTTCACCTGATCCTGATCTATTTCAACCAATGGACCGGCGGCGATCAGGGCTTCGCTTTGCCCGCCGCCAGCCGCGAACTGGCCGGGCAGGCGCTGTCGCAGGACGGGCCGCGGTTCCTGGTCGCCTGGACGCTGTTCTCGGTCGGGCTGCTGGTCTGTCTGGCGCTGGTGCGGTCGCGCTTTGGCCGGGTCATGGTGGCGATGCGCGAGAATGAGGATCGCTCGCGCCTCTTGGGCTACAACCCCTATCGGGTGAAGCTGCTGGTTCTGGTGATTTCGGGCGCCTATGCTGGGCTTGCGGGCGGGGCCTGGGCTATCCTGTTCGGCTATGCCGGCGCGGGCTTCGCGGAAATCCAGTATTCCATCCTGCCGATGCTTTACGTCCTGCTGGGCGGCGCAGGCGTGGTGGCCGGGCCGATCCTGGGGGCTGCGGCGATGTTCTGGCTGGTGGAACTGGCGGCGGAGCTGACCTCGGCCTGGCTGTTCCTGGTGGGTGCCGCGTTGGTGGTCCTGGTCCTTTTCGCGCCGAAGGGCGTGCTGGGCTGGGTTCGCGCCCGTTTCTGGAGGGATCTGCCATGAGCCTGTTGCAAGCGCGCGGCCTTGTGCGGCATTTTGGCGGATTGCGCGCCGTCGATGGCGTGGATTTCGACCTGGCCCCCGGCGAGGTCCATGGCCTGATCGGACCGAACGGGGCGGGCAAGACAACCTTCGTCTCGCTTCTGTCCGGGCGCATCCCGGTGCAATCGGGCCAGATCTTCCTGCAAGGGGCCGAGATCACCCGGCAGTCGGCACAGGCCAGGGTCAGGCAGGGGCTGGCTTATACGTTCCAGATCACCTCGATCTTTCCGGGCCTTTCGGTCTTCGACAATGTCGCCCTGGCGGTGCAGGGCGGGCGCGACACGGTGGGCGCGCTGCGCGGCGACAAGGCGGCCCTGGCGCGCGCGGTGGCGGCGGCGCTGGATAAGGTCGGGCTTGGGGGCCATGGCGGTCAGATGGCGGGAGAGCTGAGCTACGGCCATCAGCGGCTTCTGGAAGTGGCCATGGGGCTGGCGCTAAAGCCACGGGTGCTGATCCTGGACGAGCCGACCCAGGGCCTGGCCGCGGGCGAGATCGCGGGCTTCATGGCGCTGGTGCGCGGGCTGGTGCCCGAGGTCGCGGTGCTGATGATCGAACATAACATGGAGGTGGTGATGGGCGTTGCCGACCGGATCACCGTCCTGAATTTCGGCCGGGTCCTTGCGCGCGGGACACCCGCCGAGGTGCGGGCCGACCCGGCCGTGCAGGAGGCCTATCTTGGCGCTTGAAGTCACGGGGCTGACGGGCGGCTACGGCCCGGTCACGGTGCTGCGCGGGGTGGATTTCAGCGCCCGGCCGGGTGAGGTGACCTGCATCATGGGCCGCAACGGCGCGGGCAAGACCACGCTGATGAAGGCGCTGATGGGGCTTTTGCCCTGTGCGGGGCGGATCACCCTGGACGGGGTTCAGGTGTCGGGCCAGCCCGCCCACAGGGTTCCCGGGCTGGGCCTGGCCTGGGTGCCGCAGGGGCGGCGGCTGTTCGGGCCGCTGACCGTGGCCGAGAATCTTGCCATCGGCGGATTGCTGCGCGGCAACCGCGCCGCCGCGCGCGCGCGGGTGCTGGATATGTTCCCGCGTCTGGGCGAGCGGCTGGGGCAGGTGGCCTCGACCCTGTCGGGCGGCGAGCAGCAGATGCTGGCGATCGGCAGGGCGTTGTGTCTTGAGCCGAAAGTCCTGCTTCTGGACGAGCCGACCGAAGGCTTGCAGCCCTCGATGATCCAGCTCATCCGCGAGGCGATGCTGCGGCTGAAGGCCGAGGGCGTGGCGGTGGTGCTGGTCGAGCAGCGGGTCGATGCGGTGCTGAAGATGGCGGACCGCGTCGCCTTCATGGCCCATGGCAGGGTCGAAGACATCGTCGAGGCTGGCGCTTTGACGCCTGGAGCGCGGCAATTCGCGGATTATGTGGGGGTATAGCGATGGGCGCGGCAGGATGCGCGGGCAGGGCGGGGGGACGGCTGTGACCAGAGCAGGGCTTGTGGCCGGCGTCGATGTCGGCGGAACCTTCACCGATCTGGTCGTGTTCGATCCCGTCTCGGGCGGGGTGCGGCTGGCCAAGGTGCCGACCACGCTGCCGAACCAGTCGGGCGGGGTTCTGGCGGCTTTCGAGGCGGCCGGGGCCGATCTTTCCGCGCTGGACCTGATCGTCCATGGCACCACGACCACGACCAATGCAGTGCTGGAGCGCCAGCTTGCCCGGACCGGCATCATCACGACGGCGGGTTTCCGCGACGTGCTGGAACTGGGTCGCCGCACGCGGCCGCAGGCCTATGGCATGGCAGGCCGCTTCGTGCCGATCATTCCCCGCGACCTGCGGCTGGAAGTGCCCGAGCGGATGGATGCGCGCGGGCGCGTGGTCGCGCCGCTTGATGAAAATGCTTTTCGCAAAGCCGTTGCTGCATTGCAGCAAGCGGGCTGCGAGGCGCTGGTGATCCATTTCCTGCACGCCTATGCCAATCCCGCGCATGAACTGCGCGCGGGCGAGATCGCCCGAGAGATCTGGCCCAATGCCTATGTCACGCTTGGTCATGCGCTTCTGTCCGAAGCGCGGGAATATGAGCGCGGGGTGACGGCGGCGGTAAATGCCTCTGTCCAGCCGGTGCTGGAGCGCTATATCTCGCGGCTGGCGGGAGAGTTGGCGCAGCGCGGCTATGCCCGCGATCTTCTGGTGATGAACGGCAATGGCGGCATGGTCGCCGCGCAGCATGTGGCGAAAGAAGCCGTCAAGACGGTGATGTCGGGGCCCGCCTCAGGCGTGATGGCGGCGGTGGCGACCGGGCGGCGGGCGGGGATGCAAGACCTTCTGACCTATGACATGGGCGGCACCTCGACCGATGTGGCGATGATCCGCGGCGGCGTGGCCCCGGTCTCGAACGAGATCGAGGTGGAATATGCCATGCCGATCCATGTGCCGATGGTCGATGTCCGAACTGTAGGCGCGGGCGGCGGGTCGATCGCGCGGGTCGATGAGGGCGGCATGCTGCGGGTCGGGCCGGAAAGCGCCGGCTCCTATCCCGGCCCGGTCTGCTATGGGCGCGGTGGCACGAAGGTCACGATCTCGGACGCGAACCTGATCCTGGGACGCCTGCCCGCCAGCCGGTTCGGACAGGCCGCCGAGGCCGCGCGGGCGGCGATGGAGACGCAGATCGCGCGGCCTTTGGGCCTGGGGATCGAAGCGGCCGCCGAAGCCGTGCTGCGGATCGCCAATACCCATATGGCGGGCGCGGTGCGGATGGTGTCGATCTCGATGGGGGCCGATCCGCGCGATTTCGCGCTTTTCGCCTTTGGCGGGGCAGGGCCGCTGCACGCCGTCGCCCTGGCCCGGGAATTGGCGGTGCCAAAGGTGCTGGTCCCGGCGCGGCCCGGCATTACCAATGCGCTGGGCTGCGTGGTCGCCGACCTGCGTCATGATTTCGTGCGCACGCTGAACCGGCCCCTGGATGTGCTGGACATGGGCGAGGTCGCGGCCATTCTGTCGGCGCTCGAGACCGAAGGCCGCCGGCTGATCGCGGCGGAGCGCGTCGAGGTGCGCGACGTGAAGGCCGAGTTTTCGGCCGACATGCAGTTCCTGGGGCAGACCCATCTTCTGCGCTTGGCCTTGCCTTCGGCCTCTCCGACGCAGGGCCAGATGCAGGCGCTGTTCGAAGCGGCCTATCATGCCCGCTTCCGGGTGGATCTGCCGGAAATCCGCGCCTCGGTGATGAACCTGAATGTCTCGGTCACCGGCAGGCGGGCCGAGTTGGACCTGTCGCGGCTGATCGACCCTTCCGGGCGCAAATCCGCGCCGGAGGTCAAAGAGCGGCGGCAGGTGTGGTTTGACGGCGGCTGGCAGGATGTGCCGGTCTATTGGCGCGATCACCTGCCGCTGGCGCTGGATCTGGAAGGCCCGGCCATCGTCGAGCAGATGGACACGACGCTGGTGGTGGAGCCGGGCTGCCGGGTGACGTCGGACAAGGACGGCAATCTGATCGTGGCGGTTCGGGGCTGAAATCGCCAAGCCGGGCGGCTTCGCGCCCCCCGGCCCCCTGCGGGATATTTGAGCGGAAAGGAAGGGCGGGACGATGATCGATCCGGTGACATTGGCGGTGATCCAGGCGGGGTTGCAGCAGGTCTGCGACGAGATGGACCTGACCTTCTCGCGCGCGGCCTTTTCGCCGGTGATCGCCGAGGCGGATGACCGCTCGGACGGGATCTACAGCGCCGAGGATGGCAGCCTGATCGCGCAGGGATCGAAGGGCCTGCCGGTCTTTGTCGGCGTGATGCAGTTTTCCACCCGAACCCTGATCCAGCGCATCGCGGCAGGGGTGACGGCAGCGCCCGAGCCGGGCGACATCTATATCGTCAACGACCCCTACCTGGGCGGGACGCATCTGATGGATGTGCGCTTCGCCATGCCGGTCTGGCGCGACGGCAGGATCTGGTGCTGGCTGTCCAATACCGGGCATTGGCCGGATACCGGCGGCATGGTGCCGGGCGGGTTTTCGTCCAGCGCGATCAGTGCTGAACAGGAAGGGCTGCGCCTGCCGCCGGTCAAGCTGTTCAAGAAGGGCGTGCTGGACGCCGAGATCTGGGCGATCATCTGCTCGAACATCCGCGTTTCCGACCAACGCATCGGCGATGTGAAGGCGCAGGCAAGCGCCCTGATGGTCGGGGCCGAGCGGCTGGCGGCGCTGATGGACCGCTATGGCGATGCGACGGTGAGCGAGGCGGTGGCGCGGATGCGCGATCTGGCCGCGCGGCAGATGCGGGCCATGGTCGGGCTGATCCCGGAAGGAAGCTATCAGGCCCGCGCGATGATCGACAGCGACGGGGTGGTGAACGAACCCTTGACCATCGCCTTGACGATGACGCGGTCTGGCGAGCGGCTGATCTTCGATTTTGCCGGGTCGTCGCTGCCCTGCGCGGGGCCGATGAATTCGGTCCGGGCGACGACGCTGTCTTCGGTCTATCTGGCGGTGCGCCATGTCTTCCCGGATGTGCCGATCAGCGCCGGGGCGTTCGAACCGCTGGAGGTGACGGGGATCGAGGGCACGTTCCTTGATGCCTATTACCCGCGCCCGGTGTCTGGCTGCGCCGCCGAGGTCAGCCAGCGCATCGCGGAAGCCGTCTTTGCAGCACTGGTCCAGGCCATCCCCGAGCGGGTGACGGCGGCCCCGGCGGGGACAAGCGGCAATTTCGGCCTGGGCGGAACCGATCCCGAAACCGGGTCGGGATATGTGATGTACCAGATCTCGGGCGGCGGCTATGGCGGTTTCGCCGGGGGGGATGGCATCTCGAACGGCTGTTCCACCATCGGCATATCCAAGGCGCCGCCGGTCGAGATCATGGAGCAGAAATATCCCGTGCTCTATCGCCGCTACGCCCTGCATGAAGGCTCGGGCGGCGCAGGCCGGATGCGGGGCGGATTCGGGCTGGATTACGAAATCGAAGTGCTGCGCGGCACGGCGCGGGCGTCCTTCGTGATGGACCATGGCCGGGTCGGGCCGCAGGGCGTGCTGGGCGGCGGCGACGGCGCGGTGAACCGGGTCGAGATTCACCGGCAGGATCAGCCGGTTCTGGTGCCGGAACACCTGTCCAAGGCGCAGGACATCGTGCTGCAGGCGGGCGACCGGGTCAGGGTGCGCACGCCGGGCGGGGGCGGCTATGGCGCGCCGCAAGAGCGTGATCCGGCGCTGGTGGCCGAAGACCTGCGGCTGGGCCGTTACAGCGCGGAAGAGGCCCGGCGGCTTTGGCCGCCGGGCTGAGCGGTCATTCGGCGGCCTGCACCTTGCGTCCCGACAGACGGTCCTCAAGCGCGCCGATCCGCGCATTCAGCAGCGCGGCCCGGTCATCGCCCGAGCGCAGCCGTGCCACCAGTTCCTCGGGCGTGGGCGGCACGGCCTCTTCGTCTTTCTTGCCGATCAGGCGGCCGAAGACCCAGCCCAGGGCGCGCGAAAGATCGTCCATGATCAGGTAAAAGGCCGGAACGACGACCAGCGACAGCACCGTCGACATGATGATGCCGCCGATCACCGCAATGGCCATCGGCGCGCGGAACGTGCCGCCTTCGCCGACGCCGAGGGCCGAGGGCAGCATCCCCGCCGACATGGCGATCGAGGTCATCACGATCGGCCGTGCCCGCTTGTGCCCGGCTTCGACGACTGCGGCGATGCGGTTCATGCCGCGCGCCCGCATCTCGATGGCGAAATCGATCAGCAGGATCGCATTCTTGGTCACGATCCCCATCAGCATCAGCAGACCGATCATCACGGGCATGGACATCGGGTTCTGGGTGATGATCAGCGCCGCCGCCACGCCGCCGATGGCCAGGGGCAGCGAGAAGAGGATGGTGAAGGGCTGGATCAGCGACCGGAACAGCAGGATCAGCACGGACAGGACCAGGAACAGGCCCATCAGCATGGCATTGCCAAAGCTTGTCACCAGTTCCGCCTGCACTTCGGCATCGCCTGCGGGCTTGACCGTGACCGAGGCAGGCAGATTCAGGGGCGGTATGCCTTTTTCGGCATTGCCGAAAACGATCTCCTCGAAGCGCGCGGTGGCACTGTCCAGCGGTACGCCCACCGGCAGATCGGCCCCCACGGTGGCGACGCGCTGGCGGTTCAGGCGCTTGATCGTGGCCGGGCCTTCCGACAGCGTGATCTCGGCCACGGCAGAGAGCGGCACCAGTTTGCCCGACGCGGTCACGACCTGAAGCGCCGCCAGCCGTTCCAGGCTTTCGCGCGAGGCATCCTCGAGCTGCACCCGGACCGGGATCTGGCGGCTGTCGACCGAAAGCTTGGCCAGCGAGGCATCGCTGTCGCCGATGGTCGCGACCCGCACGGTGGCCGCGATGGCCTGGGTGGTGACGCCCAGCCGGGCGGCCTCTTCCAGACGCGGGGTGATCTGGACTTCGGGCCGGGGCAGGGTGCTTTCGGTCGAGACGTTGGTCAGCAGCGGCTCGCCCGCCAAGGCGCGCTCGATCATCGTTGTCGCCGCGACCAGATCGGCATCGCTGGCCGAAAGGACGTTGTACGAGACCGGCCGCCCGCCTGCGCCGGGCCCGCCCAGCTTGAAGGCGCGGATATCGGGAACCGTCGCCAGGCGCTTCAGCACTTCGGCCTCGATCTCGACCTGCGGCTGGGTGCGCGTCTGCGAGGGCGGCACATGAATCCAGTCGCGCAGCAGGGGAATGCCGCTTGCGACCTCGATCAGCCGCCGTTCCAGGGACACGTCGCGCTTCTCAAGAAGGATGCGCATATCGGCGCGGCGTACGTCGAGATCACCCAAGGGCGAGCTGCCACCGACGACGATGACATGCTCGATACCGGGAATATCCTTGACGGCGTTGCGCATGGCTTCGGTGGTGCGGTCGGTCTCGGCCAGGGTCGAGCCGGGCGGCAATTCGACCGAGACCGAGAAGCGGCTTTCGTCATCCGGCGGGAAGAGGTTGCCGGGAACCTGAAGCATCAGCCCCACCGAGACGATCACCACGCCGATGGCGACGAGCAAGGTCAGGTAATAGGCCGGAAAGCGGAAGCGCGAGCCGAACAGCCGCGGCACGGCGGTGGATTTCCGGACCAGCCACAGATAGCCGCGCATGAAGAGACCGTCCTTCAGCTCGCCATGGCCCTGGTCCTTGGCGGTCATCAGATAGGCTGCCATCATCGGCGTGATCAGCCGCGCGACCAGAAGCGAGAAGAGCACCGCCACTGCGACGGTGATGCCGAACTGGCGGAAATACTGGCCGGGAATGCCGGGCATGAACGACACCGGCACGAAGACCGCGACGATGGTCGAGGTGGTGGCGATGACGGCCAGGCCGATTTCATCCGCCGCCTCGATGGCGGCGCGATAGGGGGTCTTGCCCATGCGGATATGCCGGGCGATGTTCTCGATCTCGACGATGGCGTCGTCGACCAGGATCCCCGTCGCCAGCGTGAGCGCCAGGAAGGACACGAGGTTCAGCGAGAAGCCCATCATGTCCATGACCCAGAAGGTCGGAATCGCCGACAGGGGCAGGGCGACGGCAGAGATCAGCGTGGCGCGCCAGTTGCGCAGGAAGATGAAGACCACCAGAACGGCCAGAAGCGCGCCCTCGATCAGCGTGTCGAGCGCGGCTTTGTAATTGCCATGGGTGTAATAGACGGCGTCATCCACCAGGGTGACGGTCACGTCAGGGTATTTGGCGCGGATGTCATCGACGACTTTCGCCGTGACTTCGGCCACCGAAACTTCGGACGCGCCCTTGGAGCGGAAGACCGCCATCATCACGACCGGGTCGCCATCGGTGCGGCCAAAGCTCTTCGGATCTTCGTAACTGTCGATGATCTGACCCAGATCCGACAGGCGGACGTGGCGGCCCGAGGGCAGGGCGATGGTCGCCTGGGCCAGCGCGGCGGCGGTGTCCTGGTTGCCAAGGGTGCGGATCGACTGTTCGCCCAGGCCGATCTCGGCCTTGCCCGAGCCGACATTGGCATTGGTCAGGGCAAGCTGCTGGCTGACCGCCAGCGCGGTGATGCCATAGCTGCCCAGCTTAACCGGGTCGAGTTCGACACGGATCTCCCGGTCGGCCCCACCATAGCGGTCCACCCGCCCGATGCCCGGTTTGCCCTGAAGGGCGCGCGTCATCGTGTCATCGACGAACCAGGACAGTTCTTCCAGCGTCATGCCGGGCGACGAGACCGAATAGGTCAGGATCGCGCCGCCTTCGACATCGACACGGGCCACGATGGGGGCCTCGATATCGCCGGGCAGATCGCCCCGGATGCGGTCGATGGCATCCTTGGTGTCCTGCACCGCCTTGTCGGTGGCGATTTCCATGTAGAATTCGACCGCCGTGGTCGACAGCCCGTCCGAGACGGTGGACGTCACGTTCTTGACCCCGGTGATGCCCGCGACGGCATCCTCGATCTCCTTGGTGATCTGGGTCTCAATCTCGGCCGGGGCGGCCCCCGGCTGGGCGACGGCGATCGAGACGATCGGCACGTCGATATTGGGAAAGCGGGTGATCGGCAGGGTGTTGAACGACTGCCAGCCGATCAGCATCAGCATGAAGAAGGCAAGAAGCGGCGCGACCGGATTGCGGATGGCCCAGGCGGAAAAGTTCATCGCGCCCTCTTACTTGCCAAGGTCCGACAGGACCGGATTGATCTTGTCGCCGGGGCGCACGAAGGCGCCGGCCTTGGCGACAACCTGATCGCCTTCGGTCAGGCCCTCGGTCACTTCGACCCAGCCGCTTTCGCGGATGCCCAACTTGACCGCGACCTGCTCCACAACGCCGTCCGTGACACGCAGGACGGTCTGCTCGCCGCCCATGGCGCTGACCGCCGTGACCGGCACCGCCAGCGCGTCATGTTCGGCGACGATCACATCGGCCTCGATGAACATGCCCGCGCGCAGCCCGGTTTCGGCGGCGATCGAGATGCGGGCGCGGCCAAGACGGGTCAGGCTGTCAATGACGGGTTCCACCAGGCGGACCGTGCCGGTCAGCCCGGCGGGGGTGCCCACGCCTTTCAACTCGGCCGTCTGGCCGGGGGTGAGACGCAGGATATCGGCCTCGGCCACATCGGCCCACAATTCCAGTGCGCCGTCCTTTTCGATCACGAACATCGGGCTGCCCGCCGCCGTGGCGACGGCGCCGATGGTGGCGTTGCGCGCGGTGATGCGCCCGGCATAGGGGGCCTTCACCTCGGTCCGGGTCAGTTGCAATTCGACATTCGCCATCTGCGCCTCATAAAGCGCGACCTGGGCGCGGGCGGCCTCGAGCGACTGGCGCGCGACCGAGACGCGGGCCGTGGCGGCAACCGCATTGGCGCTGGCAGTATCCAGCGCGGCCTGGGTGGCGGTGCCCTGATCGGCCAGTTTCCTGGTCCGTTCGGCCACGCGTTGTGCCTCGGCCGCGGATGACTCGGCTTCGGTCAACTGGGCTTCGGCCTGGGCGATGGTGGCCTTGGCCGATTCCAGCGCGGCGGCGGATTGCGCCTTTTGCAACAGAAGCGTGCTGTTCGACAGAACGGCAAGAACCTGACCCTCGGTCACCACATCGCCCACATCGGCCAGAAGCTGCTCGATGGGCTGGCCCTCGATCAGCGGCTGGACATTCACCTGCTCGACCGGATTGACGAAGCCGGTGGCGATCACCCGCGCGACCATATGGCGTGTCGCCACCTGGGCCACGGTGATCGCAGGCAGAACCGGCGCCACTGCGGCAGCGGGCGCGGTTTCGGCGGCGGCGGCGGTTTCGGCCGGGGCAGGGCCGGTCAGCGGCGCGAGGGACAGCAGGGCAGCAAGAGAAACGGTAACAAGAAATAACGGGCGCATGGATCAGCTCTTTTCTGAAGCGGCGTCGGTGACATCATCAAGCACGCGGTTGATGCTTTGCAGGATCAAGACATTCAGGTCGGGATCAAGGGCGTCATTCTGACGGGTGGCCGCAGCCTTGACCATCATCACGACAAAGCGGGCATGGGCGCCGAAGCGCTGGTGGCAGGCTTCGGGCGTGAGGCCCGAGACGCGGGCGAAAACGCCCAGCATATTGGCGCAGATCCGCTCTTCCATATCGCCGCAGATTGCCGCCACTTCGGTCTTGCGATGCGCGGCGGCACCGATCTCGGCCCAGAGCTGCCCCTTGTCCTTGTGGCGGGTGCAGACCTCTCCGGCGATCTTGCCGCGCACTGCGCCCATCAGGTCGTCGGCGGTGCGGATCTCGGCGAACTTCTGTTCGATCTCGGCGATGTCCAGCGCCACCATGCCTTCGACGATGGCCGCTTTCGAGGGAAAGTAGCGGTAGAAATTCCCCACGCTCATCCCCGCCGCGCGGGCCAGATCCTGCATCGAAGCGCCGTCAAAACCCTTTTCGGCAAAAACCGCGCGGATCCGGCCAAGGATCTCGGCCGAGCGGTCGGGCACAGGATTGTGGACAGGCCCGGCATGGGCGGGGCTGATCGGCGACGGGAAGGTCATGGTGGTCAAAAGCAAGGAATGAACGTTCATTCATCGAAGTACAGTGTTTTTACATTCCGTCAAGCCCTTCCAGCTTTCTATGCCGACGAAAGCTTCGCGCCCTTGGCTTTTCGCGGCGATTGGTGCAGGAACGGGCGTTTTCGGCAGGAGGGTCGTCGATGGCCAAGGGCTTTGGGTTCCGCGTGGCGGCAGTGGATGGCAAGGCGCGCACCGGCGTGATCGACACGCCGCATGGCCAGATCCGCACGCCCGCCTTCATGCCTGTGGGCACGGCGGCCACGGTCAAGGCGATGCTGCCCGACAGCGTGGCCGCGACCGGGGCCGACATTCTTCTGGGCAATACCTATCATCTGATGCTGCGCCCGACCGCCGAACGCATCGCGCGGCTGGGTGGTTTGCACAAGTTCATGAACTGGCAGAAGCCGATCCTGACCGATTCCGGCGGCTTTCAGGTGATGAGCCTGGGTCCGTTGCGCAAGTTGACCGAGGAAGGCGTGGTCTTCTCGAGCCATATCGACGGATCGAAACACCAATTGACGCCTGAACGCAGCATGGAAATCCAGGCGCTTCTGGGCAGCGACATCGTGATGTGTTTCGACGAATGTCCCGCGCTGCCTGCCGACGAGGCGACAGTGGCGAAATCGATGCGCCTGTCGATGCGATGGGCGCGGCGGTCGCGGCAGGCCTTTGGCGACCGGCCGGGCCATGCGCTGTTCGGCATCATGCAGGGCGGCGTCACCCGCGAGCTGCGGGCGGAATCGGCGGCCGAGCTGCGCTCGATCGGCTTTGACGGCTATGCCATCGGCGGGCTGGCGGTGGGCGAGGGGCAGGCCGCGATGTTCGACGTGCTGGACTATGCGCCGGGCCTTCTGCCCGAGGACAAGCCGCGCTACCTGATGGGCGTGGGCAAGCCCGATGACATCGTCGGCGCGGTCGAGCGTGGCGTCGACATGATGGATTGCGTCCTGCCCAGCCGGTCGGGCCGCACCGGGCAGGCCTGGACCCGGCGCGGGCAGGTCAACATCAAGAACGCCCGCCACATGGACGACCCGCGCCCGCTGGACGAGAATTGCAAATGCCCGGCCTGCCGCAGCTACAGCCGCGCCTATCTGCACCATGTCTTCAAAGCCCAGGAAATCATCGCCTCGATGCTGCTGACCTGGCATAACCTGCATTACTATCAGGAACTTATGTCCGGCCTGCGCGCGGCCATAGCCTCGGGCAACCTCAAGGCCCATGTCGCGGCCTTCCATGCCCGCCGGGCCGAAGGCGATATCGAGCCGCTCTAGCCGGCCCTGTAGCCCCGCACAGGGTGCAGGGCGGCTTTGCACAGTGGCCGGGGTTGCCCGGCGCCGGGCAGCGCCTAGGTCATGTCTCCAACCCCAGGAGAGACTTGCGATGACCGACACGCTTTTCACGCCGCTCAAGGCCGGTAGGATCGAGATGAGGAACCGGGTGGTCATGGCCCCCCTGACCCGAAACCGTGCCTATCAGGGCGATGTGCCGGGCGATCTGCATGTGGAATACTACCGCCAGCGCGCCGGGGCCGGGCTGATCGTGACCGAAGGCTCGCAGATATCCCCGCAGGGAAAGGGCTATGCCGACACGCCCGGCATCTATTCGGATGCACAGGTCGCGGGCTGGAAGAAGGTGACGGATGCCGTCCACGCCAAGGGCGGCAGGATCGTGATCCAGCTCTGGCATGTCGGCCGCATCAGCCATCCGGACCTTCTGAATGGCGGCACGCCGGTCGCGCCTTCGGCCATCCCGGCGGGCTCGCGCACCTTTGTGAACGGCCAGTTCCTGGAAACCGGCGCGCCGCGCGCGCTGAGCGAGGCCGAGATTGCCGCGATCGTGCAGGATTACCGCCAGGCCGCCGCCAATGCGATCCGCGCGGGCTTTGACGGGGTCGAGATCCATGGCGCGAACGGCTATCTGATCGACCAGTTCCTGCGCGACACCTCGAACACCCGCAGCGACGGCTATGGCGGGTCGATCCCGTACCGCACCCGCTTCCTGCGCGAGGTGGTGTCGGCGGTGGCCGATGAGATCGGCGCCGACCGCACCGGCATCCGCCTGTCGCCCTGGTCGAATGCCAACAATGTCGGCATCGACAGCGACACGCCCGCCCTGTTCGGCGCGGTGATGGACATTCTCAACGCGGTCGGAATCGCCTTCCTTCACGTGGTCGAGGGCCAGACCGGCGGGCCGCGCGACTGGCCCGCAGGCGGGATCGAGGCGCTGCGGGCGCGGTTCCGGGGCGTCTGGATCGCCAATAACGGCTATACCGGCGAAACGGCGGTCAAGGCGGTTGCCTCGGGCGCGGCGGATGTGGTGGCCTTTGGCAAGCTCTATATCTCGAACCCCGATCTGGCCGAGCGGCTGGCGGCCGATGCGCCACTGAACCCGCTGCCGACCGCCGGGCTTTATGGCGGCGGGGCCGAAGGCTATACCGATTACCCGACGCTGGCCGAGGTCAGCGCCTAAAGGCCGAAGGGCGCAAGGTCGCGTGCCTGCCGCGCCTGCAGGAGAAAGCGGTAGCCCGGGTTGCCAAAACCCGGATCGCCGCCGTTTTCTCCATATGCGTGAAAGGTCAGGACCGCAGGCATGTCTCCGGTCACCCGGATCGCCTTGAGCGGCAGGCGGGTTTCGAAGGCGCTGTTCATCATCCGGCTTTGGGCCTTGGGCCAGGCGTCGGTCAGGCGCCGGGCCGATGCTTCAGCCTGCGCCCGCGTCGGATAGCTGAAGACGGCGGCGGCATGGTCGGTCTTGCCATCGGAAAGATCGACGAAAAGCCCCAGCAGCCAGGGCAGAAGCCCGGCTCCGGGCGGTTTGGCCGACAGGGCCGCCTGATCGGTCACGACAATCGCCTGCACCGGCACGGCGCCGGCGAAACCCGCATCCTCCAGCGCCGCAGCCAGGGCGGGAAGGTCGGCATGGCCCAACGGACCTGCGATGCCTGCGAGGGCCGCCATCAGCGGCCATTCCGACGCCTGGACCAGCCGGTCGCCGTCCAGCAGAACCCGGGACGACTTGCCGGTCGATCCGCCGAAAGGATCGGCCGGATCGCGCAGCGCAAGTGATATGGCGTTGTCCTCGCCTCGCGCCCAGGCGGTGACACCCTGCACGGTGCTTTCAGCGAATCCCCGCGCGGCGACGGCAGGCCCGACCTTTTCCGTCGCGGCTGGCACAAGCTCCAGCACGGCCCCGGTTACCGGCAGCGCCGCGACGGTCACGAAGCGGCGCAGGTCGGCCGCCGTGAAACCGACGGTCCGCGCCCATCCGCCATCGAAGCCTCCGGCCAGATAGTCCAGCGCGAAGCCGGTCTGGAACCGCGACCAGGGCGCAAAGGGCGCATTCGCTGCCAGACCGAGCGCGCCGCAGGTCTCGGGATCGCCCCAGGCTGTCTCCCATGGATCGGCGCCGGGGCCAGCGGGCAGGAACGCCGCCTCCGGCAAGCGAAGCAGATCGGCCAGCAGCGAAGCCGCCGGGGCGGCGGCCTGTGCCATGACGCCCCCCGAGGGCAGGGCGGCAAGCGGGCAGGCGGCAATCCCTGCCAGAACCTGACGGCGGCGCAGGGCGTAAAGCGGGTCTTGCGGCATGGGGTCCTCGATCCTGGTCAAGACAGCGACTTCGACCGCAGCCTGCGGGTTGTCCAGGGGCGTTGACAAGGATGGTTACCCCGACCTGCCGTCAACCGCCTGTGACGATCCGCTCTTGCGGCGGCTGGCGCGCGGGTTCACATTGGCGGGCCTATGCCAAGGCCCGGGCCCCGCGTCCCGGGCCGCGCTTGAAACCCCCGCTGCGGGTGCACAAGTTAACAGATCCGCGGGGACGACCGGGTTGCCGATGGTCGGGGTCCGGTCCCGTCTGCCGCAAGTGAAGGATGACATGATGAACGAACCCCTGTCCTCCAGCTACCCCGTGTTGCCGCTGCGCGACATCGTGGTCTTCCCCCATATGATCGTGCCGCTGTTCGTGGGCCGCGAGAAATCGGTGCGGGCGCTGGAAGAGGTGATGGCCGATGACAAGCAGATCCTGCTGTCCAGCCAGATCGACCCCACGGTCGATGACCCCGAAGCCGACGGGATCTACCGCGTCGGTGTGCTGGCCAATGTGCTTCAGCTTCTGAAGCTGCCCGACGGCACCGTGAAGGTGCTGGTCGAGGGCAAGGCCCGCGTCAAGATCACCGAATTCCTGGAAAACCCGTCTTTCTTCGAGGCGAATGCCGTCCGCCTGGACGAACAGACCGGCGATACCGCCTCGGTCGAGGCGCTGGTCCGCGCCGTGGGCGAGGAATTCGAACGCTATGCCAAGGTGAAGAAGAACATCCCCGAAGAGGCGATGTCGGCGGTCAGCGAAACGCGCGAACCGGCGCGGCTGGCAGATCTGGTCGCAGGGCATCTGGGCATCGAGGTGGCGCAGAAGCAGGAGCTTCTGGAAACGCTGACCGTCGCCGAGCGGCTTGAGAAGGTCTATGGACAGATGCAGGGCGAATTGTCGGTCCTGCAGGTCGAGAAGAAGATCAAGTCGCGCGTCAAGACCCAGATGGAGAAGACGCAGCGCGAATACTATCTGAACGAGCAGATGAAGGCGATCCAGCGCGAGCTGGGCGATGGCGAGGAAGGCCAGAACGAGGTCGCCGAGCTGGAAGAGCGCATCCGCAAGACCGAATTGTCCAAGGAAGCGCGCGAGAAGGCCGAGGCCGAGGTCAAGAAGCTCAAGACCATGTCGCCGATGTCTGCCGAGGCAACGGTGGTGCGCAATTACCTCGACTGGCTTTTGGGCGTGCCCTGGGGCGTGAAAAGCCGGATGAAGAAGGATCTGGGCGCCGCGCAGAAGGTGCTGGATGCCGATCATTACGGCCTGGACAAGGTCAAGGAACGCATCGTCGAATATCTGGCCGTGCAGGCGCGTTCGGCCAAGCTGAAAGGCCCGATCCTTTGCCTCGTCGGCCCGCCCGGCGTGGGCAAGACGTCGCTTGGCCGCTCGGTCGCCAAGGCGACGGGGCGGGAATTCATCCGCATTTCGCTGGGCGGCGTGCGCGATGAATCGGAAATCCGTGGCCACCGGCGGACCTATATCGGCTCGATGCCCGGCAAGATCATCCAGTCGCTGAAAAAGGCCAAGACCACCAACCCGCTGATCCTGCTGGACGAAATCGACAAGATGGGCCAGGATTTCCGGGGCGACCCGGCCTCGGCGCTGCTGGAGGTTCTGGACCCGGAACAGAACTCGACCTTCGTCGACCACTATCTTGAGGTCGAGTATGACCTGTCGAACGTGATGTTCATCACCACGGCCAACAGCTACAACATGCCCGGCCCGCTGCTGGACCGGATGGAGATCATCTCGGTCGCGGGTTACACCGAGGACGAGAAGCGCGAGATCGCCAAGGGCCATCTCCTGCCCAAGCAGGTCAAGGCCAACGGGTTGAAGAAGGGCGAGTTCGCGGTTTCGGACGAGGCGCTGACCCATGTCATCCGCTATTACACGCGGGAAGCCGGGGTGCGGAACCTTGAGCGCGAGATCGCCAAGCTGGCGCGCAAGGCGGTGACCGATATCCTGAAGGGCAAGACCAAGAAGGTCGATGTCACGCCGGACAAGGCCGAGGAATACCTGGGCGTCCAGCGCCATCGCTATGGCCTGGCCGAGAAGGAGGATCAGGTCGGCGTGGTGACGGGTCTGGCTTGGACCAGTGTTGGGGGCGATCTGCTGCAGATCGAGGCGCTGAAACTGCCGGGCAAGGGGCGGATGAAGACCACCGGCAAGCTGGGCGAGGTGATGAAGGAATCGATCGAGGCGGCGTCCAGCTATGTCCGCTCGGTCAGCCCGCAGCTTGGCGTCAAGCCGCCCAAGTTCGAGACGATGGACATCCATGTCCACGTCCCGGATGGCGCGACGCCGAAAGACGGGCCTTCCGCCGGTCTGGCCATGGTGACCTCGATCGTGTCCGTGATCACCGGGATTCCGGTGCGCAAGGACATTGCGATGACAGGAGAGGTTTCCCTGCGCGGCAATGCGATGGCGATCGGCGGCCTGAAGGAAAAGCTGCTGGCGGCGCTGCGCGGCGGGATCAAGACGGTGTTCATCCCCGAGGAGAATGCCAAGGATCTGGCCGAGATCCCGGAAAACGTGAAGACCGGGCTCAAGATCATTCCGGTCACGCATGTGCGCGAGGTTCTGGCCCAGGCGCTGGTCCGCCAGCCAGAGCCGGTCGATTGGGACGAGGCGGCCGAGGAAGCCGCCGCCGCCGCCCGCAAGGCGGGGGGCGAGGCCCCGGCCCAGATCGCGCATTGATGCGCCATGACAAGACGAAAAGGGCGGCCCCAGCGGGCCGCCCTTCTTTTTTGTTGCCTCAGGCCACCCGGCGCGGCGCGATGCCCAGACGGCGGTAATCCACGGACTTGATGCCGAAGGGAAGCCGGACCAGCGCCTCGGGCCGGCGGGTGGCGACCTCGTCGGCCATCACGCCTTGCCAAACCCCGTCAAGGCCCGGATAGCGCCAGTGGTACAGCGCAAGGCCCTGCGGCGTCATGCCGACCGCACGGATATCCGTCTTGCAGCGCCGGTCGCTGACCACCGGAACCGGGGCGCTGCCATTGCCTGCCGCCGCGGCGAACATGATCAGCGCCATCAGCGGCACCAGAAAATCATGGCTGCCCGAAGACCCGGTCTCGGCCCGCACCACCTCGGGCTCCATCACCGGCTCGGCCAGCCCGCCCGCATGAAGAGGCGGCGACAGAACGCCCAGAACCAGAGCGGAAGACAGCAACAGCGATTTCTTCATGGTCATCTCCCCTGTTGAGACCGAGAATGCGGCAGAGACATCGGAAAGCGGCCCGGAACGGCAGCGGGCCTTGCGGCAAGTCTTGCGGGGAAGGGGCGGGCGATCAAGTCCTTCCTGGCCGCCCGCGCGGCGGATGCGGCGACAAAACAAGGATTCCAGTGGCTTTGTTTCCCGCCCGCCGATAGGCTTTCGCCAATGGGGCCTGACCGGAGGAACATGAGTGATGGCGCGCAAGACGACTTCTGCCGCGGAACCGGCATCCAAGGCCGAACCAGAGGCTGCGGCTGCGGCGGAGGCCCCGACCGCCATCGAAGACGCGGCGGCGAAAGGCCCCAGCCTGAAGATCCGGGATCTGGTCACCCGCGTCGCCGAGGCGACGGGCGGCAAGCGCAAGGATGTGAAAGAGATGGTCGAGGCCACGCTCAAGGTCCTTGGCGATGCCATGGCCAAGGGCGAGGACATGAACCTGCCGGGCTTCGGCCGCACCCGGATCACCCGCAGCGCCGAAAAGGACGGGGCGGCCCATCTGACGATGAAAGTCCGGCGCGGCGCACATCGGCCAAAACATGTCGATGAGCCTCTTGCAGAGGACGGCGAGGATAGCTAGAAGCACCGCACCGAATTCAGGTTCGGGCGATTAGCTCAGCGGTAGAGCGCTTCGTTCACATCGAAGATGTCAGCGGTTCAAATCCGTTATCGCCCACCATTCTTTCCGGCCTGATGGTCGGATCAGGGGCCGGATCTGCGAAAAGCAGGTCCGGCCTTTTCGATTCCTCGCGGAAAAATCATAATTCTTTCAGTGCCTTGCGGGGTCCGCCGAAGATGACAGTCCTTGTCATTTGAAGGAATCCCGCGACAGGCGCATCTCTCCTGGCACAGCTTCACCGCCCCATCGGAACAGCAGGGCGCAGAGAGACACAGGAGAGGATCAGATGAAAATTTCGCATAGCCTTCGCGCTTCGGTTTTCGCCATCGCCGCGGTGCTTGGCGCCCCGGCCCTTGCCCTCGACATCGGCGCGCAGCGCCCTAACGGCGACAGTGTCATCCCGGTTGTTGTGGCCGAAGCCCCCGTCGCCATCGCCGTCGTCGCCCCGGTTCCGGGCAGCCCCGCGACCGTCGCCGACGCCGGCGAGGCTGATGACAAGGGCGAGACGCTGAAAGTTGTCGCCGCCGAAGCCCCGGCCGAAGCGCCCGCCGTGATCGTTCCGGCGCTGGTCGCGCCGATTGCCGTGCCGCCCGCCTTGCCGGTTGACGTGACGCCACCGCCGCTGCCGCAGATGCCCGCCTATTATGTCGGCATCGACGGCAAGCCGGTCGGCCCGCTGGACGAAGCCGCGTTGCGCGAAATGGTGGCCAAGGGCACGCTGACCGAAGAGACGCTGGTCTGGACCGACGGCATGTCCGACTGGATCAAGGCCGCCGATGTTGCCGACCTGGACAAGATTCTCGAGGGTGCGCCGAAATCGGCGGCCCTGGGTACGGGCAAGGGCGACGGCAAGGCCCCGGCCACTGCGCCGGTCGCGGCTCCCGCCCCGGTCACCGTTGCTGCCGCGCTTCCGGGCACCTGGGAGATCGACGGCATGGTGCCGGTAGACGGGCTGGGCATGGGCGATGCCGAGATTGTGCAGGTCTTCAATCCCGACGGCACCTATTCCGCCAATGGCACCATTCTCGCCGTCGTGCCGGGCATGGGCACCTATCCGGTCGAGATCGTGGTCAGCACCGCGGGACGCTGGAGCGTGGCCGAAGGGCCGGACGGGCAGGGCCAAGTGACGGTGAACGCCACCACCTACGTCTCAATCCCCTCGATGGGTGTGCCCGTCCAGGTCAATACCGGCACCGACAGTTTCGTGGTGCAGGTGGTGGATGGCGCGACGCTGATTGTCGATGGCAGCGAATGGCAGCGCATCAGCGCCTGAGCGATGTCACTTCAAGACGGCGGCTCCGGTCCGCAAGGGTCGGAGCCTTGTCATTTTCGGTGATCGTCTTCGCCGCTTCAGGACGACCAAATACCTGTCGCTTCGCCCCGGCCGGGCTTGCATCGCGCGCGGCAGACGGCTATCCCGCCCGGCATCGGGTGGTTAGCTCAGTTGGTAGAGCGTCTCGCTTACACCGAGAATGTCGGGGGTTCGAGCCCCTCACCACCCACCATCCGCCAGAGCCATCGCGCGCAGATCAGGATGACCCAAGAGGCAGCACTGGCGGCCGCATCGCCGGTTCCACAAGTGGCTGATTCGTTAAACTGCCCGGCGCGGATTGTAGATGCTTTGGAAACTACGCCCAGCATTGTTCGTTTCCTGCAAGGCCGATGCAATTTAAAGTTGCTTCGTGAAGCCAAGAATAAGCGCTAAGCTGTAAAAGTATGGCTAAACTGTGACGAAATTTGATCTAGATTGCGTCCCGTGCCAGTATGCTTGCTAGGAATTTCCTTAGTCTCTCTTTGCCAGAGGTGGCCCCAATGCTGAATTTCAAACTTCTCGGCGCGGCGGCGTTTTCGGCGGCCCTCCTTGCGGGGACCGCGATCGTTCATGCAACGCCGGTCGATCTGACCATTACGTTTGACGATGACCCCTACGTGTCTGCGCCATTGTTCTTGGATGAGGATTCTCCCGGCGTGCTGCCCGAGTCGAAATGCAACGGGTCAAACTCCGAGAAGCCCTGCCTGAAGGTGAACACCCAGGGTGCGGCCACGCTTTCCATCAATTCGCCGTTGACCTTTACCATCAAGGAATTCTGGTTCCTGCTGATCGGCAGGGGTGACGACATGCTCGTGACCACCTATGTGGGCGATATGGTCAAAGGGACGCTCTCCTTGATCCAGGGCAGCGGCCCGGGCGAGTATGGCTTCAACGATGATGGCCATATCGCCGATGTCAGCGGCAATGATTTCTTCAAGAACATCACAAAGATCTCGTTCATCATGGCCTGCCCGCCCGATGACGACAAGAAGAAGAAGAAGGACGGCCCTGCTTGCGCAGGCACCGGCCTGATTGACGACATCAAACTGACCTATGACGATGGCAAGACGCCGCCTCCGGCGACCGTGCCGCTGCCTGCAGGCGGGGCGCTGCTGCTGGCTGGCTTGGCGGGTTTGGGCCTGCTGCGCCGCCGCAAGGCCGCCTGATCCCGATCCTATAGAACGGCTCGATTGCATGACCATAGACAGGCGGCCCTTGGGCCGCCTGTTTTGGTTTGGGCCCGGATGCGCAGGTCATGTGCGGGGATGGCGGTTGTCTTTCCGGCGCTGACGCACGACCTTCGGAACCAGGTGACAGGAGGCTGCGATGAGCTGGAATCCCATTCTCGACCCCACCATTCCGATCGGCGACCAGGTCGATGCGATCGAGACGGTGATCGTGCCGCGCGCCCGCGATCTGGGCGGCTTCGAAGTGCGGCGGGCGCTGCCCTCGGCCCAGCGGCAGATGGTCGGCCCCTTCATCTTCTTCGACCAGATGGGCCCGGCCGAATTCCTGACCGGCGATGGCATAGACGTGCGGCCGCATCCGCATATCGGCCTGGGCACCGTGACCTATCTGATGAAGGGCCGCCTGCATCACCGCGATTCCCTGGGGACCGATCAGTGGATCGAGCCGGGGGCGGTGAACTGGATGATGGCGGGGCAGGGCATCACCCATTCCGAACGCACCGACGGGGCGGCGCGCCGGGCGCCCTTGTCGATGTTCGGCCTGCAGACCTGGCTTGCCCTGCCAGAGGCGCGCGAAGAGGATGCGGCGGGCTTCATCCATATCGGGCGCGAGGCGCTGCCGGAGCTGGAGGGCGAGGGCAAGCAGGTGCGGCTGATCCTGGGCACGGCCTGGGGCGAGAAAGTGCCGCTCGAGATGCCCTCTGAGGTCTTCTATGCCGATGCGGTGCTTTCCCCCGGCGCGGCCATCCCGTTGCCCGACGACCATGAGGATCGCGGCGTCTATGTGCTGGAAGGCACGGTCAGCCAGGGCGGCCAGAGTTTCGAGGCCGGGCGGATGCTGGTCTTCCGGCCGGGCGACCGGGTCTCGGTGCGGGCCGGGGCGCAGGGCGCGCGGATCATGCTTCTGGGCGGGGCCACGATGGGCGGGCCGCGTTTCATCTGGTGGAATTTCGTCGCCTCGTCACGCGAGAAGATCGAGGCCGCGAAAGAGGCCTGGCGCGCGGGCGACTGGCAGCATGGCCGGTTCCGCCTGCCGCCGGGGGATTATGGCGAATTCATCCCGGCGCCGGAGCGGTAGCTCCGCGCGAGGGGTCGGGTGGCAACCGCCCCGGGCCGGAGGATTCGGGGATGCGCTGCCTTGACCCCGCGCGCCCCTGAGGGTCTTGGGCAGGCCAGTCCGCCGCAGTGTTTTGGCCTGGTCTTTCCGGGCGATGGCCCCGGCATGGCAGGTGCCGCGGGGCAGGGCGGGGCGGGGCCGCAGGGAATTTTCACGGGACCGGTTTTTTTGCCATTCCCGCGCTTGACGGCGCCCGCACCCCCGCGTATCTACCCCCCCACGCCCGGGCAGCCGGGATGGGATGTGCGGTTGTAGCTCAGTTGGTTAGAGTACCGGCCTGTCACGCCGGGGGTCGCGGGTTCGAGCCCCGTCAACCGCGCCATTCCCATCACAGACTGCCCCAAGGCTATGCGCGGTTGTAGCTCAGTTGGTTAGAGTACCGGCCTGTCACGCCGGGGGTCGCGGGTTCGAGCCCCGTCAACCGCGCCACTTTCTCCCCTTTGAAACATGGTTGCCCCGAATTGTCCCACGCAGGGACATTGGGCCGCACCATGTGATTTCAATGGCTTGCCAGAGGGGGATTCACACATTCTTAACCTCCGCGCCCTGGCCCAGGCGATCACGAAAACCTCACGCCGTTCTCCCGCAGCCTCGCGGCGGATCAAGCCCGGCGGAGGGGGGATTTCGCGACTCGCGCCGCGGCGCTAGGTTCTGCCTCGCACGGAACAGAGCCTGCCGGGCGGTCGCGCCAAGATGCCAGACCGCCGACGCGACAGGCCCGGCGTCCCGTGCAGGAGGAAGGCCGGTCAGGCCGCGCGCCACCGGCCCCGTTTCGGGGATGAACTTCATGAAAACCCGCATGTTTGCCGCCCTGGCCCTGGCCGGGCTGACCGCCACTGCCGCGCTGGCCGCCGGCACGCAGGTGACAGGGGCGATCAAGGCGATCGATCCCGCCGCCATGACGATCACGCTGGCCGACGGTTCGGTTTATGTGCTGCCCAAGGGCGACAAGGCGGACCAGTTCAAGGTCGGCGAGAAGGTGACTCTGACCTGGACGATGGTCGGCACCCAGCATCAGGTGGATACGATCGCGCCCGCTTCGTGATGCCATGCGACTTTATCGGGAAAGGGGGCCTCCGGGCCCCCTTTCTCTTTGGATCACAGATCCATGCGGTAGCGGATATGGTCGTCGGTTTCGACATAGCTGTCATAGAGGCGCCGCGCCCGGGCGTTGTCCCGCGCAGTGTGCCAATACAGCCGCTGCCAGCCCCGCGCGCGGGCCAGCGCCATCAGATCGTCGATCAGCGCCCGGCCCAGGCCCGTTCCGCGCAGCGCGGGATCGACGAAAAGGTCTTCCAGATAGCAGTCGTCGCCCGTGACCCAGGTCGAGGCGTGGTTGACATGCAGCGCGAAGCCCGCGACCCGGCCGTCCTGCAGCGCCACCCGCCCGGCCAGCGCCGAGCCGGGATCGAGCAGCCGCTGCCAGGTCGCCTCGGTCACCTCCGGCGCAAGGGTGACGCCGTAGAAATCGAGATATTGCTGCCAGAGGGTCAGGAAGGCGGGCTTGTCGCCCGCCGCGATCCAGCGGATGCCGGTTTCCATCTTGCAGTCCCCAGCCTCAGGCGATGCGCGCCAGCACGCGCGCCCAGCTGCGGATGCCGTGATGGAAGCTGGCCAGATCGTATTTCTCGTTCGGGGAATGGATCTGGTCATCGTCGCGGCCAAAGCCGATCAACATAGCATCCATGCCAAGGATCGACTTGAAATATCCCGCGACCGGGATCGAACCGCCCGCGCCGACAAAGGCCGCCGGTCGGCCCCATTCGTCGCTCAGGGCCTGACGCGCCGCCTCAAAGGCCGGGTCCGAGATTTCCATGACCGAGGCGGGCGCGCCCTCGACCCCGTCATGCCAGGTGATCTCGACGTCTTCCGGCATCTGCGCCTCGGCCCAGGCGCGGAAGGCGGTGAGGATCTTGACCGGGTCCTGGTTCGAGACGAGGCGGAACGAGACCTTGGCATGGGCCTCGGAGGGCAGGACGGTCTTGAACCCGGCGCCGGTATAGCCGCCCCACATGCCGTTCACTTCGGCCGTGGGCCGCGACCAGATCTTTTCCAGGGGCGTGCGGTCCTGTTCGCCGGCAGGGACCGACAGGCCGACATCGCCCAGATAGCGGCCATGGTCGAAGGCCAGGGCCTGCCATTGGGCGCGCAAGGATTCGGGCAGTTCCGCGACATCATCGTAGAAGCCTGGCACCTGCACCCGGCCCGTGTCGTCATGCAGGCCCGCCAGAAGCCTGGCCATCACATGCAAGGGGTTGCGGGCAAGGCCGCCATACATGCCGGAATGCAGATCGCGGCTGGCGGCGCGGAGGGTGAATTCGGCCTTGCAGAGGCCGCGCAGCATGGTGGTGATGGCGGGCACGGCGCTGTCGAAGAGGCCCGTGTCGCAGATCAGGGCGAGATCGCAGGACAGTTCGTCCTTGTTGGCCTCGAGAAAGGGGATCAGCGAGGGCGAGCCCGATTCCTCTTCGCCTTCCAGGAAGATGGTCAGATTGCCGGGCAGGCTGCCATGGACGGCTTTCCAAGCGCGGCAGGCCTCGATGAAGGTCATCAGCTGGCCCTTGTCATCCGAAGCGCCACGGGCGCGGATGATCTTGCCCCTGGGGCCATCCTCGATGGCGGGATCAAAGGGATCGCGGGTCCACAGCGCCAGCGGATCGACCGGCTGCACATCGTAATGGCCATAGAACAGGATATGGCGCTGGCTTTCCCCGCCGGTCTTTGCACCGCCATGGGCGACGACCATCGGATGGCCGGGCGTGGCGGCGGCGCGGGCGTCGAAGCCCAGGCCCTTCAGGTCTTCGACCAGCCAGTCGGCGGCACGGGCGCAATCGGGTTTGTAGGCCGGATCGGTCGAGATCGAGGGGATGCGCAGCAGGTCCATCAGCCGGTCCAGCGCCTGGGGCAGGTCGGCGTCGATGCGGGCGAGGACGGGGTCGAGTTGCGGGTCGGCGGCCATGCGCGCTCTCCATCTTGTTATGCGGGGGTCAGCCTAGCAGGCGGCCGGGGACTGTCCAGAGCGGGCAGCTTGGGGTAGGGAAGGGGCGGAA
>Ga0209369_1000592_pt1 | contig 36646 bp, 32 predicted proteins | sample EBPBio142010_DNA_FD_185865 | JGI IMG/M metagenome (GOLD analysis project Ga0209369, IMG submission 185865) | Wastewater treatment Type I Accumulibacter community from EBPR Bioreactor in Madison, WI, USA - Reactor 1_10/4/2010_ DNA (SPAdes)... | ecosystem: Engineered > Bioreactor > EBPR >... | reverse complement strand
GCGAGGATTTGCAACGCCGCATGCGGCCTTTCTGGCCACAACCCTTCGGGAAGTCCCGCCGAGACGGGCCCCTCGTCGTTGCAGCCCTCGCCCGCACGTCAGTGCGGGCAGCGTGCTGCGCCTAGATCGGCCCGTCTCGGCGGGGCTTCGCGACCCTTCCCGTAGTGTGAACAGGCCCTAGTCTGCGTGCGTGGTGCAAGTACTGCTTCCCGGCATCGAACTGCTCGGCGTCGTCGAGTGCGCCATCGTGGTCCAGCGGCCCGCGGGTTCGGTCACCCGCTTTCCGGCCATGCCGCGGGCCATGCTGACGCTCGCTCCGGTGCACGGCGGCGCCGCAGCGGTCAGCTTCTATGCCGTCAGCACCCGTGCCGCCACGCACACGCATGGACAGGCGATGCATGCGCTGGGCCTCGTGCTGCCGCCCGTCACCGCGGCCCGGCTGCTGGGCATGAGCACCGGCGCGCTGGTCGACGCTGCGTTGCCCTGGGCCGAACTGGCCGGGCGGCCCGAAGCCGCGCGGTTGGACGATGCATTGCACGTGGCCCGCAGCGATGCGGCCCGGCTGGTGGCTTTGCAGGGCAGCCTGCTGCGGGTACTCGACCGGGGGCCCGAGCGGGTCCAGCGGGCCCGCGCCGAGTCGGTGCAGCGGCTGTGCGCCGCCGTCAGCCGCGACGGTGCGCGCGCCGCCTCCGCGCTGGGCTTGGGTGAGCGCCAGCTGGAGCGCCGCTGCCGTGCAGTACTCGGGCTGACGCCAAAGCAGCTGCAGCGCATGGCACGGATGCATGGCCTGCTGTCCAGCGCACTGCGCCAGCAGAAGTTGCCCGACGCCGAGGTGGCCCTGGCGGCAGGCTTCTACGACCAATCGCATCTGGCGCGCGAAACGCGCTTGCTGACGGGCACGACGCTGCGCGAGCTGCTTCAGGAAGCCCACGCCGATGGCCCCTGGTGGCCACTGGCCACGCAGCGGCTGATGGCCCCGCGCCTGGGCTGAACCCTCAAGCCCGCGGCGGGGCGCTGCGCCACCACAGGTAAAGCGGCAGCGCGAAGCACAGGCCCACGCCGAAGGTCAGCGGCACGGCCCACCACCGGCGCGGCCCCGCCTCGGTGTCCCGGGCCACGCCGATGCAGAAGGCCACGGCCGCGAGGTACACGTCCAGCGTGATGGCCGTGGTCAGCGGGTTGGCGAAGGCGGCGCCGAAGAAGGCGCCGGGCGCCAGGCTGCCACCGCCGGACAGGTAGCGCAGATTGAACCACCAGGGCAATACCAGCCCGGCGATGGCCAGGGCCAGGAGAAGGGCGCGGATCGGCGCAGGGGCTGTCTTGATCATGGCTTCAGCCTAGGCGCTGCGCACCGCGGCGTATAGGAAAAATCCGTCAACGTGTGCGGCAGGGCGTAGCCCCTTGCCGCGACAATGATTGCCCAAGCAATCGATAATCGGGCGCATGAGCACCACCCCCCGCCGGCCGGCGCGGCCGCGCTTCTACGACGGCCGCCATTACGTGGCCGGTGACAGTGTTGGCTACCTGCTCAACCAAGTGGTGCTGTCGATGCGCCGCACCATCGAGCAGCGCATGGCGGTGCACGGCCTGACCGCCGCGCAGTGGTACCCGCTGTGGCGGCTGAAGCTGGGCCACGAGGGCACCGCGCGCGACCTGGCGCGCGACACCGACATCGACGCCGGCGCGATGACGCGGCTGATCGACCGGCTGGTGCAGAAGGGCCTGGTCGAGCGCAGCCGCTCGGCCACCGACCGGCGCGCGCTGGCGCTGCGCCTCACGCCCGCCGGCGAGGCGGTGGCCGCCGAGGTGCCGCGCGTGCTGGCCCAGGTGAACAACGACTACCTGCGCGGCTTCGACGCCGCCGAATGGCAGGCGCTGCAAGGCCTGCTGCGCCGCATGCTGGACAACGGCCGCGCGCTGGCCGAACCCGCCGCCCGCGGAGGCCGCCGATGAGCACGCCGGGCCCTGGCACCGCCGAGCCCGCGCCGGTGATCGCGCCGCGGCGCCGCACCCGCGTGCTGGTGCTGATGGTGCTGCTGTTGCTGGCCGCGGTGGCCGGCTTCGGCGCCTGGTGGTGGCTGGTGCTGCGCCATGTGGAGAGCACCGACAACGCCTACGTGCAGGCGCCGCTGGTGCAGATCGGCGCGCGCGTCGATGGCACCGTGCGCGAGGTGGCGGTGGACGACACCGACACCGTGCGCGCCGGCCAGCTAATGGTGCGGCTGGACGACACCGACGCGCGGCTGGCCGTGCAGCGCGCCAGCGCCGCGCTGGCGCAGGCCGTGCGCGAGGCGCGGGTGCTGCAGGCGCAGGACGGCAGCTTCGACGCGCAGGTGAAGGCGCGCCGCGCCGATGTCGAGCGCATGCGTGCCGAACTGGCCCGCGCCGAAGACCTGGCCGCGCGCCGCGCCGCGCTGCAGGCCACCGGCGCCATCAGCGACGAAGACATCCGCCAGGCCCAGGCCACGCGCGATGCCGCGCGCAGCGCGCTGGCGGCGGCCCAGTCGGCAAAGGCCGCGGCCGAGCAGCAGGCGCTGGCCAACCTGGCGCTGAGCGATGGCACGCGCATCGACAGCCACCCCGGCGTGCAGCGCGCCGCCGCGGCGCTGCGCGAGGCGCTGATGGCGCTGCGCCGCACCGAGATCCGCGCGCCGCTGGCCGGCCAGGTGGCGCGGCGCACGGTGCAGGTGGGCCAGCGCGTGGCCGCCGGTGCGCCGCTGATGGCGGTGATTCCGCTGGACCGGGTGTGGGTCGAGGCCAACTTCAAGGAAGTGCAGCTGCGCCACATGCGCGTGGGCCAGCCGGTCACGCTGACGGCCGACGCCTACGGCAGCAAGGTCGAATACCGCGGCCGCATCGCCGGCCTGGGCGCGGGCACCGGCGCGGCCTTTGCGCTGCTGCCGGCGCAGAACGCCACCGGCAACTGGATCAAGGTGGTGCAGCGGCTGCCGGTGCGCATCGAGCTCGATCGCCCGCTGCCCGAAGGCCACCCGCTGCGCGTGGGCCTGTCGATGCATGCCACGGTGCGGCTCGATGCCGAGCCTGCAGCTTCGTCGGCCCCGCCGCCGGCCGCCGTCGATGCCTGGGACGACGGCGCCGAGGCGCAGCGCGAGGCCGACGCGCTGGTGCTGCGCATCGTCGAAACCAACCTGCGGCCCGGCCCGCGGAGATGAACGCGCCGGCCGCGCCCCCGCAGCTGCCGCCGCTGTACGGCGCCGAGCGCTGGCTGGCCACCATCTCGGTGTCGTTGGCCACGTTCATGAACGTGCTCGATTCGTCGATCGCCAACGTCTCCATCCCGGCCATCGCCGGCGACCTGGGCGTGAGCCCGGCGCAGGGCACCTGGGTCATCACCAGCTTTGCGGTGGCCAATGCCATCTCGATGCCGCTGACCGGCTGGCTGGCCATGCGCTTCGGCGCGGTGCGCGTGTTCATCACCAGCACGCTGCTGTTCGTGCTGGCCTCGTGGCTGTGCGGGCTGGCGCCCACCATCGAGGCGCTGGTGGGCTTTCGCGTGCTGCAGGGCCTGGTGGCCGGGCCGATGATTCCGCTGTCGCAGACGCTGCTGTTGTCGGTGTACCCACCGGCGCTGGCCGGTATGGCCACGGCCCTCTTCGGCATGACGGTGCTGGTGGCGCCGGTGGTGGGGCCGCTGCTGGGCGGCTGGGTGACGGAGCAGTTCGCCTGGCCGTGGATCTTCTACATCAACGTGCCGCTGGGCCTGGGTGCCATGGCGGTGGTGTGGCAGCTGTTCCGCGACCGGCAGACGCCGCCGCGCCGCGTGCCGCTGGACCGCGTGGGCCTGGTGCTGGTGGTGGTGTGGGTGGGCGCGATGCAGCTGGTGCTGGACCAGGGCAAGGAGCAGGACTGGTTTGCTTCCACCGAGATCGTGGTGCTGGCGCTGGTGGCGGCCGTGGGCTTTATCGTCTTCCTGGTGTGGGAGCTGGGCGAGCCGCATCCGGTGGTGGACATCCGGCTGTTCGCGCGGCGCAACTTTCTGGTGGCCACGTTGGCGCTGTCCATTGCCTATGGGCTGATCTTCGGCAACATCGTGCTGCTGCCGCTGTGGCTGCAGCAGTACATGGGCTACACGGCCACCTGGGCCGGGCTGGCCATGGCGCCGGTGGGCCTGCTGGCCATCGTGCTGTCGCCGTGGGTGGGGCACAACGTCAGCCGCATCGACCCGCGCAAGCTGACCACGGTGTCCTTCCTGGGCTTCGCCGCCATCCTGTGGATGCGCTCGCAGTTCAGCACGCAGGCCGATTTCGCCACCATCCTGTGGCCTACGCTGCTGCAGGGCATCGCGATGGCCTTCTTCTTCATCCCGCTGCAGGCGCTGGCGTACGCCGGGCTGCCGCCGTCGCGCATGGCGTCGGCCACGGGGCTGAACAACTTCGTGCGCATCACCGCCGGCGCGGTGGGCACGTCGGTCTTCACCACGCTGTGGGAAAGCCGCGCCAGCTTGCACCACGCGCAGCTGGCCGAAAGCATCAGCGAAGCCAACCCTGCCACCGTGCAGGCCCTTGCGCAGCTGCAGGCCGCCGGCTACACGCGCGAGCAGGCGCTGGCGCAGATCAACCGGCTGATCGACCAGCAGGCCTTCACGATGGCCGCCAACGACTTGTTCTGGCTGTCGTCGATGCTGTTCGTGGCGCTGGTGGCGCTGCTGTGGACCAGCGGCCGCCGTGCCGGCCCGGCGGCGGCGGTCGAGGGCGGGGCGCATTGAGCGCAGAGGTTGACGAGTTCCGCACGCCGCGGCCCGTGGCTGGCTGGCGCATCGTCTTCAGCGCCTTCTGCATGGCGGTGTTTGCCTGGGGCCTGGGCTTCTATGCGCTGTCGGTCTATGCGCAGTACCTGGCGCAGGCGGGGCACTTCAGCCCGGCGCTGTTGTCGGCGGCCACCAGCGTGTTCTTCCTGGTCGGGGCCGGTGCGCTGTACGCGGTGGATGCCGCGGCGGCGCGCATCGGCCGGCGCGCGGCGGTGTTTGCGGGCGTGCTGCTGCTGGCCGGCGGCGCGGCCGTGCTGCCGCAGCTGCGCAGCCCGGTGGCATTGTTCGTCACCTACGGGCTGATGGCCTTCGGCTGGGCGGCCACGTCCGGCACCGCCATCACGCAGATCGTCGGCGCCTGGTTCGTGGCGCGCCGCGGGCTGGCGCTGAACCTGGCGCTTACTGGCGCCAGCGTGGCCGGCTTTCTGGTGGTGCCGGCGATGGTGGCGGCCATCGCGCGCTTCGGCCTGGGTGCCGGCATCGCGGGGATGGCGGCGCTGCTGGCGCTGGCCTTGAGCCTGCTGCTGGCGCTGAACCTGCGCGAGCCGCAGGTCGCGCTGGACGACGGCGTGGCGGCGGCCACCGCCGCCCCGGCCGGCCCGCTGCGCATGGACGCGCGGCTGGCGCTGATGGCCGCGCTGTTCGGCATCGGCTGGCTGGCACAGGTGGCCTTCCTGGCGCAGCAGTTGCCGTTGCTGGTGCCCAAGGTGGGCGCGGCCGCGGCCACCGCCGCGGTGGCCGCCACCACGGCTGCGTCGCTGCTGGGCCGGCTGGTACTGGCCAGCATCGTCGACAAGCTGGACCACCGGCGCGTCACCGCCGCAAGCTTTGCGCTGCAGGCCGTGGGCATGGGCCTGATGCTGGTGGGCGACGGGCCGCTGCCGGTGATTGTCGGCAGCGCGCTGTTCGGCGCGTCGGTGGGCAACCTGATCACGATGCCGGCGCTGTTTGCGCAGCGCGAGTTCGCACCGGCGCACTACGCCGCGGTGGTCACGCGCGTGTGGTCGGTGGGCCAGGTGCTGTATGCCTTCGGCCCGATGGCCGCCGGGTTGCTGCAGGCGCGCACCGGCTCGCCGGCGCCGACGCTGGCGGCGTGCATGGTGGGGCAATTGCTGGCCGCGGCGCTGGCGCTGTGGCGGCCGCGCGGGCGCTGAAGCCGCCACGCATCAGGGCAGACACCCATCCGCCCGGCGCTGCTGCGCCCTAGCATGGCCGCAAAGCACCGCCATGCCCGCCAGCGCCGTCGAGTTCGAGATCCGCACGCCTCGCGCCGATGACTTCGAGCGCGACGTGTCGCCGCTGCTCGGCGCGCACCGGCTGCAGCTGCAGGGCCGCGGCGCGCGCAGTGCCTTCTACCTGCGCCACAAGGCGCTGCCGCGCATCGGCCTGAGCACGGTGCGCTACGGCCGCGCGGTCGGTGTCGAGGTGCTGGCCGAGCGCGGCCACTGGTCGGTCAGCAAGGTGTCGGCCGGCTGCGTGGCGGTCGGCACCGGGCCGCGTGCCGTGCCGCACCGCCAGGGCAGCTGGACGGTCTATGCGCCGGACAGCGACGACAGCCTGAGCTTCGATGCGCAGGGCGAGGTGCAGACGCTGGCCCTGCCGCTGGCGGCGCTGGACGGCGCGCTGACCGCCTTGCTCGGCCGGCCGGCGCCGGCGCCGCTGCAGCTGCCGCACGGCCTGCAGGCCAGCGCGGCGCAGGCCCGCCGGCTGGACCAGGTGGCCGCGCGGCTGTGGGGCATGGACGAAGGCGGCACGCTGCCCGACACCGTGCTGCGGCTGCACGAGGAACTGGCGCTGTACGAACTGCTGCTGGCGCTGCCGCATGCGCACAGCGCGCTGCTGCAGCAGGCCACGCGCCCGCCCGGCCCGCTGCCGGTGCGGCGCGCCTGCGATTTCCTGCAAGCCCACGTGCAGGCCGGCGGCCGCGGCGACATCGCGCTCAGCGAGGTGGCGGCCCATGCCGGCCTGGGCGTGCGCGCCCTGGGCGAGGCCTTCATGCGCGAGCTGGGCGTCTCGCCGATGCGCTACCTGCGCCACCTGCGGCTGGACCGGGCGCGGCTGGACCTGCTGGCCGGGCGCTGCAGCGTCACCGAGGCCGCCACCCGCTGGGGCTTCTGGAACCTGGGCGACTTCGCGCGCCACTACCGGCAGCGCCACGGCGAGCTGCCGCGCGCGGCGCGCGCCGCCGGCCGCGTTTTCCCGACGAAAGCACCGCCGTAGCGCGGTAGCGCCGGCGGCGGCCGCCGCCGAGCATCGGGCCCGTGTTCATCGACCTTCGGGGACGGGCCATGCAAGCACTCTCACGCATCCTGGGCGCCGCGGCGCTGCTGGCCGCGCTGGCCCTGGCCGGCTGCGGCGGCGACGATTCACCGCGCGGCGAGCTGTTCGGCACGCCGGCGCTCACCGCCCGGCTGGGCACCGCCGAGGTCGATGCGCAGGTGGCGGCGCTGCCCGGGCTGGTGGACCTGATCGGCGGCCCGGCCCGCTGCGGCGTGGCGCTGCACAAGCTGGTCTACCAGACCGTGGCCCCCGATGGTGCGCCGGTGCGTGCCAGCCTGGGCCTGCTGGTGCCCGAAGGTTGCGCCGGGCCCTATGCCACGGTGGTCTACCACCACGGCACGCAGCTGCTGAAGAACTTTGCGATGTCCGACCCGGCCAACCTGGAGACCTTCCTGGCCAACGCCTACTTCGCGTCGCAGGGCTACGTGGTGGTGATGCCCGACTACCTGGGCTATGGCGATTCGTCGCTGGGCTTCCACCCCTACCTGGACGCGCAGAGCATGGCCGACGTGGCCATCGACGCGCTGCGTGCGGCGCGCCGCTTCCTGCAGACGCAGGGCGTGGCCAGCAGCGGCAAGCTGTTCCTGACCGGCTACTCGCAGGGCGGGCATTCGGCCATGGCCACGCAGCGCGTGATGGAGCGCGACCACGCACAGGAATTCGCGCTGACGGCCACCGCGCCGATGGCCGGCTTCTACTCGCTGACCAGCACCTTCGTCGATGCGGTGGACGCACCCACCGACCTGGGCACCGTGCTCTTCGCCTTCGGGCTGACCGGGCTGCAGGCCTTGTACGGTGATGTCTACACCGCGCCCGCGGCGGCCTTCCAGTCACCCTGGGCGGCCGGCGTGGAAGGCCTGCTGCCCGGCAAGCTGGAGCTGAACGACCTGTTCACGCAGGGCAAGCTGCCGCCGCAGGCGCTGACCGGCGCCGGCGGGCTGCTGACCGATACCTATGCCGCCATGCTGAAGGGCGACGCCAGCTCCGGCGTGCACCGCCGGCTGGCGCAGAACGACCTGATCGACTGGACGCCGCAGGCGCCGATGACGATGTGCCACGGCGGCCGCGACACCGTGGTGCCGGCGAAGAACATGACGCTCGCGGCCGCCTCGTTCGCGCAGCGCGGGGCACCGGTGACGGCGGTGGACCTGGAGGCGATCCCCGCCTTCAAGGCGGCCATCGATGCACAGATCGCCGCGGCCGGCACGCTGCTGGTCTATCACGCACAGATCGCGCCGCCGCTGTGCTTCTCGGTGGTCAAGAACCAGGTCTTCGACCCGCTGCGCTGATCAGCGCCCCGCGCCCAGCTCCATCAACAGCCGCGTGGTCAGGTACAGCCGCGGCACGATCGAGTCGATCTCGATGTACTCGTCCTTGGCGTGGTAGCCCCAGCCGGCCAGGCCCAGGCTTTCCAGCACCACCGGCTTGCCCGAGCGCCCGGCAAAGCCGGCATCGGTGCCGCCGCCGCTGCCGGGGATGAAGGCCAGCTCGCGGCCGTTCAGTTCGGCATAGATCGCACGCGCCTTCTCGGCCAGCGCCTTGCCGCGCTCGCCGGCGGCATAGGGCGGGCGGCCGATCTTCATGTCGATGGTGGTCTCGGTGTCGGGCACGCGCTTGCTCTCGGCCACCTTGGCGCGCAGCGCCGGCAGCAGCTTCTCGGCCGCGCCCGGCGCGGTCAGGCGCACGTCGGCGCCGGCCAGGGCCCTGGCCGGTATCTGGTTGCGCGTGGTGATGGCGTCCACCATCGTCCAGTTCAGCTGCGCACCGGGGATGCCCTTGGCCACGTCCTGCGTCTGCAGCAGCTGGTACGCCAGCTCGATCAGCGCATTGCGGCCCTGGTCGGGTGCGGCGCCGGCATGTGAAGAGCGGCCCTTGACCTCCATCGTCACCGTGGCGGTGCCGGCGGCGGCCAACAGCACGGCTTCGGCCTTGAGCACGGCCTTGGCCGGGCTGGGCTCGTAGGACAGCACCACGTCGGCGGCCTCGCCCAGCGCGGCGAGGGTCTCGCCCGAGCCCGGTGAGCCCGATTCCTCGTCGGGGTTGAACAGCACCACCAGCTTGCCGTAATCGCGCCAGCCGGCGCGCTGCAGGATGGCCAGCGAATGCAGGATGACGGCTACGCCGCCCTTGTCGTCGGCGATGCCCGGGCCGTAGAGCTTGTTGCCGTCCTGCCGATAAGGCTGCTCCGTCAGGATGCCGGGCTGGTAGACAGTGTCCAGGTGGGCGATCAGCAGGAAGTTGCGCTTCCCCGTGCCCGTGAACGTGCCCTTGACCATTTCGCCCTTGCCGTTGCTCTGCTGGATGCGCTCGGTCACCGCACCCAGTGCGCGCAGCCGCGCCTCGGCATAGTCGGCCATCTTTGCCAGCCCCGCCGGGTCGGTGGTGCCGGATTCGATCAGCACCATCTCGCGCAGCGATTCGATCACCGCCGGCTGCTGCTCGCGCGCCGCCGCCAGCAGCTTGTCGTCGGCGGCCTGGGCCGTTGCGGTTAGCGCGCAGGCAGCCAGCAGCAGCAGCAGGCGGGCGAGGGTGAAGCGTCGGATCATCGACAGTCTCCTGGCGAAGGCCGCGCTCAAGCGCGCGCCCACTGGCCCGCGGCAGGCTCGACGACGACGCCGTCATCGCGCAGCTTCAGCAGGTGCGCCTGCAGGCTGCGCCGCGCCATCGTGTGCAGCTGCGGCGGCACGTCGTCGTACACGCGCGCCAGCAGCGCATCGGTGGAATGCTCGCCCTGCGCCGGCAGCGCGGCCAGCACCTTGGCCTCGCGCTTCAGGCGGTGGTCGATGATGGCCTGCATCGCGCGCCGCGGCTCGGGGATCAGGAAGCCGTGGCCGGGGGCCAGCCAGTCGATGTCCAGCGCCAGCAGCTCGCGCAGCGAGCGCAGGTACGCACCCATGTCGCCGTCCGGCGGGTTGATCACCACGGTGGAGCCCTGCATCACGTGGTCGCCGGTGAAGAGCATGCGCTCTTCGTCCAGCAGGTAGCACAGGTGGTTGCCGGCATGGCCGGGCGTGTGCACCGCGCGCAGCGTGCTGTCACCGGGCAAGGGGAAGACCTCGCCGCCGCGCAGCGGCACGTCGGGCACGAAGTCGGTGTCCTGCCATTCGGGGTGCAGCGCGGCCATGCCCAGCAGCTGCGCGCCGGTCTTGCGCTTCAGCTCCTGCGCGGCGGGTGAATGGTCCTTGTGCGTGTGGGTGACGAAGATCCAGCGGATCGGGCCCGGCGCGGCATCGACGATGGCCTGCACGTGCGCGCTGCTCGGCGGGCCGGGGTCGATGGCGGCCCATTCGTTACGCTCGCCGCCGCCGATCAGGTAGCAGTTGGTGCCCGGCCCGGTCATGATGCTGCCGTTGTCGGCGGTGATGCGGATCAGCCGCGGCGACAGCCGCACCGCCACCGCGGGCGCCAGGTCGTAGCTGTGCTGTCCTTGGCCTTCGGGGTCGCAGCGGCCGATCTCGGCATAGGGCGGCTCCTCGGGCATCACCGGCCGCAGGCCCTTGGCGCCGGTGGCCAGGCGCGGCATCGTGCAGCGCACGCTTTGCAGGCCGCGTGCATGGGCCAGCACCGCGTCCACGCTGCCCAGCTTGCCCAGCAGCTCCAGGATCTTGTAGGTGGGCGGCGCGAGCTTCAGCTCCTTGCGCCGCGCCAGGCCTTCGGCCGGCGTCAGCCACTGCTGGTCGTCGGTCTCGTGGTCGTCCTGCGTGGCCACCTGCAGCGCCGGCGCCTCGGTGACGAAGAAGCGCGTGTCGTAGCGCTTGGGCACGCCCGGCGGCGTCAGCCAGTGGTCCAGGTAGGCCAGCCGGTCGGCCGCCAGGTGGATGCCGTGCTGGCGGCAGATCTCGGCCATCGTGATCTCGCGACGGTTCAGCGCCGCGCGCTGCTCGCCGATGGCAGCCAGCTGTGCGGCGTCCAGGTGGGCGCGGTCCTGCGTGGTGGCGAACAGCAGGCCGGCTTCTTCGAAGCATTCGCGCATCGCCGCGAACCAGTAGGCCAGGCCGCCCGCGGGCAGGCCCAGCCGCGCGCTGGCCTGCGCATCGTCCAGCCCGGTGCACAGCGCGGCGCCGTCGGCATCGGCGGCGTCCACCAGCCCGCCGGGGAAGACGCTGGCGCCGCTGTGGATGTCGCCGGGCCGCGGCGCGCGGCGCATCAGCAGCACCTGCATGCCGGCATCGCCCTGGCGCAGCACCACCACGGTGGCGGCCTGGCGCACCGCGGCGCCGGGGGTGGGCGCCCAGGCACGGGCGGTGATGCCGCCGGCGGCGGCGGGTTCGGAGGCGGGGGCGGTTGTGCTCATGGGCCGCAGCGTAGCGCAAAGCCGGCGTCAGGCCGGGGCGGTGCCCAGCGCCGGATAGTCGGTGTAGCCCACGGCGCCACCACCATAGAAGGTGGGCCGGTGGTACGGGTTCAGCGGCGCGTTCAGCATCAGCCGCCGCGGCAGGTCGGGGTTGGCGATGAAGCTGCGGCCGAAGGCCACCGCATCGGCCAGGCCGTCCTGCACCGTCTGCAGTGCGTTGGCGCGGTCGAAGCCGCCGGCATCGATCAGCACGCCCGGCCACAGCGGGCGGAAGGTGGCTGCCGCGCTGGGCTGGCCCTCGCGGAAGATGTCGGCCTTGCCGGTGCCGCTGGCGCGCGGCTCGATCAGGTGCAGGTACAGCAGCCGGCGCTGGGCCAGCTGCCGTACCAGGTGGGTGTACAGCGGCAGCGGTTCGTCCTCGCCGCTGTCGTTGGCGATGCCCCAGGGCGACAGCCGGATGCCGGTGCGTTCGGCACCGATGGCGGCGACGATGGCGTCGGTGATGTCCAGGTGCAGACGACAGCGGTTTTCTATCGGGCCGCCATAGGCATCGCTGCGCTGGTTGCTGCGCGACTGCAGAAACTGCTCCAGCAGGTAGCCGTTGGCGCCGTGGATCTCCACGCCGTCGAAGCCGGCCTCCATCGCGTTCAGCGCCGCCTGGCGCCACTGTTGCACCAGCCTCGGGATCTCGTCGCTGCGCAGCGCGCGCGGCACTTCGTAGGGCGCCGGCTGCCAGTGGGCGTCGATGGTGCTGCCCTGCGCGGCGATGGCCGAAGGCCCCACCGGCAGCGCGCCGCCGGCCTGGTGGCTGGAATGCGACACGCGCCCGGTGTGCCACAGCTGCATGAAGATGACGCCGCCGCGCGCATGCACCGCATCGACGATGCGCCGCCAGCCGGCCACCTGCGCCGGCGTGTGGATGCCGGGCACGTTCGGGTGCCCGTGGCCCTGCCAGCACACCGGCGTGGCCTCGGTGATCAGCAGCCCGCCGGGCGTGGTGCGCTGCAGGTAGTACTGCAGGTTCAGCGCGGTGGGCACGTTGCCTTCGGGGCTGGCGCGCATGCGGGTCAGCGGGGCCAGCACCACCCGGTGCTGCAGCGTGTGCGCGCCCAGGCGCAGCGGGGTGAAGAGCTTGTCGGTCATGGGGCCAAGGCTAGCAGGCGCGGTGGCGGTGCATCCAAAACCGCGGCGGCTGCGTAGATGGGCAGGTCACGGCATTTCCCGTGGCGATCCACACCATCCCCAAGGAGCGAGAAGATGTCTGTCCACACCCTGCTGAAGGCCGCCGGCGGCGCGCTGGCCTTCACCGCCCTGGCCGCCCAGGCCGCCACCACCATCACGCTGCAGCCCGACGAGCACTCCAGCAAGGACGTGTTCCTGTACCAGTTCGACGTGCCCGGCGTGTTCGGCATCCCGACGCCGCCGCGCTCGACCAACCTGGACACGGCCACGCTGGGCATGATCTCGCCGCCGCCGGTGCCCTTCGGCAACTTTCTGGGCGCTGCCAAGACCGATGCCTTTGCGCTGACCCCTGGCGGGCCGCTGCGCGAGCATGGCACGCGCACGCTGATCGGCTTCGACCTCAGCGCCTTGAGCCTGAACCCGTCGATGGTCGGTTCGGCCTGGCTGAACCTGTACGCGCTGCCCGCGCTGCGGGCCTTCGAAAGCCCGACCGCGATGAACCCGGTGACCACCGACCTGCGCCGCGTCACCCAGGCCTGGGGCGAGACCACTGCCACCTGGGACATGGCGCCGACGGTGGAGTCGATGCCCTTCGCCACCGCGGTGCAGAGCGGCGTCAACCAGTGGGTCAGCTTCAACATCACCGGGCTGGTGCGCGACTGGCTGCAGAATCCATCGATGAACTACGGTGTCGAACTGTCGCAGCGCGACGTGGTGGAGATGGAAGTGCCGGGCCAGCGCGACCGCTATTTCGCGTCGCTGTATGCGTCGAGCGCGTCCATGGACATGGCGCTGCGGCCGACGCTGACCATCACCGCGGTGCCCGAGCCGTCGACCTGGGCGCTGTTCGGCGGCGGCCTGGCGGCCATGGGCTGGATCGCGCGGCGCCGCCGCGCCGCCGCCTGAGCGCGGGGCTGCCTTGCCGCATGCCGCACCCTCGCCCGAAGACCTGGCGCACTGGCTGGCGCGCACGGCGCTGGGCGACCGCGCCGCCTTCGAGCGGCTGTACGAGGCCACCTGCAGCCGGCTCTTTGCCGTGGTGCTGCGCATCCAGCGCGACCGCGGCCTGGCCGAAGAGCTGCTGCAGGAGGTCTACGTGACGGTGTGGCATTCGGCGGGCGGCTTCGACGCCGCACGCAGCCAGCCGCTGACCTGGCTGACCGCGATCGCCCGCAACCGTGCCATCGACAGCCTGCGCCGCGCCGCGGTGCGGCCGCCGTCGCCGGCCGAGGAACTGGACGCTGATGCGCTGCCCGACGACCGGCCCGGCCCGGCCGAGCTGCTGCAGCGCGCGCTGGACCGCCGGCTGCTGGGCCTGTGCCTGGAGCAGCTGGCCCCGCCGCAGCGGCAGAGCATCGCGCTGGCCTTCTACGACGGCCTGTCGCATGCCGAGATCGCGCTGCACCTGCGCGAGCCGCTGGGCACCGTCAAGGCCTGGCTGCGGCGTTCGCTGCAGGCGCTGCGCAGTTGCCTGGACGGGGGCGCCTGATGGACCTGCGCCGCCCGGATCGTTTGGAAGCGCTGGCAGCCGAATACGTGGCCGGCACGCTGCGGGGCGGTGCGCGCCGCCGCTTCGAGGCGCTGCGCCGGCAGATGCCGGAGATCGACGCCGCGGTGCGCCGCTGGGAACAGCGCCTGCTGCCGCTGGCCGAGGCCGTGCCGCCCGAGGAACCGCCGCTGCGCGTGTGGCGCGGCATCGAGCGCCGGCTGTGGCCGGCCGCCGCGCCGGCGGCCCCGGCCAGCCGCTGGCTGCGCGCCTGGCAGGCGGCGGCCGGCGTCCTGGGCGTGGCGGTGCTGGCGCTGGCCGTGCTGCTGGTGCAGGCGCCCGCGCCGCCGGTCATCGTGGTGCTGCAGGGCACCGGCGCGGCGGCCGATTTCAGCGGCGGCTTCGTCGCCGGCATCGGCGGTGACGGCCGCTCGCTGGTGGCGCGGCCGCTGCAGCCGGTGGCCATGCCCACCGACCGCGTGCTGGAGCTGTGGGCCGTGCCGCCGGAGGGCAGCGGCCCGCCAAGATCGCTGGGCCTGCTGCGCGCCGACGGCCCCACCGTGCTGTCGCGCGATCGACTGCCGGCCACCTTGCTGCAAGGCGGCGCCGCGGCGCTGGCCGTCAGTGTGGAGCCGCCGGGCGGATCGCCGACCGGCACGCCCACCGGGCCGGTGGTCTATGCGGGTGCGTTGCGGTTGTAGGCCGCGCGTTCACCGCCGCCCTCCGGCCACCAGCCGCTCGCGGAAGGCGCGGGGTGACAGGCCTTCGACGCGGCTGAACACGCGGCTGAAGTGCGCCGGGTCCGCATAGCCCAGCGCGTAGGCGATGCTGGCCACCTGCAGGTTGGTGTAGGCCAGCTGGCGCCGCGCCTCGCGCATGCGGCGGGCCTCGATCAGCCGTGACGCCGGCTGGCCGGTGGCGGCGCGCAGCACGCGGCTCAGGTGCGTGGGCGTGACGGCCAGCGTGCGCGCGCAGTCGGCCACGCTGGCATGTTCCAGCAGCCGCGCATCCAGCAGTTGCTCGAAGCGGCGCAGCAGCGCCGAGCCCGGCGCATCGCGCGGCGCCGGCGCGGCGGCCCGCGCCGCACGCGCGGCCAGGCCCAGCAGCACCGCGCACAGGCCCTGCAGCACCAGCGCGCGTGACGGCGCGGTGCCTTCGAACTCGACCGCCATCTGCGCCATCAGCGCGGCCAGCGGCGGGCTGGCGGCATAGGCGCCGCCACTGGCCAGGGCCGGGTGTTCGTCACCGCGGTGCGGCAGCAGCTGTTCCACCAGGTCGTCGGCCAGCGTGGCCACCCAGCCTTGCGTGCCGGGCGCGAAGGCGAAGGCATGCACGGCGCCCGGCGGCACGTTGACCAGCGTGCCGGCCGCCAGCGGCAGGGCGCGGCCTTCCAGGTGCAGCCGGCCGGCGCCGCGGTGCAGCAGCAGCAGCTGGTGCAGGCGCACGTGGCGGTGCGGCGCCAGCTCCCAATCGTGCAGTGCCGAGCGCGCGGCGATGGTCTCGATGTGCATCGGATCCGGCAGGTTGCCGGTCTCGCCGAACAGGGCGTAGCTGCGTATCGCGGCGTTGCGCATGTTCGAAATGTACAAGTCCTGGCGCGATGCAGCCATTCCGCCGCGGGCCGCCGCGGCCGAAGATGCGGCGCGTTGCACCCCACCTACAGGAGACACCCATGAAGACCCAGGTTTGCATCATTGGCGGCGGCCCGTCGGGGCTGATGCTGTCGCAGCTGCTGCACCTGAAGGGCATCGACACCGTCGTGCTCGAACGGCAGAGCCGCGAATACGTGCTGGCGCGCATCCGCGCCGGCGTGCTGGAGCATGGCTTTGCCGCGCTGATGCGCGAGGCGCAGTGCGGCGAGCGCATGGACCGCGAGGGCGAGATCCACGAGGGCTTCTTCATCAGCAACCACGGCGACCTGCAGCGCCTGGACCTGCACAAGTACAGCGGCGGCAGTTCGGTGGTGGTGTACGGCCAGACCGAGCTGACGCGCGACCTGTACGAGGCGCGCGACCGCATGAAGGGCGTGGTGATCCACAACGCCGAGGACGTGCAGCCGCACGGCCTGAAGGACGCCAAGCCCTGGGTCACCTACCGCAGCGGCGACGAGATCGTGCGCATCGACTGCGACTACGTCATCGGCGCCGACGGCTTCCACGGCGTGAGCCGCAAGTCGATTCCGAAGAACGTGCTGAAGGAATACGAGAAGGTCTATCCCTTCGGCTGGCTGGGCGTGCTGTCGCGCACCAAGCCGGTGTCGCCGGAACTGATCTACGCGCGGCACGAGCGTGGCTTCGCGCTGTGCTCGCTGCGCTCGCAGGTGCTGAGCCGCTACTACATCCAGGTACCGCTGAGCGACAGCGTCGAGGACTGGAGCGACGACGCCTTCTGGGCCGAATTGAAGCGCCGGCTGCCGGCCGAGGTGGCGGCGCGGCTGGTCACCGGCCCGTCGATCGAAAAGAGCATCGCGCCGCTGCGCAGCTTCGTCGCCGAGCCGATGCGCTACGGCAACCTGTTCCTGGCCGGCGACGCGGCGCACATCGTGCCGCCCACCGGCGCGCGCGGGCTCAACAGCGCGGCCTCCGACATCTACTACCTGTACCACGCGCTGGTGGCGCACTACCAGAAGGGCGACGACAGTGGCCTGGACGGCTATTCGGCCAAGGCACTGGCGCGGGTGTGGAAGGCACAGCGCTTCTCATGGTGGATGACGACGATGCTGCACAGCTTTCCGGACAGCATCGAATACGACCAGAAGCTGCAGCAGACCGAACTGGACTACCTGTTCTCGTCCGAGGCCGCACAGCGCTCGCTGGCCGAGAACTACGTCGGGTTGCCGTTCTGAGGCCGATGTCGGCGACCTTGCCGGCACCGACTGCTCGCTACGGCGGCAAGTAGCACTCTTGGCGTGCCACCGGTCCTGGCCGACGGCGGGGTGGCCAACGGAGTGAATAGGAATTGGCTGAACGGAGTTGGCCACCCCGCTGGCGGACAGCGTGTGCCAAGAAAGAACGACGAAGGATCAGCGGGACACCGACAAGCAACGAGCGCCTTCAGTACTGCAACCGCGCATACATCGTCTTCTGCGCCGCCTCGCGCGCCTGGCCCAGCGTGTGGATGCCCTGGGCCTGCAGCAGCGGGATCAGCTTCAGGAAGACTTCGGCCGTGACCATCGCGTCGCCCAGCGCGGTGTGCCGGCCCATCACGGTGACGCCCAGCCGCTCGGCAATCGCTTCCAGGCCGTGGGATTCCTGGTTCGGTTGCGCCACCGCCGACAGCAGCAGCGTGTCCAGCACAGGCTGCTCGAAGCGCAGGCCGGTGCGCGCCTCCTTCAGCTGCAGGAAGCGCATGTCGAAAGCGGCGTTGTGGCCCACCAGCACGGTGTCCTGCGCAAAGGCGTGGAAGGCCGGCAGCACGGTGTCGATGGTCGGCTGACCCTGCACCATTTGCGGCTGGATGCCGTGGATCGGGATGCCAGCCTCGGGGATGTCGCGTTGCGGGTCCACCAGCTGCTCGAAGCATTCCTGCCGGCGCAGCTTGCCGGCCACGATGCGCGTCGCGCCGATCTGCAGGATCTCGTCGCCCTCCGACGGCTTCAGGCCCGTGGTCTCGGTGTCGAACACGGTGTAGCTCAGCTCGGCCAGGGGCCGGTCGTCCAGCGCGCGGCTCGACTCGGTCTGCGCAAACAGGTCGAAGTCGTAGTACTCGGGCCGGCTTTCGCTGCGCACGAAGGTCTCGGCCTCCAGCGCCGGCTGCGCGCCGGCACGCGGCAGCAGAAAGCGGAAGAAGGCCGCATGCCGCACGCGTTCGCGCTCGAACCAGAACTCGCCGCCGTGGCGCTGCACCACGTCGCGCACCGTCAGCGCGCTGCTGTCGGCGCCAGCGCGCATCGGCTCGGTTTCCCAGCCGATCACCGTCTCGGTGCTCATCGCCTGGCCCACCCACAGCAGGTCCAGCTGCGCGCGCGCCGCGTCGGCCGCCGGCTGCAGGCGCAGCTCCACCAGCTTGATGTCGTATTCATCGGCCAGCCGCGCGGCCAGGCTGGCCAGCGCCTGCAGCAGCGAGAAGCTTTCCACCTTGAGCCACAGCGCGCGGTCCACCTCCGGCTGCGCCACGCGCAAGCCCAGCGATTCGATGCGGCGGGTGGCGGCCTGCAGCAAATCGGCGCCCAGCATGTCCTCCAGCGGCCAGCGGGTGCGCAGCTCCTGCGCGCCGCGTGCGGCCAGCTCCTGCACGCGGCGGCCCATGGCCTGCACCTCGTCGCGCACCACTGCCTGGAAACGCTCGCGCATCGGCGCGTCCAGGTCGGGCATCTCCAGCATCTCCACCGCCGCCTGCAGGTTGCCCAGCGACGCGCGCGTGCCTTCGGCAAAGCCGTGCAGCAGCGCGTCGCGGGCCGATTCCTGCGCGTATTCGCCGGTGATGTTGTCCAGCATCAGCACGAAGCCGTGCAGGCTGTCGTCCTGCTCGCCGGCGCGCACGGGCGCCATCATCGCGCGCAGCAGCTGGCCCGAGCGGGTGGTGGTGACGAACTGCGCCGTCGGGTGCGCGGCGCCGCGCTGCAGCCGCTGCTGGATGTTCTCCAGCGCATGCGCCACCAGCCGGCGCTCGAACACGCCGTAGATCGATCGGCCCAGGCCGATCAGCTCGGCGCCGGCCGCCACCTCGGGCGCCGACGACAGCGCGCGGAACTGCGCCCGCGCGCGCTGGTTGTAAAGCAGGATGCGGCCGTCCAGGTTGCAGACCACCACGCTCTGCGTCAGCTCGGCCATCAGCGCGGCCAGGCGCTGGCGTTCCTGGTCGATGTGGCGGGCGGCCTCGGCCACACGCGCGGCCATCTGCTCGCGGAGCTCGGCGCGCTGCCGTACCAGCTGGTCCACGGTACCGGCCAGCTGCTGCAGCGTGGCCGAACCCTCGGCCTGCAGCGGCTGCGGCAGATCGGCGCCCAGGCGCGCCTGCGCCTGTTCGGCCAGCCGGCCGGCCGCCGCCACATGGCGGGCGTGCAGCCGGTTCAGCAGCCATGCAGCGGCGCCCCACAGGGCCAGCCCGCTCATCACCAGCACCATGCCGCGCGACTGCAGCACGCCGGAAAGCGTGGCGCGCTCGGCGGGCTCCAGCGTGGCCCACAACCAGGCACCGCCACCCAGGCCGAACAGCGCCAGCAGCAGCCCCGGGGCCAGCAAGGCGGCCAGCTTGCCGGTGTCCAGCGCCTTCATGCCGGGCCCAGCATCTCGGCCACCTTGGCGGCCAGGTCCTTGGTGGAAAAGGGCTTGGTCATGTAGGCATCGGCGCCCACGCCCAGACCCTTCTGCACGTCGGTGTCGCGGCCCTTGGCGGTGAGCATCAGCACCTTGGTGGCGCGCAGGTTTTCGTCGGCGCGCAGTTCCTGGCAGACCTCGATGCCGCTCTTCACCGGCATCATCAGGTCCAGCAGCACCAGCGCCGGCCGCTCACGGCGCAGCAGGTCCAGCGCCTCCTGGCCGTCGCGCGCCACCAGCACCTGGTAGCCGGCGCGCTTCATCAGGTATTCCAGGGAGACGACGATGTTCGGCTCGTCGTCGGCGATCAGGATCTTGTGCGTCATGGCTTGCCTCCATCGTTGTTTGGGCGCCAAGGTAGCGTGAAGAAAAAGCAGGCGCCTTGCGCCGTGTCATCACGCAGCCCCATGCGGCCGCCGAAGTGCTCGACGATCTGCCGGCTGATCGGCAGGCCCAGGCCGGTGCCCTGCGGCCGGTTCAGCGCATCGCCACCCTGGCGGAACTTCTCGAAGATCAGCGCCCGCTGCTCGGGCGGCACGCCGGGGCCGTTGTCCTGCACCGTGACGGTGGCGCCCTCGGCATCGCCTTGCAGCCGCAGCTGCACGCGGCCGCCCTCGCGCGGCACGAACTTGGCCGCGTTGGACAGCAGGTTCAGCAGCACCTGCATCAGCCGGTCGGCATCGGCGCGCAGCGCGGGGAGCTGTTCGGGCAGCTCGAGCGCCAGCACCGCGCCGCGCTCGCGGAACAGCTCGCGCGTGGTCTGCGCCGCCTGCTGCGCCAGCGCCTTCAGGTCCACGTCGGCGGTGTGCCATTCGGCATGGCCGGACTCGATCTTGGCCATGTCCAGCACCTGGTTCACCAGCCGGCTCAGGCGCTCGGTCTCGGCGACCACGATGCCGATGAATTCCTGCCGCTGCTCGGCCGCCATCTCCGGGTCGTCGCGCATCAGCTCGGCCAGCGCGCGGATCGACGTCAGCGGCGTGCGCAGCTCGTGCGTCACCGAGGACATGAAGTCGTCCTTCAGCCGGTCCAGGCTCTTCAGCTGCTCGTTGGCCTGCTGCAGTTCGGAAGTCACCTGCTCCAGACGCTGCGAATAGGCGCGGATCTGCGAGGCCTCGTCCAGGATGCGCATCACGTCGTCCAGGCCCAGCGATTCCTCTTCCACCACCGAGGCCACCATCACCCGGGCCGACGCGCTGCCGATGGCGCCGGCCAGCTGCGTCTCGACGAACTGCACCAGCTGTGCATCCGGCGGCAGCGCGTCGCGGTGCGGCAGGCCGCGGCGCTGGGCGTGGGCATCGAACAGCGCCTGCGCGCGACCCAAGCCGACGAAGCGGCCCAGCAGCGGCAGCAGATCGGCCACGCGCGCGCGGCCACGCCAGAACACCGGGTTGCTGCTGGCGGTGCGGCGGAACACGTCGACGAACAGCAGCGCCTGGCTGGTCTCGCGCGCGGTGGGTGGGCGCCACAGCGACACCGCCACGTACAGCCCGGCATTGGCCAGCAAGCTCCAAAACAGCGAATGCGTCAGGTAGTCCAGGCCCTTCAGGCCCAGCAGCGCCTCGGGCCGCAGCAGTTCCAGCCCGAAGGCGCCATGCGCCAGGAAGTCCGGCCCCAGCCAGCCCGACTTGGCGAAGGACGGCAGCAGCAGCGTGTAGATCCAGATGGCGAAGCCCGCCCCCAGCCCGGCCAGCGCGCCAGCACGCGTGCCGCCCTTCCACCAGATGCCGCCCAGCATCGCCGGCGCGAACTGCGCCACCGCGGCAAAGCTGATCAGCCCGATGCCCACCAGCGCGTAGGCTTCGCCGGCCAGCCGGTAGTACAGATAGCCCAGCAGCAGGATGGCGACGATGGCCGCGCGGCGGATGCCGAGCAGGAAGCCGGTCAGGTCGCTGCCGGCCGCGGCCTGGAAGCGGCGCGTGCGCAGCAGCAGCGGCATCACCAGGTCGTTGCAGACCATGGTGGACACCGCAATGGCCTCGACGATGACCATGCCGGTGGCGGCCGACAGCCCGCCCACGAAGGCCAGCAGCGCCAGCGCCTGCTGGCCGGCGGCCAGCGGCAGCGTCAGCACGAAGCCCTCGGCATTGGCGCCGGCGCCGAACTGCAGCCGCCCGGCCAGCGCGATCGGCAGCACGAACAGGTTGATCAGCAGCAGGTACAGCGGAAAGGCCCAGGCGGCGCGCTTCAGGTGCCGCTCGTCCACGTTCTCCACCACCATCACCTGGAACTGTCGCGGCAGGAACAGCACGCTCAGGCCCGACAGGATGGTCAGCGCAAACCATTGCTCGTAGGCAAAGGCCTTGCCCTGGCCCAGCGTGAGCAGCCGCGCGAGTTCGGGCACCGCCTGCGCGCGGGCGAACAGGTCGCCCAAGCCGTCGAACAGGCCCCAGACCACGAAGCCGCCCACCGCCAGGAAGGCCAGCAGCTTGACCACCGATTCGAAGGCGATGGCCGCGACCATGCCCTCGTGGCGTTCGGCGCTGTCCAGATGGCGCGCGCCGAAGACGATCGTGAAGCCGGCCAGCGCCAGCGCCATGTACAGCGTGCTGTCGGCCCACCAGGGCGCGGCGGTGGCCGTGGCCGCGCCGGCCGGCTGCGTCATCAACGCATAGGCCACCGCGATGCCCTTCAGCTGCAGCGCGATGTAGGGCACCAGCCCGACCACGGTGATCAGCGTCACCAGCCCGGCCAGCGCCTGGCTCTTGCCGTAGCGGCTGGCGATGAAGTCGGCGATGGAGGTGATGCGGTAGGCGCGCGCGATGCGGATCATCTTGCGCAGCAGCATCCAGGCCACGATCATCGCCAGCATCGGGCCCAGGTAGATCGGCAGGAACCACACGCCGCCGCTGGCCGCGCGGCCGACGCTGCCGAAGTAGGTCCAGGCGCTGCAGTACACCGCCATCGACAGCGCATAGACCCAGGCATTGCCGATGACCGAGCGGCTCTGGGCGGCGCGCCGGTCGCCGAAGCTGGCCACCGCGAACAGCAGCAGCAGGTAGGCGAAAGCCACGCCGACGACCAGCGGCGCAGCGACCATCAGTCGTCCCGGCCTTCCAGGATCAGCGCCAGCGCGGCGATCAGCAGCGCCCACAGCGCGAACAGCGCGGCGGGGAACAGCGGCAACCCGAAGACCGTGAGTTCACGGTCCCACAGCGCCAGCAGCGGGAAGTTGAAAAGGCCTAAGCCGGCGCAGAACAGCGCCAGCAGCCGCTGCGAGCGCAGGCGTTCGAGCATGCTTGTCCCCGTGTCGTCGGGCCGGCGTGCGCCGGGCCGTGTTGCGGCCTATTCTGTCCGCAGGGCTGACCGGGGTCTGACGAGGGCGCCCTAGGGTTCCAGCCCGGCCCAGCCGTAGACCTCGCGGCACATCGCGTCCACCGTCTCCGGCCGGTCGATACCGGGCAGTTCGTGGTTGACGACGTAGCCCTGCCGTGTGAGCAGCAGCGACAGCATGCGGTATGACGGCCGGAAGCCGGCCACGTCCTCCGGTGTCACCGGCACCGCCTGGCCGGGTAGCTGCGGGTGCAACTCGTCGCGCAGGTAGAAAGCCTCGAAGCTGGACAGCCGCCAGACGCCGTCACGCCGCTCGACGCGGTACAGGAAGCGCGCATGGCTGGACAGGCACACGCCCACGCCGTCCAACGTGCCCGGAATGTCGATGGTGGCGGCCAGGCTGGCCACCGCGCGCTCGCCATTCAGCCGCACCGCGACAGGGCCCAACCGGTGCGTAGCGCGCACCTCGCGCCGGGCCATGTCGATCGAGCGCTCGACGAAATCCGGCCCGCTGCCGTGGAACCAGCTGATGCGCACGACCGAGTCGGGGTGGAAGCACTCGCGCATGCGCACCCAGCGGCCCAGGTCGCGGCATTCGCGCTCGGCCAGCACCAACTGCACGATGGCGCTGGTGTCGGCGGCGTCGCGGACGTCCTGGGGCAGCGGTGCGTTCATCGGGCGGGCTCCATCGAGTCGATGGCCGCGATGCTAGACCCTACTCCGCCAGCCAGTTGCCAGCGCTGAACACCACCGGTGCCGCCTGCGGGTCGAAGCTGACCCCCGCCGGGTCGCGGCCTTCGGCCACGGCCTGCAACTGCGCCTGCAGCAGCCGGCGCAGCATCACGATGCCCTTGTCCGAGGTGGCCAGGTGCTCTTCGGAATGCTTGGCGATGACGCCCTGGCCGACCATCGCCTCGACGTCGTTCGGATACAGGCGGTGCTCCTCTTCCGTCATCTCTTCCCACAGCTTGCCGTTCATGCGCGTGCGCATACGGCGCAGCTCGCCGGCCTCGCGCACGCGGCCCACCACGTAGATGCGGAAGCTGTGGTCGTCGATGGGCAGCACCCAGCCCAATGATTCGACGCGGCCGAAGCGCCCCAGCCGCGGGCTGGGGATCACGCGCAGCGTCGGCAGCCCGGCCTCGCTGACGCGGCGCAGCCGCCGGCCGTCGGGCAGCGTGCGCATCGACACCGTGCGCACGCCGATCTCGTGCGTCTCCCAGTGCACCTCGGGCATCACCGCCATCTCCTTGACGAACTGCGTGCCGCTGAAGCTGCTGTGCAGGATGACGACGTGGAAGGGGTCGACCAGGTTCTCGTAGTGCTGCAGCCAGTTGCAGGGGACGATCGGCGGGCCGCCGCCGCCGATGCTGCTGTCGTCGGCCTCGAGGAACTCGCCCTCGTCCAGCGTTTCCAGGCATTCGTAGCGCGGCAGCACCGGCTTCTTGTCCGGCGGGCCCATGTAGGCCCAGACCAGGCCGTACTGCTCTTGCACGGGGTACCAGGGCTGGCGGCGCCGGTCGCGCGCGCGGCCGCCCTCGGGCTCGCAGGGCTGCTCCAGGCAATGGCCCTGCACGTCGTACAGCCAGCCGTGATAGCAGCAGCGGATGCCGCGCTCGTCGACCTTGCCGTAGTACAGCGAGGTGCCGCGGTGCGCGCAGTGCGGGTACAGCAGGCCCGGGTGGCCCTGGCCGTCGCGGAACAGGATCAGGTCCTCGCCCAGCACGCGGATCTTGCGCGGCGTGTCGTTGGCGTCGCGGCTCAGCCCCACCGGGTGCCAGTAGCGGCGCAGCAGTTCGCCCATCGGCGTGCCGGGGCCCACCTCGACCAGCTCGCGCCGGTAGGTGGGGGCGGGGCGGCCGTAGGCGGTGCCGGTGTCGACCTCGGCCGGGGCGATGGGGATCACGCGGGAGTTCATCGCGCCCCCGCTCAATCGGCCGTCACGCCGGCGGCCTTGATCAGCTCGGCCATGCGCGGGTAGTCGGCCTGGTAGCGCTCGGCAAACTGCGCTGGCGTGTTGCCCAGCGGCTCGAAGCCGAAATTGATCAGCCGCTGCGCGACATCGGGCATGGCGGTGATTTCGCGCAGCGCCGTCACCCAGGCGTTCTGGATGTCGGGCGGCAGCTTGGCCGGGCCGTAGACGCCGATCCAGCTGTCGATGTCGAAGCCGATGAAGCCCTGTTCGGCGAAGGTGGGCACCATCGGCATGATCGACACGCGGCGCGTGCCGGCGATGGCCAGCACCTTCATCTTGCCGCCCTGCACATGGCCGCGCGCGGTGGCCGGGTTGGCCCAGGCGAAGTCCAGCGTGCCACCGAACAGGTCGCTGTGCACGGCGGCCTCGGCCTTGTAGGGGATGTGCGTCAGCGGCGCGCCGGTCTGGCGTTTCAGCAGCTCGCCGAACAGGTGCGCGGTGCTGCCGTTGCCCCAGGTGCCGTAGTTCAGCGGCCGGCCCTGCGCCTTGGCAAACTCGACGAAGCCCTTCACGTCGCTGAAGGGCGCGTCGGCGCGTACCACGATCATCGGCCCGCCGGTGGCCAGCATCGACAGCGGCGTGAAATCGCGCACCGGGTCGTAGGGCACCTTCTGCAGGATCGGCACGTTGATGTGCGTCAGCGGCAGCGTGAACATCACCGTGTAGCCGTCGGGCGGGCTCTTGGCCACGAAGTCGGTGGCGACGATGCCGCTGGCGCCGGGCTTGGCCTCGACGATCACCGTCTGGCCCCAGCGCGCCTGCAGCTTCTCGGCATAGGCGCGGGCGATGGTGTCGATCGGCCCGCCGGCGCTGCCGAAGGGCACGATGCGGATCATGCGGCTGGGGAAGGGCGCGGTCTGCGCCCGCAGCGGGGCCGCGGCCAGTGCGGCCAGGCCTGCGACGATGCTTCGCCGTTGGATCATCGGTTGTCTCCTGGTCTTTGATGTATCGCAAGGCATGATGAGACAAGCCGCCCGCAGGCGGCAATTCGAAACTTTGGATAACCGATATGGCCTCACGCGATATCCGCAGCCTCGACGTGGCCATGCTGCGCACCTTCGACGCGCTGATGCGCGAGCGCAGCGTGTCGCGCGCGGCGGCGCGGCTGTTCCTCAGCCAGCCGGCGGTCAGCGCGTCGCTGAACCGGCTGCGCGAGGTCTTCGACGACCCGCTGTTCCGCCGCACCGGCCACGGCGTGACACCGACGCCGCGCGCGCTGGCCATGGCCGCGCAGGTGGACAAGCTGCTGGGCGAGCTGTCGGCGCTGGTGGCCGGCGATGCCGACTTCGACCCCGCCACCTCGAACCGGGTGTTCCGCATCGCCGGCTCGGACTACCCCAGCCAGCGCTTCCTGCCGCCGCTGGCGCAGCGGCTGGCGGCCGCGGGCTCGGCGCTGCGCATCGTCTGGCAACCGCCGGGCGCCGGCTCGCTGGCCGAGCGGCTGGAGCGCGGCGAACTCGACCTGGCGGTGGTGGCCCGTGTGCAGATGAGCGAGGCGCTGGAATGCGCCACGCTGTACGAGGACGCCTATGTGTACGCGCTGCGCGCCGGCCATCCGCTGGTCGGCCAGCCGCCCACATTGCAGAGCTTCTGCGAAACGCCGCAGGTCTTCCTGGGCTACGGCACCTCGGTACTGGACGACCTGATCGACGCCACGCTGGCGCGCCAGGGCCTGCGCCGCCGCGTGCAGGTGGCGGTGACCAGCTTCGCGCAGATCGTGCACCTGCTGGAGCACAGCGACCACGCGGCGGTGCTGGGCAGCCGCGTCGCGGCGTCCTTCGGCGAGCGGCTGCGCGTGCAGCCGCTGCCCTTCGAGCTGCCGCGCTACCGCGCGCTGGTGTGCTGGCCGGCGCGCACCGCGCACGACCCCGGGCTACGTTGGTTGCGCGACCAGCTGTTGGAGATTGCGTCGCTTCCTGATGCCAGTTCGCGATCAGTTGCATAGAAGACTGCGCATTGCTGCCATTGGATGAACGCGCTGTTCGCGTTGCGCTTGCCGGCACCGAAAGCGCGCTACGGCGGCAGAAAGCAGCCTTGGCATGCCACCGGCCCTGGCCGACAGCGGGGTGGCCAACGGAGTGAATAAGAATTTGGCTGAACGGAGTTGGCCACCCCGCTGGCGGACAGCGTGTGCCTCAGGGCTGATCGATGAAGGGCAGCAAAGCGCCTTAAGCCGACGCAGGGAACCGCGCTAGAGCGCGCCCAGCTTGAAGTGCTGCTGCAGGTGCTGGCGGAAGTGCCGCACGATGCCCAGCGCATCCTGCAGGCGGTCGCGCTCCAGCGTGCTCAACGAGGCCATGCGCACCAGGTTGTCCACCGGCTGGCCGGCCTGGCGTTGTGCCAGGTTGTTCTTCAGCTTCAGGCCCATCAGGAAATGCAGCGTCTCGCCCAGGTCGCGGGCCAGCGCCGCATCGATCAGCTGGCGGGTGGCCAGCTGCTGCAGCCGCTCGGTGGTGCCGAGCGCGGTGACCTGTGCCTGCAGCGCCAGCGCCCGCACGCCCTGCACGATCGGGAAGGTGCCCAGCTTCTTCAGGTCGAAGGGCTGCTCGTCGCGCGCGCGCGGCGCGGTCAGGCGCGCCCACCAGCCCACGGCCGGCTCCTCGAACTGGTCGGCCGCCGCGGCAAAGCGCGCCAGGAACGCGTCGCTGCCGGGCAGGATCTCGAAGGCGAAGGCCTTGGCCTGCTGCAGCAGCGTGGCATCGCCGGCCACGGCCGTGGCGTCCATGAAGATCGCCAACTGCATCGGCCCGTCGGCCGCACTGCCGTAGACCCAGCCGCGGATGCGCTCGCGGAAGGCGGCCACCGGCCCGCGCCACAGCGGGTTCGTGAGCATGATGTCGCCGGGGCAGCGCGGCCAGCCGAAGTCGATCAGCGCGCGGTTGAAGTCCTCGGCCACCTGCGGTAGCGCCGCATGTTCGAAGCCGTCGCGCAGCAGCAGCGCGTTGTCCTGGTCGGTCTTCAGGATCTGCTCGCCGCGGCCTTCGCTGCCCATCACCACCAGGCAGCTGTGGGCCACCAACTCCGGCGGCGCGACGAAGGTCCAGGCCTTGGCCAGCACCTGCGCGTTCAGCACCCGCACCATGCGGCCGATGACCTCGATCTTGACGCCGCCGCCGTGCAGCAGCTCCACCAGCCCGTCCAGCTGCAGCGCGGCGGCCTTCAGCTCGGCCAGGCTGCGGGCCTGCTCCACCTGCAGCGCGATCAGGTGCGAATGGTTGGAGACGAAGCTCATCAGGTCGAGCTGGCTCAGCACGCCGACGATGGCCGCGCCGTCGCGCACCAGCACGCGGTGCACACGGTGGCGCAGCATCAGCAGCAGCGCCTCGAACAGCTCGGCCTCGGCATCGATGGCGATCAGTTCGTAGCGCGCCAGCTCGCGCACCGGCACCGCGCCGGGCGCGGGGCGCAGCAGCGCGTCGCGCAGGTCGGTGGTGGTGAACATGCCCAGGCGCTCGCCGTCGCGCACCAGCGCGTTGCTCTGGCCGGCTTCGGACATGCGCGCGCAGGCGCTGACCAGATCGAGCGTGCCGTCCAGGTAGAAGGGCTTGCGCACGTAGGCGTCGCGCACGCGGGCCATCATCAGCGACAGGAACTCGCGCTGTTCGCCGCGCGGCTCGGGCGGGCCCAGGCGGCGCGCCACCTCGGCGAACACCGCGGCGCAGAAGGCCGGGTTGGCCGACAGCAGCGTCTGCAGCGTGGCCTTGGGGATCTGCCAGGCCTGCACGGCGTCCAGCGCCACCGACGTGCTGGTGGCCCGCGCCGCCAGCAGCGCGCGCGCACCGAACAGCGTGCCGGCGCCGTAGCTGGCCTCGGGCAGCACGCCGGGGGCGCGCCGCACCTGGCCCTGCACCAGCAGGAACACGTGGGTGGGTGCCATCTCCGGCGTCAGCACCGGGTCGCCGGGCGCGAACTGCACCAGGTTGGCGGTGGCGCGCACCAGCTCCTGCTGGGCGGCGTTCAGCGTGTCGAAGGGCGGGATGTCGAAGGGGAAGGGCGCCGTCATGGGCTGGGCAGAACGAAAAAGGGACTGCGCGCCCTTGGGCGGCAGTCCCCCGAATGTTGCCGCAGCGGCGTGGGTGTGCGCCACTGCGGGAAGGGCCTCAGTGGCCGGAGGCGCCGGCCGCGCCGATGCCGGTCTCGGACCGCACCTGCTGGGCCAGGAAGCCGGCCTTGTCCTGCGCTGCGCGCTTGCTGCCGTCCAGCACCGAGAACAGCCAGATGCCGACGAAGCCGATGGTCATCGAGAACAGCGCCGGGCTGGTGTACGGGAACCAGGCCGAGCCCTTGGGGTTGCCGAGCGTGGCTTCCCACACCGCCGGCGACACCACGGTCAGCACCACCGAGCTGATCAGGCCCAGGAAGCCGCCGATCACCGCGCCGCGCGTGGTGCAGCCCTTCCACAGCACGCTCATCAGCAGCACCGGGAAGTTGGCCGACGCGGCAATCGCGAAGGCCAGGCTCACCATGAAGGCGATGTTCTGCTTCTCGAAGGCGATGCCCAGGATGACCGCGACGAAGCCCAGGCACACCGTGGTGATGCGCGACACCTTCAGCTCGGCCTTGCTGTCGGCCTTGCCGCCCTTGAGGACGGTGGCATACAGGTCGTGCGACACGGCGCTGGCGCCCGACAGCGTCAGGCCGGCCACCACCGCCAGGATGGTGGCGAAGGCCACCGCGGAGATGAAGCCCAGGAACACGTTGCCGCCCACCGCGTTGGCCAGGTGGATGGCCGCCATGTTGCTGCCGCCCAGCAGCACGCCCTTGGCGTCCAGGAACTGCGGGTTGGTCAGCACGAAGGTGATGGCGCCGAAGCCGATGATGAAGGTCAGGATGTAGAAGTAGCCGATCCACGTGGTGGCCCACAGCACCGACTTGCGCGCTTCCTTGGCGTTGGGCACGGTGAAGAAGCGCATCAGGATGTGGGGCAGGCCGGCGGTGCCGAACATCAGGGCCATGCCGAAGCTGATGGCGCTGATCGGGTCCTTGACGAAGCCGCCCGGGCCCATGATCGAGAAGCCGATGGCTGCGGCCTCGGCCTCTGGCTTGCCCGCCTTGGCGGCGATGCCGGTCTTGATCTCCACCGCCTTGGCGAACATCGCCTCGGGGCTGAAGCCGAACTGCGCCATCACCATGAAGGCCATGAAGGTGGCACCGCCCAGCAGCATGATCGCCTTGATGATCTGCACCCAGGTGGTGGCGGTCATGCCGCCGAACAGCACGTAGACCATCATCAGCACGCCGACGATGACCACCGCGTACATGTACTCCAGGCCGAACAGCAGCTTGATCAGCTGGCCGGCACCGACCATCTGCGCGATCAGGTAGAAGGCCACCACCACCAGCGTGCCGCTGGCGGCGAAGACGCGCACCGGCGTCTGCGCGAAGCGGAACGCGGCCACGTCGGCGAAGGTGAACTTGCCCAGGTTGCGCAGGCGCTCGGCCAGCAGGAAGGTGACCACCGGCCAGCCGACCAGGAAGCCGATCGAGTAGATCAGGCCGTCGAAGCCGGAGGCCATCACCGCGGCCGAGATACCCAGGAACGAGGCCGCCGACATGTAGTCGCCGGCGATCGCCAGGCCGTTCTGGAAGCCGGTGATGCCGCCGCCGGCGGTGTAGAAGTCGGCGGCGCTCTTGGTCTTGGCGGCCGCCCACTTGGTGATGAACAGCGTGAAGACGACGAAGATCGCGAACATCGAGATCGCGGTCCAGTTGGTGGCCTGCTTCTCGGCCTGGCCGAGGTCGGCGCCCGCCGCGATAGCGGCGCCGGCGCCGATCAGCGCGGCGATCGGCAGAGCGTACTTGGTGGTGGATTTCATTTCAGCACCGCCTTGTTGATGTCGTCCGACAGCTTGTCGAACTCGTTGTTGGCGCGGCGCACGTAGATGGCCGTGATGACGATGGTGAACACGATGACGCCCAGGCCGATGGGCATGCCCAGCGTCATGACGCCGCTGCCGATGCGCGAGGCCAGCAGCGGCTTGTCGAAGGCCACCAGCAGGATGAAGCCGTAGTACACGACCATCATGGCGGCGGTGAGCCACCAGCCGAAGCTGCTGCGCTTGGCCTTCAGTTCCTGGTATTTCGGATGGCTGGCTATCCGTTTGGCCAGATCGTCTTCCATGGGTTGTCTCCTCGGGATGGTGGACAGAACAGCGGCCCTCAGGACGCATGGCCGGCATGTTCGATCCGAGGCCTGACCCAGTCTTGACGCGAAACCAACACAGGCTGACAAGCTGGCCTGACACTTGTTTGATGAACTTCGACGTTCGCAATGCGAGCGCCCCCGTCGTGGCGGCGAAGCCGGCGCAGGGCAGGCCGCGACGCTTCGCTGAGGCGGTCGGCCGAAGCCGACTGCCCTGCGATGCTCGCGCCCCTGGCCTGTCGCATAACTCGCTACGCGCTGCGCGCTGCGCTCAAACAGATGCGCCAAGTCAGAGGTTGATGCGCGCTGCGCGCGCCGCCAGGGGCGCTGCGCTTCTCGGCGCCTCAGAGGCGCATCGCGACCTGCCCCGCACCGGCTTCGCGGCAGCGCTCGTGGTGTTCGATCCCAACAGCCGAAGCTCCGCCTTCGCGTCGGGCGGCACCCGGCAGGCGCGATTTCTGCGGTGACGAGGAGCACAGCCCCGGGGTCGGCGCGCGCCGGCGCGCTTCGTGAACTGACTTGCCGCATCTGTTTGAGCGCAGCGCCGAGCCCGAAGGGATTGGCGCGTAGCGAGTTATGCGGCACGACCCTGGGGCGCGCACCGCAGTGCAGTCGGACCGAAGGGCCGACCGCCGCACCATGAGCCCCTGGCGGGTGCCGCCCGGCGCGATGCGCATGAGGTGCGCAGTGACGTTCTGCGGAGGGCAGCAAAGCACGGAACGACGGCCAGCCTCCATCGGCTAAGCTCCGCCTGCAATGAACCAGCCAGTACAAAGGACGAAGGCGCGGCGCAGTGCGCCGGCCGCCGAGCCGCGCACCAACGATCCCGAGCGCACGATGGCCGACATCATCGAGGTGGCCACGCACGAGTTCTCGGAGAAGGGCCTGGCCGGCGCGCGCATCGACGACATCGCCGAGGCCATGCGCACCAGCAAGCGCATGATCTATTACTACTTCGGCAGCAAGGAAGGCCTGTACATCCGCGTGCTGGAAGAGGCCTACCGCCGCATCCGCGCCATCGAGGCCGGGCTGCACCTGGAAGACCTGCCGCCCGAAGACGCGCTGCGCCGGCTGGTGGCCTTCACCGTGGACTACCAGCTGGCCAACCCCGACTTCATCCGCCTGGTGATGACCGAGAACATCCACCGCGGCGAGTACCTGAAGCAGAGCAAGGAGATCCAGCGCCTGAACGTGCCGGCCATCGAAGGCCTGCGCAGCGTCTACGAACGTGGCGTCGCTGCCGGCGTGTTCCGCCCCGGGGTGGACCCGGTGGACCTGCACATGTCGATCAGCGCGCTGAGCTTCTTCAACACCGCCAACCGCCACACCTTCGCGCTGATCTTCAAGCGCGACCTTGAATCGCCCGCCGCCACCGTGGCGCGGCGCGAAAGCATCGTCGAGATGGTGGTGCGCTTCGTGCGCCGCTGAGCCCAACCCCGCCACACGACCCGCGCCTGCCGGTCCAGGGTTTTTACCTAGTTTAAAACTAACTAGTTCGTACAAAATGCGCCGCAAGCCATCGGCACAGGTGGCGTTCCACTCGGCGCGCGGCGCCGGGCTGCCGTAGGAGACAAGCCCTTGAACCTGCTGCTCGATCGCTTCTGCCGCGTGCTCGATGGCGCGATGGTGCTGCTGCTGGCGCTGATGGTGGTGCTGGTGTTCGGCAACGTCGTGCTGCGCTACGCCTTCGATTCGGGCATCACCGTCAGTGAGGAACTGTCGCGCTGGCTGTTCGTGTGGATGACCTTCCTGGGCGCCATCGTTGCCATCAAGGAACACGGCCACCTGGGCACCGACATGCTGGTCTCGCGCCTGCCCAAGGCCGGCAAGAAGGCCTGCCTGATCGTGGGCCACCTGCTGATGCTGTACGTGACCTGGCTGCTGTTCCAGGGCAGCCTGGCGCAGACCAAGATCAACTGGGATGTCGAGGCCCCGGTCAGCGGCGCCTCGATGGCCATCTTCTACGGCGCTGGCGTGTTCTTCGCCGTCTTCGCCGGGCTGCTGCTGCTGCGCGAGACCTGGCGCGCACTGACCGGCCGCATCACCGACGAGGAACTGGTGATGGTGCAGGAATCCGAAGACGTCGCCCAAGTGCACGACCTGCACATGGACGAGCCGCCCAAGCGCTGAGCCGGAGCCGAACATGACCGTCGCCCTCTTCCTCGGCTCGCTGCTCGGCGCCATGGCGCTGGGCATTCCCATCGCCTATTCGCTGCTGATCTCCGGCGTGGCGCTGATGTGGCACCTGGACCTGTTCGACGCGCAGATCCTGGCGCAGAACACCATCAACGGCGCCGACAGCTTCCCGCTGCTGGCCGTGCCCTTCTTCATGCTGGCCGGCGAGATCATGAACGTCGGGGGCCTGAGCAAGCGCATCGTCAACCTGGCGCTGACGCTGGTGGGTCATGTGCGCGGCGGGCTGGGCTTCGTGGCCATCGCCGCGGCCGTGCTGATGGCCGCGCTGTCGGGCTCGGCGGTGGCCGACACCGCGGCGCTGGCCGCGCTGCTGCTGCCGATGATGGTCAAGGCCGGCCACGACCGGGCGCGCGCCGGCGGCCTGATCGCCAGCGCCGGCATCATCGCGCCGATCATCCCGCCGTCGATCGGCTTCGTCATCTTCGGCGTCGCCGCCAACGTGTCGATCAGCAAGCTGTTCCTGGCCGGCATCGTGCCGGGCCTGATGATGGGCGCGGCCATCGCCCTGACCTGGTGGTGGGTGGCCAAGCGCGAGAACGTCAAGCCGCCGCCGAAGGCCAGCGCGGCCGAGCGTTGGGCCGCGTTCAAGTCTTCGACCTGGGCGCTGTTCCTGCCGGTGATCGTGCTGGTGGGCCTGAAGTTCGGCGTGTTCACGCCCACCGAAGCGGCGGTCGTGGCCGCGGTGTATGCGCTCTTCGTCTCCACCGTGGTCTACCGCGAGCTGAAGCTGAACCAGCTCTACGAGGTGTTCGTCAGCGCCGCCAAGACCACCTCGGTGATCATGTTCCTGGTGGCCGCGGCCATGGTCAGCGCCTGGCTGATCACGGTGGCGCAGATCCCGGCTGAGCTGGTGGCCATGCTGCAGCCCTTCATGGACAACCAGACGCTGCTGCTGATCGCCATCATGCTGCTGGTGATTGCGGTGGGCACGGCGATGGACATGACGCCCACCATCCTGATCATGACGCCGGTGCTGATGCCGGTGATCAAGGCCGCCGGCATCGACCCGGTGTACTTCGGCGTGCTGTTCATCATGAACAACGCCATCGGCCTGATCACGCCGCCGGTGGGCACCGTGCTCAACGTGGTGGCCGGCGTCGGCCGCATGAAGATGGACGAGGTCACGCGTGGCGTGTTGCCCTTCATGCTGGCGCAGTTCGCCGTGATGTTCCTGCTCGTGCTGTTCCCCTCGCTGGTGCTGGTGCCGCTGCGCTTCTTCACCAGCTGATTCCGCTCGTCCCGCCTCTCAACCCCTGGAGACATGTCCATGAAGAACCTGACCCGTCGCGCCCTGGCCATCGGCCTGGCCGCCCTGCTGCCGCTGAGCGCCGCCCTGGCGCAGGATGTCAAGGAGCACACCTTCAAGTTCGCGCTGCAGAACCCCAAGGGCCACCCGCTGGAGCAGGGTGCCACCAAGTTCTCGGAGCTGGTGGCAGCCAAGAGCGGCGGCAAGATGAAGGTCAACGTCTTCCCCGGCGGCACGCTGGGCGGCGACGCGGCCAACGTCTCGGCGCTGCAGGGCGGCACCATCGAGTTCGTGATGCTGAACTCGGGCATCCTGGCCTCGCAGGTGAAGGACTTCGCGGTCTTCGACTTCCCCTTCATGTTCGCCAGCGCCAAGGAGGCCGATGCCGTGGTCGACGGCCCCTTCGGCCAGAAGATGCACGCCAAGCTGCTGGACAAGGGCATCGTCGGTCTGGCCTATACCGAGCTGGGCTTCCGCCAGATGACCAACAGCAAGAAGGCCATCAACGCGGTGGACGACATCGCCGGCCTGAAGCTGCGCGTGATCCCCAACGCCATCAATGTCGACTGGGTCAAGGCGCTGGGTGCCAACCCCACGCCGCTGGCCTTCCCCGAGCTGTATGCCGCGCTGGAGCAGAAGGCGGTGGACGGGCAGGAGAACCCGCTGTCGGTGATCCAGGCCAACAAGTTCTTCGAAGTGCAGAAGTTCCTGACGCTGACCAACCACCAGTACAACCCGCAGTCGCTGATCTTCAGCAAGAAGGTCTGGGACACGCTGAGCCCGGCCGAGCAGAAGATCCTGCAGGACTCGGCGGCCGAGGCCGCGAAGTTCCAGCGCCAGGTCAACCGCGAAGCCGCCGCCGGCCAGCTGGACGCGCTGAAGAAGGCCGGCATGCAGGTCAGCGAGTTCTCGCCCGCCGAGCAGGCTAAGCTGCGCGAGAAGCTGAAGCCGGTGATCGACAAGCACGGCGCGGCCATCGCTGCCACCGTGGCCGAGCTGCAGGCCGAGCTGGCCAAGCAGCGCTGAGCCGGCACAGCCAGGGGCGGACACCACGATGAACGGCATCGCGACCGCCGCCGCACCTGCTGCGGCGGCGATGGGCGGGCGCACGCCGCAGAAGCTGCTGGTCGGGCTGATCGGCGCCGGCATCCAGCGCTCGCTGACCCCGGCCATGCACGAAGAAGAGGCGCGCTGCCAGGGCCTGCGGCTGCACTACCAGCTGATCGACCTGGACCGCGCCGGCGTCGGGCCCGAGGCCCTGCCCACGCTGATCGAGGCGGCGCGGGTGATGGGCTTCGCCGGCCTGAACATCACCTACCCCTGCAAGCAGGCGGTGATCCCGCTGCTGGACGCGCTGTCCGACGAGGCGCGGGCCATGGGCGCGGTGAACACCGTGGTGTTCCGCGACGGCAAGGCCATCGGCCACAACACCGACGGCTCGGGCTGGGCCTGGGGCTTCCGGCGCACGCTGCCCGCGGCCGACCTGTCGCGCGTGGTGCTGCTGGGCGCCGGCGGCGCCGGCTCGGCCATTGCCCACGCGGTGCTGCGCCTGGGGGCGCGGCAACTGGTGGTGGTGGACAGCGATGCCCCCCGCGCCCAGGCCGCAGCCGCGGCGCTGGATGCCGCCTACGGCCCGGGCCGCGTCAGCGCCCATGCCGACGTGGCGCAGGCGCTGGCCGGCGCCAGCGGCCTGATCCACGCCACGCCCACCGGCATGGACAAGCTGCCCGGCCTGCCGCTGCCCGCCGAGTTGCTGGCCCCGCCGCTGTGGGTGGCCGAGATCGTCTACTTCCCGCTGGATACGGCGCTGCTGCGCGCCGCGCGCCAGCGCGGCTGCGCCACGGTGGACGGCGGCACCATGGCCGCCGGCCAGGCCATCGGCGCCTTCGAGCTCTTCACCGGCCGCGCGGCCGACGCCGGGCGCGTCGAGGCACACCTGCGCCGCATGCTGGCCGAGCGCAGCGACGCCGCTTGAGGAAGGAGGCCCCCATGCCGACATCGCCCGCCCGCGAAGCCATCGCCGAGCTGCCCAACCCGCTGGGGCTGGCCGGCATCGAGTTCGTCGAATACGCCACCAGCCGGCCACAGGCGCTGGGCCAGCTGCTGGAAACCATGGGCTTCCGCCCGGTGGCGCGGCACCGTTCGCGCGAGGTGCTGCTGTACCGCCAGGGCACGATGAACATCGTCATCAACGCGCACGACGCGCAGCGGCCGGGGGCCATCGCGCCGGCAGAGACGCCGGTGATCACGGCGCTGGCGCTGCGCGTGCGCGATGCCGCGGCGGCCTACCGGCGCGCGCTGGACCGCGGCGCCTGGGCCGTGCCGGTGCAGGTGGAGGTGATGGAACTGCACATCCCCGCCATCCACGGCGTGGGTGCCAGCCGCATCTACTTCGTCGACCGCTGGGATGCGTTCTCGATCTGGGACGTGGACTTCGTGCCGATCCCCACGGTCGACAAGCATCCGCCGCCGGTGGCCGGCATGCACTGGTTCGGCCTGGTGCAGTACATCGGCACCGACCGCATGGACGACTGGTGCGAGTTCTA
>Ga0209369_1000587_pt1 | contig 37180 bp, 26 predicted proteins | sample EBPBio142010_DNA_FD_185865 | JGI IMG/M metagenome (GOLD analysis project Ga0209369, IMG submission 185865) | Wastewater treatment Type I Accumulibacter community from EBPR Bioreactor in Madison, WI, USA - Reactor 1_10/4/2010_ DNA (SPAdes)... | ecosystem: Engineered > Bioreactor > EBPR >... | reverse complement strand
CTGGCTGGCGCTGCGCAACATCACCGCGGACTGGGGGCGGGCGGCCAACCACTGGAAATCAGCGATGAACCAATTTGCGATCCTCTACGAGGACCGATTTACCAGATCGGGCCAGTAAGATCACCAAGCCGCCTCACGATTGAGTGACGGATTCAACAGCCTCACACACAGAAATCCTGACACTCCCGCGGCGATCGTTTTGCACCGGTGTGCATCGGCGCTGCAGATTTGATGGCCGAGGACATTCAGCGCCTGCTGTTCTACAAGTCTTTCATGCCGCGATCGGTGATGGTGGAGTACCTGAAGGTGCTGCTGGCCTTCCATCTGGCCCTCTACCATCTGCGTCTGCTCAAGCTCTTGCCGGCCTGGCAAAAGCTGGGAGGTGCAAATGCGCTATGCGCCGAGGCGACATGCCCCGTACAGCCGCGTGAACCCCATCAACCGCAGGGCGACTGTCCGTACAAGCTGGGCCTGTACGTCGATCTGTCAGGGAACGCCGAATCCGATACTGTTGCATTGGCCGAACGCAGTGCGGACGGGTACTACCGGCGTATTCCGGGTTTCGTGCGCGCCTACTTCGTGGCCAAAAAGCTGGACGAGTTTTCCGAGCATCTGGTTCGACGTGGCAAAGTGATTCGCCCGTTGAATTCGGTGTTCTCAGTGGGTGAGCTGTATGGTTTGCAGGGCGAACCTTTTGCGGAGGAACGCGACAAGTTCTTCGGGGAGCGCCTGGCAGGTCTTTTGGAATCACTGTCCGAAGGCGACGCGGGTCTGGACTCGGAAGTCGAGGCCATCACCAAGATGGGATTGTCGGATTTCGAGACCTACATTGAAATTCTCGTGGCGCTGCGTGGGGCCTTCCATCGGAAGTACATCATTGAGTCGTTGGACTCGACGATGCTCAAGAACAGGCCTGGTGCCCTGCTGGCGCAAACCCGTGCACGCAACGCCCCACGCCGTTTCACTTTGGATAGCCGCTTGCTGGAGGTGTTGCTGCAAATCGCGGTGTTGCGCCCTGGTGGCGACAAGGGCTACTTCACCGGAGAGATGCGGATCGACGATCTCCTGGCCTTCTTGCGCGAGCGCTATGGCTTGTATATCGATCAGCTACCGCCGGGGGAAGGCTTCGCAGCACCCACCATTGACGAGCGCAAAGCCTTGCGCAGCAATGTTCAGGCATTCACTGCGCGGCTGCGCGAAATCGGGTTTTACCGCGATTTGTCCGATGCCTATGTGACCCAGACCGTTGTGCCGCGCTACACCATTGCAGAAAAATTAGAAGGAGCGCGCACATGAGTCAAGGGCTGCGCGAACTGACCAGCCACGAGTTGAATGCGGCGCTGGAGTCGGTGCTGCTGCCAAGGCTGGCCGACGTCTTGGCCGCGCGTGGGCTTGGGCATTGCATGCGAGTTACCGACCTGGATCGCGATCTGATGATCCGTCTGGCTGGTGGGCTGCGAGCCAGAGTGCCGTCAGCCAATGTGGTGGTCTTGGCCGATGAGGCGCTGCGCGCCCAGGCTCCCGAATTGGCTGTCTCAAGTACGAAGCTGGTGGAACTGCGCAATCCGCTGCCCAACGACGAGTTGCGACCAGCTCTGTTGGTTTTCGTGCCCAACGACTTGCGGGCGTCGGCTGAGGACTCGTTTGGCGTGGCCACATTTGAAGCGCTCTCGGTCGATGGTGTTTATGCGGATCTGAATGCCCAGTTGCTGATGGAGGTTCCGGTGCCGCTGCGGCTGGCGGTCGATGCTGGTTTGCGCGAGCTGCGGCGTCATGACGCGTTCTGGCCCTATGCTGACGATGCGGCCATAGCCCGCTACCTGATCACCTGCCAGATCAACGATTTCGATCTGGATGCGATGGGGGCGGCACTGTTTGAGCTGGCGCTGGTTCCCGATTTCGAGTGGCTACAACTGCCAGAGCGTGCGCCTGCACGATTGGCACGCAATCGGGAATGTGTGGAGTGCATTACCTGGTCCACCAAAACAGAGCGTGTACGTGCTTTGGAGCTGGGTTTGCTCGACCCGGTGTTCTGCAAGCAACTGGGAGAGTTTTTCGCACGCACCGGTGTTGCCAATCCAAAGGAATGGACACGGCTGATCGTTCGTGATCGTGCCAACTGGCCATTGGCGTTCAACAAATGGCTATTCGAGGATGGGGGAGTCAACCCCGATGCCGTGTTCATCGGAGATGTCGATTTGCCTGACCTGCCGGTGATCAAGGAGGATGAAGAAGACCCAAGGCTCTCGGAGTTGATTGGCCATCGCGTGTTGCCGATCTCAAAGACCGGGTTGAAGAAGTTCAGCGTGTCCTTCAGGGTAGATCCTGTTCCGTCAAAGGTAGAAGGCCTGGCGCGGTTTGTGGCGGAGGTCGTTTCGCGCGACAACGGCCCGACTGGGCTACGTCGCCGCAAGGCCGCATGGAGCAAGAACACAGACGCGGGACTGATCTCATTCACCTCCATCGGCAAGATTGATTGGGAAGAAGGTTGGCATTTCGTTCGCGTCTATGCCGAAACGGAGAACGGCGAACGTATTCCGCTGGCTGATGATCAGGGCAACTCGATTCGTTATGGAGGGGGTTCAGGAGAAGGTCACGCGTTGTCACACGAGAGTGATCTTTTCTATGTTGTCACCGATGATGAGGTAGAGGTCGAGCCACCGCAGCGCGCTGTCCCGCGTGAGCCCAGCCTGATGCACGCATTGCTGCGAGCGCGTTTTGCGGCGGTGGTTCAGGATCGCGATCCTGCTGCGGTCTCGGTCACAGGTGCTGCCTGGCTGGAGCGCAGCAGCAAGCTCGCCAGCAGCGCTGAAACACTGGAGGTTCGCCTTGGGAAGGAGGGCAAGGCGAACGTCCTGGTGTCGGGCGTTTTGGCAAATCTGGAACGCGCATTCTTGGAAGACCCAACAGGGGTGAATCGGGTCAGGCTGTCGATCAACGCTGCCGGTAGCTGCACCCATTCATCGGTTTCTTTCAAGTGGCCCGCTTCCGAGGAGGCACAAAAATTCCAGGAAGCGCGCGCCACATTTTTTGCCACGCTTTTGCAGGGCGATCGACGTCTGATCATGCAAGCGTGCGACATGCTGGGCCTGCTTGATCCAGTACAGAACTACGCGGCCGCCTATCTCGCCTGGATCGACGCAGTGCTTGCACGATGCGGCTCATCCTCGGACACGCCGATGTTCCGGCAGGCGTTCGAAGAACTGCGTTGTGCGCTCACCATTGACTCGGTGAGCCTGGTATTGGAAGACTATCAAGGTCGGCGACGGGACGCCGTGTTGTTGAGTCCGACCCATCCGCTGCGAGCCAGTTGGCATGTGGCTTGGAGCCAACTGGGCCAGCGGTGGTTGGAGCGCAGTCGCGAAAGCAGCCGTGAGTTCGCAGTCCCGGTGCGGGATGCCGTGCTCAAACAGTTGGCGCCGGTTGCTTTCCCTCCTGTGATGCCTTTCGGAGAAGAGCTGGGCCGGAGCGCCTTGGCCGTGGACAACATCAATCCCTTCTGGTCGCTGTACGCGGCGACCGACGAGGAAGACCCCCGTGGTTTGGTGGGCGAGGTGTGTTCCGCACTTGGCTTACCCGAACCTGCGATTGGCGGTGCGGCAATCGACAGCGCTTATTTGGGTGCGCGAGTGCAACGTTACTTGATTCAGCATCCGTATGTGGAAACGTTGACCATTAATGCATTCAACGCCGGTCGTGCGGCAGTCTTGGCCGAGGTGCTGCTCGGTCTGCAAAGACGTCCCGAGTTCGCCGACCTGCGCTATGACATCCGCTTGTTCGCGCTTGACCCTGCTGCACCAGCAACAGGTGAGGCCTTGCTCGAACTCCTCGCGCCTGACTTGGGCACCAATGCGAAGGAGGCGGATGCCTTCTCAACGCCGACCGATAGCCATCTGCATCCGAAGTTGCGGCTGGCGATTCGAGCGATCCGTGAGTTTCGCGACGACCCTCAGGCTCATGCCGCACACCTGTCCTTCTTGTTCGATCTGTTTCCTGCCGAGGAGATTCGCGCGGTTGATGTTCAGGATTCAGACGATGCCTCGTTCGTTCATGGCCTTGTCCAGCCCTTTGAGGTGGACTACCTGGAGGACGAACAGTCGATCACCTGGTTGCGCCGCCCGCTGCACGGCGTGCCCCAACCGATCGAAGGGGCCGAGGCCGTATCTGACCTGATTGGGGGGCTTTCTCGCTCGGTATCGGTCGCCGTCGCGACTTTGGCGCGCAGTCAGTATTTGCCTCATGCACGCCCGGTAGTCGCCTTGAACTTGTCGGCCGATGAACGCGCCATGCTGCACCAGGTTCATGAAGTCAGTGACTGGGTGATGACCATTGACCGTAACCTAGGCATTGAGTTTTTCGATCATCGGCGTCATGCCACTCGCCCCGACTATTTGATCGATCACTCGCCGGACATGGCAAATGCTATGAGTCATCGGCTGGTGATCACCTCACGCTCAGTTGCAGAGTTGGAGGCACTGCTGTCCCCGATTTTGCGTGACTATGACTTGCCATCCTCTGAACGTCATGCGTTGGTGCTGTTGGATCAACTGCGTTCGTTGTCGGGGCGGCTGGCATTGAAGTTGTTGTCTTCACCGTCACAGCGTGCGGAGGCGATGGGGCTTGCTCTGTCGCGATTGTTCCTGGAGCACCAAGGCGTGTTTCAGAATCAGATTGTGGTGCCATTGGACGCTCATTTGGAACTGTACAAAGCGCTGCGTCAGAACGCGGAAGAACTCGGGGATGAGGTGAACTTCCGTCGCACTGACCTTGCCTTGTTTGATCTTGACCCAGACCCCGCGAACAGGGTGATCACCTGCCGACTGGTGGAAGTGAAGTGCTATTCTCAAGTCGGTGATCTGTCTGCCTATGAGCAATTGAAGGCCTCGATTGCTGAACAGATTGAGCAGACGGAACACGTACTCGCACATCACTTTGACCCCAAGCTGGGTGACGCGGAGCGTCCCGATCGCGCTATCAAGAACCGTGATCTGGCTGCATTGCTGGGGTTCTATTTGGATCGTTCCGAACGCTATGGGGTGGTGTTACGCGAGGCTGCGCAGGAGGCACGCTTTTTTCTGCGCCGTCTTGACGAAATGCCCTACATCCTGCAGTTCACTCGCAGTGCCGTCGTATTTGATTTCAGCAAACCCGGCACGGAGCCAGCGGAACACGAAAACGGCATCGAGTTCTACCGCATCGGGAGTAACTTGATTCGGCAATTGGTCGAAGCTGCGGTGATAGATACCGAGACGCTGGCCAGCGTGCAGACTGCACGTTCATCGGCCGACATGAGCCGCGAGGTGACGCAAGAGTTACTTCGTCGCAGGACGCTGGCGCCTGCTGTGCCTACCTTCGAGACAGCCGCATTCCTGAGCCCGCCTCGTGATCGCACACTGTCGGGGGACGAAAGCCCACGAATTTCGTACTCGGATTTTCGACCGGCAGTTGTTACTCCCCAGGTGTCCGAATCTGAGCCGAAGCCGTTCTTGTCGCCGTCTGCCAGTGGAACCTCAAAAACACTTACCTCTACCCCTGAGCTTGCGTTGACCCAGCATGCCATCAAACCGCTTTCCGATGTGCAAGTGGGAAGTGTGGGAGGCGAAAAGCCTGAGCCGGTTTCAACTGAAGCACCAATTGTCCATAGCCAAGTAGCCTACGACATCATGTTGGGCGCAACAGGGCCGACACCCCAGTTTGGTTTGTTGGGGGAGGTTTCCGGGCGCAAGGTGGCGCTCGATTTGAACCAGACCCACACGATCAGCCTGTTTGGAGTCCAGGGAGGTGGAAAAAGCTACACCCTAGGTAGTGTGGCGGAAATGGCCTCGTTGGCGATCCCAGGGATCAACTGCTTGCCTGAGCCTTTGGCTACGGTGATCTTCCATTACAGCCCGACGATGGATTACAAGCCGGAGTTCACATCGATGGTTGGGGCCAACAGTGTGGAGGATCAAGTCAAGGCGCTGAAGGATACGTATGGAGCCTCGCCCAGGGCTCTGACGGACGTTGTGTTGCTAGTGCCGGCAGACAAGATCGACGAGCGGCGTGTTGAATATCCGGATGTTGAGGTTTTGCCTCTTCAGTTCTCAGCGTCGGAGCTGAAGGCGTCGCATTGGAAATTCCTGATGGGAGCCGTGGGTAATCAGGCGACCTACATCCGGCAGATCATGCGCATCATGAAGTCCATGCGCGACGACATCACGCTGGATGGGTTGCGCGCTGGTATTGACGCATCGTCTGTTCCAGATCATCTCAAGGAATTGGCCAGAATGCGCCTGGACTTGGCTGCAGAGTACATCAACGATACGACCTCGCTGAGTGATGTCGTTCGACCGGGGCGGCTGATCATCGTGGATTTGAGAGATGAGTTCATTGAAAAGGACGAAGCTCTGGGTCTATTCGTTGTGCTCTTGCAGCTGTTCGCTGACGCGCGAGTCAACGGACGCAGTTTTAACAAACTGGTGGTGTTCGATGAGGCTCACAAGTACATCGAAAGCCCTGACCTTGTAGCCGGACTTATCGAGGTCGTTCGCGAGATGCGACACAAAGGAGTGAGCATCATGGTGGCGAGCCAGGACCCGCCGTCGGTGCCAGTGAGCCTGATCGAGCTATCCAGCCAGATCATCATGCATAAGTTCAACTCACCCGCGTGGTTGAAGCACATCCAGAAGGCGAATGCGGCACTGAGCAATTTGACGCCCGAACGCATGGCGCTTCTGAAATCGGGAGAGGCCTATGTTTGGTCGAGTAAAGCGACTGATGACTCGTTTTCCAAAGGGGCAGTGAAGCTGCGTTGCAGACCTCGGGTAACTCAGCACGGCGGCGCTACGCGGGTGGCAGTCAAGGATTGAAGGAAACTTTGGCGAGGCGAGTGATTCTGTGTGCTCAGCCCCTCGGTCCGCTATTACGGTGACTATGCTTCATACGGCGATGTGGTGTCGGACTGTCGTGGATAAGTGAGCATGACAATCCGACACACAGGTTTTATGACGCTGGCTCGATACGCCACTTCGTGCACGGCCCACGACTGCGAGGCTTCACAGGGCGTTCGACTTCAACCCGCAGAGGACGAAGGCGGTGCCCTTTGCTGGCCTGGCCGGCGGTGCCATACAAGCGCCGGGTTTCGGCGCTGATGTGCCCGAGCCCTCGGCTTGCGGCTTCGTCGTCGCCGTTGGCCTTCAGGTCGGCGGCAAACTGGTGACGGAAACAGTAGGCGGTGATCGACTGCGCGTGCTTGGGCCACAAACTGCGCGCCAGGCGGCGTATCTCCACCGTCAAATTGACGGCGCTCCTGATCTGCGCGAACACCCGTGGTTCCGGCTGGGTGTCCAGCAATTCGTTGACGACGACAACCAAGGGGTGAGGATCATTGGTGTCATAGGCGATCGTGCGAAGCGGTTGGCCCTGCGAGTCTTTTACCTTGGCGCCCCGGATGCGGAAATTGATTAGCAATTTCCCGGTGGTTTCGTCCTTCCCGCGCCATACGTCAATGCCATGCACCAGCTCACTCGGGCGGCAACCGGTCAGGGCCAGCACAATGAGCGAAAACAGGTACCTGCCACCTACAGCGCGCTTGCACAGGGCAATGCGCCAATTGGCCGGTAGCCCGGCCAGTGACTGACGCTTGCTGCGGCGTTTGGCACGTTCACCTGTCATGCCTTCCTGCCGCAGACGTTGTAGCGCTTGCAGGTGTTTCAGGTGCAGAAGAAAGCGCAGGTGCAGAATTTCTGCTGCGTGCATGACCGGAGCGCTCATCTCTCGCGTCAGTTGTTCCTGCTCCGAGCCGAGGAAGTGTTCCAGTGCTACCAGGCGTTTGCGAAACGTGGTAATACGGGTTGTTGATTGAGCGACCGCAAACAGGCCGCCTTCAGTGTGCAGCAGCGTACGGTGAAGAAGCTGCCGCGCTTGTCGCTCGTATGCAATTTTCGTCTTGGACGAGGGGCCTCGCAGCGCGTATACATCGGTCGAGCGCATGGCATTCAGGATTGCTTGGCAGCGGTTTGCCAATTCCTGAATTTTGACGTGTAGTTCATTCATGCGGCCTCCCGTGCATCTGACGAGGGTGCCGTGACCGGTAGCCAGGTTCTGGCAGGGACAGGTGGTGGTGATTGACGCAGTTCGATGCCGCCACGCTGAACGGATACCCTTGCAGCTGGATATACCATCACGACCTTTCCCAAGGCAGTCTTGAAGCTGGTGCGGAAGTCGCCGTGTCCGTGCGTACCTTGATATTCGTGACCGAATTGGGTTTTGAGGGTACGCCAAGGAAGCCACAATGGCCGATGGTTGAGGCGGTGAAGGCGGTGCGCCAGCCAGACATACACATCGAGAGCCAACGCCGATCCGCGCAGTGCATGCAAAGCGCGTGCATCCAATGGGACTGAATGCTGCACAAGCTCGTCAAAGAACTCGGCATCCAACACAAGAGAGCCCGGCCATGTCGCGCGTTGGGTATGGGCAGACGGTAGCCAAGCATCGATGCGCTTGATCATCGATTCGTTGATCGTGCGCCCCCGAAAGCCCATTTGCATCCGGCAGGCAGCCAGTGCGTGCAGCTGTCGTCGCAATGTGCAGTACCGGTGCCCTTGCTGGTCGAAGCCGAGCATCCCTAGAAATTCAGCTGCGCTACGGCCGATGAATATTTCGCGGGAGTTGGAGCGCCTGGCGATGGTAGAAATCCAGATGAGTGCAAGGCGCGGCAAGGCCCCGTAAGGTACAGGCTGCAGAACCGGGCCGTCACCTACGTCAAGAACTCCTGCCTGCAAGTGCAGCCACCCTTCGCCTGCCCGCCGCAGAAATTCGCGATTCGGGACTGGGCGGCGAGGAAGGCCAACGGAGCACAACAGCGAGTGGTGGAAAGCCAAGTCATCGCCAGCAGGCGAGGAGGCATGAATCAGTTCGCTGTCCGTAAGCAGCTTGTCGAGCGACTTCTGGGACTTCATTTTTTGCTCCCTGCGCGATGCTGGACGGTTGCGTTTTGCCCGTGCGAGCGCGCGTGCCCAGGCTGCTCTGCCTTGACGGGTAGCTCTTGCGGTCGTGTGGACGGATGCGGCTCGGCGGGTTCTACCGTCTGCGTCCGATGTTGGATGGATGCATTCAGCTCCTGCCAGCGCGCGCGGGCGAGCTGTTCCACTTTGGTGGGCCGTCCTCGCGGTCTTTTGGGCGGTGGAGGCTCGGCTGGCCGGTTGGATTGCATCCAGGCCAGAACCTCATGTTCCCACCAGCACAGACGCCTGCTGTTCGGCATCTTGAATGGCGGAGGGATCAGGTGCTGATACTTCTTGTTGGTCGCGCAAGTCCTGATCGTGGTTTCCGCCTTACCGATCAGGGCCGAAGTTCGTTCAATGTAAATACGCTGGGGCGTGCCGCTGCTCGGAGCGGCTGATTTTCTGCTCATCTTCTTCACCATCCTGAAAGCGTTGGGCGACAGAGTCGCCTTTGCAGCGCATCGCTGCGCTGCGCGCAAGTTCAGCGATGGAAGGGCCGAGGGGGCGGGGTAGCCCGAAGAAGAGAGATCGAGAAGAACCGGCAAATCAGTGAGATTCGCCGGACATGCACGCCTTCATAGAGGGGTTCGTTCCGTCGGCGGATCAGGTCATCATGCGAGGGAATCCACAGGGCGATCATCGCAACGAAGATGGCGAGAACACTGGCGATCACGCCGATTGCAAGTACGTGCGTCAGCAGTGCCCCTGTGAAGCCTGGCAACGAGGGCGCCACCAAGAACATGAACACCATCAAGCCCATGCCGCCCAACAAGCAATTCAAGGAAAAATCCATCCCTGCATCTCGGCTCTCGCGAAGAAGCTTTTTGGAGGCGGGAACATACGGCGCAATGTGCATGGCTGTGCATAACAGTACCGAGCAATTCGCGGTCTGTCAAAGACTAGTGCAGGCGGCGCAACACGGTTGCATTCATGTCGTTGTGAAAATTTGGGACAAATTTGGGACAACGATGGGACAAATTTACTCCCAATCGGCATGAATGACGATTCAAAGTAAAAAGCCCAAGTGGTTGATCCACTTGGGCTTTTCCGTCTGATTCTTGGTCGGGGTGAGAGGATTCGAACCTCCGGCCTCTACGTCCCGAACGTAGCGCTCTACCAGGCTAAGCTACACCCCGATGTGCCGTGACCGCCTAGGTGCGGCGTTCAAGCAGCTGAGCCGCTAATTGTAGCAAACCTTCTGTGTACGAATTGGTTGGCAGTTTCGCTGCGGCGTCCATGGCCAATCTGGCTTGGGCGGCGGCTGCGTCGCGCGTGGCTGAGAGGGCGCCTGTATCGCGAATGATGGCGGCCACGCGTTGCAGTTCGTCGGTGGAGCCGGTCTCGATCACGTTGCGCAGCAGTTCATGCTGCTCGGCGGTGCCGCGTTGCATGGCGATGATGACGGGCAGGGTCACCTTGCCTTCGCGCAGGTCGTCGCCCAGGTTTTTGCCCATTTCCTGAGCGTCGCCGTCGTAGTCAAGGACGTCGTCGATGACCTGGAAGGCCGTGCCCAGGGCCTGGCCGTAGTCGGCGCAGGCCTGTTCGATTTCCGCCGTGCTGCCGGCAAGAATGGCCGCCAATCGCGCGCTGGCTTCAAAGAGTTTGGCGGTCTTGGAGCGTATGACGTTGAGGTAGCCTGCTTCGTTCAACGATGCATCATGGGTGTTCATGAGCTGCTGGACTTCACCCTCGGCAATGACGTTGGTTGCATCCGCCAGAACCTGCATCACGCGCAGGCTGCCGGTGTCCACCATCATCTGGAAGGCGCGCGAATACAGAAAATCGCCTACCAGCACGCTGGCCGGGTTGCCAAAGCTTTCATTGGCCGTGGCGCGGCCGCGGCGCAGGGTGGATTCGTCCACCACATCGTCATGCAGCAATGTGGCGGTATGGATGAATTCGACCACAGCCGCCAGGTTGAAGCGCTGCGCCCCCTGGTAGCCCAGGGCGCCGCTCACCAGCAGCAGCAGGGCGGGGCGTAGGCGCTTGCCGCCGGCCGAGATGATGTAGCGGGCAACGTCTCCCACCAGTGGGACGGATGATTGAAGGCGCGATGCGATGACCTTGTCCACCTCTTGCATGTCGTTGGCAATCAGGGCGAGGGTGGCGGCGGTGCTGGGGGAGTTGGCGGCCAAGGTGGATGCTGGTGGTAAACAAAAGCGACAATTATAGGAAGCCGCCCGAAGCATTCGCGGCGCCACGCGGCTTGCACGGGAGGCGGGAGCCTGAATTTGCGGAATGTACAAACGCGCAGTACAATCGCCGGTTCTGTGGAAATCCGTTTCACAGAACTCCAACTCAGATGAGGTTTACATGTACGCGGTCATAAAAACCGGTGGCAAGCAATATCGCGTTGCTGTCGGCGAAAAAATTAAAGTAGAACAGATTGCTGCGGACGTTGGCCAGGAGATCGTGATCGACCAGGTTCTGGCAGTCGGCAACGGCGCAGAACTGAAGGTGGGCACGCCCCTGGTGTCCGGCGCGGCGGTGAAGGCCACGATCGTGGCCCATGGCAAGCACGACAAGGTGCGCATTTTCAAGATGCGCCGTCGCAAGCACTATCAGAAGCGCCAAGGCCATCGCCAGCAGTTCACCGAGCTGCAAATCGGTGCAATCACTGCCTAAGGAAGGACAAGAGTCATGGCACAGAAAAAAGGCGGCGGCTCTACGCGAAACGGGCGCGACTCCAAGCCCAAGATGCTCGGCGTGAAGGCTTACGGTGGTGAGCTGATCAGCGCGGGCTCCATCATCGTGCGTCAGCGTGGCACGCGCATCCACCCCGGCGTGAACGTCGGCGTGGGCAAGGATCACACGCTGTTTGCCCTGGTGGACGGTCATGTGTCCTTTGGCACCAAGGGTGCCCTGTCCAAGCACACGGTCAGCGTGACGCCGGCCTAAGGCCTGGCCTGTCAGTTGCTGACGTCATGACAAAGCCCCGATTCGTCGGGGCTTTGTTGTTTTCAACGCGGAACCGCCTGGCCATATGGCGTCCGCCGATGGCACCCATGGCCCAAAGGGCAGCGCGGGTGCGGTTTTGTAAACTGGATACCCATGAAGTTCGTCGACGAAGCCTTTATTGACATTGCCGCTGGTGATGGTGGCAATGGCTGCGTGTCATTCCGACACGAAAAGTACAAGGAGTTCGGTGGGCCCGATGGCGGCGATGGCGGGCGCGGTGGCCATGTGTTTGCCGTTGCCGACCCGAATCTCAATACCCTGGTGGACTTTCGCTTCTCGCGCCGCCATGACGCCAAGCGCGGCGAGCATGGCAAGGGATCGGACATGTTCGGTGCGGCGGGTAGCGACATTACGCTGAAGATGCCGGTGGGCACCATCATCAGCGATGCAAACACGGGTGAGCAGCTGTACGAGCTGCTCACGCCGGGCGAGGTGATCACCATTGCCAAGGGCGGCGATGGTGGCTTTGGCAACCTGCGTTTCAAGAGCGCCATCAACCGGGCGCCGCGCCAGAAGACACCGGGCTGGCCCGGCGAGCGCAAAAACTTGAAGCTGGAGCTGAAAGTGCTGGCCGATGTCGGATTGCTGGGCATGCCCAATGCCGGCAAGTCCACCTTCATCGCCGCGGTCTCCAATGCCAGGCCAAAAATTGCCGACTACCCGTTCACGACGCTCTACCCGAATCTTGGCGTGGTGCGCGTGGGGCCGGAGCAGAGTTTCGTGGTTGCCGATATCCCTGGCCTGATCGAGGGTGCATCCGAGGGCGCTGGGCTGGGCCACCAGTTTCTGCGCCACCTGCAGCGCACGCGCTTGCTGCTGCATGTGGTGGATATGGCGCCTTTCGATGATGCCGTCGATCCCGTGGCCCAGGCCAAGGCCATCGTCGCCGAGCTCAAGAAATACGACGAAGGGCTGCATGGCAAGCCGCGCTGGCTGGTGCTCAACAAGCTGGACATGGTGCCGGCCAAGGAACGTGCCGTGCGGGTCAAGGACTTCGTCAAGCGCTTCAAGTGGAAGGGGCCGGTGTACGAGATTTCTGCCCTGACACGCGAGGGTTGCGACCCGCTGGTGAAGGCGATCTTCCAGCATGTGCACGCCGAGCAACTGGCGCAAAATGCCCCCGCCGAGGTCGATCCACGTTTTGCCGGCGAGCATGGCCAGGATTGATCATCTATTCACTATAAAATATATAGCTGTTTGCGCTTGATAGATGGGCGCTTGAGTAATATTTCACTCTAAACATGGTTTCCAGTGTCTTGCGCGACGCGCGTCGCATCGTGGTCAAAGTGGGCTCCAGCCTTGTCACCAATGAGGGGCGCGGCCTGGACGAGGTCGCCATTGGCGAGTGGAGCCGTCAGCTGGCGGCGCTGGTGCGCGGTGAGGGCGGCGTGGCGCGCGAGGTCATCATGGTCTCCAGCGGCGCCATCGCCGAGGGCATGAAGCGCCTGGGCTGGTCCAGCCGCCCAAGCGAAATCCATGAGCTGCAGGCGGCTGCCGCCGTAGGGCAGATGGGCCTGGCGCAGATGTATGAGACCAAGCTGCGCGAGCAGGCCATGGGCAGCGCCCAGGTGCTGCTGACCCATGCCGACCTGGCCGACCGTGAGCGTTACCTGAATGCGCGCTCCACGTTGCTGACGCTGCTGGAGCTGGGCGTGGTGCCGGTGATCAACGAAAACGACACCGTGGTCACCGACGAGATCAAGTTTGGCGACAACGACACCCTTGGCGCGCTGGTGGCCAATCTGGTGGAGGCTGATGTCCTGGTGATCCTGACCGACCAGAAGGGCCTATACACCGCCGACCCGCGCCGCGACCCGGAGGCGCAATTCGTGCATGAGGCCAAAGCCGGCGATCCGGCGCTGGAGGTCATGGCCGGTGGCGCGGGCTCCAGCATTGGCAAGGGCGGCATGATCACGAAGATTGTGGCGGCCAAGCGCGCCGCAGGTTCCGGCGCTTCCACCGTCATCGCCTGGGGGCGCGAGCCGGACGTACTGCTGCGCCTGGCGCGTGGCGAGGCCATCGGCACGCTGCTGGTGGCGCAGACGCAGAAAAAACAGGCGCGCAAGCGCTGGATGGTGGATCACCTGCAACTGCGCGGATCGGTGACCGTGGACGCGGGCGCGGCCGCCAAGCTGCGCGGCGAGGGCAAGAGCCTGCTGCCCATAGGCATGGTGGCGGTGGAGGGTGATTTCGCGCGTGGCGATGTGATCGCGGTGCGCGATGCGGGCGGTACCGAGATTGCCCGCGGTCTGGCCAACTATGCCAGCGCCGAGGCGCGTCGGCTGTGTCGCAAGCCATCCTCGGAGTTCGAGCGCCTGCTGGGTTATGCGGCCGAGCCCGAAATGGTGCACCGCGACAACATGGTGGTGTTTACGGCCTGACCAGCGGCCGGCCGCCGCGCCGCCATGAACGTGCCAACTACCTGCTGGCCGGCTTGTTGTACTGGTCGGCGGGCGCTGCCTCCTGCAGTGGCGCCGGCATGCTGTTCTGTGGGTCGGGATCGAAGCTGGCCCCGGGTGGCAGCTCCATCCCCGGTTTGAGCATCATCGAGACGGAGCGATGCATGGCCGGCTGGCCACCCTCGGCTTCGCGCGCACGCATGCCGCTGCGCAGGTAGCGGTTGCGCTGTTCAAAACGCGGCAGAAAGCGCGCCAGCTCGGTCAGCGCCATTTCGTAGACGCCACGCTTGAACTCGACCACCACGTCCAGTGGCACCCAGTAGTCGTTCCAGCGCCAGGCATCGAACTCGGGGTGGTCGGTGGCGCGCAGGTTCAAGTCCCAGTCATGGCCCAGCAACTGCAGCAGGTACCAGATCTGTTTCTGTCCACGGTAGTGGCCGCGCGCGTCGCGGCGGATGTACCGGTCAGGCACCTCGTAGCGCAACCAATCCCGCGTACGGGCAATTACACGTACCTGGCTGGGCTGCAGACCTACCTCTTCGTGCAGTTCACGGAACATGGCTTGTTCCGGGTTTTCTCCGCGGTCAATGCCGCCCTGAGGGAACTGCCAGCTGTGGGTGCGTATGCGCTTGCCCCAGAATACCTGGTTTCTCTGGTTGAGCAGGATGATGCCGACGTTTGGGCGAAAGCCGTCCCTGTCAAGCATAATCTAACCCCAAATTTTTAAAACTGTGGTCATTATGCACGCTGCCCCGGCTGCGGCAAACCTAGAAGCCCCAGTTGCCGAGCGCGTTCGATGAAAGCTTCCCAATTCTTCATTTCCACCCTGAAAGAGGCACCGGCCGACGCCGAAGTTGCCAGCCATAAACTCATGATGCGCGCCGGCCTGATCAAGAAGCTGGGGGCCGGCATCTACAACTACATGCCCATGGGCCTGCGCGTGATCCGCAAGGTCGAATCGATAGTGCGCGAGGAGATGAACCGCGCCGGCGCGGTCGAATGCACCATGCCCGTGGTGCAGCCGGCCGAGTTGTGGCAGGAGACGGGGCGCTTTGACAAGATGGGGCCGGAGTTGCTGCGCATACAGGATCGTCATGGGCGCGACTTCATCATCCAGCCCACCAGCGAAGAAGTGGTCACTGACATCGCGCGCCAGGAACTGCGCAGCTACAAGCAACTGCCCAAGAACCTCTACCAGATACAAACCAAGTTCCGCGACGAGCGCCGTCCGCGCTTTGGCCTGATGCGCGGGCGCGAGTTCATCATGAAGGACGCCTACAGCTTCGACCGTGACCAGGCGGCGGCCAAGGCCAGCTACCAGGTCATGGCCCAGGCCTATCGGCGCATCTTCGATCGCTTCGGTCTGACCTACCGCGCCGTGGCGGCCGATTCGGGCGCCATTGGCGGCGACCTGAGCGAGGAGTTCCAGGTCATCGCCGCCACCGGCGAGGACGCCATCGTCTACTGCCCGGGCAGCGACTACGCCGCGAACATGGAAAAGGCCGAGGCCCTGGCGCCAGCTGGCCCGCGCCCGGCAGCTGCAGCGCCCATGACGCGCACGCCTACGCCCGGCAAGGCCACCTGCGCCCAGGTGGCCGAGCTGCTGAACGTGCCGCTGGCAACCACCGTCAAGTCGCTGGTGCTGGCCACCGACGAGACCAACGAGGCGGGCGAAGTCGTCCAATCCCAGGTCTGGCTGCTGCTCTTGCGTGGCGACCATGACATGAACGAGATCAAGGTCTCCAAGGTCTCCGGCCTTGACAAGGGCTTCCGTTTCGCCACCGTGGCCGAGATCGAGGCGCATTTCGGCGCCAAGCCCGGCTACCTGGGTCCGATCGGCCTCAAGCAATCGGTGCGGATCGTTGCCGACCGCGAGGTGGCCGTGATGGCCGACTGGATCTGCGGCGCCAACGAGGAGGACTACCACATCACCGGCGTGAACTGGGGCCGCGACCTGCCCGAGCCCGATGCTGTGGCCGACCTGCGCAATGTGGTGGCGGGCGACCCGTCCCCGGATGGCAAGGGCCAGCTCGCCATCGAGCGCGGCATCGAGGTGGGCCATGTGTTCTATCTGGGCACCAAGTATTCCAGGGCCATGGATGCCACCTTTCTGGGCGAGGATGGCAAGCCGGCCTTCTTCGAGATGGGTTGCTACGGCATAGGCATCACACGCCTGCCCGCAGCCGCCATCGAGCAAAACCATGACGAGCGCGGCATCATCTGGCCCGATGCCATTGCCCCCTTCACCGTGGTCATCTGCCCGATCGGCATGGATCGCAGTCAAGAAGTCCGGGCGGCAGCCGAAAAGCTGTATGGCGAGCTGCTCGCCGCCGGGGTGGATGTGATTCTGGACGACCGGGGCGAGCGCCCGGGCGCCATGTTTGCCGATTGGGAGCTGATCGGCGTGCCGCACCGTATCACCATCGGCGACAAGGGTCTCAAGGAAGGCCAGGTGGAATACCAGCATCGCCGTGACAGCGCCGCTACCAAGCTCGGGGTGGCGGAGGTGTTTGCTTACGTGAAGGAACGTGTGAAGGTATGACCAGAGGGGGAGATTCAGCTTCGGGCTTGTCGCGGCGCGCCTGTCTGGCATCGCTGGCGGTCGGCCCGAGTGCTTGGCTGGGCCTGCCGGCTGCTGCGCATGCCGGTGGCCAGCTGGAGGAGCCGTTGATGGACTCGGTGCGCATGGCGCTCAGTTCCGCCGTGGCCGACCTGGCGCCACCAGAGCCGCTGTTTGTCACGACCGAGTCGCGTCTGACCTACCTGCGCTGGCTGGGCACCATGAGCGACCGCCTGCGCCGCAGCAAACCCGACTGGGAGGTGCGACGCGACTTCCTGCAGACCGTCTGGTACGAGTCCAAGCGTGCCGGGCTGGATGTGTCCCTGGTCATGGGCCTGATCCAGGTGGAGAGCGCGTTTCGCAAGTTTGCCGTCTCCAGCGTGGGCGCGCGTGGCTATATGCAGGTCATGCCGTTCTGGACCCGTGCGATCGGCGATGGCGACGCGGGCAAGCTGTTTCAGATGCAGACCAATCTGCGCTTTGGCTGCGTCATCCTGCGCCACTACCTGGATCGCGAGCGCGGCGACCTGTTCATGGCCCTGGGGCGTTACAACGGCAGCCGTGGCAAGCCACCCTATCCGAACGCGGTGTTCGCGGCGCAGCGGCGCTGGGATTTTCAGGACAGTGCCACCGCGGCCTGAGCCTCTGCCGACCCCGTGGTGAGCCGCGAGACCATGACCTGGTCGATGCGGTAGCTGTCCACGTCCAATACCTCGAACTTGTAGTGGCCAACGGTCACGCTGTCGGTGCGCCGGGGCACGCGGCGCAGCATCACCATCAGAAAGCCGGCCAGGGTCTCGTAGTCCTCGGAATGCGGCAGCTCGTCCAGGCCGAGGACATGCAGCACGTCTTCGATGGGGGCCGTGCCGTCGATGAGCCAGGAGTTTTCGTCGCGGCGCACGATCTGCTCCTCGTCCGCGGGGCCGACCAGGTCGCCCATCACCGTGCTCATCACGTCGTTCAGCGTGACCACGCCCACCACCCGGCTGTATTCGTTGACGATGACGGCGAAGTCCTCGTGCACCTGGCGGAAATGTGCCAGCACCTCGGCCAGCGACAGCCGGTCGGGCACGATGAGCACCTTGCGCACCAGCTGGTCGTCGGCCAGCGAGATGGGCTGGTTGTTCAGCACGCGCTGGAACAAATCCTTTGCATCCACATAGCCCACCACATGGTCGATGTCGCCATCGCACACCGGGTAGGTCGAGAACGGCTCGGCCGCGATGCGCGCGCGGATCAGCTCATCGGGGTCGTCGCGCAGGAAGAAGGCAATGCGCTCGCGCAGCGTCATGGCCGAGGTCACGCTGCGGGTGTCGAGCTCGAAGACATTGGCGATCACCTGCTGCTCGGGCAGGGCCAGCACGCCGGCGCGTGCGCCGGCCTCGGTCATGGCCAGGATGTCTTCGGGCGTGATGCGCTCGTCACGCTGGCTGGACAGGCCCATCAGGCGCAGCAGGGCATCGGCGCAGCGGCTGTAGAGCCAGACTATGGGCTTGAACAGCGCCATGCAGCCCTGCATGGGACGCACCACGCGCAGCGCCACGGCCTCCGGATGGGCCATGCCCAGGCGCTTGGGCAGCAGGTCGGCAAACAGGATGAACAGCGAGGTCACGGCCAGGAAGGAGCCGACAAAACCCAGCGTCTGGGCAGATTTCTCGGGCAGCCACAGTGCGAGCAGGGCGTTGAAATAGGGGCTGAGCGCTCCTTCGCCGATGATGCCGCCCAGGATGGCGACGGCGTTGAGCCCGATCTGCACCACGGTGAAATACTCGCCGGGCTGGTCCTGCATCAACAGCACACGATCGGCGCGCGTGTCGCCTTCGTCCGCCATCTGGCGCAGGCGCAGGCGGCGCGATGCGGCGAGCGAAATTTCTGCCACCGAGAAAAACGCGCTGGCGGCAATCAACAGGGCAATGAGCAGCAGACTGTGGGTCAGGGACAGATTCATGGGCAGGCGCCGCGGCGTGCGCTGGGCGCACCATGGCAGCCAGTGTAGCCCGCGCCTACTGCAGGAAACCGATGCGGCTCTTGCCACCGGCCGTGCGCGGCAGGTCGGCCACCTCGACGCGCTCGCGCTGCTCCAGGCGGGCGTTGCCAAAACCGGTCATCAGGGCGCGGCGCATCTCGCGCGGCGGCATCTGGGCCAGCAGGTCCAGCACATCGGCCTGGGCCTCGGGCTCGAACAGGCGGCCCCAGTCATGCTCGGCGCGTATGCCCTGGTACAGCCGCTGGGCGATGGCGCGTGCCTGCGCCAGCGTGGGCGCCTGCACCGCGAAGATGTTCATGCGGTTCAGGATGGGGTCGGGGATGGCGCGCTCGTCGTTCGCCGTGGTGATCCAGATGACCTGGCTGGCGTCTATGGCCACGTCGGCGAACTCGTCGGTGAAGCTCTGCGCGGTGTCGTGCTCCAAGAGGGCGTAAAGCGCGCCCAGCGGGTCGTACTGCGCGTCGCCGGCGGCCTTGTCGATCTCGTCGACCACGATCACCGGGTTGGCATATTCGCCCTCCACCAGGGCCTCGAAGACCTTGCCCGGGCGCGCACCCTTCCACTGCGCGGACGAGCCCGAGAGCAGCCAGCCGGCGGTCATGGAGCTCATGGGCACCAGGTTCATGCCCGTGCCCAGCAGGGCCGCGAGCTGGCGCGCGAAATGTGTCTTGCCAATGCCCGGCGCGCCCAGCAGCAGCATGGGCGTGACCTCCAGCCCGTCGCTGCTGTCCTGCGCCAGGGCCACCTGGCGGCGCACGTCGTCAAGCACTTCGGTGAAGTTGGGCAGCTGCTGGTACAGGGCCGCCATGTCGGGCAGGCCGGAGGGCTTGACCTGGAAGCGCTCGGGGCCGCGCTCGAGCATGCGCTCGTACACCGTACGCAGATGCTCGTAGTCGCGCTGCGCGCCGGCGTCCTGCAGCCGGGCCAGCTTGCGCGCCACGTCGGCCGGGTGGAACACGCTGCGCATCTGGGCCACCGGCAGGCGCAGGGCTGGGGCTTGCGGTACAAGGCTGTGGCTGGTCATCTCATGCTCTCCCCAGGGCAATGGACACAGCCATTCAAGCACAGCGGGGCAGGCGCGGTTGTCGGAGTAATCCCGCATCGCCGGCGCGGGCACAAAAAAAACCGCCCTCGCGAGGGCGGTTCTTGCGCGGCGGAGGGCAGGTCAGCCCTGGGCCTTGGTGCCCAGCACCTGCTGCAGCTCGCCAGACTCGTACATCTCCATCATGATGTCCGAGCCACCGATGAATTCACCTTTGACATACAGCTGCGGGATGGTGGGCCAGTGGCTGAAGTCCTTGATGCCCTGGCGGATCTCGTCGTCCTCGAGCACGTTCACGGCCGCGATGTCCTTGGGATCGACGCCGCAGGCCTTGAGGATCTGCACGGCGCGGCCCGAGAAGCCGCACATGGGAAAGCTGGCATTGCCCTTCATGAACAGCAGCACGTCGTTGGTCTTGACCAGTTGCTCAATGCGTTGCTTCACGTCGCTCATCAAATTCTCCTGAAGTGGCTGCCCCGGTGTGGGGCGATAGCCGGCGATTATTTCACCGAAGGCGATAGCCCTACTGGCATTGACCCGCCGCTGCAGCGGGCTATGCCGGCCAGGTCGTTACGGCCCTGCACCTGGGCAAGGCCCGCGGCACGCAGCAGGGCCTGCACGGCTGGCGCCTGATCCCAGCCATGCTCGATCAGCAGCCAGCCACCGGGGGCCAGCGCCCTGGGGGCCTGGGCGATGATGGCGCGGATGTCGGCCAGGCCGTCGGCGCCGCTGGCCAGGGCCGACAGCGGCTCGTGCGTGAGGGCTGCCAGATGCGGGTCCTGCGCCGGGATGTAGGGCGGGTTGCTGACGATGGCGTCAAACGGGCCGGTGATGCTGGCCAGCCAGTTGCCATGCTGAAGGCGCACCGGCAGGCCCAGGCGCTCGGCATTGGCGCGCGCCACGGCCAGGGCGTCTGCGCTGGCGTCCACGGCCAGCACGCTGGCGTCGCGGCGCTCATGCTGCAGCGCCAGGGCAATGGCGCCGCTGCCCGTGCCCAGGTCGGCGATGCGCGGGGCATGCTGGTTTTGCAGGACCTCCAGCGCCCAGGCCACCAGGGTCTCGGTGTCGGGGCGCGGGTCGAGCACGCGCGCGTCCACGGCCAGGGGCAGGCCCCAGAATTCCTTTTGGCCCGTCAGGTAGGCCACGGGCTCGCCGCCCGCGCGGCGCGCGCACAGCGCGGTGTAGCGCTGTCCATCGTGCGGCGCCAGGGCGTCGCCGTCATGCGTGAGCAGCCAGGCGCGGTCGTTCACGGGCCGGCCCAGCAGATGCAGCAGCAGCATCTGCGCATCGATGCGCGCCAGGCCCTGGGCCTGTGCCCGGGCCAATGCCTGGGCGATGGTGGTGGTGGGCATGAATGCTTTGTTATTGATAGCTGCTGGCGCTTGATGGATAAGCGTACAAGGCCAAAATCAATCCAGGCCCAGTTCGGCCAGCTGCTCGGCCTCGCGGGCATGCTGCAGGGCCTGCAACACCTCGTCCAGATCGCCCTCCATGATGGTCAGCAGCTTGTACAGCGTGAGGTTGATGCGGTGGTCGGTCAGGCGCCCCTGCGGGAAGTTGTAGGTGCGGATGCGGTCCGAGCGGTCGCCGCTGCCGATCAGGCCCTTGCGCGTGGCTGCTTCCTTGGCGGCGCGTTCGCTGCGCTCCTTCTCCTGGATGCGCGCCTGCAGCACCTGCAAGGCCTTGGCCTTGTTGCTGTGCTGGCTGCGTCCGTCCTGGCATTCGGCGACGATGCCTGTGGGGATATGCACCACGCGCACGGCCGAATCCGTCTTGTTGATGTGCTGGCCGCCGGCGCCACTGGCGCGGAAGGTGTCTATGCGCAGGTCGGCCGGGTTCAGCGTGATAGCGGCGGCCGCGTCGGGCTCGGGCATCACGGCCACGGTGCAGGCGCTGGTGTGGATGCGCCCCTGGGTCTCGGTATCCGGCACGCGCTGCACGCGGTGGCCGCCCGATTCAAAGCGCAGCGCGCCGTAGGCGTTGTCGCCGTCCACGCGCAGCACCACCTCCTTGTAGCCGCCGAGCTCGCTTTCGTTGGCGCTCAGGACCTCGACCTTCCAGCCCACGTTGGCGGCGTGGCGCGTGTACATGCGCGCCAGGTCGGCGGCAAACAGGGCCGATTCGTCGCCGCCGGTGCCGGCGCGGATTTCAACAAAGGCCGCGCGCGCGTCGTCCGGGTCTTTGGGCAGCAGCAGGCGCTGCAGCTCGTCTTCGAGTGCCACCAGCTCGTCTTGCGCGCCCTGGATTTCTTCCTGTGCCATCTCGGCCATGTCGGGGTCGGCCAGCAGCTCCTGGGCGGCGGCCAGGTCGGCCTCGCGCTGCTGGTAGCGAGCGTAGCGCCCGGCGATCTGCGTGACCTCGGCGTGCTCGCGCGAGATGGTGCGGTATTGCGCCATGTCGGCCATGATGTCTTCGCGCGAGAGCAGGAAGTCAAGCTCTTGCAGGCGCTGCGCGTAGCGCTCCAACTGGCTGCGGAGAAAGGGTTTCATCGGGGAAAGGAAAATTTATTGCTACTGTTTATGTAGCTATTAGCGCTTGCTTGGTAAGCGCTGGATGCCGATTTGGCTTGTGGTGCAGCGGCGCTACAGCCCGGTCTTGCTTTGCGAGCGCAGGAACAGGCGAGAAACCGCCTCGGCCGTCTGGGTGCGCGCATCGGCGTCGCCGGAGCGCAACTCGGCCATGGTGCCGTGCAACATCTTTTGCGCGAGGCCACGCGACAGGGCTTCGAGCACCACGTCGATGTTCTCGCCCTTGGCCAGCAGGCGCTTGGCGCGTGCGATCTCCAGGGCGCGCCACTCATCGGCCTGGCTGTTGAGCTGGCGGATCAGCGGCACCACGGCGCCGGCCTGGCTGGCGGGGCTGCGCAGCTCCATCCAGTGCATGAAGTTCTGCACCCCGGCATCGATGATGGCCTCGGCCTGGGCCACGGCCGCCTGGCGGTTGGCCTGGGCGGTCTGCACCACGCCGGCCAGGTCGTCCACGGTGTACAGGTAGACGTCCTCGAGCTGTTTGACCTCGGGCTCGATGTCGCGCGGCACGGCCAGATCGACCATGAAGATGGGGCGGTGGCGGCGTTTCTTCAGGGCGCGCTCGACGGCGCCCAGTCCGATGATGGGCAGGCTGCTGGCCGTGCAGCTGATGACGGCGTCGTATTCGTGCAGGTGCTCGGGCAGATCGGCCAGGCGCATCACATCGCCGCCAAAGCGCGTGGCGAGCTTCTCGCCGCGCTCCAGCGTGCGGTTGGCTATTGATATCTGCTTCGGGTTCTTGGCCGCGAAGTGCGTGGCGCACAGCTCGATCATCTCGCCCGCACCGACGAACAGCACGCGGATCTTGGACAGGTCTTCGAACAGCTGGCCCGCCAGGCGCACGGCGGCGGCGGCCATGCTGATGCTGTGCGCGCCGATGTCGGTGCTGGTGCGCACCTCCTTGGCCACGGCAAAGCTGCGCTGGAACAACTGGTTGAGCGTGGTGCCCAAGGCGCCCGCGCCTTCGGCGGCGCGCACGGCATCCTTCATCTGGCCCAGGATCTGCGCCTCGCCCAGCACCATGGAGTCGAGCCCGCTGGCCACGCGGAAGGCGTGGCGCGCGACCAGGCCGCTCTCCAGCGTATAGGAGTGCGAGCGCAGCAGCGAAGGGCTGACACCGCCGCTGGCGGCCAGCCAGTCCAGCGTGTGATCAAGCGCCGGCTTGTGCGCGGCACAGTAGATCTCGGTGCGGTTGCAGGTGGAGATGATGGCCGTCTCCACACCCGGGTGGCTGCTGGCACCGCTGGCCAGCGACTGGCGCAGGCCGTGCAGCGTGGGCGCGATCTGATCGATCGCGAACGCGAAGCGGCCCCGCAGATCCAGCGGTGCGGTGTGGTGGTTGATGCCGAGTGCCCAAACTGCCATATCCGGGGATTATAAAATCGCCCGCGCAATCAGGCACGCTACCGGTCAAATGCTTGATTTACATCATGTTTGCATGAACCCGCTCGCCATCCTGAACCACCTTCTGAACTTTGCCGCACCGGCCCTGGCGCTGGCGGTGTTGCTCGTGCTGGTCAGCCATTTATTCATGCGAAAAACGGCTGCAGCACATGGCTGGGTTGCGCCTATAGCTATCAATTTTGTTGTTGGCTGCGCGGTGCTGGTGGCCGGCCTGGCGTGGCTGGGGCGCGATGGCCGGATGCTCACCTACGCCGCCCTGGTGCTGGCCTGCGCCAGCAGCCAGTGGCTCATGTTGCGCGCCTGGCGCGGCTGAAGTCCGATTAGATCCGCTCTATCAGCGAGCGCCCGGGTGCCGCCTCGCTCACGGGCTGGGCCACGGTGGTGGTGGCGGGTGGCGACAGCGTCAGGCCGGCCTCGCGCAGCGCGTCCAGGATGGAGAACAGCACATCGCTGCGCACGCCCGAGACCTGGCGCGGGCTGCTGACGTAGCCAATGGCCAGAAAGGTCAGCGTGCCGCCCTGTATGCCCTCCAGCGTGACCGAGGGCGCCGGGTCGTCCAGCATGGCCTCCTGTGCCTCAAAGGCCTGCAGGATCAGCGCGCGCATGCGCCGCGCGTCGGTGTCCAGTGGTGCCGGCAGGCGCAGCAGCACGCGGCCCTGGGCGCTGTCCAGGGTCACGTTGCGCACGGTCTTGGTGATGAACTCCGAGTTCGGCACGATCACCGTGGAGCGGTCGCTTTGCTGGATCTCGGTGGCGCGCACGTTCACACGGCGCACATCGCCCTCGGTGTCGCCCAGCACCACCCAGTCGCCCACCTTCACCGGGCGCTCGGCCAGCAGGATCAGGCCGGAGATGAAGTTCTGCACGATGGCCTGCAGGCCAAAGCCTATGCCCACGGTGAGCGCGCTGGCCACCCAGGCGATGCGCTCCACGCTGATCCCCAGGCCCGCCAGCGCCACCGCCACCACCACCACCGCGCCGGCATAGCCCAGCAGCGTGACGATGGAGGTGCGCATGCCCGGCTCCAGCGTGGTGTGCGGAAAGAAGCGCTCGCTCAGCCAATGCTTGAGCAGGCGTATGGCCAGAAAGCCGGCGCAGGCCACGGCCAGTGCCGTGAGCAGGGCCTGGGGCGCCAGCGTGATGTCGCCAATGCGCAGGCTGTGATCGACGCTGCTGCCGCGCCGGAACAGCTCGTCCGGATCCGTGCCCAGGGGCGCCATCAGCGCCACCACCATGTAGAAAAACAGCACCAGCCGCAGCACGCCCGAGACCAGCACCGCCGCCTGATCCAGCAGCCTGGCGTCCAGCCCCAGGGTGCCGTGGATGCGCGCGCCAAAGCCGCCCTTGGACGACAGCAGCGTGTCGCACAGGTCGTCGCCCAGCTGCATCAGCAGGTAGCTGGTGGCAAACACCACGCCAGACCAGACCATCTGCCGTGCCAGCATGCCGGCCAGGGCCACATAGCCCAGGGCCACGGCCAGCACGGCCACGCCCACGGCCAGGCCGGCGGCCGCGAGGATCAGGCCCAGCCACAGCGGGCGCTCGCCCTGGCCATGCGGCGCGCCGGCATCGGCATCCGAGGCGGCTGGCGCGGCGCGCATATGGCCCAGTGCCTTGCCCACCGTCAGCGACAGCAGCAGCGCAAACAGGGCGTGCACCAAGACCTCGGCCGACAGGCTGGCGCCGACGATGACGTTGAGCTCGGCCACCAGCGCCCCCAGGGCCGACAGGCTGGCAATCCACCAGGGAAAGGGGCTCAGGCGTCGCGCCAGCTCGTCGGCGATAGGCAGCAGCCGCCACGAGCTGCGCCGGCGCGAGAGCAGGGCATGGCCCAGTGCGATCACGAAGCTGGCGTAGACCACGGCGCGCAGGCTGGCCTGCTGCAAGGCGCGCAGATCGTCGCCCAGCGGCGCGCCCAGCTGCAGCGCGTTCCAGGCCAGCTGCACGGCCGTGCCAACGATGAACACATGGGTCACGATGGCGGCGCTGGCCAGCAGGGTGCGCCGCAGCCGTGCCGCGGGCAGGCGCGGCGGCAGGGCGCGCAGCAAAATGCGCTCGGCCAGCCAGGGGCCGCCCACGGCCAGCAGCAGCGCCAGTGCCAGGTAGGCCCAGAAGGCGTTGTGGCGCGGCGACTGCAGCGTGGCCCTGACGGCGCCGGCCAGATCCGCGCCCAGGGCCTGCAGGCGCACCAGATCGCGCGGCGCGGCATTGCGCAGATTGCGCCAGAACGTGGGGGCCAGCGGCGAGTCGCTGCGCGCGGTCAAGGCGGCACGGAATTGCGCGCGCCGCTGGCGCACCAGGTCGGCGCTGCGCTGTTCGGCATCGACGGCGACCAGGCGCGCCAGCTTGAGCTCGGAGTCGATGGCCGTGCGCTGCTGGGTCAGCAGCTTGCGCTGTTGCGCCACGTCCGGCGCATCGGCGGGCGCGCCGCTGCCCGGGGCCGGGCCCAGGCCTTCGAGGCGGCGGTCGATTTCGGCCAGCTCGGTGCCGCGGTGGCTGACCACGCGCTCTGCCGCTTGGCCGATGGCGTTGATGTCGGCCAGCAGCTTGCGCCCATCGTCGGGCTCGCCGAGCTTGAGCGGAATGGCGTCCAGCTGCTTGCGCAGCGCATCCACCTGGGGCAGGGGGGTGCCGTTGTCGCCGGGCTTGTCGGCCGCGGCGGTGGGTGCTGCGTCGCTGCTGGCGGGCCGGCCCTGGGCCAATGTGGGCGGTGTGCCCAGGGCCATGAGCCAGGCGACGGCCAGCCAGCACAGCAGCCGCGCCAGGGGTCGGGGCGCGTGGGCCATCTGCGTGAGGTCTGGGCGGGGGGGATGGCTGCGGTTCATATGGGCCGCATTGTCTGCCGTCCGCCTGGTGCTTCAGGTTGCGGCGGGGCTGAACAAGTCCACGCGGTCGGTGATGATGCCGTCGGTGTTCAGGGCGATCAGGCGCTCGGCGGCCCATTCGTCGTTGACGGTGTAGCTCAGGGCGCGCAGGTCCGCGCCATGCACGCGTGCCACCAGGGCGGCGTCCCACAGTGCGTGATTCAGCACCATGGCCTGGCAGCCCAGGTCGAGGGCGGTCTGCACATCGGCTGCGCCATCGGCCAGCTTGTCCAGCAGCAGGCCGCGCGGCAGCGCGGGCGCCGTCTCGCGTGCGCCTGTCAGGGCCGCGGGTTTAAAGGACGTGAGCAGCGGCGGCACGGCCGTGGCCGGCCAGATGCGCGAGAGCAGTTCGCCCACGGCGCGGCCCGTGGCCAGCTCCTGCCCGGGCGTGGGCTTGATCTCCACGTTCAGGTGGTGGCCATTGGCCAGGCAGTAGCGCGCCAGCGCCTCCAGCGTGGGCATGGCCTCGCCGGCATAGGCGCGCGAATGCCAGCCGCCCGCGTCCAGCTGCGCCAGCTCGCCCATGCTGCGCTCGCCGGCCGCGCCGTGGCCGTTGGTGGTGCGCTCCAGCGTGGCGTCGTGCAGCAGAAACAGCACGCCATCGCTGCTGAGCTTGGCGTCGCACTCGAACATGCGGTAGCCATGCCGGGCGCCCAGGCGGAAGGCGGCCAGGGTGTTCTCGGGCGCCAGCTTGCCGGCGCCACGGTGCGCGATCCAGCGCGGGTAGGGCCAGGGTGGCAGTGGCGTACTCATTCAGATCCTCTTGCCGGTTTCCTGGCTGAACCAGTGCAGGCGATCCTCGCGCGGGACGATATGCGCCGTCTCGCCGGGGCGGGGGTAGGCGCTGCCTTCCTCCACGCGCACGGTCACCTCCTCGCCGCCCACCTTGCCGTAGAGCAGGCGCTCGGCACCCAGCAGCTCCACGGTCTCGACCTGGAACTGCCAGCCGCCGCTGGCCGCCAGGTCGATATGTTCGGGGCGTATGCCCAGGATGCGCCCGGCCTGGCCGCCGGGGGCGTTCTTCAGCAGGTTCATCGGCGGCGAGCCTATGAAGCCGGCGACGAAGGTGGAGGCAGGCTGGTGATAGACCTCCTCGGGCGTGCCGAACTGCTCCACGTTGCCGGCGTTCATGACGATCATGCGCTGCGCCAGGGTCATGGCCTCGACCTGGTCGTGCGTCACGAACAGGCTGGTGATGCCGAGTTCGGCGTGCAGCTTCTGGATCTCGATGCGCGTCTGGCCGCGCAGCTTGGCGTCCAGGTTGGACAGCGGCTCGTCGAACAGAAACACCTGCGGCTGGCGCACGATGGCGCGGCCCATGGCCACGCGCTGGCGCTGGCCGCCCGACAGCTCGCGCGGCTTGCGCTCCAGGAGGTGCGACAGTTCCAGAATCTTGGCCGCCTTGTCCACGCGCTGGCGTATCTCGTCGGCCGGCACCTTGGCGAGCTTCAGGCCATAGGCCATGTTCTCGTAGTTGCTCATGTGCGGGTAGAGCGCGTAGTTCTGGAACACCATGGCGATGTTGCGCTTGGCCGGCTCCAGGCTGTTGACCCGCTTGTCGCCGATGAAGAGGTCGCCGCCGGTGATCTCCTCCAGCCCCGCGATCATGCGCAGCAGCGTGGACTTGCCGCAGCCCGACGGGCCGACCAGCACGATGAATTCTCCGTCCTGGATCTCGGCGTTCACGCCGTGGATGACGGGCACGGCAGACTTGCCGCTGCCATAGCGCTTGACGATGTTCTTGAGGGAGATGGAGGACATGATTGCAATAAATTTGATAGCTGTCTGCGCTTGATGTTGGGGCGCTGTAAGCCGATTTTGCTTATTTCTCGGTATCGACCAGGCCCTTGACGAACCATTTCTGCATCAGGATCACCACCAGCGTCGGCGGCAGCATGGCCAGTATGGCGGTGGCCATGACGATGTTCCAGTCCACGGCGGCCTCGCCGCCGGCGAGCATGCGCTTGATGCCTATCACCACGGGGTACATGTCCTCGCTGGTGGTCATGAGCAGCGGCCACAGGTACTGGTTCCAGCCGTAGATGAACTGGATCACGAACAGCGCCGCGATCGAGGTGCGCGACAGCGGCACCAGGATGTCCTTGAAGAAGCGCATCGGCCCGGCGCCGTCGATGCGCGCCGCCTCGACCAGCTCGTCGGGCACCGTGAGGAAGAACTGGCGGAACAAAAACGTGGCCGTGGCCGAGGCAATCAGGGGCAGGCTCAGGCCGGCGTAGCTGTTCAAAAGGCCCAGATCCGCCACCACCTTGTAGGTGGGCAATATGCGTACCTCGACGGGCAGCATCAGCGTCAAAAAGATGGCCCAGAAGCAGGCCATCTTGAACGGGAAGCGGAAGTAGACGATGGCAAACGCCGACAAGAGCGAGATGGCGATCTTGCCCACCGTGATGATGATGGCCACGACGAAGCTCACCCACATCATGCGCACCACGTTGGTGTTGGAGCCCAGCTTGCCCGAGCCCAGCAGCGCGTCGCGGTAGTTCTCCCACATGTGGCTGCCTGGCAAGAGCGGCATGGGTGATTGCACGATGGTCTCGGCCTGGTGCGTACTGGCGATGAGCGCCAGGTAGAGCGGAAAGGCGACGATGGCCACGCCCAGGATGAGCACGGCGTGGGACAGGAAAGTCAGCCAGGGATTGCGGTCAACCATGTCAGTACTGCACTTTCTTTTCCACGTAGCGGAACTGGATCACCGTCAGCACCACGACGATGGCCATCAGCACCACCGACTGCGCGGCCGAGCCGCCCAGATCCAGCGCCTTGAAGCCGTCCAGATAGACCTTGTAGACCAGGATGGAGGTGGATTGCCCCGGCCCGCCCTGGGTGGCGGCGTCGATGATGCCGAAGGTGTCGAAAAAGGCGTAGACGATGTTGATCACCAGCAGGAAGAAGGTGGTGGGCGACAACAGCGGCAGCTGGATGTTCCAGAAGCGCCGCCAGGGGCCGGCGCCGTCGATGGAGGCGGCCTCGATCAGGGCCTTGGGTATCGACTGCAGGCCCGCCAGAAAGAACAGAAAGTTGTACGAGATCTGCTTCCACACCGAGGCCAGCACGATCAGCGCCATGGCCTGGTTCTCGTTCATCAGGTGGTTCCAGCCATAGCCCAGCTTGCCCAGGTAGTAGGTCACCACGCCGATCGAGGGCGAGAACAGGAACACCCACAGCACGCCGGCAATCACTGGCGCCACGGCGTAGGGCACGATGAGCAGGGTCTTGTAGACCATGGCAAAGCGCACGATGCGGTCGGCGAAGATGGCCAGCGCCAGCGACACCACGATGCCAATGCCCGCCACCAGCACCGAAAACAGCGCCGTGCGCTGGAAGGAGCCCAGGTAGTCCGGGTTGTCCCAGAGTTGGCGGAAGTTCTCCAGCCCCACCCACTCGCGGCTCATGCCGAAGGCGTCCTCCACCTGGAAGGACTGCAGCACGGCCTGGCCCGCGGGCAAAAAGAAGAAGATGCCGATGATGGCCAGCTGCGGGGCGATCAACACCCAGGGCAGCCAGGCGGAGCGGAAGAGAACGCGTTTTTCCATGGCCATGGCGCATCACCCAGGAAAAAAACCAGCACCCGCGGTGGCGGGGCGCTGGCGATAGGGTTGTGAAATACTCATATTTTTATAGCTGCTTGCGCTTTATTTATAAGGGCTAGCGGCCAATTTTCTTCAAGCCCTCCCGGTAGGGGGAGGGCGAAGCGCTAGGCTTACTTCTTGTACGACTTCTCAAAGCGCGCCAGCAGCTCGTTGCCACGGCTGACGATGGCGTCCAGCGCCTCCTTGGCGGTCTTCTTGCCGGACCAGACCTGCTCCAGTTCCTCGTCCTCTATGGTGCGGATCTGCACATAGTTGCCCAGGCGTATGCCGCGCGAGTTGTCGGTCACCTTGCGGATCATCTGGTTCACGGCCACGTCGGTGCCGGGGTTCTTTTGGTAGAAGCCGGACTTGTCGGTCAGCTCGAACGCCGCCATGGTGATCGGCAGGTAGCCGGTGCGCTGGTGGCTGGCGGCCTGTACCTTGGTCTGCGACAGGAATTCGAAGAACTTGGCCACGCCCTTGTATTCAGGGGCCTTCTTGCCGGACATGACCCACAGCGAGGCGCCGCCGATGACGGTGTTCTGCGGCGCGCCCTTCACGTCGGCGTAGTAGGGCATGGGGGCCAGGCCGTAGTTGAACTTGGCGTTCTTGGCCACGTCGCCGTAGTAGCCCGAGGAGGTCTGGATCATGGCGCATTCACCGGCGGTGAACGAGGCCTGGGCGTCCGAGCGACGGCCCTTGTAGACATATTCGCCGGCCTTGGCGGCCTGCGCCAGGTTGTCGATGTGGCGCACATGCAGCGGCGAGTTGATCTTCAGGCGTGCCTTGTAGCCGTTGGCGGACAGGCCGTTCCTCTCGGTGGCGAATTCGACGTTGTGCCAGGCGGAGAAGGATTCGAGCTGGGTCCAGCCGTTCCAGGCCAGCGTCATGGGGCAGCTGTGGCCGCTGGCCTTGAGCTTCTTGGCGGCCTCGAACACCTCGGGCCAGGTGGCGGGGGCCTTGTCGGCGTTCAGGCCGGCCTTCTTGAAGGCGTCCTTGTTGTAATAAAAGATGGTGGTCGAGCTGTTGAACGGAAAGCTCAGCATCTGCCCGTCGGGCGCCGTGTAATAGGCGGCCACGGCCGGGATGTAGCCGGCCGGGTTGAAGTCCGCGCCGGCGTCCTTCATTACCTTGGCCACGGGCACGGTGGCGCCCTTGCTGGCCATCATGGTGGCCGTGCCCACCTCGAACACCTGCAGGATGTGCGGCGCATTGCCCGAGCGGAAGGCGGCAATGGCGGCGGTCATGCTCTCGTCATAGTTGCCCTTGAAGGTGGGCACCACCTTGTAGTCCTTCTGGCTGGCGTTGAAGTCCCGGGCCAGGTCGTTGACCCACTCGTTGTTCACGGCGGTCATGGAATGCCACCACTGGATCTCGGTCTGGGCCTGCGCGGCCAGGCCGGTGGCGAGCAGGGACGCGGCCAGGGCCAGTTGCTTGAACTGCATAAATACTCCTCGTTGATGGACGACAGACATGAAGCCCGCCATGGTGTGGCCGCTTCATGACAACACGGTGTCGTTGTCGCATGCTGAAAATGCGGCAACAACCGGGGAAACCCGCCAGCCGGCGGAACGGTCAAATTGTGACATTGGCGTGATGCTTTGTGTGCGAATCTGCGCGTTTTGGCGCGGTTTATGGCGCTATCGCGAGCAGGGATATGCCATTTCCCGGATGTCGGCAAGGATTTGTGCGCTGCACAATGAACGGCGTTGCTGAATTTTCTTCTTCTTTGACCCACCGCGCCGCAGGCGCCCACCTGGATTGCCAAGCTATGCCCAAGACCTCCCTGGATAAAAGCAAGATCAAGTTTCTGCTGCTCGAAGGCGTGCACGAGAGTGCCGTGCAGGTGCTGCGCGCCGCCGGCTACAGCCAGATCGAGCTGCTGCCCGGCGCGCTGGAGGGCGAGGAGCTGCGCAAGAAGATCGCCGACGTGCACTTCATCGGCATACGCTCGCGCACGCAGCTCACGGCCGAGGTGCTGGCGCAGGCGCACAAGCTGGTGGCCATTGGCTGCTTCTGCATAGGCACCAACCAGGTCGATCTGGACGCGGCGCGCGAGCGCGGCATTGCGGTGTTCAACGCGCCGTATTCCAACACCCGATCGGTGGCCGAGCTGGTGCTGGCCGAGGCCATCCTGCTGCTGCGCGGCGTACCCGAGAAGAACGCCGTGGCGCACCGCGGCGGCTGGCTCAAGAGCGCCGACAACGCCTTCGAGGCGCGCGGCAAGATCCTGGGTATCGTTGGCTACGGCGCCATCGGCTCGCAGCTGTCGGTGCTGGCCGAGAGCCTGGGCATGCAGGTCATCTTTCACGACGTGGTGAACAAGCTACCCCTGGGCAACGCGCGCCAGGCGGCCGGCCTTGCCGACCTGCTCGGGCGCGCCGACATCGTCAGCCTGCATGTGCCCGAGCTGCCCTCCACGCAGTGGATGATGGGCGCGGCGCAGATCGCGGCCATGAAGCCCGGCGCCATCCTCATCAACGCCTCGCGCGGCACGGTGGTCGAGATAGAGCCGCTGGCCCAGGCGCTCAAGGACAAGAAGCTGCTGGGCGCGGCGGTGGACGTGTTCCCGGTCGAGCCCAAGAGCAACAAGGACGAGTTCGAGTCGCCGCTGCGCGGGCTGGATAACGTCATCATCACGCCCCATGTGGGCGGCTCCACGCAGGAGGCGCAGGCCAACATCGGCCTGGAGGTGGCGGAAAAGCTCGTCCGCTACAGCGACAACGGCACCAGCACCACATCGGTCAACTTTCCCGAGGTGGCGCTGCCCGCGCACCCGGGCAAGCACCGCATCCTGCACATCCACCGCAACCAGCCGGGCGTGCTGTCGGCCATCAACCAGGTGTTTGCACAGCTGCACATCAACATCGCCGCGCAGTACCTGCAGACCAGCGACAAGCTGGGCTATGTGGTGATCGACCTGGACGCGGCCTCGTCCGTGCAGGCGCTGGAAAAGCTGGCCCAGGTGGATGGCACGCTGCGTTGCCGCGTGCTGTTCTGAGGTTGCTTCTATAAATATAGCTTTCAGCGCTTGGTGCATAAGCGCTAGCGGCTGTTTTTGCTTGTATTCAACCTGGGACATCCTGCTGCGCCGTAGTGGCACTTGGCGGCGGGGCGCGTCCCTGGGGGCCGTGGCATAGAATTCCCGGCCCCGAGGCATGAGGGCGCGCCGCGCCCAACCCAGGTTGACCCCATGAATGCACCGATAGCGCACGCAGCGCTGCTGGCGGCTGGCACAGAGCCCGTGCGCCTGCGCGAGATTCCGTACAACTACACCAGTTTTTCCGATCGCGAGATTGTCATCCGCCTGCTCGGTGCCGAGGCCTGGGGCGTGCTCGACCAGCTGCGCCGCGAGCGCCGCACTGGCCGCTCGGCGCGCATGCTCTACGAGGTGCTGGGCGATATCTGGGCGGTGCAGCGCAACCCCTACCTGCAGGACGACCTGATCGCCAACCCTCAGCGTCGCAAGATGCTGGTGGACGCCATGCAGCACCGCATGGGCGAGATCGAAAAACGCCGTACGCCACAGGAGGATGCCGGGCGCGACCGCCGCGTCGGCCTGCTGGTGCAGGCGGCGAACCGCGCCATCACCGAGTTCGACGCCACGCTGGTCGAGGTGACGGCCCTGCGCAAGAGCGTGGCAAAGCGCCTGGGCAGGCACACGGCGCGCGACAACATCAAGTTCGATGGCCTCTCGCGCGTGAGCCATGTGACCGACGCGACCGACTGGCGCGTGGAGTTCCCCTTCGTCGTGCTCACGCCCGACACCGAGGCCGAGATGGCCGCCCTGGTGGCCGCCTGCATAGCGCTGGAGCTGACCATCATCCCGCGCGGCGGCGGCACCGGCTACACCGGCGGCGCCATTCCGCTGACCTGGCGCAGCGCCGTCATCAACACCGAAAAGCTCGAAGCCATGAGCGAGGTGGAGATGCGCAAGCTCCCCGGGCTGGACACGGAAGTCGCCACGGTCTGGAGCGAGGCCGGCGTGGTCACGCAGCGCGTGGCCGATGCGGCCGAACGCGGCGGCTATGTGTTCGCCGTCGATCCCACGTCCATCGAGGCATCGTGCATAGGCGGCAACATCGCCATGAACGCCGGCGGCAAAAAGGCCGTGCTCTGGGGCACGGCGCTGGACAACCTGGCGAGCTGGCGCATGGTCACGCCGGATGCACAGTGGCTCGAAGTCACGCGCATCAATCACAACCTGGGCAAGATCCACGACGTGGAGGTTGCCAGCTTTGAATTGGCCTACTTTGAGGCCGACGGCAAGACTGCCATCCGCACCGAGCGCCTGGACATCCCGGGCAAGACCTTTCGCAAGGAGGGCCTGGGCAAGGACGTGACGGACAAGTTCCTCAGCGGCCTGCCGGGTGTGCAGAAAGAGGGCACGGACGGCCTGATCACCAGCGCGCGCTGGATCGTGCACCGCATGCCGGCGCACACGCGCACCGTGTGCCTGGAGTTCTTCGGCTCGGCCAAGCTGGCCGTGCCCAGCATCGTCGAGATCAAGGACTTCATGTTTGCCGAGCAAAAGCGCAGCGGTGTCTTGCTGGCGGGGCTTGAGCACCTGGACGACCGCTACCTGAAGGCCGTGGGCTACGCGACGAAATCCAAGAAGGGCGGCGGCAAGCTGCCGAAGATGGTGCTGATCGGCGACATCGTCGGCGACGACCAGGACGCCGTGGCGCGCGCGGCCGCCGAGGTGGTGCGCATCGCCAACTCGCGCGACGGCGAGGGTTTCACGGCCGTGAGCAGCGAGGCGCGCAAGAAGTTTTGGCTCGACCGCAAGCGCACGGCGGCGATCTCCAAGCACACCAACGCCTTCAAGATCAACGAGGACGTGGTCATCCCGCTGCCGCGCATGGCCGAGTACACCGACGGCATAGAGCGCATCAACATCGAACTCAGCTTGCGCAACAAGCTGGCGCTGTGCGACGCGCTGCGGGACTTCCTGGCCCGCGGCGACCTGCCCTTGAACCAGCAGGGCGACGCCCAGGGCATTGGCGCCGACGTCATGCTGGGCGACCGCGTGGCGCAGGCGCACGAGCTGGTGGCCGAGGTGCGCGCGCTCTGGCAGGGCTGGCTCGATGGTGTCGAGGCGCTGTTCCCGCAGCTGCAGGACCATTCCTTGCGCGCCAGCTGGAAGAGCCAGCTGCAAAAGCCGCTGGCCGAGATCTTCACCGGCGCCGCCTTCGAGCCCATCGTCAAAGAGACCATCGCCATCCACCAGCGCGTGCTCAAGGGCCGCGTCTGGGTGGCGCTGCACATGCATGCCGGCGACGGTAATGTGCACACCAACATACCGGTCAACAGCGACGACTACGAGATGCTGCAGACCGCGCACCAGGCCGTGGCGCGCATCATGCAGCTGGCGCGCAGCCTGGATGGCGTGATCTCTGGCGAGCATGGCATAGGCATCACGAAACTGGAGTTCCTCACGCCGGAGGAGCTGGCGCCGTTTGCCGAGTACAAGCGCCGCGTCGACCCCGAAGGGCGCTTCAATTGGGGCAAATTGCTACGTAATCAGGAGCTGCTTGCGCAATACCCACAAGGGCAAAGCGCCGATATTGCCCAAAAACGCTCGCGCACCTCGCTGCGCTACGCCGACCTGACCAACGCCTATACGCCCAGCTTTGGCCTGATGGGCTACGAGTCGCTGATCATGCAGCAGAGCGACATTGGCGCCATCGTCGCCAGCGTCAAGGACTGCCTGCGCTGCGGCAAGTGCAAGCCGGTGTGCGCCACCCATGTGCCGCGCGCCAACCTGCTCTACAGCCCGCGCAACAAAATCCTGGCCACCTCGCTGCTGGCCGAGGCCTTTTTGTACGAGGAGCAGACGCGCCGTGGCGTGTCCAGCCACCACTGGCAGGAGTTCGAAGACGTGGCCGACCACTGCACCATCTGCCACAAATGCTTCAACCCCTGCCCGGTGAAGATCGACTTTGGCGACGTCACCATGGCCATGCGCAACCTGCTGGTGAAAATGGACAAAAAGAGCTGGCGCCCGGGCAACAAGCTGGCCATGGCCATGCTCAACGCCACCAACCCGACGACCATCAACGTGCTGCGCGCGGGCATGGTGAACGTGGGCTTTCCGGCACAGCGCCTGGCCGTCGACGTGATGAAGGCGGTGGCCAAGCCTCAGGTGACGCGCCCGCCGGCCACGGTGGGCACGGCGCCGATCAAGGAGCAGGTGATCCACTTCGTCAACAAGAAGCTGCCCGGCGGCCTGCCGACCAAGACGGCGCGCGCGCTGCTGGACATCCAGGACAAGGACTACGTCCCCATCATCCGCAACCCGCAGACCAGCGCCGACAGCGAGGCGGTGTTCTACTTCCCCGGTTGCGGGTCGGAAAGGTTGTTCAGCCAGGTCGGCCTGGCGACGCAGGCCATGCTCTGGCACGCCGGCGTGCAAACGGTGCTGCCACCCGGTTACCTGTGCTGCGGCTACCCGCAGCGCGGCAACGGCCTGCAGGACAAGGCCGAGAAGATGATCACCGACAACCGCGTGCTGTTCCACCGCGTGGCCACCACGCTGAACTACCTGGACATCAAGACCGTGGTCGTGTCGTGTGGCACCTGCTACGACCAGCTGCAGGGCTACGAATTCGACAAGATCTTCCCCGGCAGCCGCATCGTCGACATCCACGAATACCTGCTGGAAAAGGGCATTACGCTACCGGCGGGCCAGGGCGGCTATCTGTACCACGAGCCCTGCCACAACCCGATGAAGCAGGGCGATTCCATGGCCACCGTGCGTGCGCTGGTGGGTGACAAGGTCTTGAAGAGCGAGCGCTGCTGCGGCGAATCGGGCACGCTGGGCGTCTCGCGCCCGGACATCTCGACCCAGGTGCGCTTCAGAAA
>Ga0209369_1000584_pt1 | contig 37440 bp, 33 predicted proteins | sample EBPBio142010_DNA_FD_185865 | JGI IMG/M metagenome (GOLD analysis project Ga0209369, IMG submission 185865) | Wastewater treatment Type I Accumulibacter community from EBPR Bioreactor in Madison, WI, USA - Reactor 1_10/4/2010_ DNA (SPAdes)... | ecosystem: Engineered > Bioreactor > EBPR >... | reverse complement strand
CCGCCCTCGTTGTGGCGCCATATAGACCCCATCATTCCAAACTGTCAACGCAGTTTCGTAAAAAAGAAGGAATTTTCTTTCCACAGGCCAACTTGAAAAAGGCCGCTCAAAGCGGCTCTTTTCAAAAACACACATATTATGATCGCGATACTCTATTCGGGTTCGTATTCGCGAACACCGTCGTCCTTGGCAAACAACACACATGGCCCCTGAGACCCCCGTGGATCATACGCATATCCCTTCGCCGCTAGCGCATGCATCATATCCCGGATGCCAGCCAAGCCATAAAGGTGATCATGTAATTCAAGGAAGATGCGCTCCACACCCGTCAAATCGGCGTTTTGCAGCAGGTGATGCTCAGCGCCTTCGATATCCATGACAAGAACATTGATACCGTGGCGAGTGATGAACTCGTCAATATTGGTCGAGGACAATTCTATAGCGTGTTCGTATGGCCCTTGATTCTCATCCATGGATGACATCCAGAGGTCACGCCGCACATAGAAGCGGAAAGAGCGGGGTTCGCCTGCAGTAAGAATCCCTTGGGAAAGCACAACATTGTTGATGCCGTTGGCATCGATTACACGCTGAGCAAGCGCTGCAGTAGACGGGTTAGCCTCGAAAGCCCAAACAGACACCTCGGCAATCTTGGCAATAATCGATGTGATAATTCCGATGCCTGAGCCGAGCTCCAGCACGCGATCTCCCGGCTTCACTGCCTTGAAAATCGAACGCGCTTCTTTGGCTTCATAGCTGCCGCTCATCAAAGCCTGCCAGATAACCGGCGAAACTTCGTCAGATGCGATCGGCACGTTAATCCCATGTACTTTCAGCAATTCCTACGCCCCAGTTCCCCAGCATTGGAGCATTGCGTCCGAACGAACGACCAAATGCGCCCCAATTTATTGAAAGCATCACACGTAACTTTACGATGTGATTAGCATATGAACATAAACTGATTTGCGTATCTGATGCCAGTTGTCACACCGCTATATCGTCAGCGATTTGATGCATGACCGACCGCCTTGACGTCCTGCCCACTCCGACCATGAAGATGTTTGAGTTTTGAAGCTGGCATCGGCCTACCTATGAGGTAACCCTGAACTTGATCGCATCCCAACCGCTTCAGGCACTCGAACTGCTCCTCGGTTTCAATGCCTTCTGCAATTGTTACCATTCTGAGGCTGCGCCCGACCCCAGTTACGAGTTCGACAATCGCCAGTGCGTCCGGTCGCGTTGTCACATCGCGTACGAAAGATCGATCAATCTTGATCTTGTCGAAGGGGAACCCGCTGAGACTGCCAAGCGAGGAATAGCCTGTTCCGAAATCGTCCATCGCGATCTGGATACCCAATGCTTTTAGCTGGCGTAGAGTGCTCAAGGTCTGCTCATTTTTGTCCAGCAGAACTGATTCTGTGATCTCGAGCTCCAACCGATTCGCTTCGAGGCCGCTTTGCTCCAGGGCATCGATAACGCTTTGAATGAGGTTCAGGCTGCGAAACTGAACAGGAGAGAGGTTGACTGCGATCTTGAGCGGCTTATTCCAATGAGCAGCTTCAAGACAGGCCGTCTTGAGCACCCAATCCCCTAGCGCGTGAATAAAGCCAATCTTCTCGGCCACGGGAATAAACTCTACCGGTGAAACTGCCCCCCGGATAGGGTGAGTCCAACGGAGCAAAGCCTCATAACCGCATATCTCACGCGTTATGGTGCAGGCTTGCGGCTGATAGTAAACTTCCATTTCACCATTCTCCAGTGCCTTCTGAAGATCGGCCTCAAATGACTTCTTCTCCCGCAAACGCGTCTGCATCTGCGATTTGAATACGCTCGCATGACCAGGCCCGAGAGCCTTTGCCTCATAAAGCGCCAAATCGGCATGTTTGAAAAGTTCCTCCGTGTCGGGTTCACCCTCGGAGATTGCGACACCGACACAGGTTCCGATTTTGATTTCCAGCTCGCCGACATGATAAGGCTGGCTGATCACGTCCATCAGGCGATCCGCAAGTTCCAGTGCTTCCTCTTCCCGTAATCCCGTGGAAAGCACGGCAAACTCGTCCCCACCCAGGCGACACACCATGTCACCTCGTTCGCCGAGTTTGGTAAGACGTCGTGCAACTGCCTGCAACAGTGCGTCGCCAACATCATGCCCAAGCGTATCGTTTACGTCCTTGAACCCATCGAGATCCAGAAGAAGAATAATGGCCGACTGGCTTCCCGTCTGTGCGGCTTCAAGCCTTTTCTCCAAATCCTGCCGGAACAGGACACGATTGGGCAATCCGGTCAGCGCATCGTGATGTGCATCGTGCTCCAGTCGAAAATTCTGCGACTGCAGTTCACCTGTCGCTTGCCGAAGATCGCTTGTCAGGCGTTGCATGCTGCCATGCGCCCGATCAAGAAGCTTGTTGTGACGCAGCAGAAGAATAACGAGCACGACGCCGCAGAGAATGAGGCCCGCCGCCAATCCGGTGTAGATGAGATGCAACTGGCGAACCTCTGCCTGGGCAGCATCGATAAGTCCGACATCATACTCAACTGCAGATGACGCAAGCGCTGTCATCGGACCATCAAGCGCACTCATTAATTGCAGATGGGTTTTGACCTCGTCTGCATCAAGTTTATCCAGCTGGACGTCAAGTGCCTGAAGAACGTCGCTTAACTTCAAAAAGAGATCGCGTCGCCGCTGATCGTTTTGAATGAAGGAGCGCAGATTGCCTTGCTGCAACAGTTCCAGTCGCCCGAGCATAATATCGAGGCGAAGCCGCACTTCGTCGCGCGTTTCTTCGTTCATATCCAGGACGTATCCAGCCAGAACATGCTCAAGCCGCATATATTCCGATACTGTCTGACCAACAGCCCAGGAATCATTATAACGGGAGAATTTCTGAAGCGCTGTCTGTCGTTCGGCAATGACATAGGCGATATAGGCCGTTGCCACCACGAAACAACAGATAATGACGCCTAGAATTCGTCTCACACTTTGCCTCTATTCAACTATCAGCTTGGCAACCTGCCACGCAGAACGTGTGTAATAGGTCTGGCTTTGGAGCTGTGGGTCGCTGTCATACGGGTAAATAATAAACAATGGTCCTTTATCGCGAACCGGCATGTAATTGCCATCTCGTTTCATGGCAAGAATAACATTGAACTTCTTGAAGTCTTCCATCGGTAACGAGCTAACATAATCGTTCAACGCTACCGCAGTCACTTTCGTTCCCTTGGCGCCGACAAGCGTCATAAGCTTGTCCATCGACACGCCGTCAAAACGCACACGACCATCATACCATGGATTTGCCGTTTCTACGGTCACCAAACCCAGGGCCTCCAGCATATCCCGGTCAAATTGTGCTGTATCGCCAACATTTGTATTCGAAATATTGCCGGATATGACCAGAATCGGCTTACCCGTCGGTTTGGCCAGCGGTTCAGCAGCGGCCCCGGATAGCCAGACGAAAGGCAAGAGCAGACAGGCAAGGACTCGAATTAGTTTCATTGCATTTCTCCATGATAAATTAGACCAATAAAGAGAATTGCCTAAATCAACGTGAAGATCGCACGAGTCTTGTATTTTTTCATGTTCTTATGCAATAAAAATGAAATATCGGCGTCAAGCTTGCCGCAACGTAACTTCAAACGACCGCAGTTAGTGAATTACCCTAATGTTAGATCGTTTTTATTGGATAGTAACGCTTTTAATATGCCGTATCAGCTGAGCACTAGGTCAATCAGGCTCAATTCGTGCCGTTAAAAACAAAAAGGACAACGTGATTGACGCTGCCTTTTGGAGAAATTGGATAGTTATTTTCTCTTCAACCGACTAGTTCTCCGCCGGTCATTGGCTCAGGAACCCCGGTTGTGCTCGGAAAACTGATAGGCAAACCGCGCAAGACTCGCACTGCGAGGAAAGCAAAACATTCAGCTTCTACAGCATCGCCTCGCCAGCCAAGCGTTTCGACAGGCACGAGTTCCACCTTGGCGCGCTCGACCAGCATATGCATCATGGTTGGATTGCGACGACCACCGCCACTGACTGCAAGCCGTTTCGGCCGACGCGGCAGAATGTCCAGAGCCTTCCCCACCGCTGAGGTCGTGAACGCGGTCAATGTCGCCGCGCCATTTTCCTCGTTCAGGCCGTCGGCCATCGTCTCGGTAAAGTCGAAGCGATCCAACGACTTGGGATACGGAGCAATCAAATAGGGGTGCTTGAGCAGTTCGGCGAGCCGGTCTTCGTCTACCTTACCTTTTGCTGCCAGTACCCCGTCGCGGTCCATTTCGCCCAATCCCCGCTTTTTCATAAAGTCATTGATAGGCGCATTGGCTGGACCGGTATCGAATGCCACAAGTGCGTCATCACCATCCCACCAGGTGATGTTACCGACACCACCGAGATTGAGAATCGCAGTATTGCCACTCGCATCGGCACTGCGCAGCAAGGCAGCATGATAGACGGCCGCAAGCGGAGCACCCTGCCCGCCAGCACGAATATCTGCCGTCCGGAAATCATAAGCCACTTTAGTAGCGAGCAGTTGGCTCATAAGCCTTCCATCGCCAAGCTGCCTTGTATCACCAAGCCTGCCTGCCTGCGGTGCACGATGCAAAACCGTCTGCCCGTGGAAACCGACAACGCCGATATCCGCCATCGACAGCCCGCTTTCCTCAACCAGTTCGCGCACAGCCGCAGACTGGGCGCGTGTCAGCGCTTCCTCTGCCTCAGCAAAAATCGCAGGTTCCGCACCTTCAAAATTCCAGACGCGAGCCTCGGCCTGCGCCTGTTCGAGAAGATCACGAATCCAACGCGGATAAGGTTTCAACGCGTAAGCGCCGAATTCCGCAATGGTTTCGCCATCAGTTTTCAACAGGGCAACATCGATGTTTCCATCAAGAACGGTACCGGTCATCAGGCCAACGGCCCATATTGGCTGCATAGACGTCTCCTATCCCAATGAAATTGCGTCGCCGACACCCTGACGCAGCGCCAGAATACCGCTGTCAAAGTGACGTGTCGGATGAATACGATTGGTGAGCAAGGTCCATGCCCTGCCCGCTTCAAAATCAATCCACAAGCCGGTTCCCGTGAAACCGGTATGCCCGATTGTATCCTTCGAATTGAAATTGCCCCCCGACCAACCGTCATAAGGTCGTTCCCAGCCATGCGTGCGGGTGGCGGATAGTGGTTGGCGCATGTGTTCGATAACGTTTTGCGATGCACCCGTGCCGTCAAGCAAGCCAAGCGCAAAATCAAGTATGGACGCAGCCGTACCGAACAGACCCGCATGCGCCGCACCCTGCAACGCTGAACAATTGTCGTCGTGCACCTCACCGCAGAGCACACGATTGCGCCAAGTGCAATCTTCGGTAGCGGCACTAATCTCCGGCTCCGCGGAAAAGGCAAAGCCTTCGCCGGGGTCCATCTCGCGAATGGTCTTGCCGTAAAATCTTTCCATCGCAAAACCGAGCAGAATGAAATTGATGTCTGAATAAACCAGCGCGGATTCTCTCCATTCGCGTTGCAATACGAATGCGCGCAACAATTCCGGATCCCGTCCATATGTGTAGATCGGTTCGACCGACGGAAATGGCGTCTGGTGGCCGAGACATTCACGAAAGGTGACTTTGCGCTCCCAGGCATCATTATCATATTGCCGAAGATCCGGAAGCAACGTGATCAATGGTGCATCGAGGTCAATGACACCTTCCTCGGCCAGCGTAAGGATGCGAGGTGTCGTGAAAATCACTTTGGTCAGCGAGGCGAGATCGAACCACGTATCGGTTGTCATCGCGCGCCGGGCCGGAATGATCTGCGCATAGCCAGTCGCCCGGACAGCCCGGTTGCCGGAGAGATCGACCATTCCGAGCACCCCTCCCGGAATACGGCCTGAGTCGCACGCACCTGTCAGAAGGCTGAAAGCTTTTTCAAAGCGAGCCGTAAAAGCAGTATCGACGGAGTGGCGGACATTCGGTTCTGCCATGATAGTTATGCCTCGGTCCGGGCCATGTGATCATGACCATATGTCTGCCAGTTTGCCGGTGCCGGCTCATATCCCAGCGGGCGTACGAGTGAAGGCACTTGTCGCGTATCGAGGGTAAAATGTTCGTTGCGCCGATCAATACTTGGAACGGCAGAGATCAGCCGCTTCGTATAGGAGTGTTTTGGTGCAGACAGGATGGAAGCGGCATCGCCAATTTCCACGATCTGCCCAGCATAAACGACGGCGATGCGGTGCGCGATACGCTCCACTACCGCCATATCATGCGACACGAACAGATAGGCGAGACCACGTTCCTTCTGGAGATCGATCAACAGCTCCAGCACTTTCGCCTGTACGGATACGTCGAGAGCTGAGACGGCTTCGTCGAGTACCACCACTGAAGGATTCAGCATCAAGGCGCGGGCAATACAAAGCCGCTGGCGCTGCCCGCCGGAAAACTCGTGCGGATAGCGTTCCAGACTGTTTGCAGGCAGCCCCACCCGGTCAAGCAACTGCAGCATCTTCTGTCGTGTTTCCGGCCCGTCGCGCCCGCCAGCAGCTATGACCGGCTCAGCAAGAATGCTATCGATACGCAGACGAGGATTAAGCGATGCATAGGGATTTTGAAAAACCATCTGCACAGAAGATGAATTTCGAGTGTCGGCGGTATCTGTTACACCGACTTCAAGCTTGCCGCGTGACGCTTTGACGAGCCCGAGAATCGCCCGCGCAGTCGTCGACTTACCCGAACCACTCTCCCCTACGACCGCCAGTGTTTCGCCCGGAACAAGATCGAAATCGACACTCTCCACGGCATGAACTGCACCAAGTCTGCGGCCAAGAATGCCGCCCTTGACGGGGAACCGGACTGTGAGCCCTTCCACAGCCAGAATTGGGTTCGTTCCGGGTTTGGCCGCTCGTACGTTATCCGTTCGTACCGCCTTGCCGCTTTCAAAATGTGGCACAGCCTTCAGGAGATGCTGCGTGTAAGGATGCTGAGGCTGATCGAGAACGACATTCAGTTCACCTTGCTCCACTGCCTCGCCGTGTTGCATGACCATGATCTTGTCGGCCATACCTGCGACCAGACCAATGTCATGAGTGATAAAGATCATCGCCATGCCGGTTTCGCGCTTCAGCTCTGCCAGAAGTGCCATGATCTGTGCCTGTACCGTAACATCGAGCGCTGTGGTCGGCTCATCGGCGATCATGAGGCGCGGATTGCAGGCAAGCGCCGTTGCAATCATCACCCGTTGCAGCATACCGCCGGAAAGCTGGTTCGGGCAGTATTTGAGACGCCGTGCAGCATCCGGAATGCGTACGCGATCAAGTACGTCCTTGGCAGCGGAAGCTGCCTGCTTGCCGGTAAGTCCACGGTGAAGACGAAACGATTCCTCAATCTGTGTCCCGATAGTGAGCACTGGATTGAGTGACGTCATGGGCTCCTGAAAAATCATGCCGATTTCCGCGCCACGGACTTTCGTCAGCTCAGCTTCATTCGCGGTCGCAAGATCGATGGTAATACCGTTCGCGCGATTCAACTCGATCGTTCCATCGATAATGTGCCCGCCGCCAAAGTCCACAAGACGATTGATCGACAAGGCCGTTACAGATTTACCGGAACCGCTTTCCCCGACAATCGCCAGCGTTTCCCCGGCGGCGAGATCGAAACTCACACCGCGCACAATCTCATTGGCTTCAGGATTGCGCCCGAAACCGACACGAAGGTTTGAGACGGACAGAAGCTTGTTCATGCCGCTACCCTCCGCATTCTGGGATCGAGAATGTCGCGCAGAGCATCACCCAGAAGGTTGAAGCCAAGTATACCGATCATGATCGCCAGTCCCGGAAATGCCAGCAGCCATGGCGCGGTTTCCATGAGATTGCGCGCATCTGCCAGCATGAGACCAAGCGACGAAGCCGGCGGCTGCGTGCCGAGACCGAGGAAGCTCAAGCCTGCTTCAGTCAGCAGCGACCAAGCAAGCGCCAAGGTGATCTGGACGGTCAGAGGCGCGACCAGATTAAGCAGCAGATGGCGCGAAAGGATATAACGGTTGCCACTGTGGAACGTACGCGCTGCATCAACAAATTCACGTGTTTTGATCGACAAAGCCGGACCACGCACAACCCGCGTAAAAATCGGGGTGTAGACGATGGCGATGGCGGCGATACTTGTTCCTGTTCCCGGTCCGACAACGGCGATGATCAGAAGCGCAAGCAAGATTGCCGGGAATGCCAGAAGCACGTCCATGACGCGCATGACAGTTCCATCCCACCACCGCCCAAACCATGCCGCAGTCAATCCCAGAACGGTGCCCGTGATGGCGGCAATTCCGACCGCAGAAAAGCCAACGATGAAGGATTGCGCGATGCCTGCCATCAGGCGGCTCATGACGTCACGACCGAACAGGTCAGTTCCCATCCAGTGGGCAGCACTTGGAGGACGCAGCCTGTCTATCCGGTACTGCATCAACGGGTCATGCGGCGTAAAACCGAAATACCCCAGAAACGCGACGATCAGATAGATCAATACGATGAACCCGCCGATACGACCACTCGGATGAGCAAAAACGGAACGCAATATCTGCATTAGTTTTCCCCCAGACGAATGCGCGGATCGAGCGCAACGTAAAGAAGATCAACAAGCAGATTGACGATCATGAAGTTGAACGCGATGAAGAGAATACTACCCTGTACCAGCGCATAGTCGCGCTGCAATATGGCATCCAGCACCATGCGTCCGAGCCCCGGCAGAGCATAGATCTGCTCGACCAGCACAGCTCCGCCCAGAAGGTAACCGAATTCTACACCACTCAGCGTCACCACAGGGATGAGTGCGTTCGGCAATGCGTGTCGCCAGATGACAGAGCGAGCCGAGGCACCCTTGCTGCGGGCAGTGCGAACATAATCATCACTTAGAACATCCAGCATAGCCGAACGCGATATACGTGTGACCGACGCCGCAAATGCACAGCCGAGCGTTATGGCGGGCAAAATCATCTGTAGAAAATTCTGCCACGGATTTACCCATAGCGGCGTGAATTCGCCCATAGTCGGCAACACACCGAACCCTGCCGAAAGAATATAAATGAAGAGGAGACCAAGAACGAAGCTCGGAGTCGACTGCCCGATCATTGCAAAAATGCGGACCACGAGATCGGACATTTTCTCGTTGCGCGTTGCTGCATAAACCCCGGCCGGGAGGCCGATGAGCAAGGCAATAATCATCGACATCAATGCCAGCTGCAGTGTCAGCGGGAAGCGTTCCAAAATAACTGTCAGAACTGGCTTCCCGAATGTGACCGAGACGCCCAGATTACCTTGCACTACGTCACCGAGCCAACGCCAGTACTGTGTGGTCCAGTTTTGGTCGATACCAAAATATTGCGCCAGAGACTGCCGCTGTTCCGGCGTCAGCAGCCCTGCTTCCGTTCCAAGCATAGCCGTAATGGAATCACCTGGAACCATACGGATCGCGACGAAGACAAGGATCGACACCCCCAGCATAACCAGGGGAAATGTCAGCAGCCGACGTGTCAGATAATTCATGTCAGATTACTCACGGCCTGCCGTCAAGGAAGGCACTGGAAAGCCACGCCTCCATATTGAAGACGTGGCGGATTTCATGACGTCACTGCCCGATCTGCAGCTTGGTTACGCCGAACAGCGAACCGGTAGCGCGAGGCTCAAAACCGGTAACGTTCTTCTGGTAGGCGACGTAGTTGTTGGCCGTATAAAGCCATATCCAAGGAGAAACTTCTGTTATGTGCTTTTCGAAATCAGAGAAGATAAGCTTGCGTTTTTCAGGATCAGTTTCAGCTCTTCCCTTTTGCATCAGATCGTCAAGCGTATCGTCAATATACTGTGCGACTTTCTGCAGGTTACCTGCCTTTGTCCAGTAACGGCCATACATTGTATAGGGATCAGCCGAACCACCGTTAAGCGCCACCGCCATGTCGAAGTCGCCCTTCAACCACGTATCAACATAGACGTTGAGTTCCATCATGCGGATATCGAGCTTGATACCGATCTCGGCGAGTTGCGACTGGAGAACTTGGGCTTCAGCCGCAGCGGTTGCAGGTTCTCCATTCGCAGCAATGATAGTTGCCGAAAAACCATCCGCATAACCGGCATCCGCCATCAGCTTCTTCGCTTTTTCGACATCGCGCTTGTAGCAGAAGAGCGTGTTTGGATCGCTCGCATAGGCGGGCATTGTCAGCGGGCCCGTTACCTTGCCTTCACCGAGCAAGGCTGTATCGAGCACATCTTGACGATCAACAGCGCAGGAGATTGCCTGACGCACGGCCAGTTCCGTCATCGGCTTGCGCGACGGGTTCAACTGCAGGACATGATAAGCAAGAGCCGGAGTGCGCACCAGTTCCAGAGCGCTTTCGTTTGGCACCATCGTTGCGACCAGCGGGTCGTTGAGGAGCGCAAAGTCGATCTGCTTGGCGCGAAGCGCCGCAAGAATTGCTGTTTCGTCCGGCAGGACACTGATATTGATCCCGTCGATCGCTATTTTACCGCCCGCCCAGTCGGGATTGGCTTTCAGCACTTCCTTGGAATTCGGTTCCCAGCGCTCAAGGATGAATGGACCCGACCCAACAGTTTTCGTACCTATAGTTCCAGCCTTGATCTCGCTTTCTGGAACGACTGCCGCATTGATGCTGGCGATTGCAGCCAATAGCGGAACGTCAGGCTGGGAGAGTTTGAAGACGACCGTTTCAGCATCCGGCGTTTCAATAGCAGAAATGGAACCGAAATTCGCACGCGCGACGGCGCCTGTCTTTTCATCCAGAATGCGCTCGAAGGAGGCCTTCACATCGGCTGGCGTTACCGGCTGACCGTTCTGAAATTTCGCATTCTTGTCGAGCTTGAATGTGAGAACCTTTCCGCCTTCGGAAAATTCCCAGCTTTTGGCAATGGCAGGCGCGATCTGAAGGTCGGAACCAAGACGGACGAGCGGCTCATAGATGAGCTCGAGCAGACGAATCGATGAGAATGCTGGCTGCTTATGCGGATCGAGGCCCGTGGCATCCTGCGACCAAGCCATTCGGAGCGTCGCGGCAAAAGCCGTCGAAACACCTAATCCACCAAAGCTTCCAATGCTCAACGCTATTGCGGCCGCGCCTGCAATAAGGCTTTTCTTGAAACTCGCTCCCATTTTCTTCCCTCGCAAATGACTGCAATGCTAATGTCCGACTGCTTCCCCGCTTCGGCTCACGCTTTATTGGCATTTATTGCCTGTCTAAGAAATCCCCCAGCATTCTTTAATGCCTTTCTTGCCTCATCCACTGGCATTCCGGTGATCGTGATGAGGATCGCAAGCTTGACCTCATTATCCGTCAAAGCGAGAACGCGTTTTGCCTCCCCCGCCCCGCAACCGGTTGCCTGCATGACAATTCGCGATGCCCGCGCGACAAGCTTATTGTTGGTGGCACTGACGTCCACCATGAGATTCTCGTATGTCTTCCCTATTCGGATCATGCTCGCCGTCGTCAGCATATTAAGAACGAGCTTCTGCGCCGTACCGGACTTGAGCCGCGTCGAGCCCGTCAGTATTTCTGGCCCGACAACCGGCGATATCGCGATTTCAGCCATGGTCGCAATGGTCGAATCGGGATTGCAGGAGAGCGCCACGGTCGTAGCGCCGATCGATGCTGCGTAGGCGAGACCGCCTATTACATAGGGCGTTCGCCCGCTAACGGCGATTCCCACGACAACATCGCGCGAAGTTAGACCTATGTTGCGCAGATCAGATTCCCCGAGCGACGGATCATCTTCTGCCCCTTCGATTGCATGTTGCAATGCATCCACGCCGCCTGCAATCAGCCCGATCACCATGCCTTCCGGTACGCTGAAAGTCGGCGGACATTCCGATGCATCGAGAACGCCAAGACGTCCGCTTGTTCCTGCGCCCAAATAAATCAGCCGGCCGCCAACCCGAAATGCGTCGACGATCTTATCGACGGCCTGGGCGACCTGAGGCAGCACCTGCTCAACAGCAGCGGGAACCAGATGATCCTCGTCGTTGATGCGGCGTACGATAGCAAGGCTCGACAAGAGATCGATATCCATCGTGCGTGGGTTTCGCTCTTCAGAAACCAGCCTATCCAGTTCAGATAACAACGCCTGTTCCGTCATGCCTCTGCCTGCTTATCGAGCAGCGTTCAAAACGCGCCGCCTTATGGTTAACAAATGTTAGGATTATAAATTCCATCAGTCAATCAAAATAAGGAATAAATTATTCCTTATTTGCAGAAGCCATGTTTCGCGCAAGAATGATCGCACCGGAAACCGCATCACCGTCGGCAGGTTTCAACCGTCGGCGGACGTCTGGCGCCAACCACGGTTCAAGTGGGGAAGCAAGCCCGCCAAGCAAGGTCACGCGCGGCGCCCCCTTTTCGAAAAGCGCGCGTACGATAGTATCTATGTGGCCCGCAGCCGCCTGAACGATACGGCGTGCCGCTGCATCTCCCTGGTCCGCATGACGCATGACCATAGGCGCCAGAGACGCATATTCTGTAGCGGTTGCGCGGTCCATCCACGCCACAGCGTCCATCGGGGTCTGATTAAAGCGCTCCATAACCTCGTAGAGAAGCGGCGTACGCTCGATCCGATCATCATAAGCCTGAAGGGCCTGTTGAATCGCTGACAGCCCCAGAAAAGCACCACTACCCTCGTCGGAAATTGGAAAGCCGTAGCCTCCGACGCGAATGTCGATACCATTCACGAAGCCGAGACCAATTGAGCCGGTCCCGGCAATAACGATAGCCCCATCACTACCCGAATGTGCACCGAGACATGCGCCTTTGCCGTCACTCATGAAATGAATACTCGAAAAGGGATGCTGTATAGCCTGAAGTGCTTCGAGCGCACCTTGCCTGCCTATGCCCGCCAGCCCAACGCCTGCATGTGTTCTGGCCAACTCTTCAGCACCCAGGCCCGCCTCGCTGATTGCTGCGTCAAACGCACGTGCGATGGATTCCCACGCCTTGTCTATCCCGAGCCGTGTAGTTGCCGGGCCAGACAATCCTTGTCCCAGCACATTGCCGGTCTCATTTTCCAGCCGGGCTCGACAGCCCGTACCGCCGCCATCCACACCAAGATAGAACTGATCTTTCCCAACCCTGTCCGACGTCATTCTGACAGCCGTTCTATATCTGCACCGCAAAGCTTCAGTTTGCGGTCAAGCTGTTCATATCCACGATCCAGATGATAGATACGATTAACGACAGTTTCTCCGTCGGCCACGAGTGCTGCAAGAACAAGTGACACGGACGCCCGCAAATCCGTTGCCATAACCTGTGCGCCATGCAGCGGGCGTCCGCCGCGTACCAGCGCAGTTGTTCCCTGCAGTTTGATGTCGACGCCAAGCCGCATCAGTTCCGGCACATGCATGAACCGGCTTTCGAACACCGTTTCGCGAATGAGCGATGCTCCTTCGGCACAAGCCGTCAGCGCCATGAACTGGGCCTGCAAATCCGTCGGGAAACCCGGATAGGGTTCGGTCGTCAGATCTGCGCCACGCAAGGAGCCGTTGCGCGAAACAACCAGACCGCGATCGCTTGGCCAAACGCTGACGCCCATCGTTTCAAGCACCTGCACAACAGACGCGAGATGTTCAAGACGGGCATGCGTGAGTTCGAGCGTGCCGCCTGTAATGGCGGCAGCAACAGCGTAAGTTCCGGCCTCGATACGATCCGGTATGCCGTGGTGGCGGGCAGTCCGCCAAGATGTATCGCCCTGGATCAGAATGCGATGCGTACCCGCTCCTTCAATCTGCGCACCCATGCCCCCGAGACATGCGGCGAGGTCGCCAATTTCCGGCTCACGAGCCGCGTTCAATATTTCCGTTTCGCCACGAGCGGAAGTTGCCGCCATCATCGCCGTCGCCGTCGCGCCAACAGAAGGCGTTGGCAAAACAATCCGGCTTCCGATCAGGCCGTTATCAGTCGAAGCCACGATCCAGCCGCGATCAATGGACACATCTGCGCCAAGTGTTGCGAGCGCTTTCAAGTGCATATCCACGGGACGCGCACCGATGGCACACCCGCCCGGCAAGGAAACACGAACCTTGCCCAGTCTCGCCAACAAGGGTGCCAGCACCAGAACCGTCGCACGCATTCGTCTTACAGTGTCATAAGGAGTTTCTCCTCCGACAACATCTGTGGCGGTTATTGTCGTCGAGTGCGGCGCGCGGGAGACCTGTACTCCATGTGACTGCACGACATTGAGCATGTTTTCGACATCACTCACCGCTGGGAGGTTGGTAAGTTCAACAGGGTGAGGGCTTAACAAGGAGGCCGCGATCTGAGGCAGCGCGGCGTTTTTTGCACCGGAGATATTGACTGCTCCCTGCAATGGTCGTCCACCGACAATTCGCAATCGTTCCATGTCTCTCCACCATGTCCTCTCTTGCGGATTGTTAGCTCATTCCGTAAATTTTAAAAGATTGGAATTTTATATTCCAAATCAATTTCGGTTGTCTTATGAGGCAAGGCAACCGAATATCGAGCCCTCCGGCGCCGGAATGGGGAATAATCGCGCATGTCGATCCTGCAAAAGATCAACGCCAAACTGAACGAATTGACTGTTGCAGACCGAAAGATCGGCCAGTTCATCGTCGATCATCCAGAACAGGTATTGAAGCTTTCCTCTTCCGCGCTCGCGGTCGCAACCGGTCGGAGTCAATCCAGTGTCGTCAAGTTCAGTCAGAAGTTCGGGTTTAACGGATATCAAGAACTTAAACTCGCCGTTAGTGAGGCGCGCGCCAAGGAATGGCAGGTTCCGGCAGGCATGGTCCATGGCAGCATTGAGACCGGGGACAGCTATATCACGGTTCTGCAGAAGCTTATCGGCAGTAAACTGCAATCCATGCAGCAGACGATTTCCGCCAACAATGAACAAGGTATCGACGGCGCTTTGCAAGCCCTGATCAGCGCCCGGCGTATCCACCTCGCCGGCGTCGGCGCATCGTCACTCGTCGCACGCGATTTTTCTTACAAGCTGATGAAGCTCGGTCGCAATGTGATGCACGACAGCGATAGTCACATCCAGATGGCCAATGTTTCCACATTGCACGAGGGTGACGTTCTGTTTGCCCTTTCCTATTCAGGAACGAGCATTGAAACCCTTCGCATTGCTGAACAGGCTAAAAAATGGGGAGCGACTGTGATTGCCGTCACAGGCCTCAACGAGAACCCGCTCAATAAGATCGCCGACATTCGTCTGTACACAGTCGCAGACGAAGAACGCGTTCGCTCATCATCGATCACCGCACGCGATGCACAACTGGTTCTGACCGATTTGCTTTTTATCCTGCTATTTCAGCGACAACAGGATGCCAATGACTACGTACATAAAAGCGAAGCGGCAGTGTCTTCGCTGAAAATATAAGCGGTTGGATCAATCAATAATAGCTGCTGCGGCGAGGCTCGCGAAGGCAGCAAGGAATGCCACTGCGACAGCACCGACCTTTGTGAAAAGATTGAACATGTCGCCAGGCGTTTCACGGTTGGACATGTTGAGATAGACCAACGCAGCGACGATGATGACAATCGAAAAACCGAAAGCGGAAACCCACTGCCATATCTCGGACATGAAACCTCACAAACGCTGAACTCATTTTGAAACTGCGCGAATTATATCAAAACATTATTACTACAGTGTGATGTCACTTAATGTTTCACATTCAAGCCTGCAATGTACCATAGGACGTTTAGTCCGGTAATCATCAATTTGTGATCGCTTACCTCTCTCATGCTGTTGCGGGAATGGTCTCGCATCTGTCGCAATAAATGCTGAAAAACGAACTCGACATCGTGTTTCGCCGATCGTCCATGCAGTCCTGCATTTTTGAACACAAGAGCAGAGAGATTACTTTCAGACGGCGCAAGCCGTGATATATCTGGCGACAAGCGAGCTGCTTTCAGACACAGGCTTGCGCACAAACAAAATCACAAAGGTATGCATTATGACTTCACCGTCATCTCCTCCGCGGATCGAACAGGAAGAGCGCCTGGAACGACTGGCATTGTTGCAAGGCAAGTTGAGAGAGCGCGGGATTGGCGGCCTTCTCCTTGGGCCAACGGCAAGTTTGCGTTATTATACCGGGCTTGTTTGGCACATCAGCGAACGTTTTCTGGGTGCCCTCGTCACACCGTCGGAAGTCATTTATATCGTTCCCGGCTTTGAACAGAGCCGCGTCGAAAGCCTGCCGCATCTGCCAGGAGAAATCCGTGTTTGGCAGGAGGAAGAAAGTAGCGCAGCGCTGATAGCATCACTCATTCCGGCAAGTGCTACACTTGCCGTGGACGATGCCGTGCCGCTGTTCGTCTATAATGCCCTTAAACAGGAAATCTCGCCGGAGCGCTTGCTTGACGGCGGCGAACTGATCCGTGAACAGCGCATCTGCAAGTCAACCAATGAAATCGCTATTATTCAGTACGCGATGGATCTGACGCTTGAAGTTCATCGCCGCGCGCATGCACTGATCAAGCCCGGCATTGCCGCAAGCGAAGTGGTGCGCTTTATCGATGAACAGCACCGTGCCCTCGGCGCCGCAGGCGGCTCGACATTCTGCATCGTCTCGTTCGGAACGGCGACTTCGTTGCCACATGGCGCAGATGGCGAACAGTTCTATCAGCCCGGCGACGTTATCCTTGTGGATACCGGGTGCCGGATTGATGGCTATCACTCCGATCTCACGCGCACCTACATGCTGGACGATCCAAGCGCAGAGTTTTCGCGCATATGGGCAATTGAACGCGAAGCACAGCAAGCCGTTTTTGACGCAGCAAAGCTTGGTGCGGCTTGTTCAACCCTTGACGATGCAGCACGCGCTACGCTCGTGAAGCATGGATTGGGACCGGATTATGCGCTACCCGGCCTTCCGCATCGAGCCGGTCACGGCCTTGGTCTGGAAATTCATGAGGCCCCATACATCGTTCGTGGCAATTCGCTCCCGCTCGCTGAAGGCATGTGCTTTTCCAACGAACCGATGATCGTAGTCCCGGACCAGTTCGGTATTCGTCTGGAAGACCATATCCATATGACGGCGACCGGACCAAAATGGTTCACCCAACCAGCGAAAGGCCCAACCGAACCTTTCACATAATGCCGTAACTACTGCTATCGATTGCCGGGTATTCCCGCCCAGCTTTCCGATTGCTTTTCGCCAATACCGATCAGATCAATGGCTCGTGCCGCGATCTGATCGGCTACTTCATCGACCGATTGGGGTTTGAAGTAAAAGGCCGGAACCGGCGGCATCACAATCGCGCCCATTTCTGTCACCGTGCACATGTTGCGCAGGTGGACCAGATGCAGCGGCGTTTCCCGCGCGATCAGGACCAGCCTGCGCCGCTCCTTCAAATGAACGTCCGCAGCGCGGGTTAACAGACTGTCGCTGTGCCCCGTTGCGATCGCCGCGAGCGTCCGCATGGAGCACGGCGCAACGATCATACCGGCCGTTGCGACTGATCCGCTTGCAATCAGTGCACCTATATCGCTGACGGAATAACTTCTGTGCGCCAGCCTGTGCAGAAGCGCATAGCCGTCAGGACCCAACTCGTGGCGCAATGTGTGTTGCGCTGCGTCCGATACGACCAAATGGGTCTCGACATCGCTTAAAGCAGAAAGCTGTTCCAGCAGTTTGAGCGGGATGAGAGCGCCCGATGCGCCGGAAATGCCAACAACAACCCGTTTCATCGTATGCTTTCCTTACTCAACCCAAGCTCGCCCCACATTGCATCCACGCAGGCGATTACATCGTCGCTCATCTTCAGCACCGCACCCCATTCCCGGTCAGTTTCCGTACCGATTTTGTTGGTCGCATCAAGTCCGAGCTTCCCGCCCAGACCTGAGCGCGGCGACGCGAAATCGAGATAATCCACTGGTGTGTCGGTAAGCGTGATGACATCGCGACTGGCATCGAAGCGTGTGGCAAGTGCCCACATGACGTCATCCCAGTTGCGAACATTTATGTCGGGATCGACGGCGATTATGAGCTTCGTGTAACTGAACTGTGGCAGCATCGACCAAAGCCCCATCATCACCCGCCGCGCCTGACCGGGATAGCGCTTGTCAATCGAAACGACTATTGCCCGATAGGAACAGGCCGCTGGAGGCAGCCACAGATCGGCGATTTCCGGGAACTGCTTTCGTACAATTGGCACGAACAGCTCGTTCATCACTTCGCCAAGTCTTGAGGGTTCATCCGGCGGGCGACCAGTATAGGTCGAAAGATAGACCGGGTTTTTCCGCATGGTCATCGCTGCGACCTGCATGACCGGAAATTCCTCAACGCTATTGTAATAGCCCGTGTGATCACCATAAGGCCCCTCTGGCGCTGTCACTGATGCAGAAACTCGTCCTTCCAGAATGATTTCAGCGTTAGCGGGCACGGAGAGCGGCACAGTGTGCGCATCAACGACGGAAGGCCTGCGTTCAGCAAGCAGGCCCGAGAAGGCCAGTTCGCTCATCCCTTCAGGCAAGGGCATAACGGCTGCAAGGATTGTCGCCGGATCGGCCCCGATAGCAACAGCAACAGGCATATCCTCGCCTCGCTTTTGCCACATGCGGTGATGACGCGCACCGCCGCGATGGGCGAGCCAGCGCATGATCAACTTATCCCGGCCAAGCTTCTGCATCCGGTAAATTCCGACATTTACGTCGGATGGATCGTCTGGTGCCCGTGTGATAACCAGCGGCCAGGTAACAAGCGGCGCAGGCTCTCCCGGCCAACACCACTGGATCGGTAGTAGATCGAGGTTGACTGCTTCGCCTTCCAATATCGTCGCCTGCACCGATGCGCGTCGGACCTGCCGAGGACGCATATTCAATGCTGCCTTTGCCAAAGGCAGCTTGCTCCATATTTCCCCTGCTGAACGGGGCGGCTTTGGTGCACGCAGTTCCGCAAGCATCTCCGCAAGATCTGGAATTTCCTCGACGACACGACCAAGTCCCAATGCAATACGTCGCGCGGAACCAAAAAGATTGGCCACGAGTGGAATTGAATGTTGATGACCGTCTGCATCGACCGGTTGTTCGAAGAGTAATGCCGGACCATCCACTTCGAGCACACGCTTGTGGATTTCTGTTATTTCCTGGACGAGTGAGACCGGACGTTTGATCCGAATGAGATCGTTGCCCCGTTCAAGCTCCGACAAAAAGCTTTGCAGGCAGTCGTAATGTGACGGAAGAGAGCGAGCCGTTTTCATGCCCCTAGTTTTGAATATCGAATTCTTTCGCCGTCTTTGATCTGAATCAAACTGTCATTGTATTGAATCGCCTAGTTCTGAACTCACCTTGTAAAGCTCACCGGAGCTGAGTGATGATGAAGATACCTCCGGCTGTGGCTGTTCCAGCCCGGCTTGTTCCGCCTTTTCTGATCGCCCCTTTTGTCTCGCGCATTTTCTTTCAAGTAATGCGCGCGCATCCGGGCCTCTTCGAGCGTCTCGGAGACTATGCGACGAAGCGGTTCCGTTTTCGCCCGTCCGACATACCATTTGCTTTTGTGATCGAGCCGGATAAGCCGCGCATCACAATCGTGCGCGAGGACGAAGCGACGGAGGTCGACGCAGGCATCGAAGGACCACTGGTTATGCTGCTCGCGCTTCTCGAAGGTAAGCTTGATGGAGATGCGCTGTTCTTCTCCAGGGATATTACCGTGACGGGCGACATGGAGGCCATGCTGGCGCTTCGCAATGCGCTGGATGACTGCAATATAGACCTTCCATCCGACCTCGGCACAAGTGCAGGACCGTTTGCCCCGATGGTCCGCGGCATTGCAAACTACGTACGCAGCAAGGCCCTCGGCAAGGAAGCTACCGGATGGAACTGATTTGTCCTGCAGGAACGCCATCGGCCTTGCGTGAAGCAGTGGGTGCTGGAGCGGATGCGGTCTATTGCGGCTTTCGCGACGAAACGAATGCACGCAACTTTCCCGGCCTTAACTTCAGCCGTGACGAACTGCGCGATGCAATCCAGTTCGCCCATGCCCGCAAAACACAGGTTTTCGTTGCCATCAATACGTTCATGCGCGCAGGCGATGAGCACATTTGGTATCAAGCCGTAGACGATGCGTCCTCCCTTGGTGCAGACGCAGTCATTCTCGCCGATTTCGGGCTCATGGCCTATACTGCCGAGAAGCATCCAACACAGCGGCTCCACGTATCCGTACAGGCCTCAGCTTCCAACGCAGACGCGATTCAGTTTCTCGTCGATGCATTCAAGGCAAAGCGCGTCGTGTTGCCACGCGTACTGACCATCGCTGATATTGCGAAACTCGGCCGCAAGATCGGCTGCGAAATGGAAGTATTCGTATTCGGTGGACTATGCGTGATGGCAGAAGGACGATGCTCTCTGTCGTCCTACGCCACTGGCAGATCGCCCAACATGAACGGTGTTTGCTCACCGGCCAGCCACGTCCGCTACCGGCAAGACGGAGAGGAACTCGTCTCCGAACTCGGCGATTACACGATCAATCGTTTCCCTTTGGGCGAGCCCACCGGCTATCCGACACTCTGTAAAGGCCGGTTCAATATCGCAGACGATCAAGGTTATGCATTTGAAGATCCGGTTTCACTCGATGTCATGAATCATATCGATGAGTTGCGAGCGGCAGGCGTCTCAGCGCTCAAGATTGAGGGTCGCCAACGCGGCAAGGCTTATGTTGGTGAAGTCGTCTCCACACTGCGTCAGACACTCGCAGCAAGTCCCGAAAGCCGCGCCGCCCTTCTGTCCCGCCTCCGTCTGCTGAGCGAAGGCCAGCAAACGACTTCGGGCGCTTACGACAAACGCTGGAGATAGATATGTCAGCACCCAGCCTCAGCCTTGGTCCCGTTCTCTTCCTGTGGGACGGCCCAAAATGGCGGGATTTTTATTTTCGTATCGCCGATGAAGCCCCGATCGACCGCGTCACCGTCGGTGAAATCGTCTGCTCCAAACGGTTCCATTTCCTGACACCTTATATGGATGCTGTGATCGAGCGGCTGCAACGCGCAGGAAAAACGGTGAACGTCGGTTCGCTGGCGCTTGTCATGCTTGAACGGGAAGCAAAACAGGTTCGTCACACGATCAAGGAGGCGACACTACCGGTGGAGGCAAACGATCTGTCGGCACTGGGGCTGTTGTCCGGTGTGCCGCATATAGTCGGTCCACTGGTCAATGTTTATAATGCTGCGACTGCCAAGGTTCTTGCGGCCCGTGGTGCACAGTCTATCTGCCTGCCGCCAGAGTTATCAATCAGTTCAATCCGGGAGATCGTCAAAGCCGCGCCTGAGATTGCGTTTGAAGTATTCACGTTCGGACGAGTGCCGCTCGCCATTTCAGCTCGTTGTGCGCATGCGCGATCCAAGGGCCACATAAAGGACAACTGCCAATTTGTTTGCGGTGAAGAGCCCGACGGACTGCCAGTCAAGACCCTGGATAGCCAACCATTTCTGGCACTGAACGGTGTGCAGACGCTCTCTCATACCTGTCAGTCACTGATTGAGGACCTGCCTGAGCTGCAAGAAGCAGGGATCAGGCGTTTTAGACTGTCACCGCAGGACTGCGACATGGTGGAAGTAGCCCATATCCATGACGAGGTGCTAAACCGATCTATCAGCCCTGACGACGGCATTGCGCGCTTGAGAACTGTCTATCCGGGCGTCCCGCTCTCCAACGGGTTCTTGCATGGGAACATCGGGGCTGCATGGATCAGCCGTCAGCGGTCGGCGACTGCAAACTAGATCGAGACCGTTCTTACTTCTATCGGAAGAACTCTAGCTCTCGCCTTCGGCAATCGATTTCAGATGCCGGAGGTCGCGAACGAGCAACGATTGTCTGCCACCTTCCACCCAGCCCTTAGTCTGCCACTGGCTGATAATACGCGAAACCGTGTGCAAAGTTGTTCCGGTCAGTTCAGCGATATCCTGTCGCGAAACCGGAAAATCGATACGCACACCGCCACTTTCTTTTACCCCAGCTTCACGAACAAGTCTCAGCACTGCATGTGCCACGCGCGGTTCGACTTCTTGCGTTGATATCTCTCTGATGCGATTGTGCGCGGCATCCAGTCTGCGCCCAATCATCTGCATCGTATTCACAGCGAGTGCGGGGCTGCGCGCCATGAAATCAGTCATCATTTCCATCGGCCAGGCAAGGACGGAACTATCGACCGCGGCCAGAGGCGTACCGGGATAGTCTTTGCGCCCCAACGCTACCGCGAAGCCGAAAAGTTCTCCGGGATTGACGACCCGCACAATAATCTGCTGCCCATCGGCAGTAACTTGCATGACTTTCAACCGTCCATGCAACAACACAAAAAAGTGGCTTGCATCGTCACCTTGATTGAAGACGGCGGCTCCTTTCGGAACAGCGCGCCGAGTAGCCAGACCAAGAAACTGATCAAAACCCGCATCATCCATGCCGGCAAAGACCGACAGGGAGCGGATCTGTGTTTTATCAAGGGGGGTAGCCATCACATCCTCATTGCCAGACCGTCGTCTGGCAAAAACTTGGCGTCAATATCAGCGGGTTCGCTGGCATCGTTATCAAACCAACCCCGTAATGAAAACATCAATCACGCTTTCTGAAGGTCGAAGCGTCAATTGCAAGCTTTTGTAGGCGAGCGTAGAGACTGCGCCGCGGCAATTGCAGCAGAACTGCAGCACCCCCCACATCACCGTTGCAACGATCCAGCGTCGCGCGAATAACGCCGTCTTCAAAACGGTCCATCTGCTCCGACAGCGAAAGCGGACTGGGTTCCGTGATTGGATCGTGGCGCAATCCCAACACGACCTGCTTGGCATAATTGCGCAGTTCGCGGACATTTCCCGACCATTCGTCCGAGTTCAATCGTGCTTCCATGACTGCATCGATCGCAGGTCGCGATTGGCCGAATTGGACAGCTGCTTCATTAAGGAAATAAGAGAAAAGCAGACCGATATCCTTCCGCCGCTCGCGCAGAGGCGGAACACGGAGCCTGACCGTTTCAAGGCGATAAAACAAATCGGAACGAAAGCGACCGGAAGTCACAGCTTCCTCCAGATTACCTTTCGCAGCCGCTATGATCCTGAGATTGACCGCGCGAGGCTCTCCTGAAAGCGAAGGCAATTCACGCTCTTCGACAACACGGAGAAGCTTACCCTGAACGGTCAGTGACATGCTGTCAATTTCGTCGAGAAATAACGTGCCGCGATCCGCGTCGGCTATTCTCCCGCGCTGGATGCGACTGCCGAACAGAACCTCATCGGCAATGACGTCGGGCAAGGCGGCACAATCGATAGCAACAAAACTGCGGGCATGTCGTGCGCTCCAGCGGTGCAGGAGGCGAGCCACCAATTCTTTTCCGGTCCCGGTTTCGCCTTCTATCAACACATCGACATCGACACTGGCAAGCTGGCGGATCGTGTCACGCAATCGCACCATCACCGGAGTTTCACCAAGTAGAGGATAATCCTGCTCGGCATCTGCCGCAGCCCGGCGAAGGCGGCGATTTTCCAGCACCAGTCGGCGCATTTCCAGGGCGCGGCGAACGCTCGATATCAGATGATCAGCAGCAAATGGTTTGGCTATGAAATCGAAGGCGCCTTTCTTGAGCGAGGCCACAGCCATTCCAATGTCGCCATGTCCAGTCATCAAAATAACCGGCAGTTCCGGGTCACGCGTCAACAATGTTTCCATCACCGCATGTCCATCAACCCGCGGCATGCGGATATCGGTCACAACGATTCCCGGATAGTCAGGCGTCAAACTGGTCAAAGCGGACTGACCGTCACCGTGCACTTCAATATCAAGACCTGCGATTTCAAATGAATCGGCCAAGGCCGTACGAAATGCTGCATCGTCATCGACCAGCATCACGCGCAAAGGCTCACTTTCCGTCAAGGCCACCCTCCTCTTTCGCCCGCTTCAAGGTTGCCGCAAAAGCTGCACCGCCAAGCTGCGATGGAACGACGCGTAGCGTTCCTTCTAATTCGGTCATGAGGTCTCTCGCGATGCCCAGCCCCAGACCGAGGCCATCCGCTTTTCCTGTAACAAATGGGCCAAAAATCTCGTCAGCCAATTGGGGATCAATGCCGGGTCCGTTATCGTCCACGACAAGGGAAATCTGGTCGCCCTCGTCGCGGACGCTGAACGAAACACGTGGATTCTCGATGTTCACGACCGCATCCAATGCGTTCTGCAGCAAATTCACCAGCACCTGCTCTGATCGGACGCGGCAGGCAAGTATCACCACGTCGGAACGTTCCGGTATATCCAGTTGAACCTTGGCGTTGCGGAACCGGTCTCCCATCAGCAGCATTGTGCCATCCACAAGCTCATTCAGCGGGAGCGAGCGAACGACACCGCTGCGACGGCGCGCAAACCGGCGCATTTCCTGTGTGATAGAGCCTATGCGCGCTGTCAGTTCCACAGATGTATTGAGGTTTTGGGCGACCTTATCGAGCTTGCCATGTGCTAGATGATGCTGTGCGTTTTCGGTGAGCGTCCGAATGGTCGCGACGGGTTGGTTGATTTCATGCACCAGCCCTGCGGTGATCGATCCGAGGGAAGCAAGCCTGTTCGCCTGGGCGAGCTCTTCCCGCGCATCACGAAAGCGTTTGTCAGCCAGTTCACGTTCCGCCATTTCCGCGCTCAATGCGGCAGTGCGCTGTTCAACTGCAGTCTCGAGTTCGGCACGATAGGCTGCCGCACGCGCTGCGCGGCTCACTCGCCAGTAAACGGCACCGGCGATCATGACAAAAACGAGCATAACTGCCACCGTTATCAGGCGCGCAAGGTCGTTGGCAGCGCGTAGCGCCCGCCCCATAGGTTCGATATGAACCAGTTTCAGAGACGTTTCGGCAATCGGCTCGTCGACCGCAACTGAATATTGGCCGGACGGCCCGATCATCATCCCATCCGGCGCAAAACGATAATTGCTCGGCTTCATATCCGCAGCATTGAACTGTCCACTCTCGATAATCTTTGTGCGTTCTGTAGTTGATATAGTCTGAAAAGAGCGAAGGTCTTCGGCCTTATCAGTGGAGGCCAGTATGATCCCGCGAGGATCAACAACGAAGGTCTGGCCGGGGTCATTTGCCCATGTTTGCACCAGTCTGTGGAATTCAAATTTGATGACGACCACACCAACCGGATTAGCCTGATCACCGATGCGCCGCGCCAAAAAAAGGCCGAAACGCCCACTCAAATCACCTATGGCATAATATTCTGCCGAACCTCCTGCCATCGCGCCCTTGAAATAAGGCCGGAAATCGTAATTGCGTCCGACAAAGCTCTCCGGCGTATTAGCATTCGATGACGCAATAACAGTTCCGTCACGAGCGATCACATAGATGATTGGCGAACCGATCTGATGTGCAAGAAGTTCAAGCTTTTGGTTCAGACGAGTGGTCGCGTCCTCCGATCTGCCAGCAAGCACATCACGCAGATCGCTATACTCCTTCAAAACCACAGGCAACAACCGGAACTTTGCCAGTTCACTGTCTATCAGGCGGGTCTGTTGACGCGCTACAAGCGTCGCATTTTGCCGAAGTCCATCAAGCGCCTCGTTTTCCGCCCACAGCCGGGCGGAAAACCACACACCGATTGCCAGTAAGAAAGCGAGGGCAACCAAAAGGAATTTTGTAATCTTCGATGGCACCTTCATTTGTGCATATTTATGCAAATTCAAACGAATAGTCACGCAGAATCTTGCACAAGACCCGCACGAAAGTAAATCGAAATCTGCAGAAAATCATTTAATTTCAATATTTTAATCTTTTTAAATTCGCTCTCTGGTGATCATTGTTCAGCTACCGCATGTTAGCGCTACTTCGAAAAGGGAGTTTCGAAGGGAGGAGCTTAACCGTGAACCGCATCAATATAGCACCCGCATCGCAATCACTTCCAGAGCCGCTCTTATCGACCGGGTCACTGATATTGCGTGCTCGAAGCTGAAGCGGAGCGCGGAATGAGATTATTCACCAGCGCCAAGCAAGCCTTCTCTCACGAACCCAAGTGGAAGTGCAGAGAGACGAGTTGATGGCGACGGAAAAACACCCTGAAACCGTTTCGCTGATCCGGTTCCACAACAAGGGGTGAAATTCAAAAATCCAGAGATTGGAAGGAGCAACCCATGGTCTCAATTACAAGTGAACGGAGTGAAGTGCAAAGCACCAATAGCCGCCTGAAATCCATCATCGGTGGCTCGACCGGTAATCTGGTCGAATGGTTCGACTGGTATGTTTACGCAGCATTCGCGCTCTATTTTGCACCGCACTTCTTCCCGTCTGAAAGCCAGACCGCGCAGCTTATGAGTGCTGCCGCAGTCTTTGCAGTCGGCTTTGTCATGCGCCCCATCGGTGCGTGGATCATGGGTATTTACGCCGACCGCAAGGGTCGCAAGGCGGGTCTTGCACTGTCCGTGACGCTGATGTGTGCAGGTTCGCTCATCATCGCACTGACGCCCGATTACCAGACCATCGGCCTCGCAGCTCCGGCCCTTCTCGTGCTCGCACGTTTGATGCAGGGCCTGTCAGTCGGCGGCGAATATGGCGCTAGCGCCACCTATCTGTCGGAAATGGCGGGCAAGGATCGTCGCGGCTTCTTCTCCTCGTTCCAGTATGTCACGCTCATTTCAGGCCAGCTTCTCGCAATCTTGCTTTTGATTGTGCTTCAGTCGACCATGGAAACCCCGGCACTGGAGGCCTGGGGCTGGCGTATTCCGTTCTTCATCGGCGCACTGCTTGCCGTTGTAGTATTCTGGCTGCGTCGCGGCCTTGCGGAAACCGAAAGCTTCAAGAACGCCAAGACCAAAGACACTCCAAAGTCCGGTTTCTGGACGCTTATCAAGCATCATCCGAAGGAAACCGCTCTCGTCATGCTTCTGACTGCCGGCGGTACGCTCGCATTCTACGCTTACTCGATCTATATGCAGAAATTCCTAGTGAATACATCCGGCTTCAGCCGTGAAGTAGCGAGCCAGATCAATGCCGTGACCCTTTTCGTCTTCATGTGCCTGCAGCCCATCGCTGGCGCTTTGTCAGACAGGATTGGTCGTAAGCCATTGATGATCGCGTTCGGCGCCGCAGGTGTTCTTTTCACCTATCCGATTTTCACGACGCTGGAACAGACCCGCGACCCGATCACGGCTGGTCTGCTGGTCATGGGTGCGCTCATCATCGTCACCGGCTACACCTCCATCAACGCTGTGGTGAAGGCGGAACTTTTCCCGGCGCATATCCGTGCACTCGGCGTAGCCCTGCCCTACGCACTGGCCAACACTCTCTTCGGTGGTACTGCCGAATATGTTGCACTAAGCTTCAAGAATGGTGGCTGGGAACGCGGCTTCTACTGGTACGTCACCATCATGATCGGCATTTCCCTTATCGTTTATCTGCGTATGCGGGATACGAGCAAGGACAGCATGATCAAGGAAGACTGATACTGCCTCCCAAGCGACAAAATGCCGGACTTAACGTCCGGCATTTTTATTCCTCCTGTTGTACTGTCCGAAACCGCCCAGGGCTTTGCCCCATCCATTTATGGAAGGCGCGATAAAAGGCGCTCGGCTCACTGTAGCCAAGTTCGGCAGCCACCTCCGCCACGCTCAACCTGTTTTCCTGCAAAAGCCTTTCAGCAATAACGAACCGCAACTCATCCTTGATCGTGCCGAAGCTCTGCCCCTCCCCGCGCAGCCTGCGTCGCAAGGTCGGTACGGACATGCCAAGTCCCTTCGCGAGCTCTTCAAAAGAAGGCCAATCTGTGATTGGCAAAGCATTCAATTGTGCGCGTACCCTTGCGGAAAGATCATTATCATGACGATAGCGGATCAGAATATTGGCGGGAGCTTCTCGTAAAAAACTGTCCAGCGCTACATCGCTGCGAATGATCGGCAGTGATAGATAAGACGATGAAAAAACCAGTCGCGTCACCGGCTGGTCGAACAGGACCGGCGCTCCGAAGAACTTGTGATAGTCTTGACGGTGGACCGGTGCCGGACAAGCAAAGTCGAGCGTCCGCAACGGAATACGTCGCCCGATCAGCCAGCAGACCACACCCATCAGGATCAGCCAATAGGCACGATAAGCAAAGGCAGGTCTCGGGTGCCCGGCATCGGTCAGAACGACATGGGCCATGCCATCGCGGATCCGCAATTCGCCCCGCGGATCATCCAGCACTACATTGAGAAACTGCAAAGCCCGTCGCAAAGCCCGTTCCAGCGTGCCAGCATGCAGCACGGCATGACAAAGCAGATTGAAGCTGCCGGGGCGCATCGGCCTTGCAGCCAGCCCAAAGAATTCGTCGTTGATCGTTTCGGCAATCAGCCACCACAAACGACCATATTCCACATTAGTGACGGGTTCTGTCACTGTCTCCGGCAGGCCAATCTTCGCCATCAGGGCAGCCGTATCCATGCCCCGGACACGCACGCTTTCGAGCGCATCCTCGACAAAGCCCGGTGCAATATTATGGCGTTCCATGGCTTCTCTATGTTGCAAAATCGATCACACATTAATGCATCTAATGTCATTGTTTGCAATGCGTGACGCGTTAACCTTTAGGCATGGTTGGCCACGAGGAGGTGGCGGTCAGGGAGGTTATACTGGATGACTGAAACGTCCGTTTCAGCGCGATTGATGCGTTATGATGATGCCGTCGCGCAATTTCGCATCGAAGATGCCATTGCAAAGCTTCACGGCAATCCTGAAACAGGCATGAATGCCTGTATTGAATGCTGCGACCGGCATACGGGTGATAATCGCGTAGCCCTGCGCGCGATTGCAGCCAATGGCGAACTTTCCGAATTTACCTTCGAGAACCTGCGCGATATGGCCGCTCGTGTCGGCAATGTACTGAAAGATGCAGGTGTCGGCGCTGGTGACGTGGTCGCCGGCCTGTTGCCGCGCACACCAGAACTCATTGCAACCATTCTCGGCGCATGGCGTATCGGCGCTATTTATCAGCCGCTTTTCACCGCTTTCGGCCCAAAAGCAATCGAACACCGCCTGAAAACCAGCGGCGCAAAACTGGTCGTCACCAACACGGCTAACCGCTCCAAGCTGACAGAAGTTGAAAACTGCTCCAAAGTCGCAATCGTGCTGGCACCCGGCGAAGACTTACCAGCCGGCGACATCGATTTTCGCGCGGCAGCGGCTTCTGCTTCAGTTGACTGCGCGCCGGTGCTTCGCAAGGGCAGCGATCTGTTCATGATGATGTCGACTTCCGGCACCGCTGGCCTGCCCAAAGGCGTACCGGTCCCGCTTTATGCGCTATCGGCGTTCGGTGCCTATATGCGCGAAGCCATCGGCCTGCGTTCCGACGATATCTTCTGGAACATTGCCGATCCGGGCTGGGCCTATGGCCTTTACTATGCTGTGACTGGTCCGTTGCAGCTTGGCATGGCAACCACGCTTTACGAAGGTGGTTTCACCGCCGAAAGCACCTACGACATTATCGAGCGTCTTGGCGTCACCAGCCTTGCCGGTTCGCCGACTGCCTTCCGTCTGTTAATGGCCGAGGGACCGGAAGCTGCGAAACGTGTCAAAGGTCGCCTGCGTGTGGTGTCGAGTGCCGGAGAACCGCTTAACCCGGAAGTCATTCGCTGGTTCGACGCATATCTTGGCGCACCGATTTACGATCATTACGGCCAGACCGAACTCGGCATGGTGGTGAATAATCATCACGGCCTTGAACATTCCGTTCGACACGGTTCGGCTGGCTATGCAATGCCCGGCTATCGCATCGCCGTTCTGGATGAACAGAGCAATGAGCTCGGTCCTAATCAGCCCGGCATTCTTGCTGTCGATATTGCAAAATCGCCGCTTCTCTGGTTTTCCGGCTATTACAAGCAGGAAACACCAGCCATTGCGGACGGTTACTATCGCACCGGAGATACAGTGGAATTCGAGCCGGATGGTTCGATCAGCTTCATAGGCCGTGCCGATGACGTTATAACATCATCAGGTTATCGCATTGGACCCTTCGATGTCGAAAGCGCCCTTCTTGAACACGCAGCCGTCAACGAAGCAGCGGTCGTCGGCGTACCTGACCCGCAACGAACGGAAATTGTGAAGGCATTCGTTATTCTTGCACCCGGTTTCGAAGGTACGCATGAACTGAAGGATGAGCTGGCGTTGCACGTGAAGAAGCGGCTCTCCGCCCATTCCTATCCGCGCGAAATCGATTTCGTGAACGAGCTTCCCAAGACACCAAGCGGAAAAATCCAACGGTTCCTCCTGCGCAAGGCGGAAATCGACAAACAGCAACAGACGAAGGCCTGAGGACAAGATTATGCAGATTAAGGATCGGGTATTTCTGATTACTGGCGCAAGCTCTGGCCTCGGTGCAGCAGTTGCGAAAATGGCCGTCAATGCCGGTGGCAAAGTCATGCTTCTCGATGTAAATGCGGAAGCTGGCGAAGCGCAGGCCAAGACGCTTGGTTCGGCGGCGAACTTTCATCGCACCGACGTCACCAGCGATGCGGATGGCAAGGCTGCCATCGCGGCTGCGCTTGAGGCTTTCGGGCACGTCGATATACTCATCAATTGTGCGGGTGTGGCACCGGGCGAAAAAGTTCTCGGTCGCGACGGCGCACATAAGCTGGAAAGCTTCACGCGCGCAATTTCGATCAATCTGATTGGCACATTCAACATGCTGCGCCTTGCTGCCGAAGCTATGGCAAAGAACGAGCCCGGTGAAGGCGGAGAACGTGGCGTCATCATCAACACGGCGTCGGTTGCAGCCTTTGACGGCCAGATTGGGCAAGCTGCCTATTCCGCTTCCAAGGGCGGCGTTGCTGCCATGACCTTGCCTGTGGCGCGCGAGCTTGCGCGATATGGCATCCGCGTCATGACCATTGCGCCTGGAATTTTCGCCACGCCGATGATGGCGGGCATGCCGCAGGAAGTGCAGGATGCCCTCGGCGCTTCCGTGCCTTTCCCGCCTCGCCTCGGTCGCCCGGACGAATATGCGGCTCTTGCCCGCCACATCGTGGAAAACCAGATGCTCAACGGTGAAGTCATCCGTCTGGATGGCGCACTTCGCATGGCAGCAAAGTAACGAGGAACAATCATGTCCAACAGCGATCCTATTGTCATTGTCGGTGCTTCGCGTACTCCCATGGGCGGCTTTCAGGGCGATTTTGCCAACGCCCAGGCGACCGATCTTGGTGCCGCCGCCATTCGCGGCGCACTTGCGGGCGCGGGTCTTGCACCAGAAGCAGTAGAGGATGTCTATATGGGCTGCGTCCTGCCTGCGGGTCAGGGACAGGCTCCGGCGCGTCAGGCTTCGATCAAGGCCGGGATACCTGTTTCCACCGGCGCAACGACGGTCAACAAGATGTGCGGCTCAGGCATGAAGGCAACCATGCTGGCGCACGATCTGCTGCTGGCAGGTTCTGCCGATGTCATCGTGTCCGGCGGCATGGAGAGCATGACGAACTCCCCCTATCTGCTGCCAAAGGCACGTGGTGGGTATCGTATGGGACACGGCCAGATTATCGACCATATGTTCCTCGATGGGCTTGAAGATGCCTATGACAAAGGTCGTCTGATGGGCACCTTTGCCGAAGACTGCGCGGAAGCCTACCAGTTTACTCGCGAAGCTCAGGATGAGTTCGCCATTGCCTCTCTGACACGTGCGCAGAATGCTATCACGAACGGCCTTTTCGCCGCCGAAATTACCCCCGTTTCAGTGAAAGCTGGACGTAGTGAAGTTGAAATTTCCATTGATGAGCAGCCCGGCAAGGCGAAACTGGACAAAATTCCCACCCTTCGCCCGGCATTTCGTGACGCCGGCACCGTGACGGCTGCCAACTCCTCCTCGATTTCGGACGGGGCGGCAGCCCTTGTCCTCATGCGCGCTTCCGAAGCGGAAAAGCGCGGCCTCACCCCACGTGCGGTTCTGGTCGGCCATGCGACCCATGCCGACAAGCCGAATCTCTACCCGACCGCCCCGATCGGCGCCATAAACAAGCTTTCAGCGAAAATCGGCTGGAACCTGAAAGATGTCGATCTCTTTGAGATCAATGAAGCTTTTGCGGTGGTAACCATGGCGGCCATGCGTGATCTTGATCTACCGCACGACAAAGTCAACATTCATGGTGGCGCTTGCGCCCTTGGCCATCCCATCGGCGCGTCAGGGGCGCGCATACTTGTCACCCTGCTTTCAGCCCTTGAAACCCATGGTCTGAAGCGCGGTGTTGCTGGCATCTGTCTGGGCGGTGGCGAAGCGACTGCGGTTGGTATCGAGAGGATCGTCTGATGCTCTTGAGCGATACGCAGGAGCAGATTCGCGATGCCGCCCGGCAGTTCGTGCAGGAACGGCTCGCGCCGGGTGCCGCCGCACGTGACAGGGAGCACGCTTTTCCACGCGCGGAGCTCGCCGAAATGGGCGAGCTTGGTTTTCTCGGAATGTTGGTGCCGGAAGAATGGGGTGGTTCCAATCTCGGTACGGTTGCCTACGCTCTGGCGCTGGAAGAGATTGCTGCGGGCGATGGGGCATGTTCGACCATCGTTTCGGTCCATTCATCCGTCGGCTGCGTTCCGATCCTGCGTTTCGGCACCGAAGAACAGAAAAAGCGTTTTTTGCCCAAGATGGCAGCCGGTGAATGGATCGGCGGGTTCGCGTTGACCGAACCACAGGCCGGCTCGGATGCGTCTGCGCTTAAAACCCGTGCACGCCGCGACGGCGATCATTACGTGATCGACGGTTCCAAGCAGTTCATCACATCGGGCAAGAATGGCAGCGTGGTGATCGCTTTTGCCATCACCGATCCATCGGCAGGCAAGAAAGGCATTTCGGCTTTCATCGTGCCGACCGATACTCCGGGCTACGAAGTTGTTTCCGTGGAACACAAGCTCGGCCAGCATTCGTCGGATACCTGTGCGCTCGCTTTCACCAACATGCGCATCCCAGTAGAGAACCGACTGGGCGATGAGGGCCAGGGCTACAAAATCGCGCTTGCCAATCTGGAAGGCGGACGCATCGGCATTGCGGCACAATCAGTCGGTATGGCTCGCGCAGCGTTCGAAGCTGCATGCGCTTACGCCAAAGAGCGCATTACATTCGGTAAGCCGATTATCGAGCATCAGGCCGTCGCTTTCAGACTCGCCGACATGGCAACGAAGATTGAGACAGCCCGTCAGATGGTTCTCCATGCAGCTGCGCTGCGCGAGGCGGGCAAACCCTGCTTGACCGAAGCATCAATGGCCAAACTCGTCGCCTCCGAAATGGCAGAACAGGTCTGCTCCGCCGCGATCCAGATTCATGGCGGCTACGGTTACCTTGCTGATTATCCGGTTGAGCGCATTTATCGCGATGTTCGCGTGTGCCAGATTTACGAAGGCACCAGCGACGTACAGCGTCTCGTTATAGCGCGAGGATTGTGACGGTCACCTGCGATAGTGTTTGCAAGTCACAGTGAAAATCGGCCAAAAGATCGTGTGCGGATACGAGGTCTATCCGCGTGCAGAATGTGAGGTCCGATGACTGTTCGCCCGATTGTATGCTATCCGGATAAACGACTGCGCGCTATTGCCGAGCCGATCACCCTGTTCGACAGCGCTTTGCAGGAATTAGGCACCGATCTTCTCGATACAATGCGCGCAGCACCGGGCATCGGTATCACCGCGCCACATGTCGGCATATCGAAACGTTTGGTGGTTTTAGAACTACCGACCGAGCCAAGCCCGAAATTCTATGTGAATCCGGAAATAGTCTGGGCTTCGGACGAAAAAATCCATCATCAGGAAGGTAGCGTTTCGATGCCGGGCGTAGTCGACGACGTCGAGCGCCACGCCCGCATCAAAATTCGCCATCAAGACCTGAGTGGCACCGAGCAAACCGAGGAATCGGAAGGCTTGCTCGCCGTTTGCCATCAGCACGAAATAGACCAGCTCGACGGTATTTTCTGGATTCAGCGCCTCTCGCGATTGCGTCGAGACCGCCTCATCAAACGTTTTGAGAAATCGCAGCGCCAGAGATAGTTGGCGCTGCGAAATACACTCAATAGAGCAGACGGGCCCGGATCGTGCCGGGAATTTCGCGAATGGCTTGCAGAACCGTTTCGCTGGCCTCACCGACGCCGTCTGCTTCCATCACAAGATAACCCACTTCGCCATCGGTTTGCAGAAACTGACTGGCGATGTTGATGTTATGCGTCGAGAAAACATTCACGAGGCTGTTGAGGATGCCCGGGCGGTTTTCATGCACGTGCATGAAGCGCGTACCTGTGGGACGCGGCGGCAGTTGGACTTGCGGGAAGTTGACAGCGCCCAGCGTGGAACCGACATCAGAATATTCGACCAGTTTTCTGGTGACTTCCAAACCGATACGTTCCTGCGCTTCTTCTGTCGATCCGCCGATGTGCGGTGTGAGAATGACGTTCTCCAGCCCCTGAATCGGGGAGACAAACCTGTCGTTGTTGGAGGCTGGTTCAACCGGGAACACGTCAATGGCAGCGCCTGCAAGGTGACCTTCCTGCAGAACCTTCGCCAGAGCCTCCAGATCAACAACCGTACCGCGCGCATTGTTGATGAGAAAGGCTTCCTTCTTCATCTTGCGCAGTTTCGCTTCGGTAATCAGCTTCGAAGTCGACTTGTTGGACGGCACGTGCAGGCTGACGACATCCGAAATCTTCAGCAGCTCATCGAGGCTCGCAGCCGGTTTGACATTACCATATTGCAGCTTGTCGGAAGTATCGAAGTAGCGCACCGTCATGCCGAGGCTTTCGGCCAGATTGCCGACCTGCGAACCGATATTGCCATAACCGATGATACCAAGCGTCTTGCCGCGCACTTCGCGGCTGCCGTTTGCCGTTTTGTCCCAACCGCCTGCATGTGCGGAGACGGAGCGTGGGAAAATCCGGCGCATCAGCATGATGATTTCGCCAATCACCAGTTCTGCGACCGAACGGGTATTCGAAAATGGTGCGTTGAAGACCGGAATGCCGCGCTTGCGGGCAGCTTTCAATTCAACCTGATTAGTTCCAACCGAGAAGCAACCCACTGCAATCAGGCGGTTAGCCGCGGCAAAAATCTCTTCAGTCAGCTGCGTCCGCGAACGAATTCCGACGATATGCGCAGACGAAATCGCTTCAATCAGATCGGCTTTATCCAGCGCCTTCGGCAGATGCGTGACATTGGTGTAACCGGAAGCTTTGAAGTAATCGACGGCCGTTTGATTGATGCCCTCCAGTAGAAGAACATTGATGCGGTCGCGTGCGAGAGAGAGACGTTCAGTCATTTTGGGGATTTCCAAGCTGTAACAGCAGATAGTCGGTTTACGACATGAATGAACGCACAGCCGTCGTCAACAGGATGGACTGAAAGATTTCACCCCGATTGCAGATTCATGAAGAAAGTGAACGGAGCAGTGTCTTTTCAGAAACCTGGGCGGACCTATCTGAATATCATGGCACATTACGAAAGCTTGCATTTGACTCGTCCGCCAGCCGAGCCAAAGATGCCCTTAATGATAGCAACCAGAGGAATGCTCCCGATGAGTGAAACGATCACCCTAGATACGCATGAAGCCATTCGGGACTGGGTGGCCGCTCGCAATGGAAACCCGGCTTTTGTCAGCACTTCCATAGACCCCGATGCAGTGCCCGTTTTGCGAATTGTTTTCGAACCGGAATTCGTCGCCGATGTCGAACGACCCTTGGATGCTGGCGGTCTTGAAGTCGTGGAATGGGAAGATTGGTTTCGCGTGTTCGATCAGGAAAAACTGGTCATGCTGGTAGCCCACTCAAAGCCGGGAAAACTTGATAATTTCTACCAGATCCTCCCGTCCTGATTGCTATTTAGACAATCATTTAATGCCTGTCAGGTGGGCCGGCTTCGAACCAGCCCGCCTGATTGACAATTCAGCTTTTCAGTTTCTTGCCGACGATTTCTGCGACCAGAGCCAGTGAAATGGCGCCTGCGTCGGGATGGCCAATGCTCTTTTCTGCCAACGGTCTTGCCCGACCGAGTTTCGGAGTAAGCGGAGCTGTCGCTTCCGCAGCCACCTTGGCGACTTCAGCGGCTTGTTTCCATGCATCAGCAAGTGGTTTTCCCGATGCAAATGCGTTTTCGAGCGTTTCCACGAAAGGCACAAATGCATCCACCAATGTCTTGTCGCCGGGTTTCGCGCGGCCGAGGGTTGTTACGGCATCAAGCGCGCGCCTGCCACCGCGAACGACTGCACCATCATCAATGTTGCCATTATCGGAGAGCTCCGCGCTCCACGAGCGCAACAGAAGCCCCCACAGAGCTCCGGAGGTCCCTCCGGCCCGATCTGCCCAGGCATCGCCTGCAACAGCCAATACGCTTGCGGTCCCGGCCCCAGCCTTGACGGCCTGATCAGCTGCATCTTTTGCAGCTGCAGAGCCACGTCGCATGCCCTGACCGTGATCACCGTCGCCGGCGAAGGCATCGATGCGGCCCAGTTCTTCTTCAGCCTCGACCAACACGTCTGCGACGGCGTGCAAAATTCCCTGAATGCAAACGCCACCGGCACGCCCGGCTTCATCCGCCTTAGCAAAATCGGGGGCTGCATCCTCGTTGGCAATGACATTGTTCGCAGGCTCGACTGCGATCGCTTCGCCGCGACGTAGAACCGGAGTATCGCAAGCTGCGGTCCAGTAGCGCTCGAGTTCGTCATCGAGCCAAAGAAGGGTCAGTGAACAGCCCTGCATATCAAGGCTGGTGACAAATTCACCCGCTTCCGGTGCTACAGTATCGAGACCGGCTTTTTCCAGCAGCGATGCGATCGCCGTCCACAGGACAAACAGTTCTTCGTATTTGGTCGCACCGAGGCCATTCAGGATAACGCCAACTTTTTGCGTTCCTTTTGGACGTTCCGCCAGAAGTTTTTCCACCAGCAGGCTTGCCAGACCGGAGGCAGGCAGGATCGCCTCCTCCTTGATCCCCGGTTCGCCGTGAATGCCGAGACCAAGCGCCATCTGGCCTTCCGGTACCGTAAAGAGCGGGTGCGGTGCGCCCGGCAAGGTGCAGCCTTTGAAGGCAACGCCAAAGGAGACAGTGTTCGCGTTCGCGTGGCGTGACAGCCGTTCGACTTCGTCCAGTGACAGACCGGCTTCGGCAGCGGCACCCGCGATTTTGAACACAACCAGATCTCCGGCAATGCCGCGCCGCTTCTCATGCATATCAGCCGGAGCGCTAGCCACATCGTCGGTTACGGGTACGATACGGACATCAATACCTTCGGCACGCAAGCGTTCGGCAGCAACGCCGAAATTAAGAACGTCTCCGGCGTAATTGCCGAATCCCAGCAGAATACCGCCGCCCTTGTGCGCCTGTCGGCAGACGCGCGCCACTGCCGCAGTGGAAGGCGAAGCAAATACGTCACCAGCAACTGCTGCATCCGCCAAGCCCGGCCCGACGTAACCAGCAAATGCCGGGTAATGACCCGAGCCACCTCCGACAACCACAGCAACTTTACCTTGAGGCACCTTTGTGGAACGAACAACGCCGCCACGCACGTGGCGAACATA